>Ga0335080_10000609_pt1 | contig 33401 bp, 29 predicted proteins | sample Lox_Sample_34_FD_206720 | JGI IMG/M metagenome (GOLD analysis project Ga0335080, IMG submission 206720) | Soil microbial communities from Loxahatchee National Wildlife Refuge, Florida, United States - Lox_Sample_3.4 | ecosystem: Environmental > Terrestrial > Soil > Wetlands | place: USA... | reverse complement strand
TGCCGAAATGCTGATCAGCTCGCAGCTCGACCCGCTGCCCGCGACGCCTGCTAACCTCCGCAGCGCGCTAGTCGGTCCCGGCGGTAAGCGCGATGCCTTCCAAGGCCGTCTCAACCAGTTCTCGGCTGTTCTCGGCGGCACAGGAACATCCTTCTCCGCCCTGTACAACGCTGTCGCCGCACTCTCTGTACAGGAGTTCGATTCGCAACCGTTTGATATCAATCCCATCGGTGATCGCGCCATCACCGTGACTGAGGACATCTCGCACATCCTCAGCGGGCAGCTTGCCGCGATACGCAAGCGCGTTGACGACGTGAACCGGCAGCTTACGGCCGCAGGCACAGCCGCCTCCGCCTCGGACCAGGTCGCCGCCATCCAGGCCGCAGCCAAACTCCTGCTAGGCGCCGACTTCCAGATCGTGCCCGAGTTTACTGTCTCAACCGCGCAGGGGGGTGAGTGGGCCAATGCGGTGAATGCCTCTAAGAGCGGCGACCTGTTCACCTACTTGAGGACCACGCTGAAAATAGACTTCCCCGTGGACGAGTGGCTCTACGCTGCGGCTCGCGTGCGCCCGCCTCTGCATAGCTGGGAGGCTCTGGTTATGCTGGGCTCGGCTTTCGGCGCCGCAACTCCGTCTCTCACACCCATCCAGCTGCCCTACCAGGCCAATGCTCCGTGGCTTGCCTCGCAGTTCCCCGACGACTACACGGTCGACAGCGATCGCCTGCTGTACACCTGTTCCTATTCCCAGGCATTCAATCCCAACGCGCATCAGTGCGGGCTTCTGCTGGATGAATGGGCGGAGGTTCTACCTGCAACCACGCGCGATACCGGTATCGCGTTCAACTTCAACCGTCCCGATAACGAGCCTCCGCAGACTATGCTGCTGGTCACGCCAGCTTCGAATAATCCGCAATGGCAGTGGGCCGACCTGGTGGACGCACTCAACGAGACACTGGACCTGGCCAAGAAACGCGCCGTCGAACCCATCGCGGTCGATCAAACTGTGTACTCGCGGTTCCTGCCCGCCACCGTGATGGCCGCGACCACGTACGCCATCACTATCTCGACCCTGCTAACTGCCGCCAACGGCTCGCTGGAACTTATATCGGGAGGAAACAATGCCTAGCGCAGTGGCAGTCGCCAATATCCAGGCCGCGCTGGCCAAGCGCCAGATCCCGACCATCACGACCTGGAACCGTCTCGAAGGCCGACCGCGCACGCAAAACTTCGAGCGCGCATTGCAGGCCGAAATCCGCGACGCCCTCTGGATGCTGACCAAGCAGTGGCAAATGGGTGAGTTCGAGGGCAGTGACGCCGGTTCGCCGGTCTTCGCCAAGATGTTGATGCAGACCACGCGGCTGACCAAGTACCAGCCCGCAGGTGGCAAGCCCGAACTTTTCGACTCCAGTATCCCGCTGGAGACCAAGGTCGAGCGTCGTCCCATCCCGTTGCATCGTCAGAAGCGCATTCTCTCGCTCGACCTGCGACTGGTCATGGCAAGGCAATGGTTCTCGCTCATCGCCGAGGTGGCCGACTATCGCTCCGCCTTCATAACTGCCTACCCCATTTCCCAGCCTGACCCGTCGCAGGCCTCGAACGCGGACGTCTGCGGACATCCTGAAGCTTTTGACACCTTCCAGGCAGTCGCAACCCGCGCTATGGACGGCGGCTCACTGTACGAATATCTCGTCGCGGATGCCGGCCATCACTCGTACGACGGCATCGCCACAATCAATCCCGGCGACTTTGGAGCGCTTCAGGACCGCGAGAAGCGCTTTCTCGCCTGGGCCGACCGCTTCCTCACGCAACCGACTAACGGTGACAACGCCTGGGTACCCGAGAAACTGGAATACCAGTTCGCCACCTCCGCGCCGATGCCCGACGGCACCGAAAAGGTATACGTCGCGGACGAGTACTATTCTGGCCGGCTCGACTGGTACAGTCTCGACGAAGACGCTTCCATCCACGCGCTCGATCCGGTGCCCGGGTCGGACAGCACTGGCCTTAAACCCGACGCGCCGTTCTCCACCATCCCAGTTCCTGTGTCGTTCTCCGGTATGCCCAACACGCGCTGGTGGACTTTCGAAGAACGGCGCACCAACTTCGGGGACATTGACGCTGCCACGACCGACCTCGCCAAACTGCTCTTCACGGAGTTCGCCCTGGTGCTCGCCAACGACTGGTTCGTCATCCCGCGGACGCTTCCTGCTGGGGCGCTGGCTAAGATTCAGGGTCTGGAAGTCACCAACGTGTTCGGCGAGCGCTTCTGGATCGAAGCTGCCGGAAAAGGAATCGACAAGGACTGGGGCCGCTGGAGCATGTTCACCATCAATGTGCAAAACGCTGCGGCGGGTACTCCGGCGGACGCCACTCTGCTTCTCCTGCCCACGATCGCCAAAGCCCAAAACGGACAGCCGCTCGAAGAGGTCTATCTGGTGCGCGACGAAGTGGCCAACATGGTCTGGGGCGTGGAGAAAACTGTGCCCCTAGCCACCGGCGCGGGCCGCCGTGGCAGCGAGGTTGCAGCACAGACACTGAGCTATCTGCAAACCGCGATCGGCGGCGGAGCGCCTCCTCCACCCCCACCGATGACTGCGCCTGAGCGTTATCAGGTAATGAACACCGTCCCGGAAAACTGGATCCCGTTCATCCCCGTGCACGTGCCCAACAATAATCGCAAGATCCAACTGCAGCGGGCTGCGTTGCCGCGCATCATCGCCGGCACCGTGACGCCGGTCGAGCCAATGACCACGCTCCTGCGCGAAGGCCTTGAGCAGCGACAGTCATACTTCATCCACGAAGAGGAAGTGCCCCGAGCCGGGACGCGCGCCACGCAATACTATTCACGCACGCGCTGGGCCTCGGGAAGAGTGTTCACATGGTTCCGAGCACAGAAGCAGACGGGGCGAGGCGAGGCATCCAGCGGCCTCGGATTCGACAGACTCGTGGATCAGAATTCGCAGGAAGCCTGAGAATCGGCTACACCTGCGAATGCGGGAAAGATTATTGGGCCTCAACAAGCGGCAACAGAACGCTCTTTGGGAATTGGCGTATGCAATCATCGTCGCGCTTAACTACGGGGTTGATCCTGATGGGCCGTTGCGAGTTGACGATACAGCAGCTCTTTCATCTTACTTGCGGGCCTATGGCCAGTTTTGGGCTGCAAAGCATAATGTTGAAGCAACTACCCTTTGGAACCATAGTTCTTACAGTGCTCCGCAATCTCCACTACTGATCACAGCTCAGTGTGATCTCTGTCAGCTAATTGAACGGAACGAAAACAGTGTTTAAGTGTCCCCCACCCAAGCATCTTTCCACGTCCTGCGCTGCCGTCGCAAAATAGAGGAAGGGTTGCAGTTGACAACGCAAGAATTGAAGCAGCCCGTCTCCCAATGGTCGAGTGGTCCAGCGGGGAAATTACCTTGAGCAGTTCCTGACCCAACCGGCGATCCACCGAGGCACCACCGAAGCCCAGACAGTACTGCCCACCGTCGTCGTAATCTCCCTTGCAGAGATAACGCGCGTGCGTGCCTCGGCCTCCCCAGTAACGGACGTGCAGCTTGCGGCCACAGTGTCCGCAACGGAGTAGCCCTACCAGCAGGCCTTGTCCGGCACGTATCGCTGCCATGGATTCATCCCCCTGCCAGTTTACGGAATTTCGCCGCGTCATTCGTTGATTCTCTTCATAGGTGGCCCAGTCAATATATCCCTCATGATGATGAGGAATGAAGACTCGGCATTCTTCCGCTCGACGCGTGGCGCTCTGACGTTTCTCCAACCTGCCGTTGACCAGCAGCGTCGTCTGCGGACGACGGCCCCACACATAGGCGCCCGCATAGAATGGGTTGATCAGGATATCGCGGACCAGGCTCTGAGTGGGGACCTTCCATATCAGCTTTGTCCCACGGATCGGATTCGCAGGTAGCTCTATATCGTGATCCCGGAACCACTGGAAGGTTTGACGTATGCTCCACCGTTCTCGAAAAATTTCATAAACACGAGTCGAATGGCTTCGCAAATCCGCTGATCCGGATGCAAGGCAACTTTACCCGTGAGATCCTGGGCGTAGCCGACCGGTAGCCGCTTGAACAACTCGCCGCGGCGCGCTTTCGATTCCTGCCCAGCTTGCATCCGTTGCCGAAGGACCTTCAGTTCGACAACGCTGAGTGTCCCTTTGATTCCCAGCACCAGCTGGTCATCCAGGTAATTAAGATCGTAGATCTGTTGTTCGTCGGTGATCAGCGTTCCAAAAATTTGGCACACCTCCAGCAACCGACACCAGTCCTTGTCTGTGCGAGACAAGCGCGAAACCTCCCGGCTGCCCACGATTCCAACCTCTCCCAGAGCTATCATGCTGAGGACGCGTTCGAATCCTTCCCGACGGGCCGCCGCCATCCCTGCGCTGGAACCGAGATCACTGTCGATTATCTCCACATCGCTCCAGCCCAGGTTTCGTATCCGATCGGCTACCTCATACTGAAGACGCTGACTCTCCAGGTTGTAGCGCACTTGTTTCTCGCTCGATTGTCGTAAGTAAACGATCGCCTTGCGCGCTAGATGCTCCGGTTTGATCTTGGGGCTGCAGAGAAGTTCTGTCATTAACCCTTCCTCCTTCCGCTTGAAAAACCGCCATCAGAATGCGAGCCATCAGATCGACCACATCGACGCGCACGGTTGCATCCACGGGCGCGATTTCGCTTTCTTCCTGGATCTTCAGGCCCGATAGTTCCAGTTGCTCCACGATGACCTCCCTGGCATTCCTTAACAGCAGTTGACTGAAGGTTATCGTGGCCGCGATTTTCATCCGCATGTCGAGAAAGTAACGAAGCTAAAGAGAGAAGAGCCTCCTTGCTGAGATGAGCCTGCTCGCTGATCATTATCTGGGCGGTTTCCGGCGAAAGCATCCATAAGGGAATCTTCAGCCGCTTCCCACTCCGGTCAATGACAGACACCGCGCCGTCTTCCCGTTTCGGTCTGCGAAGGATCTGAACGGTAGCACCATGGAGCGGATGAAAAAGATAGAAGACCTGGACCTTACCATCTTCTGGACTCAGGGTATTGTGGGCGTGGGTGTCTGCATCCCCACATTCACTGTGTCATTCCCGCGGGCGGGCTCTCACCCGATCATCGTCGATGGGTCCGTCCGCGCTATCCTTTCTTCTTGCCTGTCAGAGTCCTGAGTCGCATCTTTCGCGGCAAGTTTCTCGCCGGCCTCAAACGCCTCCACCGCAGCAAGAAGCTAGAGTGTGCGGGCCCGGCTGCGGCTCTTGCCGATCCGCGACAGTTCGCGAAACTGCTCCGTCGTCTCCATCGTCACGACTGGGTGGTCTATGCTAAGCCTGCCTTCGGCGGCCCCATGCAGGTGTTGCGCTATTTAGGTCGCTACACCCATCGCGTGGCCATTTCCAACCACCGCTTGTTGGCCTTCGATCAAGAGCGCGTCACTTTCCGCTGGAAAGATTATGCTCGCGGCGGCAAGCAGGGCCAGATGACACTGGCAGCGACGGAGTTCTTGCGCCGCTTCTTTCTGCACGTGCTGCCCAAAGGCTTTGTCCGCATTCGTCACTTCGGCTTTCTGGCAAATCGCTTTCGCACTTCCCGCCTAGCGTTGAGCCGACAACTCCTGGCTTCGAGCAGCGCAACAGACCAGCGAGCGGGAACCTGCGACGTGCGTTCCGAGAATGCTTGTCTCTGGCACTGCCCACGCTGTGGCGCATCGATGATCCTGATTCAGAGATTTACTGCTGCACAACTATCAGCATGCACCTACTTCGATTCTTCCTAGCGCTTCCATCCGTTGCGAGATCCGGAAGTGCGGATGCACGCCGATGCATTCGTGCGCCCATTCGGCCCCAACGCCCTCTTTCCCGACCTTCCGCCAGCACTTTTGCAGCCCTCTGGAGCTGCCCACACACTGCTAATCCGACCTTCTCGCTCCCAACACAAACCTCTCGCGACCCCAAACTGCCGTTTAAATCCCATAGCGCACCGCGTCCGCCGCAAACGCCATCGGCTTCCTCCTAGTCTCCTTATCGAAAACGCCTCGGATCGACTTTTTCCCAAACGCAAAGTGTCCGGCCCGAGGCGTTTCCGATCAAGGCTAGCGACAAGCCGGCGGGAAACGTGCCGGTGACAAACGTTGCAGGATCGGCCTCGGCCTGGCGCGATGAGGCTCTACGACACAGGCGCGGCGTCGCTCGAACATTCCACCGAAAACACATGGAAGTCCGTGGCCACAGGCTCGGCACCAAGCTGCCGCATCATCAAAGCGACTTGGCCTCGGTGGTAAGTGGAATGGTTCGCCAGATGTTGCATCAAGTGCATCAGTCTGACTTGTGTTGCACGAAATGGGAGCATTCGTTCCAGCAGTTCGTCTGTGAGGCCGTTCACGAACTCGGTCTGTTCGTTCTCGACTTCGGCCCACTTTAGCTGCACGGTAGCGACGTTGGGGAATGACTCCGGATTGAACAAAAGGTCGCGGCGCGTTCGCAAGCCCGTCAGCAGGACAGAGTTGGTCGGCGGTTCTTTCCAGTACCTAAGCCAAATCCACTCACCGCCGATGATATGCACAAGCGTGTCGCGCACGGAACGAAAGCTGCCGCCAAGATCGCGCGTGAACTCCTCGGCGCTAAGAGTAGACGCGGCTTTCAACACTCTGTTATTTGCCCAGCGGTCGTACTGGCAGAGCAGCCGAATGTCGTCGATAGTCATGATGGGCACAGGCGGGCACTCCCGCACGCGTGAGAAATCATAGCGCATGGCGTGTTAAGGTGACATATGGGGAGCGGCGAATTCTCAGGGTATTGGCCGGATAATGGGCAACTCTTCCAATGTCCAATAAGGAAAGGGTTGCCGTGCGCCCCACTAGTTATGGGTTCGGAATCGTTGAACCATGAGAAGCGACCACTTGCCATTGGCCACTCTGCTTGAGGAACACATCTGTGATGTGCCAGGTGAGCCAATGCTCACCTGTTTCGTCTCGGAAACGGATACGCTCCCGAGCTTCGACTACCGCAGTATCGCCGTAAACGCGCACGCGCGCGTTGTCAATGATGTTCTCCAGCGACCGATTCTTCCCCGCTTTGAACTCGGCCAATTCAGTGGCCTTATCTGAGCCTTCGGTGTCGAGCCAACCCCGCCAATCAGGCGCAAGCGTGCGATCGATCACATCAATATCTCCTTTTAGATAAGCTTGCCCCCAGGCACGGTCGAGTTCTAAGACTTTTGCTTCGACGCTGTGTCGTGCGGGTGGGGACTGCAAGTCTGCCTCTGGGGGATAGGTGACGTGGCGCCTTGCGATTTGGGCGATTGACCCGCCCCTGTCGCACTAGCCATGGCTTCTGCCGAGCGCGGGAGTAAAGAAGTGTGGCCAAGCACAATCTTCCATCCAGCCGGCGTTTTGATCAGCACCTCACTCTCTACGTAGCTGGAACGCCATTCGTGTTGATTGGGAGGACTCGTCCGGCCAGTTTCCTCCAGTTCCGACTCAGCCATCAGCCTTCGTCCCTCTTCGTTGTTTGCAGTCCAGGTAGTGTCGTTAATCATCGTTACCCAAGCCACGTCACCGCGAATCTGGATATCGAAGTCATGCAGCTCTTGCACGAGCTGAACCTTGTTCGCCTTTGCCCCGGTCCAGAAAGGCCCTTGGCCTGTTGGGTAGGCCAACTCCGGGTAGGTACGTTCAGCGCCTTCGATCCATTTCGCTTGTGGAGCATAAAAAGTATCTGCCTTGGTGAAATCGTAATCCTGCATCGCCCGTTCGAAACTTCGTATAGTCATTTCGACTGCCCGCTTCTCGTCCGACGGCGACACCGCGGAGCGGGGCACCGGGCAACTCATCCCACCGATGATGTGCCAGCCGTCTCGCCCTTTTTGCCAGGTGTGAGTAATCCGATAAATGGTTGGCGAGGTTTGATCCACCTCGGGCCAGAAATAGTGTGTAACCGCGACATCCCCGAAGAGTGCAACCGCCTCCGGTTGCGGGGCGGGTAAGGGCTGACTGGGTGTTTGTGAACTCCGGAACTCTTCTCCCGCAGACGATTCGATGTCCGCTTTTCGCACCGGGTGGTCGTTGTAGTCCGGCCAACCTACGAAGTTTGCATCCCACATTGACATGTAGGCGATTGGGTCCTTTGCATTCAGATAGCGGAAGGAGTCTTGCTCTCCCTTCCAAACGTCTTTCTGCTGTGGTGACAGTCGCTGGGCAGAACCTTGATTGGTTTTTGTGGATTGGTCGGTTTCTTGCGGGGCGGCAGCGAGAGGCGGGTGACTGTTGCCCTTCTCTAGAGCCGGGATGTAGTTCGCAGCCACCCGATCAATAACACTGTCTTCAAACCATGTCATCAGATGCGTGTCGAGATCGACAAGAGAATAATTCTGCGATTCGTCCAAGTAATTGCTGTTGGCAATCGTGAACGCGCCCACACCGGTCTCGCGGTTCACGTACAGCGCGGAGACTGAGCCTTCCCCCTGCCCATCGTGCCCCCACACTTGGCGCCCGCGCAAATCGAGAGGGCCATTCACTCCGATTCCTTGTTTCCAGCCGTCCAGGTTCCGGTAGCCGGAAGGGGTGAAGATCATGTCCACGCTGGCGGGGCTCAAAATCCGCGCACCGTCCACTGTTCCACCGTTCAAGAACATGAGGATCAGGCGCGCGAAATCTCTTGCGTTCGTGTAAGTCCTTCCCACGGGATAGTCGGGATATGAGAACTGATGGTCCATTATGGTGCCGCTTGCGGACTCATGTCCCCAAAATACCTTCGCCGGGATAAACGAGAATGTACCGTCCGCTTTCCTCTCCGCGCCGTAACCAACCGCCAAGTGATCCGGCGAAAGCCCAGCCAGCGAATAACTGGTTTCATTCATTTTGAGCGGGGACCAGATCTCGCGCCTCACGTATGCATCGAAGGATTCGTGTGTCACTTGCTCAAGAGCAAAGGCGAGCAGCGAAAACCCGTCGTTCGAATAAATTCGCTCACTTCCGGGCCTACCGGGGCGGAAAAGTTCGTAGGCGTGATACTTGCCGCCCGGCACAAATCGGGCTTTGACGTAGTCGTCGAAGGCCAGCGGATGGTCTTTTCCCCAGTAAAACAGCGCCTGGTTCAAGGCATCGGTTGTATCGTCAATGCTGGAGGTATGCGTGAGAAGCATGCGCCAGGTAATGGGCACATCAGGCCAGTTCGGATTTCGCACCGGGAAGGGCAAACTGCGATTGATGTCGTCATCCAGAGCAAGCTTTCCTTTCTCCAATTGCTGCAGAGCAGCTATGGTCACACACAGTTTCGTGGTGGAAGCAGTCAGGATGAGATCGTGCTCGTTCATAGCGCGGCGTGGACCAGGTACATCGAGCACAGCATCACCATAGCTATTCGACCAGACGATCTTGTCCCGCTTCACGACGACGGCTTGCAGGCCGGGGATGCCGGCATCCTCCATTATCTGGTGAATGAATGCGTCCTTAGCTGCAGCGGAGGGCGGATGGAGCGAAACCTGCGCAGCAAGCGGCTGCAACGGCAGCGGAGAAAAAGTGATCGCCAGAATCAGAAGCGAACGTGAGAGTTTCATGACCTTACCTCATAGCCCGGGACGGACGACAACCCGGGTTGTCGTCCCCTGGTTTGGTTGTGAGCTCGTGCAACGCCTGTTCCGGCAAGAATGCAAACCAGTGCGAGAAGTCTCAAGCTGATTTTCATGGAACCTTCCAAGTCTGTACGCGATGGCTGAGTCTCTCTCTCAAGCGTGCGCAGCCCCCTCATTTCAGGCGGCTATATTCCGCATTCGCCTCTTGCAATATCGGAATGCCTGAATCCGCATTTTTCCACAGCGCGAGGAATTGTCCGTAGGCGGAGCGAGAACCGGCAGCGTCCCCAGCGAAAGCTCGCGTGCGTGCCAGCCCCAAATACGCGAGCGCCCAATTCGGATTCAGCGGCGACACGCCACGATGCTCGATGATGATTTGGAATTCAGCTGCCGCTGCGTCGGGCTTGTTTGCTCCGAGAAACGCGAGGCCGCGCAAGTAGAGAGACTCGAATCCGACCCCCGACGCGAGATCGTACCGGCGCACTGGCTCCAGCAGCGCAATCGCATCCCCGAATTTGTGCTGGTCGATCGCAATCGCGGTTCGTATGCACGGCGCCGTGAGACGGCTGAGCGACATGTCCTGCGGATATTGGCGTTCCTGTTCCTGAATCAAGGACTGTGCGCGGACTGCATCGCCAGCAAGCGCGAGCGCAAGTGCGGCATTGCGAACGACTGCAAAGTCGTGTGAGAGTTTCAGACTCGACACCGCATGCCGGCGCGCTTCCCTAAAATCTTGGAAGCTGGCTTCGATTACAGCCAGGCTGGAAAGCTCGGCGGCGGCGCTCTCTTTGAAGCCTGCGGTCGCCAGTTCCTTGACGTCGCGGTCGGCGATGGCTTGCGCGTCCGACAAACGGCCGAGCTGTGCCGCCGCGGCGGTCAGAAAATATCCGAGGTTATCCTGCGCCGGCTGCCTGTCTGACCAGCGCGCTTGCTGTTCGGCGGTCGCGGTGTCTCCTTGCATCACTGCGACTTGGTACAGCGAGGTCCGCGTGTTCGGGTTGTCGAGTCCACTCGCAAGCGTGCGATCGAGAACAGCCCGCGCTTCCTGCACGCGGTTGAGCGCTAGGTAGGACAAAGCAAGACCCGACGGCGAGAAAGGCTGCTGGGGATCCAACTCCATGGCCCGCTGATAAAGCTCGACGGTTTTGTCATACTGACTGGAATAAAGACGCAATGTGGTACCCAGACTGTCCACCGGAAGCCAATCGCGCGGATATTCCTCCATCCACACGTTGTAAGTCTCGATTTCCTTGTCTGTGTTGCCCGTGACTTCGGAATGGTAGAACGTCTCGAGCAGGAGGCCTTCGCGTTTGCTGACGCGCTCCCGTAGCGCGTAGGCTCTTTCTGAGTACGGAATGCCGTGCTCGCTTTCGCCGATGTTGGCATAAATCCGGCCCAGGTAGGCATAGGCTAGAGCGAAGTTGGGATCAAGCTCGATGGCCCGCTGGTAGAACGGAATGGCCGCCGAGGGATCCGGTCCGTGGCGCTGGAGTTCCGCTCCGGCGTTGAAAGCCTTCAACGCATCCAGTGAAGGAGTCGTCGCTTCCCGCAGCGGGGCGTCGAATTTGCGGATTGAAGCCAGGGACTCACCGAGTTCTCTCCGCAGCCCCGAACACGCCGCGCTCAAGGCATCCAGCACGCCTTCCTTATTTGCAGCTCGCACCTGCTGACCGCCGAAGACCTCTCCATTTTCCCGGCAGTTCAACGCCTCAAGGCTGACGAGGTATTCATGACCCAACGCAGCGATCGCACCCGAGACAACTGCCTTGCTGTTTGTGCGCTGGCAGACCTCCAGCGCGACGTTGCGGCTTACGTGTTCCCCATCCTGCCGATTCATCAGTTTTAGCGTGGCGCTCACTTTCTGATCTGAAAGCAGATTCAAGAATGGAGTCTGTTCCAGTTGAATTGTCAGAGCCTGCTTCAGCGTGCCGTCGAAAATAGGGTCGCCCGTGCGGTTGTCGAAATCCGATAACACAATCGTGTCCTTGTCGGTGAGCACGGGCCGGCGCGACCAGTGGTACATCACGGCGCCGACCAGCGCTGCCGCGAGCATCACAAGCCCAAGCCCCCCCACCAGCAATCGACGCCCTGAGGCAGGTATCCTCCGCTCTCTCTGAGCGTCGGATTCCGTAGCTGATCCTGATGTCGAAGACACAGTCGGCAGTTCACGAACGGCCTCCGCGAACCGATATCCCGTCCCCCGCACGGTCACGATGTAGCGCTGATCCTGTGCGTTCTCACCCAACGCTTTCCGGAGGACAAAGATGTTCTGGCTGAGATTGGCCTCCTCGACGAACGTATCAGTCCACAACTTCGCCATTAGTTCGTCCTTAGAGAGGGCACGGTCCCGATTCTCAACCAGAAGGACAAGTGTCTCGAACACCTTGGGTGTCAGAGTCAGCAGTTCGGAGCCGCGCAAAAGCGTCTTCTTCTGCGGATCGAGACGAAATGGCCCGAACTCATACACGTGACAGACACTCCATGAAATCAACTGTTTGAATTAGTTTGAGCGAGCTTTGAAGAGGCTTTGAGGACTCCCGCCGCTCGTTTGCAGATGATGCGCAAGTCAGGCCGACCGCCCGACAAAGCTGGCAGCAATCTACCACCCCTCTAAGGGACGGGCAATGACGCCAGCCGTAACCGCGAGGTCGCCGTCACAAATCTTGCATCAGCAGGGAGGCACTATGGGAGCACTGAATTCAGCCGTCAACGAGAATCGCATCACGTCATCAACCGGAGATTTCTTCACCCGGCCATCGGTGGACAAGGCGTTTGCCATCCTAGCTTGCGTCCCCATCGTGTATCCGGTGATCCGGTACCGCCACGACCTTGGTTTCGACATTTCAACCGTAACCTGGCTACTCGATGTCGTCGTCATCGTCAGCACTATGTTCTTCCGCCGGACTGCCGTCCGCGTCACCCACAATCCCTGGCTGTGGCTTCTAACCTGCCTGGCAACCTACTGGTTTGTTGCGATCGGCTTTGTCTCGGAGCCGGGACGGCCGTTAGCTTCCCTTTTGGTCACCAACGGGCTCGCGATTCTGAGCACCGTAATCGAACTATGGGGCCGCCTCAGTTTGGGACGGAATATTGGATTTGTCCCAGCCCAGCGGCAAATTGTCACGCGAGGCGCTTACCGCTTTATGCGCCACCCGATTTACACGGGACTGTTCGTCTGGATTATTGGCGACTTGTTAGCGGGAGTCTCGCCGCGCAACGCTCTGCTCTATGCTCTCGGAATGCTCTGGTTTGTCATCAAGACCTTTGCCGAGGAGGGCTTCCTGCGGAAAGACCCTGCCTACGCCGCATACATGGAGCGGGTGCGCTGGCGCTGGTTCCCGGGCATCGCCTGAGCACTTGCAACTCCAAGCTGATGATTGGGGTGGCCCGAGTCAACTCGATCGCGGCCACCCAAGCTTGCGCCACTTCTGCAGAAAGGATCCTTTTGAACCATGGCGCGTCCTTTCCGGGAATGAATTGTTTGTTGCTACTCAAAATGGGAGTCATTTTTCGACCTTTCACTGGGAAGCGGGGACTTGATGCGCGACCCTCTTTAACTTCTCCTGAAGTTCCTGTTCCGGAAACCATTTCCCTCGCACCATCACTCCGACCCGTTTCGTCACATTGTTAACGTCTTCGAGAGGGTAGCGTTCAGCAGTAAAAGGTCAGCGCGCCGTCCCACTACCACTGTTCCGAATTCTTCTTCCCGATGCAGGAAGCGCGCCGGATCGCTGGTCGCTGCCTTGATGGCTTCGTAGGGTATGAGAATGGCGGGAACCAGTGTGCTTGTATTGGTGACCTCCCGGCATCCCGCGTAGGCGGGGGTTATCGCAATCTTTGATTGTCCAGTGTCTCGAAAACCGCGTTGGGTGCCTTCAATTCTGTCCGATTGTCAGAGAGCACCCTACCTTGCTACTTGATCTTCTTTCCGGTGGCTTGCTGCCCGTCGGCGTAGTGGTAGACGTAACCCGTGACCCGGCCCTGCTTGTCTCGAACAAAAGTCGTCCAGCCCAGGTCCTCGCGCTCGAAAAAGGTGTCCTTGGCCATGGGAAGCGCATCTGTCTTCTCGCCCTTGAATTCGTCGATCAAGTGATCGCCCTCGACGGTATAGGTAGCGGGGAAGCCGGACCGCCACGTGTATTGGCCTACATAGTCCTGCAGAGTCCTGGGATCAATTTTCACGGGGACGCGATGATTGACCAGCACCGGGCTTTCATGGGCTGCGATGGCGAACCAGGCTCCGGTCTTCTTCTGGAAGAACTCCGTGCGTCGAAGTTGGAAGGTCACAGGCTTTGACTCGAAACCGCCTTCGGTGAGACAAACCAGATAGTTGATAATCGCTGAATCGCCATCGACGTGAACGCGAACATCGCGCACATCGTTGCGTTGTTCCTGCTCCGCCGCATGCGTTGCGAGTCGCTTGAGGAGTCTGGCTTTGGTCATGAATATCCCGTCATCGGTCGAGCCGATAAAATCTTCAGCAACGTAGTGCGCAAACGTATCGATATCTCGATGGTTCAACGCCTCCCGCCAGGCATCGCTCACCTTCATTACTTCTTGTTGTTGAGTGGTAAGGGCTGGTCCATCGGCGGCAACGACACCCATGGGAATGAACATCATGACAGCTAGAAACCACGCACATCGACGGTTCATTGGCACCTCCCATTTCAGACTGCGGCATTAACTTCGCGGGCGGCCCGAACACCTGACTGGGCCGCGCCTTCCATGACGAAAAGCGCCGAGGTGTGTTCCCCAGCAAAATGAACTCGCCCTACCACGTTGGCGACATGGGGGAGCATCGTCGTCATCTCCCCGGACCGCTTCACGCCGCTTCCGGCTGTTTATCTTTTCGCAGGGCGAGTAGTAGCATTGCCGATACGAACAGTGAAACCCCTGCAAAGACAAGCCCTCCACGAAGACTTCCAGTCTTGTTGCTGATCGCTCCCATCACGTAAGGACCGACAAAACCACCAAGGTTCCCGATGGAGTTGATCAGCGCGATCCCAGCAGCCGCCGAAAATCCCGTCAAGAACTCATTGGGCAGCGACCAGAAAGGAGGCAACAGGCTGTACAGGCCCGACACTACAAAACACCAGAGCGCGACAGAAAATAAAATAGACCTGGTCTCCATCGCGCCGAGCAGCATCAAAGAGATTGCTCCGATTATTGCCGGAACGGCGGCGTGGTAGCGGCGTTCGAGCGTACGATCCGAATGGCGAGCGACGAGGATCATGACTGGCAGTCCCACGAGATAGGGAATCATCACGAGAAACCCCACCGTAGTGTTCGAGTATTGGGTAGAAAAAGCCTTCAGTACCTGTGGCATCCAGAAAACCATCGTGTAAGAGCCAATCAAGGCTGTGAAGAAGATGGCGACCAGATGCCACACCCGCCCATGCACCAACGCCTGACCGGCAGTTATCGGGCTTCTCGCCTGCTTCTGTTGTGCTTCACGCGCCAATTCTGCAGTAAGCCAGTCTTTTTCTTCTGTGGTCAGAAATCTGGCTTCCGCAGGTCGCCCGGGCAGCAGGAAGTATGTGAAGACACCTCCCAGAATGGCTGGAATCCCCTCCAGAATAAGCAGCCAGCGCCAACTGGAAATTCCGAACCAGTGAACGTGATCGAGAATTACACCCGACAACGGAGCACCGAGTATGCTGGTTACAGGGTTGGCAGTCCCGAACAAGGCAAAGGCATGAGCCAGTTGCCGCTGGCGAAACCAATATGTCAGATAGAGCAAGATTCCGGGGAGGTACCCGGCTTCGGCCACACCAAGCAGAAACCGCAAAACATACAAGTGGAACACTGTTTGCACGAAGCCACTTAGAATTGCCAGAATTCCCCAACTGATCATTATCCGCGCAATCCAGATACGTGCTCCGATTTTGTGCGGCAGCAGGTTGCTGGGTATTTCAAAAATGAAGTAGCCAAAGAAGAAAATTCCCGAGACGAATCCGAACTGTTGGCTGGCGATCGCCAATTCCTTGTTCATCGTTAATGCCGCAAACCCAATGTTGATCCGGTCGAGAAAGGCAATCACATAGAGAACGAAGACGAATGGGATGATCCGCATCCGCAGTTTATGAATTGTTCTAGCCTCAAGCGCAGCCGGAGCAACTGCTGAACTGGTCATCATAATTGTCTTTAGGCGAACCGACTTATTGGCACCTACGGGCGACAAGCACCGCATGCCCGCCGGATGGCGCCGCAATCCCTCTCTTTGCGACTGAGTTGACTCCGACCAATCCGAGGAGGAAGACCGTTGCGGAAATCTGCACAGAACATCTCGAAGCCTGGACTTTCATGTTCTCCATTCCACTCCGGAGTTACAAATTCTGTTTAACTCAAGTTTTTGAGCACTCAGAGGCATTTGGACAATGATCGCTAGCGTAACCCGACGAGGCCGCGGACCGAATGCAGCAGCTTAGCCGGATCGTAGCCTACCCCATCTTTAAAGACGATCTCGACGGCCTCAATGTCAGATATTTTGGAAGATGGATCTCCGCGCACGACCACCAGGTCGGCGCGTTTCCCAGGCGCCAATGTGCCAATCCGGTCTTCCTCCTGTAAAAACCGCGCGCCATTCTCCGTAGCGATGTGAATGGCCTCCAAGGGCGTGAAGCCGGCCTCCACCAGGAGTTCCACTTCGCGCTGGTCACCGAACCCCGCCACGACGCCGCCGATGCCAGTTGGGTCAGGCCCCGCTAGCAACGTCCCACCAGCTTTCACAAACGCGCGTTCCAGATCCATCTCCTTCTTCAGACTACGGGATACCGGTTGCAGGACTCGCTGTGCCAAATACCCAGCCTGAGCCTGTGGCGACATGACATCAAGAACACGCTGTTGCAGTGGTGGGCGATCGGAGGAGTACGCCTCCATGACTGGTAAAGTCGAGGTGATGGCAACATGATGCTGTATCAGTGTTTGGAATAGGTCGCGAACCTGCGGGCTGTCGGGAGTGAGAACCACAAAAGCAGCTCGTGATTGCTCAGTGGTCGGCGGGCAAATGTCGGGCTTCTTCTCCGAGTTGAAGTCCGTAGCAAGTACAAATCCGTGTTCGATATTGTCGATGCCTAGTTCAGCCGCCTCGCGGTATGTGATCGAACAGAGATGCCCTGTCACTTCGAGGCCGCGCTTGTGCGCTCCATCAATCACTGCCCTTAGCTCAGCAGTGGTGATGTGCACGAACGCCTTGAACGAAGTGACACCCTGATCGGCCCAGAATTCAACCGCCTTCCGAGCGTCCTCAGGACCGCTGAGTTCGTGGACGGGCAAACGAAAATTTCCTTCGCCCTCCAGATACGGCCCTGTCACATGAATTTTGGGGCCAGGAATTTTGCCAGCGTCTATCCATCTCTTCAGGTTTAGGTCCGCGTATGGCTCTACGCTGGCAGTGGTGCGGAGGCTCGTGACACCAGCCGCGAGATAGAGTCTTGGAAAAGTGAAACTGGACTGCTGCTCGAACTGGAGTACTCCTCGGACTGGTTGACCTGCCAAGTTCACGGGCTGGGGATAGAACATGTGATCATGCATCCCGACCAGCCCGGGCATTACGGAATGATTCGGGAGGTCGAGCACCTTCGAACCCGGCGGAATCGGCGTGGAGATCGCGTCTCCAATAGCATCGATGGCCCCGTCGCGAATGACTAATGTCTGATCATCTCGGGCGGGCTGTCCCGTACCGTCGATCACGCGGATATGGGAGAGCGCGATAACGGCGTCGTCGAGTCTCACATACTCTCTCACCTCTGGTGCAAGCTTCGTCGCTGCCTTCAGCACCTGTTGTCGAGGGGGGAGGGTTGGTCCATCGGCGCCAACGACGCCCATGGGAAATAACATCGTGATGGCTAGAAGCCACGCATATCGATTACTCATTGGCACCTACCCTCTGAATAACCGCCCACGTGCACGCACAGGCCAATTCCTGCATCGCCGAAGAGGAGCCTCAAACCACGTAGGGTATCCAGCGCGGTCGCACGTCATTCAAATATGCAGCATACTGGGGGTCCGCGCGGAGGAAGCTTTCCTCAACAAAACTCTTGATGACGAACAATAGAGCCCCGAGCGCTAATACTCCAGCGTTTCGCGGAGTGTAGGCCCGAAGGGCAAGAGCGAGGTAGCCAAGAAAGGCTCCGGTGTAGATCGGGTGGCGCATGTAACGATATGCTCCACCCGTTACGATGTCGCGCTGTGCGGGCACAAACCCGATGTTTCGTCCCAAGCTGAAGCGTGCCCAAAGTGCGACAGCCAACGAGCAAATGGCAATTGTGTCCGATATCGTACCCGGCACCACCGGTCTCCCCTGCTGAAGTATTCCCAAGATCAGCAACGGCCAGTACGTCGCAAAAAATGCTAACAGCCAATATGCCGGATTCAGCGTGACTCTTTTCGGAGGCCTACGCAGGATCATAGTCACGATTAAGACCAAACTCACGGTGACGGATGAAACCAGTGGTAACCCGAGTCTGAGGTGCTGGTAGCGATAGTGAGCCAACCAAACGAACGGAACGCTCGCGATAATTGCAATCGTGCGGTCAATCCAAGGCTGTCCTAGCACTCCACCCCAGTACGCCTTTAGGCCAGTTCCTGCAGTTGCACTCGATGTCATCTTGGCCGTCCTCCCCCTTTGACTTCCCCGTCTACTACGCGAACTCGGGCGGGGGCTCGAAAGGGCTCTTCCCCGCGTCGTGCTCATCTGCTCCGACTCAGTCCTGCGGCGGTATGAGCGCGGACCCAGTGAAGTCTGCGGGGAGGATTTCTATGTTCATGACTTTCAGAATCGTGTTTCCGCGGTTGTAAGCACGATGTGTCATATCGCCTGGCTCGAAGAATGCGTCTCCGGCTTTGTAGACGGTTGTCTTATCACCCTTCACGTAGGTGAACTCACCGGCCATAATGACCCGGACGCCCGGACCAGCATGATTGTGGTCGCCAACGTAGCCTCCCGGCTGGTATGTGACTTCGGAGACACGAAACTTGTATTTCCCATTCAGCTCTGTGACATGACCCGAGATGACCTGCTCAAAACGCTGTACGGGCTGCACGTCCTTCGTCTCGACGCGTCTATTCTGAGCGAACGAAACCACGACCATCAGCGGAATTGCCATGCTCAAGATGCCTTTCAAATTCATATAACCTCCTTCGATTGCGTCAGCGTTGCTAGGAACTCAGCTTTAGGTTACCGACATCCCAACCGCAGCGCGCATAGCATCCGCAGGCCGCACTTGGGGCCCAGACTCTCCCCTCACACTGGTCCCAACGAAAACCCGTGGGCGCACTGACGTTGTCCTAGCGCACCGGGGCGGCTCCAAAGATCGGGCCTTGATTGGAAACGACATCGGCCACCTTGCTGGTTTTACCTGTTCGGAGATCCAGCGTTACAAGTTCAGCATGCGCGATGGGCACGCCGTGATCGAAATCGAACGCGTCGAGAACCGCTTCGAAAGCATAGAACTTTCCGTTGACGGCCACGATGGCACTGAGTTGCCAGTCGGTGTTGGCGATGAAGGTTGCGGCTCCGGTGCGAGGATCGATCTGCCATAGATACGGAGACATATATTCGTGAGCCCGGGTCGGGGGAGTCTGGGTCGGATCAATGGCGTAAGAGTCGAAAGTCGCATAGAGCTTTCCCTCGAATCCATAGAGACCCTCGTCGCAGAGATTGAATGTCCCGTCGCTATTGAACGTGAAAGGAATGTTCGGATCGGGTCTCAAACCGGTAGTTCCACCGTTTCGTCCAACAAGTCTCGCATTGCCGGTCGCGAAATCCACGGCATAGAGATTGTTGCTGAAGTCGGTCACATAGAGACCTCCATTGACTTTGGCAAGATCGAAACCATTGAACCCCAGAGGTTGCCCGTTGTACGTAATGGCGCGAAGCACTGTTTCGTTCCCTGTGGCAGGATTGATCCGGACGAGATAGCCGGCATTGGCGCCCGTTGTTGCCAGACTTAGTAATGACCCATTCCACCACACCAGGTTTGAGGTGCCGTCGGGCGTGGGACTGCCGATTGGTGTGAATTGGCCGTTCGCAAGGTCAACCGTCCCAAACTGCTGGCTCAGGGTGACGACGTAAACGAAAGGTGCGGCACTGGCAGAGGCGGCAAGTAAGCTGCACATAAAGAAGACGACCAGCAACAATCGAGCCAGTTTGTCGGCGGTACTAGGTGACCCTTCACGTTGCATCCGCGATAGCGCATTGGACTTCATAATTCCTCCTTTTACATTTGCGCGGTTACGCGTTAATCGGTTTTGGATTTCTGTACGCGTTTGAGCAGGGAGTTCAGGCAAATCAGGCGCGTGCCATCCGGGGCTTGCGAATGGTGAATGACCTCGCTTTCGAGCCACGCCTGCACCTCAGATGGCGTCAGGTTCGAGATCACTCCGATGCCGTCGAATGGAATGACTTCGCCCTCAGCGGCACACTGGGGACACCAGCGTCGCAGCGAAACTGCTCCACGCATCACCACCAAGGAATTGGTTTCGATCGTGATCTTCGTCTGCTTTGTCATCAGCGACCCTGCCGTTGCTGCCCCATCAACTCGTCCGTTCAACTCAACTTTGTGGGGAGCCTGCGGGAAGCTTGTGCGAAAGGAGGGGAAATTGTCTTTACAAAGCCCGTGATAATTTCTGATAGTTTCTCGCAGTCACGTAATGAACGGAAAAGACAGGAGTTGCTCCGTGCGCCGACGCGAGGACTAGAAGCTCAATCAGCGGTGGACCGTGCTAGAATCTCTCCCCAAGCTCGTCTTCCCTCGTTTGGAAAGCACACCCGATGGCCACGACTCCAGAACAAAGGATGAAACGACTGATTGAGTTTGGTCCTTTTCGGGTTGATCCGGATAAAGAACTTCTACTCCGGGGCGATGAAACCGTTCCGCTGACGCCGAAGACCTTTCAGATTCTTCTCGTCTTGGTACGACACAGCAAAGAGGTCGTGACCAAAGACGATCTGATGAAGATGGTCTGGCCCGACACCTTTGTCGAGGAGGCTAACCTCAGCCGGAACATCTTCCTGTTGCGCAAAGCCTTGGGTGAGACTCCGCAGGACCACCAATACATCGTTACAGTTCCGGGACGGGGTTACCGGTTCGCAGAGGATGTGAAGCTCATCCCGGGCCCCGAACTGAACGTTGTTGCCGCAAGTCATACCAAACTCCAGGTGCAGGTAAACGAGTCCAGACCGTGGGGCTGGATCGCCGCTGCGGTCGTTCTTGTGGTTGCTGTGGCTGTAGGCTCCTTCCGGCTGTTGTATCATCCGTCTCCGGCGCTCGGCGCAAAAGACACTCTCGTGATCGCCGACTTCGCGAACTCGGCAGGCGATCCAGTCTTTGATGGCACATTACGGCAAGGCCTATCGGTGCAGCTCGAGCAGTCGCCGTTCCTGCGTTTGGTTTCCGATGAACGCATTCACAAAACGCTCCGGCTGATGGACCAGCCGACCGATACGCACCTGACCCCTGACTTGGCTCGGGAAGTTTGCGAACGAACCGGAAGTGCCGCAGTGTTGAATGGCTCCATCACAACCCTTGGAAACCAGTACGTGCTGGGACTGAAGGTTGTCAATTGTCAGACCGGTGAAGTTCTGGACGAGGAGCAGGTGCAGGCAGCTCGAAAAGAAGAAGTTCTGCGCGCTTTGGACCAAATCGCAAGGAAGTTCAGGAGCCGCGTTGGGGAATCGCTCACGAGTGTGGGGCAGCACAATACACCGCTGGCGGAGGCTACGACCTCATCATTGGATGCGCTGAAGGCTTACAGCAGGGGGTGGCAACTACTCTATTCCGATCCGCCGGCCGCGATCCCCTTCTTCGCCCAGGCGGTGGAAATCGATCCTCAATTCGCCATGGCGCATGCCGCTCTGGGCCTCATGTACGGCCACACAGGAGAATCTGCTCTTGCGGCTGCACAGACCGGCATAGCCTACGAGTTGCGCGATCATGCTAGCGAACCGGAGAAGTATTTCATCAGTGCCTATTACGAAGGGAGAACGACAGGCAACCAGGAAAAGGCGCAGCAGATTTGCCAGTCGTGGTCCCGATCTTACCCTCGTGAAGTGACTCCACACGATTTCTTGTCGGGCTTCGTCTACACCGGGTTGGGCAAATATGAAAGGGCGGTCGAAGAAGCCCAGAAGTCGATCGAACTCGATCCTGACGGCGCCATCGCATACGTCAATCTGGCTGATGACTATCAATACCTTAACCGGTTAGCGGAAGCCGAGGCAGTGCTTAAGAAGGCCGAGGACCGTAAACTGGAAATGCCAGACTTCCTCGTTTTGAGATACGACCTGGCGTTCTTGAAGTCCGACGATTCAGAAATGGCACGTGTGGTCTCGTTGAGTCAACGTGACTCGGAGGCCGAAGATTGGCTCTTACATCACCAGTCATTTGTGCTGGCTTACAGTGGCCGACTACGAGATGCGCGGAAAATGTCGTTGCAGGCGGCAGCGTTGGCACAGCAGGCTGGGCATGCCGAACGAGCCGCTCTGTTCGAAGCCGGAGCAGCGCTGCGGGAAGCGTTTTTCGGCAATGCCACCGCCGTCAGGCAGCGCACCGCGGTTGCTCTAGCGCTTGCGAAAGATCGCGAAGTAGAGTACGGCGCTGCCCTGGCCTTGACTCTCTCGGGTAGTTCTTCGCAGGCAGAAGCCCTGGCTGACGACTTGGAGAAAAATTTCCCTGAAGACACTTCCGTCAGGTTTAGCTACCTGCCCGTGCTTCGTGCGACTCTTGCGCTGAATCGTCGGCAGCCATCAAAAGCGATCGAAGTACTGGAAAGCGCCGCCCCATATGAACTAGGTACGCCGCGCAGCAATCTGCAAGGATTTTTCGGAGCACTTTATCCCGTGTACTTGCGCGGCCAAGCCTATTTGAGTGCCCATCAAGGTGCCGAAGCCGCTGCGGAATTCCAGAAAATTCTCGATCACCGCGGGGTCTTGGTCAGTGATCCCGTAGGCGCCCTGGCGCGCTTACAATTAGCCCGGTCGTTCGCTTTGTCGGGAGATATGGCGAAGGCAAAAGCTGCCTATCAGGATTTCCTCACGCTCTGGAAAGACGCCGATCCGGACATTCCCGCTCTGAAGCAAGCTAAGGTGGAGTTCGCGAAGTTGCAGTAGCTGCCGTCCCTTCTTGAGGTCAAAGGAGATTGCGGATGAATTTGTCGCGTGGCCGACGAAAGCCGCGGATTATCAGTTGGCTGCATCTTTACCTATCGATTTGTTTGCTCGTTTCGCTCCCTGAAGCTGGCCAATCTCAACAGGCCCCGGATCGCAGGCGGGAATTCTTGGAAATGTATGCCCGCGCCTACTATCCGGGCCGCAGTGGACAGATCATGCTGGTGCCCCGTGAGGGCGGCTTTGTGACCCTCAATGAGCCAGCCTCTCTCTTCATGCACGGGAGTCCCTGGAACTATGATGCCCATATTCCTCTGCTGTTTTTTGGCCCTCCTTTTATCCGTAGAGGTACCTACGCCGATCGAGCGGTGCAGCAGGACATTGTTCCAACATTGGCCAAGCTCCTCAGATTGCCCCTGCCCCCGACGGTGACGGGGCGAGCGCTGGAAAGAGCCCTGGATTCATCGGCTGCTCGCCCGCGCGCTATTCTGGTAGTAGTGCTGGACGGTATGCGGCAGGACTATTTCGAGCGCTATCGGGAAGTTTTGCCGACTCTGACTCGCTTACGCCAGGACGGAGCCTGGTTTAGCAACGCCCGAGTGAACTTCCTGCCTACGATTACACCCCTTGGCCATGCCACCATAGGAACTGGTGCCGATCCGCGCGTGCACGGGATCGTGGTCAATACTGCGTTTGACCGCATCAGCGGAAAGCCCCAGAATCCCTACCCGGGCATGTCCCCGCGAACGCTGATGGCGCTGACTCTGGCCGATCTTTGGAACCTCGAAACCGAAGGCCAAGCTGTGATCATCGGCCAAGGCAGCATTTTCGTCGCAGCCGCCGGTCTCGTAGGACACGGAGCGTGTTTGCTCAACGCACGGCCAACGATGCTGGCCAGTTATTCCACACAAGGGGGATGGGAAACCAACCCGGAGTGCTACAAGCTGCCCGAGTATTTAAAGAATCAAAAATCGGCGCCGCTTTGGGAGGCTGCTCACGGGCAGTGGATGGGCCACGATATCGCCAGCCCGGATGCAGTGAGTCGCTCAGCTTTGTTCCCGAAGTTTGAAGCGGATGCTCTGGTGGCGATGATCGAAAATGAACCTGTGGGCGCAGACGACTTGACTGATCTTCTGCTCGTCAACTTGAAAGCACCTGATTTTGTGGGTCACCAGTACGGCCCCGATTCTCCAGAGATGCGAGAGACTCTAGCCGAACAGGATCGCCAGCTGGCGCGCATCTTGCAGGCGCTGGAAAAGAAAGCCGGCGCCAACCGGGTTGTGGTGGTCATCACCGCCGATCACGGGATGCCTCCGGAACCACAGGCACCTCGGAAGAGATATTTCAATAAGGACATTGTGGAGCTTGTCCACAAGAAGTTTGACCCGGACCGCGCCGCGCTCGTCACGCATTTCGACGCCCGGAACAACCAGTTGTTTATCGACAAGAGCCGGCTGCGGGAGCTTGGACTGAAGCTTTCCCAAATCAAAGAGTACTTGGAAGCTCAACCGTTCATTTACGCTGCGTATACCGAGGATGAAATAAAGAACGCTTCCTTGCCATGATCTTGTTCTCCGTGGCGAGGCGGCGGTGCTTAAGGTGCCGAGGGTCCGAGCGCTTCCGACTCCCTTTCGCCCTAACTGTCGTAATCGCGTTGTCACTCACGAGCGCGACGGCTCATCGGCATGCTGTCGTGTCACGGGCCAACCAGAAGCCAACTTCGCAATTGCCGACAATCCACCATCTGACTGCGAGTTCGAGGTTGCGAGTGAGGTGGAGCATTTTTCCTTAATAACGACTCGGGTAAACTGCTAGCCTCTGCTGCGAAGGCTCAGGATGGTGCCCATGAAATTGCTAACGTTCGGTCTGGTTTTGGCGTTGGTCGCATTCGTTTCGCAAACTGGTAAGGGTTCTCCATCCAACCCGCAGGCTGACACCCGCGAACTGGAGCGACTGGAAAAGGTGTGGAACGAGGCGCACGAACGTGGGGACGCGGATACTCTAGAAAGTTTGTGGTCAGACGACCTTGAAGTGGACGTGCCGAGAATGCCAGTAATGAACAAAGCCGACTTGCTCAATTTCGCACGCTCCGGTCGCATGAAGCTTCTGCGCTACGCGACTTCGGACATTCGCATCCGCATATACGGCGACACGGCGGTAGTTAACGGTAGGCTACAACGCACCCGCCAGATCAACGGTAAAGAAATTTCCGATGACTGGCGATTTACAAAGGTGTACGTTCGGCAAGCACAACGGTGGCGCGTGGTCTCCTTCCACGCCTCCGAAGCGGCCCAGCCATAGGGGTTTACATTTATAACCCTGACGATCCCTATTTTGGCCGCATCACGGGCATCCGGAAGTTTAACTTCCCAATTGCCGACGACTCACCCAGAACAGTTCCGATGACTGAGGCAGACTGCATGACAGAGAGATCTAGTACACGTCGAGATCTTTTCCGATAACGAATTTCCCTGAGTATCGCGAGCTGATCTCCTTTTGAAGCATTTCTGGCGAAACGTAGAGTGCGTCTGCAGCGGCGTCGGGCGATAGGAGCCTAGGAGGGGCCATTCCCGGTGGGAAGGTAATGGTGTGATAGATCACGAGCAACTTTGGTTTGGCCTTGTTCGCCAACTCTGCCAACTGTGCCGTCGTCGTGTGGTACTTCGCTACGACCGATTGGACGCTTTCGGGCATCTTGGTCTGCAATTCCAGAGGTTGTGCTTCGTGGATCAGCACATCGCAGCCGTTACAAGCGTTGATCGTTGCTTCAACTGGATTCGTGTCGCCGGAGATCACGGTCGTGCGGTCCAGCGTTTCGAACCGATATCCATAGCAATCCATCGCGTGTTTCGTAGCGAATGCTGTGACCGTTACCTTTTCGTCTTTGTATATAACTCCCGCCTTGATTTCGTGCGCGTTCACTTTCCACGCATCGGGGGAGCAACCAATTTCGCGGGTCGGTCCCTCGGGATTAAGGCGTGTCTCAATGTCGACTCGATAAGCCTGCAAAATGTGCTCGGTCATCGATTGCAGTCCTGGGGGACCATAAACTTCGAGGGGGACCGCTCGCCCCGATGTCCATCGCGTGAGGATCAGATCAGAATAGCCCGCCGTGTGATCGGAATGAAGGTGAGTGACAAATGCCACCCTCAGATTGCCGGGCCTAGCCGCAGTGATTCCCCGAGTCAAGGCGGCAGCCTCGGCACGGCGTACCACGCCCGGTCCGAAATCAACCAGATAGGCACGCTCATCAACCACAACTAATGTCGCAGGGCCGGAACGGTCGGGATCAGGCACAGGGGTTCCGGTACCGAGGAGAACCACCCTTGTCCGCGTGGATCGATCCCCCGGCGCTTGGCTCGCTGGTTGTTGTGACTTGGCGGTTATCGCCACCAACATCGAAGCAGCGAGGCACATAATTCGAGTGAGTTTCATATCATCCTCAATTGTCGAAACAGCAAGCGTTGTTCCCAGTCTCCGGAGGCGCGCACTAGGGCCGATCAAAGAAGTTCAAAACTTCCTGTTGGAAGCGGCGGTGGTTCTTCTCCAGCATCATCATGTGTCCGCTATTTGGAAGTAGGACATAACTCTTGTCGTGCGTATTGAGTTGCGAATAGAACGGCAAGAGATCTTCTTCCTTCGCGGCGAAGTCCTTCTCACCATAGAGGATCATCGTGGGCACGGTAATGCGGGTTGGATCGAGGATGGGCAGCTTTACCCATTCGGCGAAAACGTTCGGCCTCTGTGGGTCCATCTGTAAGCCGACCTTAACGCTCTCTTGGATGACGTCTTCTTCAAATTGTCCCTCCACAAAACCGTCGCGGAAGTCCTCCTCGGTAGTGGGGCGGAATCGAGGCAGAGGCTGTCCACCATTTTCCATTCTTTTTCGGTTCATCTCCCGAAAATCGGCTGTTCCCTTCCAGAATCCTGCGTGAAAGATCCACTTGGCCACTCTCTCGGGATGTTCCATTACGTACACGCCGGTTCTCTGTGAGCCTGCGGAGCAGCCGAGCAGATCGATCTTCTCCACTCCTCTCAACTTCGTGATGTATTCGACCGCGGCACCGATGTCGGCTGCGGCCGAATGGGTATCGATCCAGTCGGTCGCCGTTTTGTCGGAATGTCCGTACCCGTGGATGTCGATGGCCCAAACGTCGTAATCATGCTGCGCGAAAAAATCCATCAAGGAATAGTCCCGAACCTGCAGGTCGTAAAGGGAGCGGCCGGATCGCGTGCCTCCGTGGACGAGGAGCGCAACTTTGCCAGTGCGGGAGAAAGATGCCTCATCGCCTTCCTTGTATTTTTCCCAAAGGTAGATTCGCAGGCCGTCTCGTGTGACATACGATTCCTTAGCATGAATCGGCCTACGAGCAGCAGGATTCTGCGAGGCCTGATCGGGCGGTTGCGTGTTGTCGTTCACTTGTGCGGCGGAGATGCTCACAAACAGATGCAGGAGGGAAAAAATCACCGTGAGTTGGAGAGCCGCAAACATCAAATACTTGGCAAACTTCATGGCGTAGCTCCTTTTTCAAAATTTGAGTGCCCGCGGTCTACAGGTAGGACAGCCACCACAAGTCGCGCCGGCGCTGCTTCACGCCTCCGTACCAGACACAGATCGGATAGAGTGCTCCGATCGACGCAACATAAATCAGGTAGGTGATGCCAAGCCCGAACCCAGCCCCCGTCGGGGTCGCCGCGGACCAACCTCCTCCCGGCAGATACGCCGTGGGTTTGCCGGCAACGAAACTGAGGCCGAGGGTCAGCAGGTGAGCGACGTACCACTGCATCACGTAATAGAACAGCGGCACGCGGCCGAAGGTGACGAGATCCCGCGCCAGCCGGCTTTTGAACGGCCTCTCCATCCAGGCAAGGGCCGCGATCATGGGCCCTAAAGTCATAAGCAGGAACAGCAACGAAGGCGGATATTTGGTCACGTTGAGGAAGGAGAGTAGAGTCGTGACCATGTTCGCTTGCTTGCTCCACGGCGACGCATCGCCGTACATATTGATTCCGCGTAAGACCACGAACGCCCCGGTGAGAGCCCACCCCAACCGAACAAGCAGCGCGCGACGCTGCGGCGCTTCCCACCCGTACACTGTGCCGAACAGGTAACCCAGCGCGATAACTCCAATCCATGGGACGAGCGGGTACCCGATACTGACACGCACGCCCGACGGCCCGAACGGCAAGATTGCGCCGGGAACGTGCAGCACTCGCCACAGTGCGCCACCAAGAGTAGCGGCGGCAGCCAACGGCTGACTGCGTCCATGGGTAGCAGCCACAGCCCCAAAGCGGTCGAAGAAGTTGTGACCGAAGACGAGCGCCAGGCCAAACGTCGCGACAGCCCACCGCGGCAGGTAGAGGAGTCCGGCTAGGATGATCATGCTACAGCCCAGTACCCAGAGCACCCCGAGGCCCACAGGAAAGAGGCTGAACTCTTTTCCGAACCGAACAACCGTCAACTCCAGCACGATCAGCCAAAGCCCGCGGGTAACGAGAAAGCGCCCCAACGCCGGCCGCGATACGCCACGGAGTAGTTGCAGGTATGCCCCCGTTCCGGCGAGAAAGACGAACGCCGGAGCACAGAAGTGCGTGATCCACCGCGTCAGAAAGACCGCGGCGGTTGCCTGCGTGAGATCTGTCGGGCTGTTTCCGTGCAAGGTGCCGGAAAACGCGAAATCCCGTACGTGGTCGAGGACCATAATGACCATGACGAGACCGCGCAGCAGATCGACAGATTCGATCCGAGCGGGACGGAGAGTCGGGCCGGGGGAGACGGGAGCCGACTGCTCGGCGCACTCTATAGTTAGCTCTTTTTGCAAATCCGCGATTCCGTTGCCCATGCCAGGCATATTGCTTCGGGAGCGATTTCTTGACCATGGCGAGCGTCTGGAGACTGTCTGATTTTTCGATGACCTCATAACTCGCACGAAATACTGGGCTTGTTGCCACAGGTCGGGCTCGATAGAATTGCTCGCAAGCCTTGGGGTGGATATGTCGCAGGAGCGGGTTACATTTCCGAATCCAGTCAAGTTTGGAGACGATCTCGAACTGGACGCGCGCGCCTATGAGTTGCGTCGCGCCGGTCGCCCTCTCAAGCTGGAGCGTATCCCGATGGAGTTGCTCCTGCTTTTGGTCGAACTGCGAGGACAACTGGTAACCCGGGAACAGATCATCGAACGAATCTGGGGGAAAGATGTCTTCCTGGACGCCGATACCAGCATTAATTCTGCCATCCGCAAGATACGACTGGTTCTCAAGGATGATCCCGAGAACGCGCGCTTCATTCAAACCGTCACGGGGCGCGGATATCGTTTCGTAGCTCCGATTGTCGAAGCCAGTCCACCCCCGTCGTTCGAGCCTGCCCCTCCGCCGCGAGCCGGCTCCGCCGAGGATCTGCTTGGCACCGAGATCTCTCACTATCGAATTCTGTCGAAGCTAGGTAGTGGCGGCATGGGTGTGGTTTATGAAGCGGAAGATAGCCGCTTGGGGCGCCGCGTAGCTTTGAAGTTCCTGCCCGAGCACCTCGCTCGGGATCATCGGGCGCTTCAGAGGTTTGAGCTGGAGGCTCGTGCCGCTTCTTCCTTGAATCATCCGGGTATCTGCACCATTTATGAAGTGGAAGAGCACAATCAGGGGCCGGTCATCGTCATGGAACTGCTGGAAGGCGAGAGCCTCAAGGAGTGGATTCGCCGCGGGCCAGTCCCCTTCAACGAACTCCTGGAAATTGGCATTCAGACTTCCGATGCTTTGGAAGCAGCTCACAGAAAGGGAATCATTCACCGGGACATAAAACCGGGGAATGTTTTCATTGCTGCCGGAGAGCGGGCAAAGATTCTGGATTTCGGACTGGCTAAAGTGCTCACCGTCCCGGTTGTTGAGGACGAACCCCAACAGGAAGCACTGACGCTGGAGGGGGTTATTCCAGGCACAACTTCATACATGTCGCCCGAGCAAGTGCGCGGAGACGAGATTGACACACGTAGCGATTTGTTTTCTCTCGGTGTAGTGCTTTACGAACTGGCTACTGGCAAGCGACCCTTCGCTGGCAAGAATCGCATATTGCTAATGAACGCAATCCTGACTGCTCAGCCGGCTGTCCCTAGTAAAGAGAATCCGTCCTTACCCGCGGCACTCGACGCAATCATTACCAAGGCATTGGAGAAAGACCGCGAACTCCGCTATCAACACGCCGCTGAAATCTGCTCCGATCTGAAGGGACTTAAAGAAACGACATTCAGGGTCTCAACTGCCGCTCCGGGCATGGAGCCCGCGAGAACGGATGGTCGCCCCGCTCTAAGCGCAACGAGGCGTCCCATGTGGCTTTGGGCCGCTCTCTTGGCACTCGGGCTATTGCTGGCATTGGGTTTGGCGGTTGGGTGGGAACGCCAGTTATTCACGAGAACAGCTCCGGTTTCGATTCGGTCCATCGCCGTGCTGCCGCTGGAGAATCTCACCGGCGATCCAGGACAGCAATACTTCGCCGATGGTATGACGGATGCCTTGATAACAAAACTCGCGCAGATCGGATCTCTGCGGGTGATCTCGCGGACTTCGACCATGTATTACCGGGACTCGCGCAAGGCGCTTCCCAAGATTGCCAAGGAACTTGGCGTGGATGCGGTGGTCGAGGGCTCGGTGGCGCGCTCTGGTAGTCGAGTCCGTATTGATGCGCAGTTGATCCAGGCTCCCACCGATCGTCATCTCTGGGCCAAAGGCTATGAGCGGGACATCAAAGATGTAATCGCATTGCAGGGCGAACTTGCGCAAACCATAGCCTCGGAAGTTCGAGTGCAGTTAGCTCCGAACGAGCAAGCGCGGCTAAGCAAGGCGCCCCAGATCAATCCCCAGGCGTACGATGCATACCTCAAGGGCCGCCACATCATGGAACGGGGAGGATTGCAAGATGTTCGGATGGCGATCGATTACTTTCAATCCGGTCTGGAAAAGGATCCCGACAACGCTCTGCTTTACACGGGTTTGGCCGATGCCTACATTGACAAGATGATGGATGTGCACGAAAGCCCCGTAGAAGCCACCAGCAAAGCCAGAGCTGCAGTTGAAAAGGCATTGCAACTGGACGACTCGCTTGCAGAGGCGCACACCTCGCTAGGAATGATCAAGCTGTCTTACGACTGGGATTGGGCTGGGGCAGAACATGAGTTCAAGCGAGCCATGGAATTGAACCCTGGTTATCCGCTCGCTTACGTCATGTACGGTCAGTACTTGACGATAGTAGGACGCCAGTCGGATGCCATGCCGTATTTCGAAAAGGCCCACCAACTGGATCCGCTCTTCGGCCAGAGCTACCGGGGTGAAGGTTATGCGTGTTTCATGGGGCACAAGTACGACGAAGCCATTGTTCAATATCGGAAGGCGCTTGAACTTGAACCCGATGCAATCACCTATTTTGGGCTGGTGCTAGCGCGTGCGGAGGGGGGTGACTACGCCACTGCCATTACTGAGGCAGAAAAGGCGACGAAAGTCGATAGTAACCCACTGCTCCTGACGAGCTTGGCTAGCGCCTATGCGCGCGCCGGGAGACGGACTGACGCAAACCGCGTTCTGCGACGGCTAAAAGAACTTTGGGAGCGTCAGGGTACAGCTCCGGCTTGGCACACCGCCCGTAGTCCTTATGTTTGCCCCTATGAAGTCGCTGGCGTTTACGCACAACTGGGAAACAACGATCGGGCATTTGACTGGCTGGACAAGGCCTATCGAAACCGTAGCTGCCTGTATTGGCTCCGCGTAGACCCAAGGTTCGATTCCATTCGTTCGGATCCGCGCTTCCGGGAACTGCTGACAAAAATGAACTTTCCGAAATAACAACGTCAATGCACTTCTCATGTACTGCCTTCGTCCTGATTTGAGAAGGTCCTTCCATCCTGGAAGCGTCTGCGGTTCTTGCCCATCCAGTCGGCACGACACTTGGTGGTTGACGCGCTAACAAGAAGTTGACTTTCCAATTGCCGACCATTCACCAAAAATCTTGCGCTCCAGGCCTAGTCCATCCAAAGCAGAAGGGTACTCACCGAATCCGCGTATATATTGATGAAGAGCGATGGGGCGTAGATCAGCTTGAAGGGTGGAAACGAGGTAGAATCACGCCTACATCGAGCGCTCAAACGAAAACGAGAGGGCAAGATAATGGCGGCAATATTGAAGACTAGTTGGTTTTTGACGAGAGCGGCATGCCTCGCGGTTCTGTTCGCAATTCTGTGCACGATGGGCTCGGCGCAGCGCCTGCAGAAGGCTGTAATAGCGATCACCTTGGCGGGGCAGTCGATGATCCGATCGGATATCCGGGCGACTGCACCCGCGGCGGTACCGGTGATCCACGGACTGCTGAAGGGCGATGTGGTATTCACCAACTTTGAAGCCGCAGTCGCCGAAAAAGGTGAGACGGTCCACGAGGGCAGGGGATTTCTCGCTCCCCCTGAAGCGCTCGATACGCTGACAACTTTCGGTTTTAACTTGTTGTCCCTGTCTTGACAACCATGCATTCGATCTGAAAGTGACGGGCATTCGGAACACGATCCGGGAGGCGGACAGCCGGAAGATCGTTCATGCCGGAACTGGAAACAACCTGGCCGAAGCTGTAGCGCCGGGTTATCTGCACACACCGAAGGGCACGATTGCCCTGATAGCAAGCGCGTCAGTCAGGCCTGATTACGTCGGGAGGAAGCGCCACGGCGGACCGGCCGGGCGTGAATGAGCTTCGCATCGAAGCCGGCGACAAGGAAAATGAGGCAACGGTCGATCTGCCCGACGCGCCGGAAACACACCGAATCCGGGGGATTCGCAGCGCATCCTTCAAAGCATTCGTGATGCCCGCCAGCACGCAGACCTCGTGATCGTGTACCAACATAACCACGTCTTTGGAAATCACTCGTTCGCAACGATTTTCACGGAAGGAATGCAGGAGCGGCTCGCTCCGAATGATTGGCTCAAGAAGTGGACGCATGCGGAGGTAGATGCAGGTGCGGACATCATAGTGATGCATGGCGCGCCTCTCCTGCATGGCGTGGAGGTTTATAACGGCCGACCAATCTTCTACGACCTGGGCAACTTCATTTACAACGTGCCGCCGGTGCTGACGGCCATTGACGAACCGATGAGTTGGGAGAGTGTGGTCGCGTACGTGCAATTTCAGGGGAAGAACCTGGAATCGATTTCGTTCCGACCGATTGTCTTGAACTACGTGGGCGAGGGCCAGCCCGATTTTCATAATGCGTACACCAACAACGAATTCCTCGACACACGCGGCTTGCCCTCACCGGCGACGGGTGCGAGAGCGGGTTATATTCTCCAGCGCCTGGCCGACACGTCAAAGCCCTTCGGCACGACGGTTGAAATAAAGGGTGACACTGCGGAAATCAAACTGAAAGCCGGGAATTAGCGGCGAATCTTGCGTCGCTCTCCGACCGACGGGGGGTCCAAGTCCTGCATTACGGCAATCCGGAAACCCAAGCAAAACAGGTTGTGGCAGTCATCTATGAAGTCATCTGCCCCGTCAAGCAGAAAATTTGCACACGTTACCTTTAGATCCTGGGAGGCTGTCAAGGGCGCCCTCAAGGCGTTCATCTCGACCCTTGACAGCCTCCCAGGATCTCTCACAATCGAGCGCGGAAACGAAGCGAAACGAAGTTCAGTTGAGCTTCGTTCCATAGGTGCAGGGTTTTGTTTCTTGGGTTCTGTTTCCTCAGTGGGG
>Ga0335080_10000608_pt1 | contig 33416 bp, 29 predicted proteins | sample Lox_Sample_34_FD_206720 | JGI IMG/M metagenome (GOLD analysis project Ga0335080, IMG submission 206720) | Soil microbial communities from Loxahatchee National Wildlife Refuge, Florida, United States - Lox_Sample_3.4 | ecosystem: Environmental > Terrestrial > Soil > Wetlands | place: USA... | reverse complement strand
GAGGACTCGAACTCGAGCCCGCCGACCGCCGCGCCGACGTCGACGTGATCGCGCACGGGAAAATCGAAGCTCCTCGGCGCGCCCCAGCGGCGAATCTCGACGTTGTCCGCTTCCGAGCGCCCGACCGCCACGCTCGAATGCGGAAGATTCGGCATTTCGAGGAGCCACTCGCGCAAGTCCGCCTGCACGCCGGCTAGACGGCCCTCGAGCGCGCCGAGCTCTTCGCCGATTCCGCCGACCTCGCGCATCAGCGGCCCGGTGTCCTCGCCCCGGCCTTTCGCCGCGCCGATCGCCTTGGACAGCGTGTTGCGCTTCGCCTGCAGCTCCTGGGTCCGGGTCTGGATCGTCTTCCGATCGGCTTCGAGCCGCTCGAATCTCGCGATGTCGAGCGCGTACCCGCGCGCCGCGAGCCGCGCCGCGACCCCGGCGGCGTCGTTGCGAAGCATCTGGATGTCGAGCATGCGTGCGATTCTACCAATTGCGCACAGCGGATTGCGGCGAGTGCCGGCCCCGCGCCCTACGCCGCGAACGCAGAACTACGGGTGCCCGGCGCGGCTCATGGGCGCCTGGCCGGTCATTCGCCGCCGCCGCACTCGTTACGACTGGCGCTTCCTGTCGCGCTCCCGGAGCTCGGCGAGCTTCTCCCCGATCTTCGCCTCGAGCCCGCGCGTGGTCGGCTCGTAGAACGCCACCGGCGGCATGCCCTCGGGAAGGTAGCGCTCGCCCGCCGCGTACGCGTCTTCCTCGTCGTGAGCGTAGCGATAGCCCTTGCCGTAGCCGAGCTTCTTCATCAGCCGCGTCGGCGCGTTGCGGATGTGCATCGGCACGGGACGCGAGCCGTCCTCCTCGATGAACGCCCGCGCCTTGCCGTAGGCGACATAGGCCGCGTTGCTCTTCGCAGCGCAGGCGAGGTAGATCGCGGCCTCGGCGAGCGCGAGCTCTCCCTCCGGCGTGCCGAGCCGCTCATAGGTCTCGACGGCGTCGAGCGCGAGGCGCAGCGCGCGCGGATCCGCGAGGCCGATGTCCTCGGTCGCCATTCGGATCAGGCGCCGGCCGACGTAGAGCGGATCGGCGCCGCCATCGAGCATGCGGCACAGCCAGTACAGCGAAGCGTCGGGATCGGAGCCGCGCACGGCCTTGTGCAGCGCCGAGATCTGGTCGTAGAACGCCTCTCCGCCCTTGTCGAAGCGTCGCAGCGAGCGCGCGATCGTCGCCTCGACGAACGCGAGATCGATGTCGCGCCGGCCGGCTTCCGTGGTCGCGGTGGCGAGCTGCTCGACCAGGTTGACGAGCCTCCTCCCGTCGCCGTCGGCGTAGCCGATGACCGCGTCGCGCGCGGCGGCATCGAGCGCCGTACCGGGCATCGCCGCCGCGACCGCGCGCTCGAGCAGAGCGCCGAGCTCGTCGGGCGAGAGCGGCTCGAGCACGTAGACCGCGGCGCGGGAAAGCAGCGCGCCGTTGACCTCGAACGACGGATTCTCGGTCGTCGCACCGATGAAGGTGATCAGCCCTCGCTCGACGAAAGGCAGGAATGCGTCCTGCTGCGCCTTGTTGAAGCGATGCACCTCGTCGACGAACAGGATGGTGTGCCGCCCCGATCGAGCCAGCGCGGCCTCCGCGTGCGCGACGGCGTCGCGAATGTCCTTGACCCCGGCCAGGACCGCGGAGATCGCGATGAAGTCGGCGTTGAACGCCTCGGCCATCAGCCGCGCGAGGGTGGTCTTGCCGGAGCCCGGCGGCCCCCAGAGGATCATCGAATGCGGCTTGCCGGATGCGAACGCAACGGCGAGCGGCTTGCCCGGCGCGAGCAGATGCCGCTGGCCGATCACTTCGGCGAGCGTCCTGGGGCGCAGGCGCTCCGCGAGCGGCGTCGCCGGATTGTCGGTCGCGAAGAGATCAGTCGCCGACGACATCGGCGCCCTGGGGAGGCGTGAACTGGAACAGGTCGCGTGGCAGCCTCGGATTGCGCTCGAGCCTGGCGAGGCGAATCGTCGTGCGCTGACCGAAGTTGTCGTAGATCTCCAGCGCCGCCAGCGCGGAGCCGCGGAAGCCGAGGCGGATCTCCGTGAAGCTCGACTCCTTGTCCTTCGGCGTGGCGCCGAGCCAGTCGAGGCCGTCTGCGGAAGGCAGGTCGTGCCAGTCGAAGGCGCGCTCGACGTCGTCCTTGCCCGCGAGCAGCGCCGCCGGCGTCGTGCCAAGCGCCTGATCGGCGCGTCGCTTCACGACCTGGTTCAGATCAGGATCGTAGATCCACACCCGTTCGCCGTCCCCGACCAGGAGTTGCCGATACGGCTGGTCGACGCTCCAGCGAAACTTGCCGGGACGCGAGATCTCGAATTCGCCGCTCGCCTCCTGCTTGGGCCGCCCGTTCCGATCGGTCACCGTCTGGGTGAATTTCGCGCGCGCGGTCTGCGTGTCGTGCACGAAGGTGCGCAGGCGCTCCAGGCTCGCGCCCTGCGCGACGGGTGCGAACGCGCAGGCGAGGACGAGGAAAGCGCTTCGAGTCTTGTTGGGCATGGCCGTTCGCATCCCGGCTGCCGCAGCCGTGCGGCCCCCGCGCTCGCGGAGCTTGTCGAGGAGGCGGGCTGGACGTGAGGCAACGCGGATAAGCAATAGTGCCGCAATAGTGCCCGAGCCTACTCCTTGCCGGCGGGCACGAGCACCTCCCGGTTGCCATTGGTCTGCATGGCCGAGACGAGCCCAGCCCGCTCCATCTGCTCGATCAGCCGCGCGGCGCGGTTGTAGCCGATGCGCAGGTGCCGCTGCACCAGCGAGATCGACGGGCGCCGCGTCTTGAGCACCACGGCCACCGCCTGGTCGTACATGGGATCGGCCTCCCCGTCGGCCCCTTCGAGGGCAGGGTCCGCGTCGCCGTCCCCGCTGGCGGCGCCATCGAGAACCCCGTCGAGATACTGCGGCCCGCCTTGCGCCTTGAGGTATTCCACCACCCGATGCACTTCGCCGTCGGAGACGAATGCGCCGTGCACGCGCTGGGGATGCCCCATGCCCGGCGGCATGTACAGCATGTCACCCTGGCCCAGGAGCGTCTCGGCGCCCATCTGGTCGAGGATGGTGCGCGAATCGACCTTGCTCGCCACCTGGAACGCGATGCGCGAGGGGATGTTCGCCTTGATGAGCCCGGTGATGACGTCGACCGACGGCCGCTGCGTGGCGAGGATCAGGTGGATGCCGGCGGCGCGGGCCTTCTGCGCGATGCGCGCGATCAGCTCCTCGATCTTCTTGCCGGTGACCATCATCAGGTCGGCCAGCTCGTCGATGACGACGACGATGAGCGGCATTTCCTCGATCGCCTCGGGATCGTCCGGCGTCGCCGAGAACGGGTTCTTGAGCGGGCGCCCCGCCTTGCGCGACTCCGCCACGCGGCCGTTGTAGGTGGCGAGGTTGCGCACGCCCAGGGTCGACATCAGCCGATAGCGGCGCTCCATCTCGGCCACGCCCCAGTTGAGCGCGTTCGCGGCGAGCTTCACGTCGGTGACGACCGGCGCGAGCAGATGCGGGATGCCCTCGTACACCGAGAGCTCGAGCATCTTCGGGTCGATCAGGATCAGCCGCACCTGCCGCGGCTCCGCCTTGTAGATGAGCGACAGGATCATCGCGTTCAGGGCCACCGACTTGCCCGAGCCCGTCGTACCCGCGACGAGCAGATGCGGCATGCGTGCGAGATCGGCGATCACAGGCTTCCCCGCGATGTCCTTGCCCAGGGCGAGCGACAGCGGGCTCGGCAGATCGTTGTAGGCCGCCGACGACAGGAGCTCCACCAGCCGCACGATCTGCCGGCGCGGGTTGGGCAGCTCGAGACCCATGCACGACTTGCCGGGGATCGTCTCGACAACGCGAATGCTCACCACGGAGAGCGCCCGGGCGAGATCCTTCATCAGGCTCACGATCTGCGCGCCCTTGACGCCGACCGCCGGCTCGATCTCGTAGCGCGTGATCACCGGTCCGGGATACGCGGCGAGCACCTTCACCGCGACGCCGAAGTCGGCCAGCTTGCGCTCGATCAGGCGCGAGGTGAACTCCAGCGTCTCGGCGCTCACCTGCTCCTGCGCCGAGGGCGCGTCCTCCAGCAGGGCGAGCGGCGGCAATGGCGAATCGGGAAGGTCCTTGAACAGCGGGCGCTGCTTCTCCTTCACGACTCGCTCGGATTTCGGCACCTCGAACGCCGGCGGGACCACGACCACCGGCTCGCGCTCCTCCTCGCTCTCGCGCGCCATCTCGACGGCGTGCTCGCGCTGCTCCAGCGCAGCCGCGCCGATCTCGCGGTCGCGCTTCGCTTCGCGGCGCTCGCGGATCCACGCGACCGTGCGTTCGACGCCCGCGCCGATGCGCTCCATGAGGCGGATCCAGGACATGCCGGTCAAAAGCGACCAGCCCGCTGCAAGCAGGGCCAGGAGCAGGAGCGTGGCGCCGTTGAATCCGAGCGCCCGCGCGAGGCCGTTGCCGAGCAGATCGCCGAGGGCGCCGCCGGGCGCCTGCGGCAGGCTCGCCGGCAGCCGGTACAGGCGCAGCGCCTCGAGCGCGGCGCTCGCGCCGAGCACCACGGCGAAGCCCGGCACCGCGAGCCACGGGTGATGGCGCTCGGCGGTCCCGGCCGGTGCCGCCACCCGCCGGTAGCCCGCCACGATCAGCACGACCCCGGCGAAGACCCACCACCATGCCGAGACGCCGAAGAGATAGAGCAGCAGATCGGCCAGCCACGCGCCGACCACGCCTCCTTTGTTCTGAACCACGGCGTTGGTGCCGGAATAGGACCAGCCCGGGTCGGACTTGTGATAGGTCGCCAGAACCAGCGCGAGGAAGCCCACCGCAGCGACCGCCAGCAGCCACCACGACTCCCGGATGAGCGCGGTGTGGCGCGGCGAGAAGCGCGATCCGGAGGCTGGAAAGCGGCGTTGGATAGCCGCTTCATTCTGACGTGAAATCATCGTATTGCCTGACGCATCTCTTGCACTACATTATAGCTTGCGCCCGGCCTCCGCGACCCCCACTTGGCTCACCCGGGAAGCCCCCCCACATCGGTTAGAATCGCAGCCGCTTTCTTCAGGCTTTGATCGCTACCCACGACCCATGACCACTCGCCATTCGCGCCTGCTGATTCTCGGCTCGGGGCCCGCGGGCTACACCGCGGCAGTATACGCTGCGCGTGCCAACCTCAAGCCGCTCCTCATCACCGGCCTCGCGCAGGGCGGCCAGCTGATGACGACGACCGACGTCGACAACTGGCCTGCCGACGCGACCGGCGTGCAGGGTCCCGACCTGATGGCGAGATTCCAGCTGCACGCGGAGCGCTTCGAGACCGAGCTGGTGTTCGACCAGATTCACACCGCCAGGCTCGACGAGCGGCCGCTGCGCCTGATCGGGGACGCGGGCGAGTACAGCTGCGACGCGCTCATCATCGCTACGGGCGCCTCGGCAAGATACCTCGGCCTTCCCTCGGAGCAGGCGTACATGGGCAAGGGCGTGTCGGCCTGCGCGACCTGCGACGGCTTCTTCTACAAGGGTCAGGACGTCGTCGTGGTCGGCGGCGGCAACACCGCCGTCGAGGAGGCGCTGTTCCTGTCGAACATCGCCCGGCACGTGACCGTCGTCCATCGCCGGGAGAAGTTCCGCGCGGAAGCGATCCTGGTCGACCGGCTGGTCGCCAAGACGAAGAACGGCGGCAACGTCAGCATCCTGTGGAACTACGTGCTCGAGGAAGTGCTCGGCGACGCCTCGGGGGTCCGGGGCGCGCGCGTGAAGCACCTCGGCGACGGCGGCACCCGCGACCTCGACGTGCAGGGCGTGTTCATCGCGATCGGCCACACGCCCAACACCGGAATCTTCGAGCGCCAGCTCGACATGCGCAACGGCTACATCGTCGTGAAGGGCGGCAGCGATGGTGACGCGACGGGCACCAGCGTCCCCGGCGTATTCGCCGCCGGCGATGTCGCGGATCACGTCTATCGACAAGCCGTGACCAGCGCCGGCACGGGGTGCATGGCAGCGCTCGACGCCGAGGCCTACCTCGAGACCGTCGCGTAGGCCGGCCCGCGCCCGATGGCGAAGCTCTCCGAGCTCAAGGGTCTGCTGGCGCAGGCGCGCAAGTCTGAGCCCGCGAAGGCGCGGCCATCGCGACCGAAGCCTGTCGCCAGTGCCGGGCCGCCGACCGAGCCGGAAGTGGACCTGCGGGAAGCCTTCGCCGACGTCGAGCCGCTGCGCCGCGGCGATCGCGCCGCGATTCCGCGCGCGCGTCCGGCCAGCGTTCCTTCGCAGCGGCTCGCCGACGAGGCGGCCGCGCTGGCCGCCAGCAAGTACGGTGTCGAGCCTTCGCCGCTGTCGTGGGAAGCGGGCCAGGAGCACGACCTGCACCAGACGTTCCTGCGCAAGGGGCTCGGTTCCGACGTGCTCACGAGGCTGCGGCGCGGACAGTGGTCGGTGCAGGGCGAGCTCGATCTGCATCGGCTCAACCGCGACGAAGCGCGGGATGCGCTCGGCGAATTCGTGAATGCCGCGCGAGCGTCGGGCTGGCGCTGCGTGCGCATCGTGCACGGCAAGGGCCTGTCGTCGCCGAACCGCGAACCGGTCCTCAAGGGGAAGGTGCGGCAGTGGCTCGCGCAACGCGACGAAGTGCTCGCGTATTGCGAGGCGCCGCACCACGCCGGCGGCTCGGGCGCGGTGCTGGTGCTGCTCAAGGCGCGGACGGGCTGATCCCGGCCCGCTGCGGCGCACCCGCGTCGTCGAGCGGATCGCCGGTTCGCGCCGGCCTCAACCCACGAGCGACAGCCTACAGCCGCCGATGCGCCAGTGCCGGCAGCTCGCGCCGGACCTGCGCGATGCGCTCGGGATCGACATCGGCGACGATCACCCCGGGACCCTCTTCGCGCTCGGCGACGACCGTGCCCCAGGGATCGATGATCAGGCTGTGGCCGTAGGTGCGGCGCCGGTTGGGATGCAGCCCGCCCTGCGCCGCGGCCAGCACGTAGCACTGGTTCTCGATCGCTCGCGCCCGCAGCAGCACGTGCCAGTGCGCGGCGCCGGTGACCGCGGTGAACGCCGAGGGAACGACGATGAGGCTGAGGTCCCGGAAGCGACGGTAGAGCTCCGGGAAGCGCAGGTCGTAGCAGACCGAGAGCGCGACCCGGCCACAGGGCGCGTCGAAGACGGCCGGCTCGCTGCCGGCCTCGATCGTGCGGCCTTCGTCGTACTGCTCCTCGCCCTGGTGGAACGCGAAGAGATGGACCTTGTCGTAGCGCGCGACACGCTGCCCGTCGGGGCCGTAGACCAGCAGCGCGCTGCGCACGCGCTGGGGATCGGCGATCGCGATCGGCACCGTGCCGCCGACGAGCCAGATGCGTTGCTCGCGCGCGAGCCGCGAGAGGAAATCCTGCTGGGCGCCGTGCCCATCGGCCTCGCGCGCCGCGACCTTGTCGCTTGCGCGCGTGCCGAAGACGCCGAAGTACTCCGGCAGCACGACCAGCCGCGCGCCGAGCCGTGCCGCATCGAGCACCAGGGGCTCGATGCTGCGGAGGTTCTCGGCGACGTCCGCGCCGGACACCGTCTGGACTGCAGCGATTCGAAACGGCTCGAGGCTCATCGGTGCTCCCCGTTCGCATCCGCCGCCGGTGCGACGACCGGCTGCCGTCCGGCGCGTTCGACCACGGGATCGCTCCAGCTGCCGCTGACCACGTACTCGTAGGAAAAAATCTGCTCGATCGGATCCTGCAGGACTTTCTGCGCGAGCAGCGACCCCGCGCCCACCGCCGCGCCGATGATGGGGTTGGCGAGCAGCAGCACGGCCGCGCCTACCGAGACACCGGCCGAAAGCGTGGGCTGCACGCGGATCCTGAGCTGCTGCGTCTCCCTGGCGAGGTCGGTCTCGCCGCTGATCGAAACCCTCGCCGCCGGTCCGACGATGCGCAGGTTGTCGCTCTTCATGAGTCCGTCCACGATCTTGACGTCCCCGTTGAGCTGATCGAACGCGAAGCCTTCCCCGAAAAGGTCGTGGAAGTCGAACGCGAGCCGCCGTTGCAGCGATTGCAGCGACAGCACGCCGAGCAGCTTGCCGACGCCGGGATCGACCTTGATGAACTGCCCGGTTCCGGAGTCGATGCGGAACGCGCCCGACAGCGTCGGGTAGTCGAACGCGTCCGGTCCTCCGGCCCAGGCCACCTGGCCGCGAATCTTGCTGGCTGCGCCGCGCACTGCGTCCGGAAGCCCGAAGCGGGCGAGATATTTGCCGGCGTCGCTGACGTCGAGCTCGGCATCGAGGGTGGTTTGCTGCCGGCGCTGCGAGGCGCGCCACCAACCGTTCGCCGACAGCTTGCCGTCGTCGCTGGCGAGCTGCACCCGCTGGATCTGCCAATCCGCGCCCTTGGGCTGCGCGGTGAGCTCGAGCTTGCCCAGGTCCCGGCCGTGGAGCAGGAAGCTGTCGGCGACGATGTCGATCTCCGGCCAGGGATTGGGACGCGCAGCCGCCTCGGCTTTTTCCGACGCGGCGGTGGCGGCCGCCGCTTCGGGCGCAGGGGAAGGCGCGGGGACCGTGAGGCGCTGCAGCTGCGCGGCGATCCGTCCGTTCGGCCGCGACCGTGCGCTGCCCTCCCACTGAGCGTGTCCCGCGAGCTCGCGGCCGGCCAGATCGATGTGCCAGGCATCGGCGGCGTGCGTCGCGCCGATGTGAAGATCGTTGAAGCGACGCCCGAACGCGTCGAGCTCGTGGACGGTCAGATCGATCCCGGCCAACGGAAGCTCCTCGACGCCGCCGGTCGACTCGACGTCGCGCTTGACGACCAGCCACGCATCGGCATCCAGCGCGTCGGTGCTGCCCCGGATCCACAGCCCCGGACGATCGGGCTCTCCTCCGCCCTCGCCGAGGACCAGGAGCGCCCGCTCGATGCTTGCGGACATCCCGGCAAACCGCCGCTGCAAGCTGAGCTGCGCGGCCTTGCCGTAGCGCGCGACGATGGTGTCGCGCCCCGGCTGGGCGACGCGCCGCTCGAGGCGCAGCGGCACGGCTTCGCCGGATTGCTTCGCGAGCGGCGGCGGCAGATCGATCTTCGCGCCTCGCAGGCTCGTTTCGATGACGCCGGTCGAAGTCTCCCCGCTGGCGTCGATCGTGAGCTGCCAGTCGGTGCTGCCCGAGACACGCTGCGCGATGAGCATTTTCGGGTATTCGGTGCGCAGCAGCCCCAGGTCCAAGCTGCCCTGCCCCGCCACGCGAATGCGCCCGCCGGAGCTCGTGACGGCGAGGCGCGCGGTCCCGCCGAGCACGTCGGCAGTGATCTGCGGGGCGCGCAGGTCGTGCTCGGTGAATGCGAGCTTGCCGCTCACCTTGCTCAAGGGCGGCACACCCCCCGGAAGCCGGAGCTGGTTGCCGTCGAAGGCGTACTCGCCGTCGATGCGGGTCGCGTCGGGCTTGGAGAGCGGCAGATCCACCTTCAGCGCGAGCGTTCCGTTGCCGCTCGCCTCCGCGCCGTCGGTGACGTGATCGGTCCATTCGTTCACCGGGCTCTGCGCGATGAATTTCAGGAAATCGCTGCTCGGACCGCTCGCCTCGCCGTCGATGCGGAGCAGGTGCTCGGGCGCGCGCAGGTCGGCGATCTCCACCTTCGCGCGCGAAACCGCGGAATCGAACATCTGGCCGCGCGAAGCGGTGACCGTGAGATGCGGGCCCTCGAGCCGCACTTCGCCGTCGACGTCGGTGAACGGCGGCCAGGATTCGGCGTAGTCGAGCGTGACGCCGCGAGCCTTGATGACAAGCTGGAACTGACCCTGCTTCGCGTCGGCGAAGGGAAAGTCCGCGAGGTTGCCGTTGAGCCTCAGCCGCGCGTCGCTGGCGGCGCCCGCCACTAGGCTTCGGCGCAGCCAGCCGCGGACCGCGAGCGGCAGCACGGCCGGGACGTAGCGATACACCTCTTTCGCGTCGGCGCGCGTGACCTGCGCGGTGAGATCGATGATGCCCGGGCTGCCGGACGCGGTTCGATAGCTGCCGTTCGCCGACCCCGCGATCCCTGGATTGGAGAAGGCGACCTGGTCGAAGCTGAACGCGAGCTCGCCGTCTGTGCGCTGCCAGGCAACGCCACCCTGGAGGCTGTCGAGCGCGACCTTGTCGTCGAGGATCCGCGGCAGGTCGAGCACAACCGCCCGGCTCTGCAGCTTGACCGAGCCGCGCTTGTCGGTGGCATCGAAGCTGCCGGACACTCCGCTCAAGCCCGGCCACCCGTCCTGTGCCGTGAGGCCGAGTTCGCTGAACTTGGCGCGGGCGGCGAAGCTCGCCGGCTCCGTCGCCTCGCCGGTCCATTGCAGCGAGCCTTCGGTTAGCGTCCCCCGCGGCAGGTACCGGCCGAGGTCGCGTCGCCAGCGCTCCGGCAGAGGCAGATTCTCGGCGATCTGCGCCACCGGCGCGAGCTGGAGGTTGCTGAACTCGATCGCACCCGACGCCGCCTGCCTGGGCGTCGCGTCGCGCAGCGTGAGCTTCAAATCGGTGGGGTCCAGCGTCGCGCCCGCGGTGCCGGTGAAGCCAAGGTGCTCGACGAAGAACTGCCGCGTTCCCGAGTTGCTGCGCCATCCGAGGCGCCCGTCGAGCCGCGTCACGGCCAGCTCGCGCAGCTCGGGCGCGAGCTTCGCCTGCACGTCGGTGAGCACGACGTCGGCGATCACCTCGCGGGCCTGCCCGTCGGCGTAGTCGAGCCACACGCGCAACGCCCCCTTGCCGCTCTGTACGTCGATCGGCAGCGGGACCCAGGCGCGCCACGCGGCGACGTCGGCATAGTCGAGCCGCGCGTAGATCCGTCCGTGCGACGATCGCCACGCGCCCAGCGATCGGCCGACCATGTCTCCGCGAAGGTCGAGCGCTCCCGCGACCGCGTGCGGCGGCGTCGCCGTCAGGCCGAAGCGGTGGCGCCCGAATCCGTTCTCCAGTCGAAGCTCGACGCGCTTGAGGGCGAGCGGGGGCGCGCCGCGCTGCTCGTCGTTCCACACGAGCGCCCCGTCGTGGACGACGATGCGCCGCTGGCGCAGCAGCCAGTCCGCCAGGCGCGAGTCGCTGCGCGACTCGTTCGGATCGATCGCGAGGCCCGCGACGTGCAGCATGCCCGACCCGTCGCGGCTGATCGCGAGCTCGGGCCGCTCCAGAGCGAGCTCCTTGAAGCGCAGGTCGAGAAAGAGCAGCGACGTCCACGCGACCGTCAGGTGCAACGCGGGCAGGCTCAGCACCGGAGCTCCGCTCGCTCGATCGACGATGCGGAAGTCGCTCACGTCGAGTCGCGGATTCCAGCCGTCCCAGCCCGAGGTGAGCGAGCCGATCTCGACCGGCTGCCCGATCTGCCGCGCGAGCAGGCCGGCGATTTCCGCCTGGTGTCGCTCGAGCTGCGGGAAGGCGACGAAGCGAATCGCGAGCAGGAGCACGCAGAAGGCGACGATGACCACGACCACGACCCGGCCGCAGAGGCGCGCGACTGCGCGCGGCCATGAGCCTGCGGCGGGCGCTGGGGCGGGAGCTGCGTCGGGAAGGTCGCTCGGCAACGGCATGATAGGCTTCGCGCGGGTGATTCTACCCTCGGAACCCGGGTCACCCTCGTCGCATCGCATGGATCTCGACGCCGCCTTCCAGTTCAGTCGCTACGCTGCGCGCGTTCGGACGGCACAGCCGGTGCTGACTGCCGAAGTTCTCGCGGCGCTAGGACAGCCGGCTACCGTCGCCGCGGGGGAGATCGAGGCTGTCGTAGCCGCGGGTGATGCCGCAGCGCTCGCCAGCGCGCTACGCGTGCTGCGCACCCGGGTTGCGCTCGCCGCGCTGCTCCGCGATCTCACGGGTCGCGCGGACCTGGCGGAAGTCTGCGCGACGCACACGGGACTCGCCGAGCTCGCCATTCGCGCGGCGGTTGAGCTTCACCATCGCCTCCTCGCGAATGTCCACGGCGAGCCGATCGGCGCCGAGGGCGGCGATCCCCAGCGGCTGATCGTCGTCGCGATGGGGAAGCTGGGCGGCGCCGAGCTCAACGTCTCGTCCGACGTCGACCTGGTCTTCGTGTTCCCCGAGGACGGCGAGACGGTGGGCCCGAAGTCCATCGCCAACCAGGAGTTCTTCGATCGCCTCGGCCGGCGCGTCGCGGGGACGCTCGCCGACGTCACTGCCGAGGGCTTCGTCTTCCGCGTCGATCTGCGCCTGCGCCCCTACGGCGACGCCGGGCCGCCGGCGACGTCGTTCGCCGCGCTCGAGCACTATCTCGTCGCGCAAGGCAGGACCTGGGAGCGCTACGCCTGGCTCAAGGCGCGCCCGCTCACCGGCGACCGCGCCGAGGACCTGGAGCGCTTGATCGCGCCGTTCGTATTCCGCAAGTACCTCGACTACGACGCGTACGCCGGCCTGCGCGACGTGCATCGGCAGATTCGCGAGCAAGGCAGGCGTAAGGATCACGCCCGCAACGTCAAGCTCGGACCCGGCGGCATCCGCGAGCTGGAGTTCATCGTCCAGGCGCTGCAGCTCGTGCGCGGAGGGCGGGAGCCGGCGCTGCGCGTGCGCGGCACGCTGCCCGCGCTCGCGGTCCTCGGCGAGCGCGGACTACTGCCCGGGCCTGCCGCCGGCGAGCTTGCTGCGGCCTATGCGTTCCTGCGCAATCTCGAGCACCGGCTGCAATATCGCGACGATCGCCAGACGCACGACCTCCCCGAGGACCCCGCCGAGCAGGCGGCGCTTGCCCGGGCCTGCGACGAGCCGGACGCCGCGCGGCTGCAATCGGCCATCGACGCGCAGCGACGCCTCGTGGAGCAACACTTCGAGCTCGTCTTTCGCCCGGACGCCGCGCCGGTGGACGATCCGCTGGCGGCGGTGTGGCTCGATCCTGCGCCCGGCGAGGCGCAGCATGCCGCGCTCGCGGCCGCCGGCTACGCCGAGCCGCAGCGCGTCGTCGAGACGCTCGCGCGCCTGCGCTCGAGCGCGCGCTACCTGCAGCTCCCGACCCTGTCCCGGCAGCGCTTCGACGCGCTGCTGCCGCAGCTGTTGCGCGTCGCGGCGGCGCCCCGCGACGGCACGGCCGACGCGGCCCGGGTGTTCGATCGACTGCTGACGCTGCTCGAAACGATCAGCGGCCGCAGCGTCTATCTCGCGCTGCTCGCCGAGCACCCGCCCGTGCTCCCCCGGCTGGCGCAGCTCATGGCGGCCAGCGCCTGGGCCGCCGACTACCTCACGCGGCATCCTATCCTGCTCGACGAGCTGCTCGATAGCCGCGCGCTGTTGCTCGAACCGGACTGGAACGAGTGGCGGCGCGAGCTCGATGCGCAGCTCGAGGCGCACGCCCCCGATCCCGAGCGGCAGATGGACGACCTGCGCCATTTTCAGCACGCGCAGACCTTTCGGCTCCTGGTGCAGGACCTCAACGGGCTGCTCACGGTGGAAAGACTGGCGGACCATCTCTCGGCGCTTGCCGACGTCGTGCTCGCCGCGACGCTCGCCGGCTGCTGGTCGCAGATGCACGGCGGCGCGGTGGCGACCGAGCCTTCGTTTGCGATCGTCGGCTACGGCAAGCTGGGCGGCAAAGAGCTGGGCTACGCGTCGGATCTCGATCTCGTCTTTCTCTACGAGGAGACCGACGAGGGCGCGCAGGAGCGCTACACGCGGCTCGCCCATCGGCTGAACACCTGGCTCACGGCGATCACCCCGGCCGGGCGCCTGTACGATACCGATCTCAGGCTACGCCCCGACGGAGCCAAGGGGCTGGTCGCCACCAGCCTGGACGCTTTCCGCCGCTACCAGCGCCAGGATGCGTGGACCTGGGAGCATCAGGCGCTCACCCGCGCGCGCTTCGTCGCGGGCGACGCGGCGATCGGCGCGGCTTTCGAGGCCGAGCGCGAGGCGGTCCTGCGGCTGCCACGCGACCCGGTGCGCCTGCGCGACGACGTGGTCGAAATGCGCCGGCGGATGCACGCCGGTCACCCCAACCGCACCTCGCTGTTCGATCTCAAGCACGACCCGGGCGGCATGGTCGATGTCGAATTCATCGTGCAGTACCTCGTGCTGCGTCACAGCGCCGAGGAAGCCTCGCTCACCGCCAATGCCGGCAACATCGCGCTGCTCGCCCGCGCCGGCGCGCTCGGGCTCGTGCCGGCAGCGCTCGCAGCCGCCGTCGCCGACGCCTATCGCAGCTATCGCCGCCTGCAGCACCAGGTTCGCCTGCAGGGTGCGCAATCGGCTCGAGTCGAGCCGGAGGGCCTGGCTGCATCGCGGGCCGCCGTCGAGGTGCTGTGGCGGGCGGTTTTCGGCGCTTCCTGGCACGAGGGCACCGTCCCGGGGCGGCGGGGCGATTTCGGCTAAAATGAGCCCCTCCCGGATCGAAGGAACGCTCACCATGTCGATGGCAGACCGCGACGGCTTCATCTGGTACGACGGCGAGCTCGTGCCCTGGCGCGACGCCACGACCCACGTGCTCACGCACACGCTTCACTACGGCCTGGGCGTTTTCGAGGGTGTGCGCTGCTACAAGACGGTGGCCGGGCCGGCGATTTTCCGCCTGCGCGACCACACCGACCGGCTGTTCCGCTCGGCCCAGATCTTCGGCATGAAGATCCCGCACAGCAAGGACGAGCTGGACGAGGCGCAGAAGGCCTGCGTGCGCCGCAACAACCTCGAGTCCTGCTACCTCCGTCCGATCGCGTTCTACGGCTCCGAGGCGATGGGCGTGGCGGCGAAGTCGAACCCGGTGCGCGTGGCGATCGCGGCGTGGCCCTGGGGCGCGTACCTCGGCGCCGACGGCCTGGAAAAAGGCATCCGGGTGCGCACCTCGTCGTTCACCCACCATCATCCGAACATCACGATGTGCAACGCCAAGGCCGTATGCAACTATGCGGTCTCGATCCTCGCCAACCAGGAAGCCACGCACGACGGCTACGAGGAGGCGATGCTGCTCGACCCGCAGGGCTTCATCTGCCAGGGCTCGGGAGAGAACGTGTTCCTGGTGCGCGACGGCAAGCTGCACACACCCGACCTCGCGGGCGGCGCGCTCAACGGCATCACGCGCGCCACCGTCATGACCTTCGCCGCCGAGCTCGGGATTCCCGTGATCGAGCGGCGCATCACTCGGGACGAGTTCTACATCGGCGACGAAGCGTTCTTCACGGGAACCGCCGCCGAGGTCACGCCGATCCGCGAGCTCGACAACCGTCCGATCGGCCCCGGCCGGCGCGGGCCCATCACGCAGAAGCTGCAGTCGATGTTCTTCGACGCCGTTCAGGGGCGCAACCCGAAGTACAAGTCGTGGTTGACGCGAGTCGACTCCGACGCCGACGCGACCGGCCATGGCACAACCCGAGGCGAGCTCGCAGCCCATCGTTGAGGTGACGCCGGCCGACCTGCCGCTGCATTGCCCGAACCCGGCGATGCCGTTGTGGTCGAGCCATCCGCGGGTGTTTCTCGACATCGTCGCGTCCGGCGAAGCGATGTGCCCGTACTGCGGAACCCGCTACCGGCTCCAGGGCGGCGCGCGGGCAGGGTCGCACTGAACGGATGGGTGCTGGCGCCGTCCCCGCGCCAGCGGGGACGGACTCGCGTTCGCGCCGAAGCTGGATTCCCGCTCGCGCGGGAATGACCTCATGTCCGAACGCATTCTCGTCGTGGCGCCGTCCTGGGTCGGCGACGCGATCCTTTCCGAGCCGCTGCTCGCGGTGCTGCGCGAACCTCTGTCCGAGCCGGCGATCGACGTGCTCGCCGCGCCCTGGTGCGCGCCTGTCTACGCCCGCATGCGCGGGGTGCGCGACATCGTCGAGATCCCGCTGCGCCACGGCGAGCTCGGCCTCAGGCGCCGGCGCGAGCTGGCGCGCGATCTGCGAGGCCGTGGCTACACCCACGCCTTCGTCCTGCCCAACTCGTTCAAGTCGGCGCTCATTCCGTGGCTGGCGCGGATCCCCCGGCGGATCGGCTACGTCGGCGAGGCGCGCGGCATCCTGCTGACCGAGGCGCGTCGCCTGGATCGGCGCGCGCTCCCGCGCCTCGTCGACCGCTTCGTCGCCCTGGCGGTGCCCAAGGGGAAGCTGATCCCGACCCCGCCCGCACCCGTCCTCGTCCCCGACCCCGCGAACGCCGGCGCGGCGGCACGGGCACTCGGGCTTTCGGCGCGCCGGCCGGTCGCGGTGCTGTGCCCCGGCGCCGAGTTCGGTCCGGCCAAGCGCTGGCCCGCCGAGCACTTCGTCGCGCTGGCGCGGCGCTTTCTCGACGAGGGCTTCGCGGTCTGGCTCATGGGCTCGCGCAACGACGAGGACGCGGCGCGCCCGATCGCTTCGGCGCTTCCGGAGCTGCGCGATCTCACCGGACGGACCGATCTCGGCACCGCCGTCGATCTGCTCTCGCTCGCCGCGATCGTGGTGAGCAACGACTCGGGCCTCATGCACGCCGCCGCGGCGGTCGGGCGGCCGCTCGTCGCGCTGTTCGGCTCGTCGTCGCCGGCGTACACCCCGCCCCTGTCACCGCTCGCCCGGGTCGCGCGCATCGAGATCGCCTGCAGTCCCTGCTTCCAGCGCGAATGTCCGCTGGGACACTTCAAGTGCATGCGCGACCTCGCTCCGGACGAGGTGCATCGCCTCGCCCGCAACGCCGCCGCGGAGCGTTAGGATAGCGCCGCCATGGCGAAGCCGCGCACACCCACCATCTTCACCTCGCCCCAGGACGCGGCGATCGCGTTCTACCAGGCCTTCGAGGCGAGGGACGTCGAGGCCATGATGGCGGCCTGGGCGGAGGACGAGGACATCGTCTGCATCCATCCGGGCGGCCCGCGCCTGGTCGGCTACGAAGCGGTTCGCGCCGGCTGGGAGCAGCTGTTCTCGGGCAACACGAAGCTTTCGTTCCGTCTCGACTCGATCGTGGTGATCGAGACCGTCGGCCTCGCGCTGCAGAGCGCCGTCGAGCACGTCACCGTCGGCGGCGACCGGGAGCCGCGCGGAGCGGCGATCGCCACCAACGTGTTTCTGCGCACGCCTTCGGGCTGGCGCATGGTCGTCCACCACGCCTCCGCGACGCCGACGGTGGCCGTCGCCGCGCCCTCCGGGCCGCTGCACTGAAACCGGCGCTCCCGGCGCGGCGCCGGAGCGAACGACGCGGTGGCGCTCGAGCCGCGATTGCGACTTCAGCCGGCGGTGCCGCCCACGGTGAGCCCGTCGATGCGCAGCGTCGGCTGGCCGACGCCGACGGGCACGCTCTGGCCGTCCTTGCCGCAGGTGCCAATGCCCGAGTCGAGCGAGAGATCGTTGCCGATCATCGACACGCGGGTGAGCGCGTCCGGGCCGTTGCCGATGAGCGTCGCGCCCTTGACCGGATAGGCAAGCTTCCCGTTTTCGATCTTCCACGCCTCGGCGGCGGAGAAGACGAACTTGCCGTTGGTGATGTCGACCTGTCCACCGCCGAAGTTGACGGCGTACAGGCCGTCGTCGACCGAGGCGATGATCTCCGCCGGATCGCGCTCGCCGTTGAGCATCACCGTGTTGGTCATGCGCGGCATCGGCACGTGCGCGAAGGATTCGCGCCGCCCGTTGCCGGTCGGCGCCACGCCCATGAGCCGCGCGTTCATCGTGTCCTGCATGTACCCGCGGAGGATGCCGTCCTCGATCAGCACCGTGCGCTGCGTGGGATTGCCCTCGTCGTCGATGTTGAGCGATCCGCGGCGATCCGCGATCGTGCCGTCGTCGACCACGGTCACCCCGCGCGCGGCGACCCGCTGGCCGACGCGATTGGAAAACGCCGACGTCCCCTTGCGATTGAAGTCGCCCTCGAGCCCGTGGCCGATCGCCTCGTGCAGCAGAATGCCGGGCCATCCGGGACCGAGCACGACCGTCATCGTGCCTGCCGGCGCTTCGCGCGCGCGCAGATTGAGCAGCGCCTGATCGACCGCGCGCGCGGCGTATTCCTCCAGGCGCACGGGCGAGAAATACCCGTAGTCGAGGCGTCCGCCGCCGCCCGCCATCCCCTGCTCGCGCCGGCCATCTTCCTCGGCGATGACGTTCAGCGAGAGCCGCACCAAAGGCCGCACGTCCGCCGCGACGAGCCCGTCGCTGCGCGCCACGAGGATCGCCTCGTACTCCCCCGTGAGCGACGCGATCACCTGCACGACACGCGGATCGCGGGCGCGGGCGATGCGCTCGAGGCGCTCGAGCAGCGCGACCTTCTCCGCATCGGTGAGCGCCATTACCGGGTCGCGGGGCGCATAGAGCGCGCGCGCGCCGCCGATCCGGTCCAGCGTCGCCACGGCGCTCTGCCCCTGGCGGGCGATGGCGCGGGTCGCGCTCGCCGCCTTCTCGAGGGCATCGAGCGTGATGTCGTCGGAGTAGGCGAAGGCCGTCTTCTCGCCGGAAACCGCGCGCACGCCCACCCCGCGATCGATCGAGAACGATCCGGACTTGACGATGCCTTCTTCGAGGCTCCAGCTCTCGAGCCGGGAATACTGGAAGTACAGATCGGCATAGTCGACGCGATGGACGTGGATGTCGGCGAGTATCCGTGAGAGCTGCGGAAGCTCGAGTGCGGTGGGGGCGAGCAGCAGCGCGCTGGCCTGGTCGAGCAGCGCGGGATCGAGGGAATTGAGGGCGGGATCGTTCACGGGGACCTTGGTGGGTGGCCGGGCCGATGCTCGCGTGGCCGGCGACGGATCGGGCGCCAAGCGCCCGATAGGGCCATTGTCGGGGCGCCGGCTGGTCAATGCAAGTCCCGCCCGGCGCGGCGCCGGGCGTTGCCGCACTGCTATGATGCCCTGCTCCGAGGCGCCGCACCGCGGAGCATGCGACCGTGACCGAAGATGTAACCGTCAGCTGCCTGCAGGTCTCCTTGCCGATCCCCGAGAGGCTGGCTGGGTTCAAGCGCAGCGTGCGCGACTATTGTCGGCAGACCCATCCGCGCCGGGAGCTCGTGATCGTTCTCGACCACGGCCACGCGCAGACCCGCTCCACCATCGCTTCTTATCTCGACTCGCTCGGCCGGGACGATATCAGGCTGGTTCGTCCGGCCGGAAACCTTTCGCTCGGCGCGCTCCGCAACATCAGCCTCGACAACGCCGGCGGCGCGGTCGTGTGCCAATGGGACGACGACGACTTCCACCACCCTCAGCGAATACAGCGGCAACTCGAAGCGATGGTGGCCGCGGACGCCGAGTCGGTGCACCTCGAGGAGATCATGCAGTTCTTCACCGACACGCGCACGCTCTACTGCACCAACTGGCGTGCGACCGATGCCAAAGCCGTCCCGGGCACGCTGATGTGCAGGCGATCGGCTCCGATCCGCTATCCGGAAGCAGGCCATGGTTCGCGCTTCGGCGAAGACTCGGCGGTGTCGCTGCAGCTCCTTGCCCGAAGGGGATACAGCGTTCTGGCGCGAGCGCCTCACCTCTACGTCTACGTCAGCCATCGCCACAATCTTTGGGATGACGGACATCATCGAACGCTGGCCAGGCAGCTGGGCCTTTCTTGTGCGCTGCTGCGCCGGCGCGCGCCCGACTTGCGCGAGGGCCTCCGGCCTTTCGATTTCGGGCCGGGCCGCGTCCAGGTCACGGGCTACAACGGACCGGCGTTCTCGCTGTTCGAAGAAACCGGGCTGCCAGCCCCGTCTCAGCCGTGACGGACGCGGATGCGTTCTCTATAGACAAGCGCGCCGGTGTCGGTCGCGAACGTCGCGAGTTCCGTTCCTTCGCCACCGGCCCGCGCGAGCGCATACCACACCGGTGGAAAACGAATGCTGGGCGCGAGATTGAACAGCCGCGGCAGGCATTGCGTCTTCATTCGATAGTCGAGCGCGCCTGCAAAGTAGTATCGCCACGACGGATCGCGCCCCCGCGCCGAAAGGTCCGAAGAGAGCAGATCGAATGGAGCCCAGCCCCGGTCGTCGATCCAGACCTCCGCCCAGTAGTGGTATGACGCACTCGGCGCGTAGATCAGGTATCCGCTCACGATCCGGGCGGGGATTCTCCGTGCCCTGCAGAGCGCGACCAGCAGGGCGGATCCCAAGTGGCAGTCGTACCACCCGGATTCGAGAGGCCAGTCCGTGGGGCGCGCGGCATCGAGTTGATCGTAGTGGATGCCGCCGCAGGTGAGCGTACCGAGGATGAAATCCCAGAAACGTCTCACGACGCGCCAGCGGTCGCGCTCTTCGCCCGCAAGCTCGCTGGCGAGGGATCGAATGCGCGGGCTGACCTGGACGATGCCCTCACTCGACCGCGTGTAGAGCTCGACCTCTGGCGACGCCAGTGACCCGGACGACTTCGCCGAACCGGCCGGGTGGGCGGTGAAGCTGATCTCGACACCCAAGACCAGCGAGCGCGACTGCGCCGCCACAAGCCTCGCGTCGAGACGGCCCGGAGCGACGGTGAACCGGGCGTCGAGATCGGGCGGTGCGAGCGGAGTGACCTTCAGGTCGCGCAGCGCGGCGTCCTCGAGGGGCAGCGGCAAACGGAGCAGAACGCTGCGCCCCGCGGCTCCCTCCGGGAGGGTGAATTCACGCTGCAGCGTGACCGAAAAGCCGAGCGGGCCCAGATCACCCGGTGGCGGCGCGCCATCAGGCGCGGCACCGGGATGGAAGCCAAGCGTCAGACCTCGACCCGTCGTGATGAAGCGTTCCTCCCAAAACGGATCAACGCCTCGCAGCCCCGCCCACTTGAGAAAATTGAGGACCTCGACCGGGTCGAACCGTCGGCAGCCCTTCCCCGTCGCGTACGGCAGCCCCAGTTCCACCCAATGGTCGAGCGCCGCGGCGCTCGCCCGCTGCGCTGCCTGGCGGCCGCCTCTGCGAAGCTCGGTCGCGAAGCCGTAGAGCAACAGCGCCTCGACCATCCGCCCTTCTTCGACGACGCGATATCGGGCGTCGGCGCGGATGCCCAGCGGCCTCGTCTCCGACATCCGCGCATGCTACTCTTGCCGAACGGGCGGGGGCGCGAAACGTCATGCGCCATGCGTCGCCGCCGAAGGGCCTTCGGTTGCTGCTCACGCTGACCTTGCCGCGAATCAACCCGCTCATGACCAGCGCGGTCATCGAGGAGATTCACGCTTCCCAGGGCGCGCAGCTGTCGCAAGGAGCACGGTTGCTCGACTTGAGCGTCGACCTGAGCTCGATCGCTCCGCAGGACTGCCCACCCGTCTCGCTGTATCGCATCGTGCTGCGCGACCGGGTCTGGCTTCGGAGCCTCACCGTGGCTCGTCGCGATCAGGTCGAAGTGGGCGCGCTGCTCGCGCGATTCAGCACCGAGCTGGACGAGCCGCTCGAGGCCGCGCCCCAGAGGAGCGTACGTATCACCATCGCCGGCATCGTGTTCCCGCCGGACGCCTGGCGCCAAGCGCAGCCTTGAGTCTCGTTGCGCTGCAGCTCGGGCCCCTCGACGTGCCGGGCTTCGATGTCCACCGATCGGGCATCCGCTGGCTCTGTGATGACGGCCACCATTGTCGCCCCGGCGAGGTCATCGCCTTCTGCAACATCGGTCTGCTCCCCGCGGGGAAGAGCGGCGCCGCTGCCCCGGCGCCCGCTGACGAGACGCTCGACTTCCAGGTAGCTTTCGCGCCGCGCGCCGGTGGGCAGCTGCGCAAGTCGCCGGACAGCTCGCGCGGCGGCTTCCATGACCTGCTCCATTTCTACCAGCGCTGGACTCCGGAATTCGCCATCGGCCATCTTGAGCCTTCTCCGGCTGGCGAACCCGTCGAATGCGAACCGAACGGCGGATTGCGGATGCTCATGCTCGCCGGCCGTCGTCCCACCGGGCTCGCGGTAGATCGCTCAGGGCTTCTCACCGGATGGCACGATCGCTGCCGTGCGTGGTGGGGGGACGGCGACGCCTCGCATGGAACGCTCCTGAGCCTGGGCATCTGCGAGCTCCTCGGGGTGATCCGCGGCGACAAGTTCGCGTTTCTCGAGCTGTTCGAAGCCACCGCTGGGCCGGCTCACGCGGTGTTCGTTCCCGACCACACGATCGCCCCGTGCGCGGCCCTCCTCTCCGAGCAAGTCCGCCGCGATCCGGCCCAGTCGCAGGCGCTGGCCGCGAGCTTCACGCAGTCGTTGCAGCTCGGGGTGGGCACGCCGGATTCGCGCGACTGGATCTTTGCGGGCACGCTGTTGTCCGCGCTCCTGCGCTCGCCGCTGAGCGACCGCTACCACCTCCTGACACGAAGCGGCTTTCGGCAAGCTGCGCAGGCAGACGCGGTCATTCTCTCGATCAATTCCGAGTCACCGTCCATCTTCCGGCATCGGCGCCTGGGCTACGCTCTGCAATGTCATACGTTTCGATTGATGCACGCGGGCCCGGCCTTTCGCCGCTGGCTCGAGACCGACTTCTCCCGCGTTCAGCGGACCATCGACGACATCCGGCGCGACTACGCGGAGCTCATCGACACGGTCCGGCAGCGCTCGCCAATGCAGTTCCTGATCCTGAACGCGGTGTCGACGTCGGTCGACGAGGACGTTCACTGCTATGCGCCCTACGACGCGCCGCTGGGGAACGTGCTCACGAGCGTTCGTACCAAGGACTTGAACCTGATGCTCCATGATCTCGCGCGGGAGAAGGACGTGTCGATCGTCGACATCGACGCGATCGCCGCCGACCTCGGCGCGGCGCACGTCCCGGACGCGATGCACTTCAGCGGCCTGATGCAGAACGAGGTGAGAGACGAGATCCTGCGCATCCTGCGCACGCGCGGCGTGCCGGGCTTCGGGCCGCGTAGCGTCAAATGACCTCGAACTCGACCAGGAGCGTTTCTCCGGTCGCCGTCGCCGGCAGAGGCTCGGTCGGCTCGTCGCTGAGGAGCGCCAGCGCGTCGCCGGGCTTTTGCCAGCTCCCCGCCTCGGCCAGCACGCGACGCAGGATCGCCTGCTGCGCCGCGCGAATCTCGACGACCGCCTTATGCGTCTCCAGTTCGACGATCAACTCCCGCGCCGCAAAGCGCTGCCCGACCGTGCCATGCCATTCGAGGACGCGCAACTCTTCCGCGTCCTCGATCGACCCGGGAACCACGAGCTTCAGAATCATGCGCTGCCTCGCTTTGCAGGTGTGACTTCATGAGTCGATAGGAGCCGACGCACCTCCACCGAGACCCGCTCGGCGTCCGGCAGGCAGGCGGCTTCGAGGATCGGGCTGGAGGCTACCGGGACCGGCAACGCACCCACGCGGCCGACGCGCAAGGCGCCGAGCTCGGCCTGCACGCGAAACGCCACTTCGGCGCCGACGCCGCATGGCAACTGGCCTTCCTCGAGCGTAAGCAACGCTTTGGTTCGCGCTGCGGACTCGCATAGCGTGCTCATGTCGAGCGGCGCGAGACTACGCAGATCGAGCACCTCGCAGGAAAAGCCGTCTGCGGCGAGCCGCTGAGCCGCTTCCTCGGCGACGCGGCACATGTACGAGTGAGTCGCGATCGTGACGTCGCTGCCCCGGCGGCGGATCAGAGCCTTGCCGATCGGCACCGAACCATCGCCTTGCGGGACCTCGCCGGCGGTCGGAAAGAGCCGTTTGTGATCGACGAACACCACCGGTCCTTCCTCGCGCAGCGCCGACTTCAGCAGCCCGTAGGCGTCGGCCGCGGTCGACGGCGCGACGATTTTGAGACCGGGCACCGACATCACCCACGCCTCCAGGCACTGTGAGTGCGCCACGCCCTGCCCCTTCGCGCCCGCGGTGGTCTTGACGACCATCGGCGCCGCGAGCTGGCCGCCCGTCTTGAAGCGAAGCTTCGCGGCGTAGTTGACCAGCGGATCCAGGCCGAGCATCAGGAAGTCCATGTACGTGATGCTCACGATCGGACGCAGCCCGGCTGCCGCAGCGCCGACGCCGACGCCGATCATCGAGGCCTCGGCCACGGGCATGTCGCGCACGCGCTCCGGCCCGAACTGCTCGTACAGCCCGGCGAATTCGCGGTAGGAGCCGCCGAAGCGGCCGACATCCTGGCCCAGGACGATGATCCGGCGGTCGCGCGCCATCTCGTCCCGGAGCGCGCGACCGATTGCTTCGCGGAAGAAGAGCTTGACGCCGGCCAGTGGCTCAGAGGCCATCGTGCACCAGCGCCGAAGGATCCGGATAAGGCGACGCATCCGCGAAGCGCAGCGCCTCCTCGACCCTGCTCCTCACCTCGCGCTCGAGCTCGGCGCGTCGTTCGACGCTCAGGATGCCCTCGGCTTCGAGCCGCTGCTGCAGGCGCAGGATGGGGCACGACGCTCGCGCTGCAAGCAGCTCCGCCGCGGAGCGGGTCTCGCGCGCCGCCGTCGAATGGCTCGCGAAGCGCTGCGAGACGCACTCTAGAAACGCCGGTCCGCCTCCCGACCGGGCGAGCGTCGCGAAGGCGACGGCGGCGGACTCAACCGCGAGCACATCCATGCCGTCCACGGTCCTGCCTGGAACGCCGAACGCGAGCGCCAGGTCCGCGAGCCGCTTCGGCGCCAGCGCCTCGGAGCGCGGCGTGGAAACCGAGTAGCCGTTGTTGTCGCAGACCAGGAGTAGCGGCAGCCGCCACAGCGCGGCGAGGTTGAGGGTCTCGTGCAATGCGCCTCCTCCGCAAGCCCCGTCGCCGAAGATGCAGGCGACGACGTCGGCGCCGCCGCCGAGCTGGAGCGCGAGCGCGACGCCGGCGGCAACGCTCAGATTCCCGCCCACGACGGCGTGCGCGCCGAAGAAACCCGCGGACGGCTGCGCAAGATGCCCGCGTCCGCCCCGCCCGCCGCACGGGCCCGTCGCCTTGCCCAGCAGCTCGGCCATCACCCGGCGCGGTTCCACGCCGCGGGCCAGCGCCGCGCCGATCGATCGCCCGCTCGCCAGCAACGGATCACCCGGCTGCAGCGCCGCGCACAGGCCGACGGCAACGGCTTCCTGCCCGGACGAGAGCAACTGGAAACCGTGGTCGTGCCGCTGCAGGAGCGCCTCCTCGAACGTCCGGATGAGCAACATCGCGCGCAACAGCTCGAGCGGATTCAGAGCAGCCTCGGCGCTAACGGGCTCGCTTCACGCGGCGGACAAGCCGCTGTTCGATCTCGAAAAGGCTGCCGTGCAGGGCGGCCGCTCGTTCTGCGACCTCGGGCGGCAGCGAACGATCGAGACCGAATGCGAGCAGGCTCTGAGCGATCGCGAATCCAGCCGCCTCGGCCGCCGCGGCGCTGCCCAATCGGAAATCGGTGCGCAATCGGCGCGCACCGATGAAAGTCAGGACGCGATCGATGTCGATCAGCCCAATCCCGAAGTCGTGGGACAGATCGATCGCCAGCCGATTCAGTTGCCGGATGCGCTCCACGGTCGCCGGTCGCGTGCTCCCATCTGCATCGCTCGCGCGCTCCGCCGTGCCGCGAAACACCGTGCACAGCAGCAGCGTGCCGGCGGAGGATGGCGATCGGCCCGCGAGGTCTCGTCGCCAGCGCAGCTCTGCCACGGCCAGCGGCTCGTCGTCCCGCAGGACCTCCCCGAGCAACGACGCGATGGAGACCTCCGGGGCGGCCGTCACATCGCCTGCGGCCAGCGAAGGGGGGAAGCGAAGCTGGACCTGCCACGAGCTGTCCGACGCGGCGTTGAGGCACTCCACGAGCTGGTAAGCCCCGGCGCGCAGTGCCGGCCGCTCGAGCTCGTGAACGAGGGCGTCGATCCGTACGCTGCGCGATGCGCTCATTCGCCCGTCCCTGCGGCGCAAGCATTCGGCACGCCGTCGTCCGCCGGCGAATCCGGGATCTGCGACAGCGAGCCAATCAGCTCCCGCACTGCGTCGTAGTCGTAGTCGGATCGGGCCGCCGCCTGCTCGAGCGCCGGTAGCGAGTTGATCCTTGCCGCGGCCGGAATCCGGTACTGGGGTGACAGGCTCGCCCAGAAGATCGCGAGCAGCTTGACCGCCGGGATGGGATGGGCGCGATAGAAGACGGTTTCCCAACGCCTATCACGGAGCGGGTCGCGCCAGCCCGCGCGGTGCGTGAGATGGTAGCTGCGCGCCCCGTCGACCGCCGCCACCCGTGCACCGTACTCGCACAAGCGCAGCGCGAGCTCGCGGTGCTCGTTGATGTCCATCGTTTCGTCGAACCCTCCAACGCGGATGAACGCGTCTCGGGCCACCGACAAGTTGCTGCCGGATGCTGCCGCCCACAGAACGGAGCATTCCGGATGGCGGTGCAGCGCGTCCATCTCGAGCTCGTTAAGCCGGCGCGGCCCGGCGCCGGGATAGATGCCGGGCACGGCCCTACTCTCGATGGACGCGAAGTTTCCCAGCACGTCGGCCAGCGTCACTCTCAGCCGCGAAAGCTCGCGTTGGTCGACGCGGGCAAACCGTGCCTCCTCTCCCGCTCGAGGCGTTCCTGCTTCGGGATCCTGCAGGAACCGAGTGCCGCGAAGATGGAAGGTCTCGCCGCGGCCAATGCGCCCCGTTCCTGCCGCCTGCACCGCCGCGTGCCGCTCGAGCAGCGCGGGCCCCGCCAGTGTGTCGCCGTCGAGGAACAGCAGCACATCGCCGCGCGCGATGCTCGCTCCGGCATTGGCCGCACCGGCGCGCCCGCGCGGCCTTTCGTGGGTGACGACCCGCAGCGGCAGCCAGCGCGCGGCCTCGGCGAGGACCGCGGGCGTGCCGTCGGTCGAGCCGTCGTTGACCACGATCACCTCGGCGTCGCTGGCCTGAGGTACGAGCGAAGCCAGCGTGAGGCGCAACCGCTCCGCCTCGTCTCTGGAGCGTATGACTACGCTGATCAGCATCGGGCGACTGCCGCAGCCGACAAGCAGCCGAGATCGTCGAGCACCCGCAGGACTTCCTCGGCCACTCCGCGGCAGCCCTCGACGGTCAGGTGCATCGCGTCGAGCTTCAGTCGATCGGCACCTGCTCGCGCGACGACCGCGTCGACGTCGATCACCGAGATGCCGGTCCGCTGCGATAGCTCGGCCAGCGCAAGGTTGAATCTGCGGATTCGCGTCGACAGGGCCTCGGCGACGCCTTGATGGCAATGGACCGAGTCGCCCGGCACAACCGACGAGAGGTTATAGACCAGGATCGGCGCATCCGAATTGGCACGCAGCCGCGCGACGATCCGCTCGAAGTTGTGCATGGATGCGGCGACGTCGAGCACGTCCTCGGCGGCGAACTCTTCCTCGAGCCACAGGCGGTGCCGCGCCGGCCACGAGCTCCAGTTGTCAGGATAGAAAAGATAGCCGTCGCGGCGGTGGCGGACCAGGGTGCTCGCAACGTCGGGCTGGAGCGAAAGCACGATGGCATCCACGCGGCTCCCGAAGAGCGCGTTGCTGAACTGCGCCGTTGCCGAGAAAGCGCCGAGCGGCAAGGACCGGGCGGCCAGCGCCGGCGGCACGTTGCCGTCCGCCAGCAGCAGCGCATCGGAGCGTGTCCACGTTTCGTGCCGGACCTGGACCAGCGCGCCCGGGTATCGATCGCGCATCAGCTCGTTGATCCCGTTCCAGCGAACGCTGCCCCCGACCCGGAAGGAGTGCAGAGAGTTGCGAACGTCCAAATTGCCCTTCGCAAAGAGGGTGATTCGCCGCAAAGCCTGCTCCTTACTGCGCGACCTCGCCGTCGCGCGTCGCTGCGGGGCAAAGAGGCGATTGTATTCGACCCGCGGAGCTCCGGCGCGCCACGGACGCGGGGGCCGCCGCATGCGGGGCGGAGCGCTGGCCAGGTCAGGTCGCCTCGCCGCCGGCCGAAACGGCTGCGCTCGAAGCGGGATCCCGCCCGAGATAAGTCGCGGCGACGCGCGGATCGCCAGCCAGCGCGGCGCTTTCGCCCTCCATGGCCACGTTCCCGGTCTCCAGCACGTAACCGTAGTCCGCCACCTGCAGCGCCGCGTGCGCGTTCTGCTCGACCAGCAGGATCGCCACGCCGGTCTCGCGAAGCCTCGCGACGATGCCGAAGATCTCCTTCACCATCAGCGGCGCGAGGCCGAGGCTCGGCTCGTCGAGGAGCAGCAGCCGCGGCGTCGCCATGAGCGCGCGACCGAGCGCCAGCATCTGTCGCTCGCCGCCGGAGAGCGTCGCCGCGAGCTGATGGCGCCGCTCGGAGAGCCGCGGAAAGCGGGCGTAGATCTCGTCGCGGGCGGCGGCGATCGCGGCGCGCCCCGCGCGCCGCCGCGCGAAGGCGCCGAGCTCCAGGTTGTCGGCGACGCTCATCGCGGCGAAGAGCTCGCGCCGCTCGGGAACGAGGCACAGCCCGCTCGCCACGCGCTCCTCGACGGGCCGCTCCTCGAGCGATCGTCCGTCGTAGAGAATCTCGCCGCGCGACGGGAGGAGGCCCACGAGAGCCCCCAGCAGCGTCGTCTTTCCGGCGCCGTTGGGGCCGATCACCGCGACGATCCGTCCGTGGTCGATCGCGAGCGACACGCCGTGCACGGCCTCGACCTTGCCGTAGGCGACGTGCAGGTCTCGGACCTCGAGCAGCGCGCTCACCTCGCTCGCCTCGCGCCGCTCATCGCTCGAAGCCTCCGAGATACGCCTCGCGCACGAGCGGGTTGCGCTGGATGTCGCGCGGCAGGCCCTCTGCGATCTTCTCCCCGAAATCCATGACCACCAGCCGATCGGTGAGCCCCATGACGAAGTCCATGTCGTGCTCGACCAGGAGGATCGTGACGCCTTCCCCCTTGAGGCTTCGCAGCAAGCGCGCGAGCTCCTGCTTTTCCGCAAAGCGCAGGCCCGCGGCCGGCTCGTCGAGCAGCAGCAGCGACGGGTCCGCGGCGAGCGCGCGGGCGATCTCGACCAGCCGCTGGCGTCCGAGCGCCAGCGATCCGGCCGGCGCGTCGAGCTGCGACTCGAGTCCGACGCGCGCCGTCTGGAAGCGAGCTTCGGCGCGCACGCGGGCCTCTTCCCGGCGATCGAGGCGCAAGGCGCAGCGCGCGAAGCCGGCGCGGCCGCGCAGGTACGCGCCGAGAGCGACGTTGTCCAGCACCGACATCGCCGGCAGGAGGCGGACATGCTGGAACGTGCGAGCGATGCCGCGGCGCGCGATCGCGTGCGCGTCGAGTCCCGAGATGGGATGGCTCGCGAAACCGATCGCCCCGCGAGTCGGTGGCAGCGCGCCGCTGATGAGATTGAACATCGTGCTCTTGCCCGCACCGTTGGGACCGATCAGCCCGAGGATCTCGCCGGCGCGCACGTCGAACGACAGATCGTCGACCGCGACCAGCCCGCCGAAGCGCTTGTGCGCGCCTTCGACGACCAGCAGCCGCTCCGTCGCGGGTCTCGGCCTCGCGGGAAGGCGGTCCATGGCGCGCGGCACCGCGGAGGCACGCGGCGGCAGGAGCTTCGCGAGCCACGGTCCGACGCCGTCGCGCATGCGCTGGAGCAGCACGACGACGAGGATGCCGAAGACGACGATCTCGAAGTCGCCGCTGCGCCCGAGGAGCGCCGGCAGCCAGTCCTGCAGCTGAGCCTTGAGAAGCGTGATCAGCGTCGCGCCGATAACCGCGCCCCAGACGCTGCCGGCACCGCCCACCACCGCCATGAACAGGTACTCGATGCCCTGGTTGAGTCCGAACGGCGTCGGGTTCACGAATCGCTGCAGGTGCGCGTACAGCCATCCCGATATGCAGGCGAGCAGCGCCGCGTAGACGAATACGACGATCTTGAGCCGCGCCGCGTCCACGCCGAAGGCCTCGGCCATGCCCAATCCGCCCTTGAGCGCGCGGATCGCACGGCCGACGCGCGAGTCGAGGAGATTGTGCGTGGCCCACAGCGCCGCGATCGCGATCGCCCAGATCAGGTAGAAGAAATGCCGCTCGTTGCGCAGGTCGTATCCGCCGATCGACAGCGCCGGGATGCCCGTGAGTCCGGTGTGTCCGCCGAGAAATTCGAGGTTGCCGAAGAGAAAATACAGGCTGATGCCCCAGGCGATCGTCGCGAGCGGCAGGTAGTGGCCGCGCATGCGCAAGGTGATGAAGCCGAGCCCGAGGGCGACGATTCCGGTGGCCGCGAGGCCCAGCACCAGGTTGAGCCAGGGCATCCAGGCCGAGCTGCCGGCGCGCGTCGACAGGTAGGCCGTAACGTAGGCGCCGATGCCGACGAAGGCCGCCTGCCCGAAGGAGGTCTGCCCGGCGACCCCGGTGAGGAGCACGAGCCCCAGCGCGACGATGCTGTAGAGGCCGATGTAGTTCGCAAGCGTCACCCAGAACGGCGGCGCGAGCAGCGGCAGCAGGATCAGCCCCGCCGCGGCGGCCAGGCCGAGCGAGCGCCGCGCGGGCTCACTCATCGTCGTCCTCGTGATGATGGGTGGAGAGCGATCGCCACAGCAGCACCGGGATGATGAGCGTGAACACGATCACCTCCTTGAAAGCGCTCGCCCAGAACGAGGAGAACGATTCCAGCAGCCCCACCAGCAGCGAGCCGGCGGCAGCCAGCGGATAGCTCGCGAGGCCGCCGATGATCGCGCCGACGAATCCCTTGAGGCTCACGAGGAAGCCCGAATCGTAGTAGACGGTCGTGATGGGCCCGATCAGCACGCCGGAGAACGCGCCGAGGGCGGCGGCGAGCGTGAAGGTGAGGCTGCCCGCGAAATCCGGGCTCACGCCGACGAGGCGTGCGCCGACGCGGTTGAGCGCGGTGGCGCGCAGCGCCTTGCCGTACAGGGTCCGGCCGAAGAACAGGTACAGTGCGCCGATCAGGAGCACCGAGAACAGCAGCACCAGCAGGCTCTGCCCGCTGACGACGACATCGCCCAGCGCGAAGCTCGCCGCGGTGAACGCCGGCGTGCGCGAGCCCTCGGCGCCGAAGAACCACAGCCCCAGGCCGACCATGACGAAGTGCACCGCGACCGAGACGATAAGCAGCACGAGCACCGAAGCCTCGGAGAGAGGCTGGTAGGCGACGCGATAGAGCAGCGGCCCGAGCGCGGTCACGATGGCGACTGCGAGCAGGATCTGGATCGGCAGCGCGAGCTCGAGCGGGGCCGCGGCATGGACGAGACCGGCGATCGCGAGCGGCACGATCGCATACAGCAGCAGCCGTCGCGGGAGTCTGCGCCAGGCGCTTCGCCGGAACGCGTCCCAGGTTTCGACCGTGGCGGCGAGTAACGCCAATCCCGCCAGCAATCCGACGGTGCCGGGGGGCTTGCCGAGCTGCAGCGCCGCGAGCGTCAGCGCGCCGTAGGCGACGAATTCGCCCGCCGGGACGAAGATGACGCGCGTGACGGCGAAAACCAGCACCAGCGCCAGAGCGAGCAGCGCGTAGATGGCGCCGTTGGTGACGCCGTCCTGCGCGAGCAGCGCGGCAATGGTCAGGTCCATCGCGTGCGCGGCGCGCCCGCGCTCCCTCTAGGAAGAAGCCTCGCCGCCCGACGCTTCGCCGGCGCGGGGCGCTTCAGAGCAGGCTGAGCGGGTCGCGCCCCGCCCCGCCGCGCGCGGGCGCGACGATCGCTACTTCTGCAGCACCCACTTGCCGTCCTCGATGCGCACCATGACGCGCGCGCGGTTGTCGAGACCGTTGTGGTCGTTCGGCGACATGACGAACACCCCGTGGGCCCCCGGCAGCTCCTTGACGTTCTCCAGTGCATCGCGCAACGCACTGCGGAACTCCGCGGTACCGGGCTTCGCCCTGCGCAGCGCCTCGGGCACCGCCCGGGAGAGCAGCAGGTAGGCGTCCCAGGCGTGGCCGCCGAAGGTGGCGCGCGTCCCGTACTTCGCTTCGTAGAGGCGAACGTACTCGCCCGCGGATTTCTTGACCGGGTTCGCGTCCGGCAGCTGCTCGTAGACCAGCATCGGGCCCGTGGGCAGGATGGTGCCGTTGCCGTCCTTGCCCAGCACGCGCAGGAAGTCCGGATTGGCCACACCGTGCGTCTGGTAGATGCGGCCCTTGTAGCCGCGCGCCACGAGCTCCTTCTCCGGTGTCGCCGCCGGCGTGCCCGACGCACCGATCAGCACCGCATCCGGCTTCGCCGCAAGGATCTTGAGGATCTGCCCCGTGACCGACGCGTCGTTGCGCGTGTACTTCTCCTCGGCGACGACGGTGACGCCGGCGGTCTGGCCGGAGCGCTTGATCTCCGCCAGCCAGCTCTCGCCGTAGGCGTCGTTGAAGCCGATGTAGCCCAGCGTCTTCACGCCGTTCGCCTTCATGTGCACCGCGATCGCGTCGGCCATCAGCGCGTCGCTCTGCGGCGTCTTGAACACCCAGTGGGTCTTGGGGTTGGTCGGATCGACAATCCGCGCGGAGGCTGCCATCGAGATCATCGGCGTCTGCGCATCGGCCACGACGTCGATCATCGCGAGCGAGTTCGGCGTGATCGTCGAGCCGACGACCACGTCCACGGCGTCCTCGGCGATGAGCTTGCGCGTGTTCTTGACCGCCTCCGTCGTGTCCGACTTGTCGTCGAGGATGATGAAGTTGACCTTCTGCCCCGCGATGCTCGGCGAGCCGAGCATTTCGAAGGTGTTCTTCTCCGGTATGCCCAGCGAGGCGGCCGGCCCGGTGGCCGAGAGCGTGACGCCGACGTTGATGTCGGCACGGGCGGCCGCAGCCAGCGCGAGCGCCGCCGCCGTCGCCAGGATTCGCAAAACGAGCTTAGCCATCCCCAGTCCCCTTCTCCTCGCCGAAGCGGTCTATTTCTTCTTGAGCTGGTCGCGGATCTCGCGCAGCAGCAGCACGTCCTCGGGCGTCGCTGGCGGCGTGGCCGCGCGCACGCGATTGATCTGCTTGACCATGATGAAGATGATGAACGCCAGGATCACGAAGTTGATCGCGACCGTGATGAAGTTGCCGTAGGCGAACAGCGGCACGCCGGCCTTGGTCAGCGCCTCGTAGGTCATCGGGCCGCTGTAGCCGGGAGGGGGAGCGGCCAGCATGACGAAGTAGTTGCTGAAGTCGAGTCCGCCGGTGAACCGCCCGACGACCGGCATGATGAGGTCCTTGACCAGCGAATCGACGATCTTGCCGAAGGCCGCGCCGATGATCACGCCGACCGCAAGGTCGACCACGCTTCCCTTGACCGCGAACTCGCGGAACTCGCTCATGAACGACATATTCGGTCTCCTAGTCTGCCAGGGCGCTAGACGGCCGCTTCGCCCGATTCGCCGGTGCGGATGCGCACCGTCTGCTCGACGCCGGTGACGAAGATCTTGCCGTCGCCGATCTTGCCGGTGCGGGCGGCCTTGACGATGGCCTCGATCACCCGCTCCACGAGGTTGTCGGCCACGACGACCTCGACCTTGACTTTGGGCAGGAAATCGACGACGTACTCCGCGCCGCGATAGAGCTCGGTGTGGCCCTTCTGCCGGCCGAAGCCCTTCACTTCCGTGACGGTCAGCCCGCTCACGCCGATGTCGGACAGCGCCTCGCGCACTTCGTCGAGCTTGAACGGCTTGATGATCGCTTCGACCTTCTTCATCGCTCCTCTCCCGCGTTTCCGACCCGACCGACGGCGAGCTACATTACACTAGGCCGACACAGTCTTCCACTCTGCCCAGGCCGAGGTGATGGGATAGCGCCAGTCCTTGCCGAAGCCGCGCGGCGTGATGCGGATGCCCACCGCCGACTGCC
>Ga0335080_10000607_pt1 | contig 33427 bp, 30 predicted proteins | sample Lox_Sample_34_FD_206720 | JGI IMG/M metagenome (GOLD analysis project Ga0335080, IMG submission 206720) | Soil microbial communities from Loxahatchee National Wildlife Refuge, Florida, United States - Lox_Sample_3.4 | ecosystem: Environmental > Terrestrial > Soil > Wetlands | place: USA... | reverse complement strand
GTCCTCGAAGAGCTCGTAGTTCGCCCAGCCTCCCGGGTAGTCCTTCGTGCAGTTCACCTCGACGAACGGCGCCGCGCCGGAAGCGCGATAGCGGCGGACGCGATTGCGGTGCGTGTGCCCGATCAGGACCCCCTTCACCTGCGGGTTCGCACCGATCAGGTCGAAGAAGGGAAGCGAGTGCTCCGGCAGCATTCCGATCGTGTTCGGGTAGCTGTCGCGATGCTCGGGCGGGACCGGCTGGTGGTGCATCAGCAGGAGCGTCGGCGTGCTCGTCTCGCGCGTCCCGGCGAGCGTCTGCGCCAGCCATCCCATCCGATCGTCGCCGAACACGCCGTGGTGGTCCCCCGGCTCGGCCGTCTCCAGCAGCACCAGGCGCCAGCCGCCGAGCTCGATCACGCGCGGCGCGGGCGCCTGTCCGAGCAACGCATAGCCGTCGACCGAGTGGCCTTCCTGGCGCCCGTAGTAGTCGTGGTTGCCGAGGAAGGCGTGGTGCGGCGCGCGCAGCCGGGCGAAGGACTCGCGCGCCCAGCCGAACTGCTCGGGCCGCCCGCGGTCGGCGATGTCGCCCTTGATCACGGCGGCGTCGACGCCGGCCGCGTTGATCTCGGCGATCGCGTCGTCGTTCATGCTGCGCCAGTAGGGCACCTCGGTGTCCTCGGCGCGGATCAGCGGAAAGCCCGGCTCCTCGTCGCCGTACTCGTGGTCCTCGGTGAGCCTCCCTCCGAAGCGCGGCTCGCCGAAGTGGAGGTCGTTCATCGTCGCAATGCGCGCCGTGCAGGCTGCGCGCGGAGCGGGCAGCGTGCGCAGCGCCTCGGGGAAGTAGCGATCGGCTGCGATGGGCTCCGCGCCGTCGATCTCGACGTCGATCCGGTAGCGCGTGTCGGGCTCGAGCCCCTCGAGGCGGACGTGGCGCGTCCCGGATCCCTCCGACACGGCCCGCACCTCGCCGTCGAGCCGGATGCGCGCCGGTGCCTCGACGGAGCCCGCACCGTCCTCGACGCGAAAGCAGAGCGTCGCGCTCGTCGCCGTCACGCCGAACAGCTCGGGATCGCGGATGCAGAGGCTCACGCGCGGATCCTATCACGCCCGCGCAGCGCGCCGGCGAGGCGCTCGAGGATCTCGTCCAGGATCGCGCGCGAGGTGCCGAAGTTGAGCCGCGCGAAGCCGGCGCCCGGTCGCCCGAAGCTCTCGCCGGGAGAGAGCGCCACGCGCGCGTGCGCCAGGAAGAAGCGCTGGGGCGTCGGCTCGAGCTGGAGGGCCCTGCAGTCGAGCCAGGCCAGGTAGGACGCCTCGGGCGCGACGTGCACGACGCCCGGCAGTCGCTCGGCGACGAAGCGCGCCACGCGGTCCCGGTTGCCGGCGAGATAGGCCAGCACGCGCTCCAGCCAGGGCTCGCCCTCGCGCCAGGCCGCCAGCGTCGCGGCCTGGCCGAGCGCGCCGAGCCCGCCGCGCGCGGCCCGCGGCACGCCGAGGAAGCGGTGGTGCAGCTCGCCGCTGCCGAAGTGGGCGACCGCGCAGCGCAGCCCCGGGATGTTGAAGGCCTTGGTCGCCGAGGTCAGCGTGACCGTGCGCGTCTCCACCTCGGGGCCGAGCGACGCGAACGGAACATGGCGGCGCGGCCCATGCACCAGGTCGGCGTGGATCTCGTCGGCCACCACCACGAGGCGCTGCGCGAGCGCGATCTCGGCGAGCGCCTCGAGCTCGCGGCGCTCGAGCACGCGGCCGCTCGGGTTGTGCGGGTTGCACAGGAGCAGGATTCGCGTGTGCGGATCGAGCGCGCTGCGGAGCTGCTCGAGGTCGATCTCGTAACGACCCGTCCGAGCAAGCGGATTCTCGACGAGCCGGCGCCCGGTCTCGGCGACCGCCTCGAGGAACGGCGGATAGATCGGCGTCTGGACCACGACGCCCTCGCCGGGCGCCGCGAGCTGGGTCAGCGCGACGTAGATCCCCTGCACGACGTCCGCGATCACCTCGACCCGATGTGGGTCCGGCCGCCAGCCGAAGCGCGCCTGCATCCGCTCGGCGAAGAGCGCGGGCAGCTCGTTCGGCCGCGGGTGCAGCGGATAGCCGAGGTCGTCGAGCGAGAGCGCCTGCTCGACCGCGCGCCGCACCGGCTCCGCCAGCGGGAAGTCCATCTCGGCGACCCAGGCCGGCAGGACGTCCGGGCCGTAGAGCGCCCACTTCTCGCCGCGCCGGCGGCGCAGCCGCCCGACCTCGAGCGCGTCGAAGGCGGCGTCGGACATGGGAGGCTTCGTATCCCGCGGCCCCGGGGCCGTCAAACCCGGCGCCGCTCCATCGCCGCCATCATCTCGCGCAGCACCCGATCGATGCCGCCGCCGACCAGCGAGAGCCCGCCGTCGATCAGGAGGTTCTGGCCGGTCACGAAGCCCGCCCCGGGCGAGCACAGGAAGACGACCACGTCGGCGACGTCCTCGGGCGTGCCGGTGCGGCCCGCCGGGATGGCCTCGAGCAGCGGATCGAGCAGCCGCGGCACGCGGAAGAGCGCCTCGGACAGGGGCGTGCGGACGACGCCCGGCGACACGCAGTTGACCCGGATGCGCGGGCCGTACTCGAGCGCCGCGCTCCGGGTGAGCGCGATCACGCCGGCCTTGGCCGCCGAGTACGGCGCCTCGCCGCGCGTCGGCTGTACGCCGCTGCCGGAGGCGTTGTTGACGATCGCGCCCCCTCCCCCCTCCAGCATGCGCGGGATCGCCGCGCGCAGGCCGTTGTAGACCCCGATCAGGTTCACGTCGAGCAGCCGCTCGACCGCCTCGGGCGCATAGCGGTGGAGCGGCGAGACCTGCCCCGCCCCGGCATTGTTGAAGAGGATCGAGAGCCCGCCCATCGCGTCGGCCGCGGCCGCGAAGGCGGCGTCGAGCGCGGCGGCGTCGGCGACGTCGGCGACAAAGGCCGGCGCGCGGAGCTCGCGCCCGGCCGCCTCGACCTTCTCGGCGTCGACGTCGACCAGCGCGACGCGCGCGCCGGCCTCGAGCATGCGCCGCGCCGTCGCCAGCCCGATCCCCGAGGCGCCGCCGGTGACGATTGCGCGCTGGCCGTCCAGCATCGCCATCAGTGGAACACGTGGCCGCCGTTCACGTCGAGCGACTGGCCGGTGATGACGCGCGACAGGTCGGAGGCGAAGAACACGACGGCGTCGGCGATCTCCTCGGACGTCGGGATGTGGTGCAACGCGGTCTGGGCGGCGACCTCGTCGTAGACCACCTGCGCGTCGACGCCGCGCTGCTTCGCCTGATGCGCGAAGTACGCCTGCAGCGAGGGCCCCCAGATGTAGCCCGGCACCACCGAGTTGACGCGGATGCCCCCGCCGCCGAGCTCGCGCGCCAGCCCCTGCGTCGCCGCGAGCAGGGCGGCCTTCGAGGCGGCGTAGGTGCCCATCTGGGGGAGGACGTCGCGCACCACCATCGAGTTGATCATCACGATCGAGCCCCGGCCCTGCGCTTTCATCACCGGGATCACCTCGCGCGTGAGCTGCATCGAGCCGATCAGATTGACCTCGATCGGGCGGCGCCAGTCGTCGGCGGTCGCCCGCTCGAGCGGCACGAAGCCGCCCATCTGGAAGGCGTTGTTCACGAGCACGTCGATGCGGCCGTGCTCGCCGCGCGCGCGCTCGACCAGCCGCTGGCAATCCTCGGGCCGGGTGATGTCGGCGGGCACGGCCAGCGCGCGCCGGCCCGCCGCGCGGACCTCCGCGGCCACCTCGGCGAGCTTCGCCTCGGTGCGCGCCGCCAGCACCAGGTCGGCGCCCTCGCGCGCGAGCGCGAGCGAGATGTCGCGCCCCATGCCGGGCCCGATGCCGGAGACGATCGCGACGCGTCCGCCGAGCAGACCGCTCACGACAGCGCTCCGCCGTCGATGCGGAGCGTCTCGCCCGTGATGTGCGAGGCCTCGTCCGACGCCAGGAAGGCGACCGCCGTCGCCACCTTCTCGGGCCCGGCGAATCCGGTGATCGGCATCATGCGGCGAACCAGCTTGGGGTCGGCGCCCGACGGCACCTGGAAGGCCTGCGTGATCGGCGTCTCGATGCTGCCCGGGCAGATCGCGTTGGCGCGCAGGCCCTGCTTCGCGTACTCGATCGCGATGCCGCAGGTGAGCGCGATCACGCCGCCCTTCGACGCCGAGTAGGCCGCCGTCCACGGATGCCCGCGCAGCCCTGCGGTCGAGGCGATGTTGATCACGTTCCCGCGCGCGGCGAGCAGGTGCGGGATCGCCTCGCGGCACATCAGGAAGGTCCCCGTCAGGTTCACGGCGAGGACGCGGCTCCAGTCGGCGAGCGCGAGCTCGTGGGTGTGATCGAAGCGCAGGATGCCGGCCACGTTGCACAGCACGTCGAGCCGGCCGTAGTGGGACGCCGCGCCGGAGACGAGCGCGCGCACCGAGGCCTCGTCGGCGACGTCCGCGAACTGCGTCTCGCACGCGGCGCCGAGCTCGCGCACCTGCTTGGCGGTCGCCTCGAGCCCCTCGGCCTGCACGTCCCCGAGCGCGAGCCGAGCACCCTCCTCGGCCAGCTTGAGCGCGCAGGCGCGCCCGATCCCGGACGCCGCGCCCGTGATCAGCACCACCTTGTCCTCGAACCGGCGCATCCGACCCCCTTCAGCGCAGCTTCGCGATCACCTGGTCCGCGAAGCGCCGCATGCCGTCGACCTTGTCCTGGAGCGAATCCCACGAGCCGCCGTAGAAGAGCCACGGCGCCGTCGCGTAGTGCGTCACGCCCGCATCCGCGAGCCGGCGGATCCCGTCGGCGTCGAAGGCGTCCGAGCACGCCGCCACCAGCGCGAAGGGCGCATCCGCCCGCCCCTGCTCGGCCCGATGGCGGCGCAGCACGGCCGCGATGTCGCGCAGCTCCGCGGTGCTGTGGATGTCCGAGATCCAGCCGTCGAGGCGCGCCGCGCGCCGCAGCGCCGGCTCCGACAGGCCGCCGCCGTAGATCGGCACGGGCGCGCCGGGCGCGGGCAGCATGCGCACGCGTCCGAACTCGTAGAAGCGGCCGCGGTGCTCGACGTAGCCGCCGCTCCAGAGCTTCCGCATCACCTCGATCATCTCGTCGGTGCGGCGGCCGCGCGTGGCGAAGTCCTGCCCGGCGAGCTCGAACTCCTCCCGCATCCAGCCGACCCCGACGCCGACGGCCACGCGATCCTCCGAGAGCGCCGCAGCGGTGGCGATGGCCTTGGCGGCGAGGAACGGGTTGCGCAGCGCCAGGACGAAGATGTTCGTCACGAAGTGCAGGCGCGAGGTCGCGGCGGCCATCGCGCCGATCGAGACCCAGGGGTCCGGCCATGCCGTCGACTCGGTCCACCGGATCGATCCGTCCTTCGTGTAGGGATAGGGCGAGGTGATGCGCTCGGGATGCGCCACGTGGTCGGAGATGGCGATCGCGTCCCAGCCGGCCTCCTCGGCCGCGCGGGCCATGGCGCAGAAGTGCGCCGGCGGGCTGAAGGCGGTGGGGACGACGAACTTCACCTCGACCGGTCCCCTCAGCGCGACACCGCGGCGAAGTCGACCAGCATCGATTCTCCGCTCACGTAGGAGGCGCGGTCGGAGCACAGCCAGAGCGCTGCCTCGGCGATCTCCTCCGGCGTGCCGAGCCGGCCGCTCGGCGCCGTGGCGAGGATCATCTTGCGCGCCTCCGCCGAGCTCGCCATGAAGCCCTGCAGCATCGGCGTGTCGGTCGAGCCGGGGCAGATCGCGTTCACGCGCACGCCGTCGCGCGCGTTCTCGAGCGCCGCCGTCTTGGTGAGACCGAGGATGCCGTGCTTCGAGGCGGCGTAGGGGCCGAGGAAGGGCGTGCCCAGCACGCCGGCCCCCGACGACACGTTGACGATGGCGCCGGCTCGCTGCGCGCGCATCGCGCGGAGCTCGTACCGCAGGCACAGGAACATGCCCGTCAGGTTCACCGCCAGCGTCTGCTCCCACTGCTCGGGTGCGAGCTCGTGCAGCGGGCCCGGTGCGCCGAGGATCCCGGCGGCGTTCACCGCGCAATCGAGTCGGCCGAAGGCGTCGAGGGCGGCCCGCACCATGGCCTCGACCTCGTCCGCCCGGGCCACGTCGCAGCGCACGGCGCGCGCCGTCCCGCGCGACTCGGCGATCGCCTTCGCCACCGCCTCGGCGCCGGCGGCATCGCGGTCCGCCACCAGCACGCGCGCGCCCTCGCGAGCGAGTGCGAGCGCCGTGGCGCGACCGATCCCGGAGGCGCCGCCCGTCACGAGCGCGGCCTTGCCGTCGACCAGTCCACCGCCCATGCTCGCCTCCTCGGATTTGAAACACGTTACAGATCGGCGCGCAGGGCGTCGAGAGAGCGGGCGCGACCGGGTCAGCGCCGCAACGCGCGACCAGGCCGGGCCCCCGTGTGCGCGCCACGCTCGACGACGCACACCCCGTTCACCCAGACGCGCTCGACCCCGGCCGGCGGATGGTGCGGATCCGCGTAAGTCGCCACGTCGGCGATCCCGTCCGGGTCGAAGAGCACGAGATCGGCGAAGGCCTGCTCGCGCACCACCCCGCGGTCGCGCATCCCGAACTTGCGCGCCGCGAGCCCGGTCATGCGGTGGACCGCCTCCTCGAGCGGGAAGAGGCCGAGGTCGCGCGCGTAGTGGCCGAGCACGCGCGCGAAGGTCCCGTAGAGCCGCGGGTGCGGCTTGCCCGCCAGCGTCGGGATCCCGTCCGAGCCGATCATCGTGGTCGGGTGACGCATCACCGTCTGCACGTCGCCCTCGTCCATGCTGTGCATGACCACGGTCGCCGAGAACCCCTCCGCGTCGAGGATACGCCGGGCGGCCTCGATCCCGGGCATGTCCCACGCCGCTCCGAGCTCCGCCAGCGAGCGGCCCTCCCACGCGGGGTGGCCGGGCGCCGACGCGATCACCACCGCCGCCTCGTCGGCGCGCCCGAAGCGCTCGGCGTTGGCCACGACCGCGGCCAGCACCGTACTTCCCGCGGTGTAGGGATACTGATCGGCGGTCACGTCGAGCCCGCGCGCGCGCGCCTGCTCGATCATCCGCAGCGACTCGCGCACGAGGCCCCACGCCTCGCGACCCGCCGCCTTGTGGTGCGAGATCTGCACCGGCACGCCGGCGCGCTCGCCGATCTCGATCGCCTCCTGCACCGAGTCGAGGAGCCCGCTCCCCTCGTCGCGCATGTGCGTGGCGTAGAGCGCGCCGCTTCCCGCGAGCACGCGCGCGAGCGCCACGATCTCGTCGGTCGCGGCGTGGCGGCCGGGCTCGTAGACGAGCCCCGTCGACAGGCCGAAGCAGCCGGCCTCGAGCCCCTCGCGCACGATGCCGCGCATCCGATCGAGCTCGGCGCGCGTCGGCGCGCGCGCGTCGCCGCCCATCGCCGCCGCGCGCGCGGTGCCGTGCCCGACCAGCGCGGCCACGTTGCAGCTCGCCGGCTCCGCGTCGAGGTGGGCGAGGTAGCCGGCGAAGCCCTCCCACGCGGGCAGCGCGGCGCCGGGATGGAACGCCTGCGCCATCGCCCGCGCGACGCCCCACGGCGCGGCGCTCATCCCGCAGTTGCCGACCACCGCGGTGGTGACGCCCCCCTGCACCTTGAATCCCATCGCGGGGTGGAGGACGGCGGCGAAGTCGTCGTGCGTGTGGACGTCGATGAAGCCCGGCGCGAGCGCGAGGCCGCGCGCGTCGAGGTCGCGCGCGTCGGCAGGCGCGGGGAGATCACCGACCGCTGCGATCCGATCGCCGGCCAGTGCGACGTCGGCGCGACGCGGTGGAGCACCCGTCCCGTCGTAGAGGGTCGCGCCGCGAATCACGAGGTCGATCGGGCTCATCGCAGCCTCTTCCTCGGAAGCCCTGGAGTGGAGCCCGCGCCTCCGCCCTCGCTCAGCAGCGCACCGGCAGCGCGGTGAGCCCGCGCAGGATCAGGTTCGCGCGATGCGAGACCGCTTCGGTGGCGAGGTCGAGGCGTGGGAAGCGCTCGAGCAGCGCACCGAAGGCGAGCTCGGCCTCGAGGCGCGCCAGCGACGCGCCGAGGCAGAAGTGCACGCCGAGACCGAACGAGAGGTGGTGGTTGCCGCTGCGCGCGAGGTCGAGGCGATCCGGGTCGCGGAAGACCGCGGGGTCGCGGTTCGCCGCCCCGATCCCCACGATGACCAGCGCCTCGGCCGGGATCTTCTGGCCGCCGACCTCGGCGTCCTGCGTCGCGACGCGCACGGTCGCCTGTACGGGGCTGTCGTAGCGCAGCAGCTCCTCGATCGCGTCCGGCAGGAGCGCGTGGTCGGCGCGCAGGCGCGCGAGCTCGTCGGGGTGCCGCAGCAGCGCGAGCGTGCCGTTGCCGATCAGGTTGGTGGTGGTCTCGTGGCCCGCGAGCAGCAGCAGGTTGCTGGTGGCGAGCAGCTCGACGTCGGAGAGCGCGTCGCGCTCCTCCTGCGCCTCGATCATGCCGCTGATCAGGTCGTCGGCCGGCGCGCGCCGCCGCTCGGCGATCACGCCGCGCAGGTAGTCGAGGATGCGGCCGAGCGCCTTCTCGAACCGCTCGCGGATCTCCAGTGGATTGGCGGAGCCCACGAGCGAGACCAGCTCGCTCGACCACTGCCGGAACTCGCGGTGGTCCTCGGCCGGCACGCCTAGCAGCTCGGCGATCACGATCGCCGGCAGCGGCGCGGCGAAGTCCGCCATCACGTCCATCGATCCGCGCGCCGCCGGCTCGGCGAGCAGCTCGTCGATGATCTGCTCGATGCGCGGGCGCAGGGCGGCGACGCGGCGCGGGGTGAAGGCCTTGCTCACCAGGCCGCGCACGCGGGTGTGATCGGGCGGGTCCATGACCAGCATGGTGCGCAGCCCGCCTTCCTCGCCGAGCGCCATGCCGATCGCGAGCCGGTCGATGTTCTCGCGGACGATGCGCGCGCGGCGGCGATCGGCCGAGAAACGCGCGTCGCGCAGCACGGCGTGGACGTCCGCGTGCCGCGTGAGCAGCCAGACCCCGGGAGCGCTGCTCTCGCCCACCGGCAGGCGGAACACCGGCTGGCTCGCGCGGAGCGCGGCGTAGAAGGGATACGGGTCGGCGAGGAGCTGCGGAGGCGGGAACGCGCCGGGCGGCGGGAAGGCCTGGGACATGTGAATCCTCTCGAGGCGCCGACTTCCCCCGCCCGGGACGTTACCGCATCAGGGGCCGCCCTCGGGCCGGTAGGTGCGGATCGCCTCCGGCATCGTCGACCACTGGCGCCCGCCGGTGAGGCCGCCGTCCACCACGAGCGCGTGCCCGTTCACGAAGCTCGACGCGTCGCTCGCCAGAAACAGAGCAGCCTCCGCGATGTCGTCCGGAAGTCCGGCGCGGCGGATCGGTTGTGCGGACGCGAGGAAGCCCTTCACGAGATCCTCGCCGCCCGCCATGCCCGCGAAGCCGCGGGTAAGGAGGGGGGTCACGATGCCGCCGGGGCAGATGCAGTTCACGCGAACGCCGCGCTCGCCGAGCTCCATCGCCACCGATCGGGTCAGGTGCACGACGGCCGCCTTGCAGGCGCTGTAGACGTGCGGGCCGAAGCCGGCCTGCAGGCCCGCGACGCTCGCGGTGCTCAGGATGCTGCCCGCGCGCTGCGGCAGCATCACGCGCGCCGCGTGCTTGATCCCGAGGAAGACGCCGCGCAGCAGCACGCCCACGGTCGTATCGAACTCGGCCGCCGGGATCTCGGCGATCGGACCGGTGACGCCCCCGAGCCCGGCATTGTTGAAGCAGACGTCGAGCCGCCCGAACTGGTCGACGGCGCGGTCGACGGCGGCGGCGACGTCCGCCTCGCGCGACACGTCGGCGCGCTGGTAGACGGTCGCGGCTCCGAGCTCCTCGGCGAGCGCCTCGCCGAGTGCGTCCTGCAGATCCACGATCACGACGCGCGCGCCTTCGCGCGCGAAGCGCCGCACCGTTGCCGCGCCGATCCCGCTCGCGCCGCCCGTCACCAGCGCCACCTTGCTGTCGAGCCTTCCCATGCCCACGCCTCCGCCTGTTGCTGGCACGATACCCGAGCCGCGGCTATCTACGCCGCGCGCCCGAGCGAGGAGCCGCATGGCCGAGCCCAGCCCGCAGTCCCCGAGCGACCCGCCGGTCGCGCGGTGGGAGCTCGCCGGGCGCGACGGCCTCGCGCTCCACGCCGACGCGTGGGGAGATCCCTCGGCGCCGCCCGTTCTGCTGCTCCACGGCGGCGGTCAGACGCGCCACGCGTGGGGCGGCACGGCCGCCGCGCTCGCGCGCGAGGGCTGGTACGCCGTCGCGCTCGACCTGCGCGGCCACGGCGACAGCGGCTGGGACGCGCGCGGCGATTACAGCGTCGACGCCTTCGTCGCGGACCTGCGCGCGGTGGTTGCGCAGCTCACCGCGCCGCCGGTGCTGGTGGGCGCGTCGCTCGGCGGCATCACCGCGCTGCTCGCCGAGGCAGAGTCGGATCGCTCGATCAGCCGCGCGCTCGTCCTGGTCGACATCGCGGTGCGCATCGAGCCCGAGGGCGCGATGCGGATCATCTCCTTCATGCAGGCACGGCCCGAGGGCTTCGCAAGCCTCGACGAGGCCGCCGACGCGGTCGCCGCCTACCTGCCGCACCGCGAGCGGCCGAGCGATCTCTCGGGGCTCGCGAAGAACCTGCGCCGCGGCGACGACGGGCGCTGGCGCTGGCATTGGGATCCCCTCTTCCTGCAGCCGGGACACGGGCCGCGGCCGGGCCAGGAGGGCGATCGCATGGAGGCCGCCGCGCGCCGGCTGCGCGTCCCGACGCTGCTCGTGCGCGGCCGGCTCTCGGACCTCCTCTCCGAGCAGGGCGCGCGGCACTTCCTCGAGCTCGCGCCGAAGGCCCGGTTCGTCGACGTGCGCGGCGCCGGACACATGGTCGCCGGGGACCGCAACGACCGCTTCACCGACGCGGTGCTCGCATTCCTGCGCGAGCTGGGGCGCCCCTCGTGAGCGAGTCCTCGATCCGCGAGCGCGCCGCCATCGCCGGGATCGGCGAGACCGACTACGTCCGCGGCTCCGACCGCAGCGCGGCCCAGCTCATGCTCGAGGCCGCGCGCGGCGCCATCGCCGACGCCGGCCTCTCGCCGCGCGACGTCGACGGCCTCGTCCCGCCGCCCATCGAGACCACCGCCGAGGAGCTCGCCGCGAACCTCGGGATCGAGGAGCTGCGCTACGCCGCGACCGTGAGCATGGGTGGCGCAAGCCCGACCGCGGCGCTGCAGAGCGCGGCCATGGCGGTGGCGACCGGCGTCGCGCGCCACGTGCTGATCGTGCTCGGCTGGAACGGCTACAGCGCGATCCGCCCGAAGCCGGGCGCGCGCCCGCGGCGGTCGCCGCTCGGCCTGAACGCCATGACCCATACGGTACGGGACTTCTACCTGCCGTACGGCGCCGTCTCGCCGGTACAGTTCTACGCCTGGCTGGCGACGCGACACATGAAGATGTACGGAATCGAGCCGGAATCGATGGGCGCCGTCGCGCTGGCGTGCCGCGCCCACGCCCAGCACAACCCGCGCGCGCTGATGCGGGGGCGCCCGCTCACGCTGCAGCAGTACCTGTCCGCGCGCTGGATCTCGGAGCCGTTCCGGCTCTACGACTGCTGCCTCGAGACGGACGGCGCGGGCGCCGTGCTGGTGACGAGCGCCGAGCGGGCGCGCGATCTGGCGCGTCCGCCGGTGGTGCTGGTCGCCGCCGCCGAGGGCCACCCCTACCCCGCCGACGACATCGCGGCGCGCCGCGACCCGTTCCGCATCGGGCTCTCCTTCGCCGCGCCGCGCGCCCTCGCGATGGCCGGCATCCGCGCGTCCGAGGTCGACTTCCTCCAGATCTACGACTGCTTCACCTACGTCGTGCTGCTGCAGCTCGAGGCGCTCGGGCTCTGCGCCCGCGGCGAGAGCGGCGACTTCGTGAAGGGAGGCCGCATCGAGCTCGGCGGCGAGCTGCCGATGAACACGCACGGCGGCCTGCTCTCCCAGGCGCACGTCTGGGGCATCAATCACCTGATCGAGGCCACCCGCCAGCTCCGCGGCGAGGCGGGCGCCGCCCAGGTGAAGGACGCGGAGCTCGGGCTCGTCACCGGCTGGGGCGACTTCGGGGACGGCTCGATCGCGATCCTGCGGCGGGGGCGCTGATCCGTGGGACAGGTCACGCCCATCCTCTCCAGCGAGATCGACGAGCTGGCCGCGCAGTTCTACGCCGAGTGCGCGCGCGGGCGCCTCTCCTTCCAGCGCTGCACGGACTGCGGCGCCTGGCGCCACCTGCCGCGACACATCTGCGCGTCATGCGGATCGGACGCCTGGAGCTGGAGCCCCTCGTCCGGACGCGGGCGCGTGTTCTCGTGGACCGTGACCCACCAGGCCCCCTTCCCGCCGTTCGCGGGGGCGACGCCGTACGCGGTCGTCGTGGTCGAGATGGAGGAGGGCGTGCGGCTGGTGAGCGGCCTGCGCGGCCTCGCGCCCGGGCACCTCGCCCTCGACCTGCCGGTGTCCGTCGCCTTCGAGCGCGTCTCGGACACCGCCGCGGTGCCCTTCTTCCAACCGGCGTAGCCGCCGCCGGCAGCGCTAGCATCGGCTCGGACCGCGCGCGGCAGGAGGTCCTCCGTTGGCCCGCTACGAACGCCTCTCCGCCCTCGACCGCACCTTCCTGGACTTCGAGGACGAGCGCTACCCGCAGCACGTCGGCGCCGTGCTGCTCCTCGAGACGGGCCCGCTCCGCAACGAGGACGGCGGGCTCGACGCCGATCGCGTTCGGAGCTACGTCGGCGCGCGGCTCCACCGCATCCCGCGCTACCGGCAGCGCCTCGCCTGGATCCCGATCGAGAACCACCCGGTCTGGATCGACGACGACCGCTTCAACCTGCACTACCACGTCCGTCACACGGCCCTGCCGCGCCCGGGCGACGAGCGGCAGCTCAAGCGGCTGGCCGCGCGCATCCTGTCGCAGCGGCTCGACCCTGGAAAGCCGCTCTGGGAGCTGTGGATCGTCGAGGGCCTCGAGGGCGATCGCGCGGCGCTGATCTCCAAGACCCACCACTGCATGATCGACGGCATCGCCGGCGTCGACCTGCTGAGCATGCTGCTCTCGCCGGCGCCCGACGAGACGGTCCCGGAGCCGCCGGCCTGGCTGCCCGAGCCCACCCCGAGCGCCTGGGAGATCGCCACCGGCGAGCTGCAGCGGCGGCTCGGGATGCCGTTCACCGCGGCGCGCGCGCTCGCGGGCGCCGCGCGGAGCCCGGGTGCGACGCTGTCGCGTGTACGCGAGCAGGTCGCGGCGCTCGGCGAGACGTTGGCGGCCGGCCTCAGCGCCGCCTCCGAGACGCCGCTCAACCGCGAGCTCGGCCCGCATCGCCGCTTCGATTGGACCACGCTCGACCTTCAGCCCGTGAAGGCGGTGAAAGACCGGCTGGGCGGCACCGTGAACGACGTGGTCCTCGCCATCGTGGCGGGCGCCCTCGGCGACTTCCTGGAGCAGCGCGGCGTTCCGCGCAGCGCCCAGCGCACCCTGGATCTCCGCGCGATGGTGCCGGTCAGCGTCCGGGCGGCCAGCGCGCGCGGAACCACGGGCAACCAGATCGCGCTCTGGGCAGCCAGCCTGCCGACGGGCGAGACCAACCCGCGCCGCCGGCTGGCTCTCACCTGCGAGATCACCGCGCGGCTCAAGGAGTCGAAGCAGGCGATGGGCGCCGGGGTGCTCGCCGCGGTCGCCGAGTGGACCGTCCCGACGCTGCTCTCGCTCGCGTCGCGCATGGCCTACCGCAACCGCGCGGCGAACCTGGTCGTCACCAACGTGCCGGGCCCGCAGGTTCCGCTCTACCTGCTCGGCGCGCGCGTGCTCGAGACGTATCCGATGCTCAACCTGCTCACCCACCAGAGCCTCGGCGTGGCGCTGTTCAGCTACGCCGGCCGGCTGCACTGGGGCTTCGTCTCGGACTGGGACCTGGTCCCGGACCTGCACGACTTCGCCGTGGCGATCGAGCGGAACTTCGCGGAGCTGTGCGAGGTCGCCGAGGTGAAGCTTCCCGCCCCGGCGCGCTGAAAGGAGGCCGACTCGAGAGTCGGCCTCCGCGCAGCGAGGCGAAGTCTGCGGAGCCGAGCGAAGTTCGACAGACTACGCGAGGTTCACCCAGACGTTCTTCACCTCGGTGTAGAGCTGCAGCGCGTGGTGGCCCATCTCGCGGCCCCAGCCCGACTGCTTGTAGCCGCCGAAGGGAGCGGCGGCGTCGAAGACGTTGTAGCAGTTGACCCAGACCGTTCCCGCGCGCAGGCCGGCGGCGAGCCGGTGCGCGCTTGCGACGTCGCGGGTCCACACGCCGGCCGCGAGCCCGTAGATGGTGTCGTTGGCCTGGCGCACCAGGTCGTCGAGGTCGTCCCACGGCATCGCCGTCAGCACGGGCCCGAAGATCTCCTCCCGCACCACCGCCATCGAGTGGTCGGTGTCGGTGAAGACCGTGGGCTCGACGAAGTAGCCGCGCCGCAGCGCCGCGGGCCGGCCGCCGCCGATCAGGGTGCGCGCGCCGTCGCGCTGCCCCGACTCGATGTAGCCGGTAACGCGCCGGTACTGCTCGTCGGACACCAGCGGACCCATCTCGGTGTCGGGGCTCATCCCGGGCCCGACCTTGATCGAGCGAGCGCGCGCGCAGACCTCGTCGACCACGTCGTCGAACAGGCTCCGGTGGACGTAGAGCCGCGAGCCGGCGCAGCAGCACTGGCCGTGGTTGAAGAAGATCGCGCCGGCGGCGCCCTCGGCGACCGCCGCGGGGTCGGCGTCGGGCAGCACGATGTTGGGCGACTTGCCGCCCAGCTCGAGCGACACCTTCTTCAGGTTGCCGGCCGCGGCGCGCACGATCAGGCGCCCGACCTCGGTCGACCCGGTGAAGGCGACCTTGTCGACTCCGGGGTGCGCAGCGAGCGCAGCGCCCGCGGTCTCGCCGAACCCGGTGACGATGTTGACGACGCCATCCGGGAAGCCGACCTCCTGCACCAGCTCGCCGAGGCGGAGCGCCGAGAGCGGCGTCTGCTCGGCGGGCTTCAGCACCACGGTGCAGCCCGCCGCCAGCGCGGGGCCGAGCTTCCACGCCGCCATCAACAGCGGGAAGTTCCACGGGATGATCTGGCCGACCACGCCGATCGGCTCGCGCAGCGTGTAGTTGAGGAAGCGCGCGCCCGGCGCGAACGGCACCGACACCGGGATCGTCTCGCCCTCGATCTTGGTCGCCCAACCCGCGTAGTAGCGCAGGCAGTCGGCGGCGAGCGGGAGGTCCGCGCCTCGCGCCACCGCCACGGGCTTCCCGTTGTCGAGCGACTCGAGCTGCGCGAGCTCGTCGGCGTGCGCCTCCACCGCGTCGGCGAGCCGCATCAGCAGGCGGCCGCGCTCGGCCGGCGTGATGCCGCGCCAGCTCGGCCCCTCGAACGCCCGCCGCGCCGCGGCGACCGCTCGCTCGACGTCCTGGCTGTCGCCCTCCGCCACCCGCGCGAGGGTCTCGCCCGTGGCGGGATCGAGCGTCTCGAAGCTCCTCCCCGAGGCCGCTTCGACCCAGCGCCCTCCGATCAGCATCGGGCGCGGGCGCCTCAGGAAGCTCGACACCTCTTCGCGCAGCGGAATCGCGGCGGCGGCCATGCAAGACTCCTTCTCGGGGGTGCCGGATGGTACCGCGCCGACACCCGCGCGGTGCGCCCGTTCTTGTATGCTCGCCCGGGGGAGGATTGCCGATGCCGCGAGCCGTTCGCGCCCTCGCAGCGCCCGCCCGCGTGGCCGCGGCCATTGCCGCGCTCTGCCTCGCCGCCGCGCCCGCGCGCGCCCACCCCGTCAACTGGAGCCAGGTGGCGGACGTCGACACCATCGAGATCCTCAGCACCAACGAGGACGGCAGCACCCGCACCACCACGATCTGGCTCGCGGTGAACAAGGGCGAGGGCTACATCCGCACCGGCGGCACGCACTGGGGCGCCAACGTCGAGCGCAACCCCGACGTCGTGGTGCGCATCGCCGGACGCGACTATCCGCTCCGCGCAACGCGCATCACCGATCCGGTCGTGATCGACGACGTCACCGAGGTGTTCCGGCAGAAGTACGGCTTCTCGGACGCCGCCATCGGACTGTTCCGCGGGCTGATGGGCGAGCCGAAGATCATGCGGCTCGATCCGCGCCAGGGCCTGGGACCGATGAACTAGCCCGGCCCGGGTCCTACACCCTATTGCGGAGCCTCAGCTCCATCGCGTGCGGCTGCAGGTAGACCTGCCCCGCCAGCTCGTCGAGGGCAAGCCGCGTGACGTGGTGCCGCACCAGCGCGATCGGAACCACCAGCGGCACGCGACCCGCCCGGTAGTCGTCGATCGACGCGAGCAGCGCACGGCGTCCGGCCGGGTCGAGCCGGCCGCGGAAGCGCGCGACCGCGCGCTTCAACACCTCGACGTGTCGCGCCGCGGTGGCCGGGCGGCGCAGCGCCGCCATGAAGCCGAGCTCGTAGGTACGGCGCGCGGCGGCGCGCGGGAGCGATCCGGCCCGGGCGACCAGCCTTCCGAGCGCGCGGTGGGCAGCGGGCGCGTGCGCCCGGAGCTGGAGCTCGTGCGCGGCGTGGAAGGCGGCGAGCCGGCGCGGCGTCCAGGGTCCGTCGAAGAACGAGCGGAGCCTGCGGTAGGCGAAGATCCGCTCGATCCAGTTCTCGCGCAGGCGCGCGTCGCGCAGCCGGTCCTCGTCCTCGACCGGCAGCGCCTCGCACGCCTCGAGCAGCGCCTCGGCGAAGACGCCGCGTCCGCGCCGCTCCGGCCGGCCGCTCGCGTTCCAGACCGGAACGCGCTCGAGGCCGCAGCTCGGGGAGTCCTTCTTCAGCACGTAGCCGGAGAGCTCGAGCGCCGCGAGTTCGCGCAGCCGGCGCCGCGCCCAGGCGCGCATCGCGTCGCTGTGGTCGACGCCGCCGCGCTCGGCGAGCAGCCGCACGCCGCCGCCGCGCGCGACGAGACGCACCGTCTCGCGCGGCACGCCCATGCCCAGCTCGACCTCCGGACACACCGGAACCCACGCCACGTAGGGGCCGAGCTCGTCGACCAGGAAGGAGTCGCGCCGGTGACCGCCGTCCCAGCGGACCTCGCGCCCGAGCAGGCACGCGGAGACACCGATCCGGATCGGCGCCGCGTCCGGCCCGAGCAGGCGCTGCTCAGGAAGACGCGGGCCCGCACGACGGTCTGCGCCCATGCCGCCTCCCCGCCCTCGCGCGCAGCGCCTCGAAGCGGCGCAGCGCCGCCAGCCGCCGCGCCGCGTGGTCGACGATGGGAAGAGGGTATCCGCGCACTGCGGGCACCGCCTCCCACGGGCGCTGCACGAACCGATCGTCGCATGCGCGCAGCTCCGGCACGAAGCGGCGCACGTAGCGGCCCTCCGGATCGAAGCGCTCGCCCTGGCGCACGGGATGGAAGACTCGGAACCAGGGCTGGGCATCGGTGCCCGTCGACGCGGCCCACTGCCAGCCGCCCGCGTTGCTCGCCGGATCGCCGTCCACCAGGCGCTGCATGAAGAAGCGCTCGCCGCGACGCCAGTCGATGCCGAGGTCCTTCGTCAGGAAGCTGGCCGCCACCATGCGGGCGCGGTTGTGGATCCAGCCCGTGGCGGCGAGCTGGCGCATCGCGGCGTCGACGAAGGGAAAGCCGGTGCGGCCGCGGCACCAGGCCTCGAACCCTCCCGGGTCCTCCTCCCAGGCGAGCCCGTCGAGCTCGCGGCGCAGCGCGCGCCGCCGCAGGTCCGGGTGCTCGGTGCGCACCGCGTGATAGAACTCGCGCCACACCAGCTCGTCGAGCCATCGGCGGAGGCCGGGCGCTGCGCGCGGCTCCTCGCGCATCCGAGCGAGCGCGCGGTGGACGCAGCGGCGGATCGAGATGGCGCCGAATCGGAGGTGTGGCGAGAGGCGCGAGGTGCCGTCGAGGTCGGGGCGATCGCGCCGCTCGGCGTAGGTCCACGCCGGGCCGGCGAGGAAGCGCTCGAGCCGTCGCAGCGCGGCGGCCTCGCCCGCGGGCGGCAGCTCGGCCGGATCCTCTTCGGTGTCGGCGAGCGGCTCGCCCGGCCCCAGCCCGTCGTCCGTCAGCGGCTCCGGCAGGCGCAGCGGCCCAAGCGGCTCCTGGGGCTCCTCGCGGAAGCGCGCCCACCAGGCGTTGCGGAACGGTGTATACACGCGAAAGGCGTCGCCCGCACGCGTGCGAAGCTCGCCGCTCTCGAACACGACCCGGTCCTTGTGCTCCTCCACCGCGACGCCATCGCGCGCGGCGGCGGCACGCACCGCGGCGTCGCGGCGCCTCGCGTAGGCGCCGTCGTCGCGATTCCAGGTGATGCGATCGGCGCGCAGCGCGCGGGCGAGCGCCGGCACCACGGCGACCGGGTCACCGCGGTGGATCCGCAGGCGATGGCCGCGCGCTGCGAGCGAGGTGGCCAGGGACACGAGCGATCGAACGAGGAAGCGCCGCCGCGGCGGGCCGACCGCGTCGCCGTGGAGCAGGCGGTCATCGAGGACGAAGACCAGAGCCAGGGCGTCGGCGCGGGACGCCGCGGCCGCCAACGCGCGGTTGTCGCCGAGCCGCAGATCGCTCCGGAACCAGTGGATGACCTGCTCTCGGCGGGCGGAGGCGGTCGCCATCTCCGGGCAGGATAGAGCCCGTTGTAATTCGCTGTCGACATATTTGCTTGACAGCACTTTCCCTGCCGAGCATTCTCGGCCGATGACCCGCGAGCAGGGGCCCACCTACTCCGTGGGAGCGGTCGTCCGGCTCACGGGCCTCTCCGCGCACGTCCTGCGCGCGTGGGAGCGCCGCTATGGCGCGGTGCGACCGCTGCGTACCGACGGCGGCACGCGCCGCTACCGCGAGGCCGACGTGATCCGCCTGCAGCGCCTGCGCGCCGCGGTGGCTGCCGGCCACCCGATCGGCGACATCGCGCGACTGGAGGACGACGAGCTCGATCGGCGCGCCGCGCTGGCTCCTGCTGCACCGACCGCGCCGCTCGCGGCGATCCTCGAGGCGCTCGACCGACTCGATGCGGCCGATGCCGAGCGACTCCTCGGGCTGCAGCTCTCCGCGCTCGGCGGCGCGCGCTTCGCGCGGTGCGTCGCCTCACCGCTGCTGAACGAGATCGGCCGGCGCTGGGAGGACGGCGCGCTCTGTGCCGCATCCGAGCACCTCGCGAGCGCGCTCCTGCGCACTCTGCTCGGCAGCGTCTTGCGTCCGACGAACGCCGCCGCCCAGATGTCGCCGATCCTCTTCACCACACCTCCGGGCGAGCGCCACGAGCTGGGCGTCCTGATGGCGGCGGTAGCCGCCGTCGACGCGGGCGGACGGGCGATCTACCTGGGGCCCGATCTTCCCGTCGCCGAGGTGGCGCAGGCGGCCGACGCGCTCGGCGCAGCCGCCGTCGCGCTCGGCGTCTGTCAGCGCGACGGGGCACCGGTGGCCCTCGCGCTGGACGCGCTGCGCCGGCTGATGCCCGCGTCCGTCGAGCTCTGGGTCGGCGGGCCGGGAGCGGCTGCGGTCGCGCTTCCGCGCGGCTCGGCGCTGCTGGCCGACATCGACGGGATCGAGCGCAAGGTGGCCCTGCTCTCGCTGCGCGGCGCGGCCGCGTGAAGGGGGCGCCGAGCCCGTGATCGCCGAGCCGCCGGGAGCGCGCCGGGGTGCGGGAGCGGCTTGATGTCCCTCGCCGCGGGCCTCGCTGCGACGGCCGTCTGGAACGCGGCGGTCTTCTTCGCGCTCTGGCAGGTGAGCCTGCGGCGGCGCGACGCGAGCCTCGTCGACGTCTACTGGGGGCCGGGATTCGCCGCCATCGCGGCGATTACGTACGCCGGGGCGCCGGCGCCCGGCGCGCGCGGCGCGCTGCTCCTCGCGATGACCGCGCTCTGGGGTCTGCGGCTCGGCGCCCACCTCGGCTGGCGCAACCGCGGGCGGGGCGAGGATCCTCGCTACGCAGCGATGCGTCGGCGGCACGGCGAGCGCTTCGCGCGCGTGAGCCTCTGGACCGTGTTCGGGCTGCAGGCGGCGCTGATGTGGATCGTCTCGCTGCCGGTCCAGGTGGCGCTGCTGCGGCCCGCCGCCGCGGGGCTCGGCGCCCTCGACGCGATCGGCGCCGCGCTCTGGGCGACCGGGCTCTTCTTCGAATCCGTGGGCGACTGGCAGCTCGCGCGCTTCCGCGCGGACCCGACCAGCCGCGGGCAGGTGATGGACCGCGGGCTCTGGCGCTACACCCGCCACCCGAACTACTTCGGCGATGCGCTCGCCTGGTGGGGGATCTTCGCGGTGGCAGCTTCGACCCGAGCCGGCCGCTGGACGCTGCCGAGCCCCGTGCTGATGACGTTCCTCCTGCTTCGCGTGTCGGGCGTCCCGCTGCTCGAGCGCTCGCTCGTGCGCACGCGCCCCGGCTATCGCGCGTACGCCGAGCGGACCAGCCGCTTCGTCCCCCGGCCGCCGCGCCGCACCCCGCTCCGATAGACTCGGCGCCCGTGCTTCCCTTCGCCGCGCTCACGGTCGCCGCCACCGCCGCGCTGCTGGTCGCCGAGCGCTTCGGCTGGCGACCCGGCGTCTGGATCGCGAAGCCCCTCGCGTCGGCCGGCTTCGTCGCCGCCGCGCTCGCGGCGGGCGCGCTCGACTCGGGGTACGGCACCTGGCTCCTCGGCGGCCTCCTGCTCGCGGCGCTCGGGGACGTATTGCTGATCCCGCGCGGTGCGCACGTCGCGTTCCTCGCCGGGCTGGTGAGCTTCCTGCTCGGCCACGTCGCCTACGCCATCGCCTTCGCCGTGCGCGGTCTCGACATCTCGGCCTGCCTGATCGCGGCGCTCGCCGTGCTGCCGGCCAGCCTGCTGGCGCTGCGCTCGATCTTCCCGCACGTCCCGGTCCGCTTGCAGCGGCCGGTGCTCGCGTACCTCGTCGTGATCTCCGGCATGCTGGTGTGCGCGTTCGGCACCGTGGGCCACGAGCCGCGCCGGGCGATCGCGCTCGGCGCAGCCGCCTTCTACCTCTCCGATCTCGCGGTGGCGCGCGAGCGCTTCGTCGCCAAGAGCTTCTCGAACAAGCTCTGGGGCCTGCCGCTCTACTTTGGCGCGCAGCTCCTGCTGGCGTCGACGGTGGCCGGATGATCCGCGTCCGAACCGCCGCCCGCATCGTCGAGGCGGCCGCAGGAGGAGTCGCGTGCCGATCGGGCTGATCCTCACCGGAGGAGGAGCACGCGCCAACGTCGAGCTGGCGCGGCGGGCGGAGGCAGCGGGATTCGACTCCGTCTTCAGCGTCGAGTTCTTCAACCAGCACGGCTTCGCGATCCTCGGCGCGATCGCGGAGGCGACGCAGCGCATCCGCCTCGGCACGGGCATCGCGAACGCGTTCACCCGCTCACCCATCCTGCACGGCACCGCGGCCCTCGACCTCGACGAGCTCTCCGGCGGCCGCATGGTGCTCGGTCTGGGCAGCGGCACGCGGCGGATGAACGAGGAGTGGTTCGGTGTCCCGTTCTCCCGGCCCGCCGCGCGGATGGCGGAGCTGGTGCGCCTGCTGCGGGCGATGTTCGCAGCCGCCCGCGGCGGTGGCTTCCGCTTCGACGGCGAGTTCTGGAAGCTGTCGATCCCGGTGTTCGCGCGCCCCGGCGCCGCGCGCCCGTCGCTCCCGATCTGGGTCGCGGGCGTGAACCGCCGGATGGTGGACGCCGCGGGCTCGACGGCCGACGCCCTGGTGGGTCACCCGATCGCGTCGCGGCGCTGGCACCGCGAGCGCACGCTGCCGTGGCTGCGCGCGGCCGAGGCGGCCGCGGGGCGCGCGCCCGGAAGCTGCCGCCTGGCGCCGTACGTGATGTGCTCGCTCCAGCGCGATCGAGCTCTCGCGCTGCGCGACGCGAAGAGCCAGATCGGCTTCTACTTCACCGTCTCGGTCTACCACACGGTCCTGGCGTTCCACGGCATGCCCGAGGTCGGCGCCGCGTGCCGCGCCGCGCTCGCGCGCTTCGACGTGCGCGCCATGGCCGAGGCGATCCCGGACGCGCTCGTCGACGAGATCGCCATCGCCTGCCCTCCGGACGAGGCGCGCGACCGGCTCGCGCAGTGGCGCGAGTTCACCGATGAGCCGCTGCTGTACGCCGCGACCGTCGGCGCCCCGCCCGAGCGCGTGCGCACCAACCTGGACGCGATGCTGGAGATCTTCGGACGTTGACCGCTCACTGACCCGTCCAGCGCGGCCTGCGCTTCTCGAGGAATGCGCGCGCGCCCTCGCGCGCGTCGTCGGTGCGGCGGAGCGGACGGCCGAGCTCTTCCTGCCGCCGATACGCCTCGTCGAGCGGGAGCGCCAGCAGCTCGCGCACGCCGCGACGCGTCTCGCGCACGGCCAGCGGCGCATTCCCGGCGATCGCGTCGGCGGCGGCGAGCGCGCGCGGCAGGAGGTCCGCGCGCGATACGACCTCGTTCACCAGCCCGATCTCGGCCGCACGCCCGGCCGGGATCGGCCGAGCGGTGAGGAGCAGATCCATGGCGTGTACCCAGCCGACCTGGCGCGGCAGCAGGACCGTCGCATTCCCGGTCGGATAGAGACCGCGCGCGACCTCCTCGAGCGCGAAGGTCGCCTCCGGCACCGCGTAGCGCAGCTCGCTCGCGAGCATCAGGTCGAGGCCGACGGCGCGGCAGTGGCCGTTGATCGCACAGACGAGCGGGGTCGCGAGATCGAAGCCGGCCAGCACGGCGGTCGCCGCGTCGCGCAGACCGGCGAAGTCGTCCGGGTCGATGGTCTCGCCGCGCGCCAGGCGCTGCGATGCCGGGATCGTGGTGCGCAGGTCCATGCCCGAGCAGAAGACCCGCTCGCCCGACCCGGTCAGCACGGCGCAGCGGATGTCGGGATCCTCGGCGATGCGGCGCCAGCAGCCCGCGAGCGCGCGCAGCGTCGGCGGGTCGAGCGCGTTGGCGCGCTCGGGGCGATCGATCGTGACGACCGCCACGTGCGGATGCTCGGGCGACAGCTCGAGACGCGCGGTCACGCCGCGCGCTCCGGCGCGCGTCCCACGATGCGCTGCCACAGCGCGGGATCGGTCGCCCCTTCGGTCGAGATCAGCAGCACGCGCGCGTCCCGGTCGAGGCCGAGCCGCTTGCGCGCGGCTCCGGCCTCCGGGCTCTCGAGCAGCTCGAGCAGGCCCGCAGCGCCGGCGGCACCCGACTCGCCCGACACGATCCCGTCCTCCGCGAGCGCGCGCACGCCCTCGCGAGACCGCTCGTCGTCGACCGCCAGGAAGACGTCGATGCCGCCTTCGAGCGCGGGCCAGGCGACGCTGGAGGGCGTGCCGCAGTTCAGGCCCGCCATGATCGACGAGTGCGCGCCGGCCGGCACCGTCACGATGCGTCCGGCCTCGATCGATGCGAGCGCGCACGCGGCGCCGGTCGGCTCGACGCTGGCGAGCGCGGGACGCGCGGCGAGATCCGGCCGGCGGTAGTGATCGACCGCGGCGGCGGCGAGCGCGCCGACGCCCACCTGGACCAGCACCAGATCGAGGCGCGGCTCGTCCGCGAGCTGCCGGTCCGCCTCCCAGAAGATCGTCGCGTAGCCCTCGATCACCCAGCGCGGAACCTCCTCGAAGCCGGGCCACGCATGGTCCTGGATCAGGATCGAGCGCGCGTCCTGCGCGGCCGCCGCCCGCTCCACCGTCTCGTCGTAGCTGCCATCGACCTCGATCACGCGCGCGCCCTCCTCCGCGATCGCACGGATGCGCGCCGCCGCCGTGCCCGCCGGCACATAGATGGCGGCGGGAAGGCCGAGCCAGCGGGCGACCTGTGCCACGGCGCGTCCGTGATTGCCGTCCGTGGCCGCGACGAGCCCGAGCCCGGGGACGCCGTCGCGCAGCGCAGCGAGCGACGGGGCGCTCCGCGCGTCGAGGCCGAGCCGCGCGGCGAGCGCACGCCCTGTCGCCCACGAAGCGCCGAGGATCTTGAAGGACGGGAGCCCGAGACGCGACGACTCGTCCTTCACCCAGACCCGCGCGAGCCCGAGGCGCTCGGCGAGCCGCGGCGCGGCGCGGACGGGGCTCGGCGCATAGCCGGGCAGACCGCGGTGGAAGTCGAGGGGTCCCCGCGGCGGCGGACCGAACGCCGCGCGCCGCACCTCGCTTCTCGAAAACCGGATACGCCCCACGTGCTTCTCCGAGGAGGCCAACCGTAGCCGCCGCGGCGCGTTCATAAAATAATTGACTCGATCATTCATTTATCGGACACTCGCGACATGGCCCGACGCCGGCCGGCCGGCCGCCTCGACCAGATCCGGACCGCGGCCCTGCGCGTGTTCGCCGCGCGAGGCCTCCGCCGCGCGCGCATGACCGACGTCGCGCGCGAGCTCGGCGTGTCCCCCGGCACGCTCTACCAGTACTTCGAGAGCAAGGGGGCGCTGTTCCATTGGGTGATCGGCGGCGGCGGCGGCGAGGCCGCGACGCCGGAGCCGGCCCGCCTGCCCGTTCGTGCTCCCGCGCCGGCCGAGGCCGAGCGCCGGCTGCGCGAGCAGCTCGCCGCGGGCTTCCACCTCCCGGCGCTCGCAGCCGCCCTCGCCCGCCGGCGCACGGCCGATGCGCGCGCCGAGCTCGAGGGCGTCGTCCGCGAGCTCTACGACCAGATCGCGCGCACGCGCGGGCCCGCGACCGTGATGGAGCGCTCGGCGATCGATCTGCCCGAGCTCTACGAGCTCTACTTCGTCGAGCAGCGGCGCGCTTTCTTCGCGCGCCTGACCCGCTACCTCGAGCGCCGCATGGCGGAAGGCCAGCTCCGCCGCGCCGCAGAGCCGTGGGTCGCGGCGCGCTTCCTCGCCGAGGCGGTGGTCTACTTCGCGCGCCATCGCCACGGCGATCTCGATCCCAGCCTGTTCGGCGACGAGGAGGCCGCGCGCGAGGGCGTCGTCGCGCTCCTCGTCGCGAGCCTCGTGCCCGACGCACCGCGCACCCCGGAGGACCGATGAACCGACACGTCGCGATCCCGCTCGTCACCGCGCTGGCGCTCGCCGTCGGCGCGTCCGCACGCGCCAGCGACGCGACGCGGAGCGACTGGCCCGTGTATGGGGGCGACGACGGCGGCAGCCGCTGGTCGCCGCTCGACCAGATCCGGCGCGAGAACGTGCAGCAGCTCACCGTCGCCTGGAAGGTCCGCACGGGCGACTTCGACGCGGTTCCGCCGCCGCCTGCGCACAGCACGTTCGAGGCGACGCCGATCCTGGTCGACGGGCTCCTGGTATTGCCGACGCCGCTCGGCCGCGTGCTCGCGCTCGATCCCGAGACGGGGGCCGAGCGCTGGCGCTTCGATGCGACGGTCGCCGCGGGGCACTACCCGGAGTACACGTCGCGCGGCGTCGCGAGCTGGCTCGACGAGACGGCGCCCGACGCAGCGCCTTGCCGCCGGCGCATCTTCGCGGCCACCGTCGAGTCGAAGCTCTACGCGATCGACGCCGCCACCGGACGCCGCTGCGAATCGTTCGGCGAGCGCGGCGAGGTCGATCTGCGCAAGGGCGTCGGTGAGCTCCACGCGTGGGACTACACGATCTCTTCGCCGCCCACGGTGATCGGCGGCCTGGTGATCGTGGGCTCGGCCATCGGCGACAACCAGCGCGTCGACGCGCCGCGCGGCGTGGTGCGCGCGTACGACGTGCGCAGCGGCGCGCTGCGCTGGAGCTGGGATCCCGTGCCGCGCGACGCCGCCGATCCCGCGTTCGCGGCGTGGAAGCCCGAGCAGGCGCGCCGCGTCGGAGCCGCCAACGCCTGGTCGATCCTCTCCGTCGACCGCGCGCGCGACCTCGTGTTCGTCCCGACCGGCAGCGCCAGCCCGGACTACTACGGCGGCGAGCGCCTCGGGCGCGACGACTATGCCGACTCGGTGGTCGCGCTGCGCGCGAGCACCGGCCAGGTCGTGTGGCACTTCCAGGTGGTGCACCACGACCTCTGGGACTACGACGTGCCCGCGCAACCCGTCCTGAGCCAGGTCACGCGCGGCGGGGCCGAGGTCCCCGCGGTGGTCCAGGCCACCAAGATGGGACACCTGTTCGTGTTGCAGCGCGAGACGGGGGAGCCCCTCTTCCCGGTCGAGGAGCGGCCGGTGCCGGCCTCCGACGTGCCGGGCGAGCAGAGCTGGCCGACGCAGCCGTTCCCGGTCCTGCCGGAGCCGATCGTGCCCCAGCAGCTCCGCGCCGAGGACGCCTTCGGCCTCACGCGGTGGGATCGCGGCCGCTGCCGCGAGCGCATCGCAGCGCTGCGCAACGAGGGGCTCTTCACGCCGCCGAGCCTGCGCGGCACGCTCGAGCTGCCGGGCATCGCAGGAGGGACCAACTGGGGCAGCGCGGCCGTCGATCCTCGGAGCCACGTCGCATTCCTGAACGCGACGAACCTCGCCTTCTCCGCCCGGCTCATTCCGCGCGCCGACTTCGACCGCGAGAAGGCCGCCGGCGGCGCGATGCGCGAGTACGCACCGCAGGCCGGAACGCCGTTCGGAATGGTGCGCGGTCCGATCCTCTCCCCGCTCTTCCTCCCCTGCACGCCGCCGCCCTGGGGCGTCGTCGGCGCCGTGTCGCTCGACACCGGCCGGTGGCTCTGGAAGGTGCGCTTCGGCACGATCCCGGACCGGATTCCGCTCCGCTTCGACCCGGGCTGGGGCCTGCCCAACCTCGGCGGTCCGCTCGCGACCGCCGGTGGCCTGGTCTTCCTCGGCGCGTCGATGGACGGCTACCTGCGCGCCTTCGACGCCGAGACCGGCGCGGAGCTCTGGCGCGACGCCCTGCCCGCCGGCGGGCAGGCCAACCCGATGACCTATCGGGGCCCGAGCGGACGCCAGTTCGTGGTGATCGCCGCCGGTGGCCACGGCAAGCTGGGGACCCGGCGCGGCGATTGGGTGGTCGCCTACGCCCTCAGCGGCGCGAACTGAACTCCACCTCCATCGACGGGAATCCGTGAACGAAGTTCGAGGGCGTGACGCGCAGGGGCCCGTCCGACACCAGATGCATGTCGGAGAGCCACGGCCGCAGCTCCTCGAACAGCACGCGCAGCTCGAGCCGAGCCAGACTGGCGCCGAGGCAGAAGTGCGAGCCGAAGCCGAACGCGACGTGCGGATTCGGATCGCGCGCGATGTCGAAGTCGAACGGCCGATCGAACACGCGCTCGTCGCGGTTCGCCGAGGGGTAGAGCAGCAGGAGCTTGTCGCCGGCGCGAATCTTCCGCCCGCGTAGCACGCCGTCGCGCGTCGCGGTGCGGTTCATGTTGTGAATCGGCGTCACCCAGCGCAGCATCTCCTCGACGGCGTGCGGGATCGTCGAGGGGTCGGCAACCAGCCTGTGGGCCTGCTCGGGATGTCGGAGCAGCGCCTCGCAGCCGCCCGTGATCACGTGGCGCGTCGTCTCGTTTCCGCCCACGAGGATCAGGAGGCCCTCCTGCAGCAGGTCGTCGTCGGAGAGCCGCTCGCCCTCGATCTCGGCGTGGACCAGGACGCTCATCAGGTCGCCGCGCGGCCGCGCGCGCCGCTCGGCCACCACCTTCCGGTTGTACGCCGCGTACTCGACGAAGGCCTGCATCGCCCGCTCCGACGTCTCGGCAGACGCGCTCTTCGAGGTCGCCGCGATCAGGTCGTCGGACCAGCGCTGCAGCATCCCGCGATCCGCGGGCTCGACGCCGAGCAGGTCGCCGATCAGCGCCATCGGGAGCGGCGCGGCGATCTCCTCCACGAAGTCGCAGCGCTCCCGCTCCGCGGCGTTCCGGATCAGGTCGCGGCACAGGGCGCGGATCACCGGCTCGTGGTCCGCGACCCGGCGCGGGGTGAAGCCGCGGTTCACCAGGCCGCGCCGCCGCAGGTGCACCGGGTCGTCGAGGTTGATCATCGACGGGAGCGCCGGCGCGTCCGGCCTCGAGCTGCCGCTCGAGCAGTAGAGCTCGGGGCGCCGCGAGATCTCGGTGACGTCCTCGTGGAGCGCGATCCCCCAGACACCGCCGTGCCCGTCGAAGTGCACCGGATCGTGCCGGCGCATCCAGGCGAAGGCGCGATGCGGATCGCCGGCGTAGAACTCGCCGTCGAGCAGGCGGATCTCCGGCGCCGTCTCCATCACGCGCCCCGCAGGCGCGCGTCGGACGCGGCGTGGGCGATCGCCAGCGCCCGCTCGGCCAGCGCCCCCGCGCTTCGCTGCATCCCGGCAAAGCCCTCGCCGACCGTCTTGCCCATCCGGTGGCGCGCGTAGATCCCCTCGCTGATCACGGCGAGCTTGTAGAGCGCGAGCACGCGATAGAAGTCGATGGCGGCGCAGTCGCGGCCGCTCGCCCGGGCGTAGGCGTCGACGAGCTCGCGGCGGGTCGCGAAGCCGGGAAGCGCCGTGAGCGGCGACAGCACGCGGGCGTCGAGCGCATCGCCCTCCTCCGCCCAGTAGATCAGCGTGTAGCCGAGATCCGCGAGCGGGTCGCCGAGCGTCGCCATCTCCCAGTCGTAGATCGCGACCACGCGGCCCGGATCGCGCGGGTCGAGCGCCAGGTTGCCGAGGCGGTAGTCGCCGTGCACCAGCGTCGGAGGCGACGACTCGGGCAGCGCGCGAGCGAGCCGCTCGGCCAGCGCCTCGATCGCGGGCAGTGGTGCCGTCTTCGATCGCTCCCACTGCTGCGCCCAGCGCCGCACCTGCCGCTCGAGGTAGCCCTCCGGTCGCCCGAAGTCGGCGAGCCCGACCGAGCGCACGTCCACCGCGTGCAGGGCGACCAGCGTGTCGATCAGCGCGGCTCCGATGCGCTGGCGCTCGGCCGCGCCCGGTGCGAACCCTGCCGGCAAGGCATGCTCGAGCACGACGCCCGGCGCGTGCTCCATCACGTAGAAGGGCGCGTCGTTGACGGAGGCGTCGTCGCAGAGCGCGATCGGGCGCGCGACCGGCACGGGCGTGTCGCAGAGCGCCGCCAGCACGCGGTACTCGCGCGCCATGTCGTGCGCGGTCGGCAGGACGTGCCCGAGCGGCGGGCGTCGCAAGACCCAGCGCGTCCCGCCTCGACCTTCGACGAGATAGGTCAGGTTCGACCGGCCGCCGCTGATCAGCGCGAATCGCAGCGGGCCGTCGCTGCCCGGGACGTGCTCGGCGAAGAAGCGCTCGACGGCAGGACGGCGGATGCCGGGAACCTCGTCGCGCACCGCCGCTGCGCCGCCCACGCGCCCGAGGGTATCGGGCGAGCGCGCGCCGCGGTAGGCTCGCGATCGAAGCCGACGAGGAGCCTCGCATGATCCTGGACCGCTTCCGAATCCCCGATCGCGTCGCCCTGGTGACGGGTGCGAGCAAGGGCATCGGGCGCGGCATCGCGCTCGGCTTCGCCGAGGCGGGCGCCGACCTGGTGCTCGCATCGCGCAGCGCGGACGATCTCGAGAAGGTCGCCGCGAGCGTCCGCGCCCTCGGCCGGCGAGCGCTCGTGGTGCCGTGCGACGTGAACCGCCGCGAGGACCTCGAGCGCGCGGCCGACGCGGCCTGGAAGGAGTTCGGGCGCATCGATCTGCTCGTCAACAACGCGGGCGGCTCTCCGCCGCGCGCGGCGCTGCGCACCAGCGAGAAGATGTTCGAGTCCGCCCTGCGCTTCAACGTGACATCGGCCTTCCTGCTCTCGCGGCTCGTGATCCCGCGCATGCTCGAGGGTGAAGGCGGCGCGATCCTCAACATCTCGTCGGGCATGTCGTGGCTGGTCGACAAGGGCTTCGTCGCCTACGGGACGGCCAAGGCGGCGCTGTCGCACATGACGCGGCTCCTGGCCTACGAGCTGGCGCCGCGGGTTCGCGTGAACGCGATCGCGGTGGGCGCCATCGGGACGGATGCGCTCCTGCCCTTCCTCGACGCCATGCCCGACGCCCGCTCGAAGCTCGAGTCCGGCACCCCGATGCAGCGCATCGGAACGCCCGAGGACATCGCCGCCGCGGCGCTCTACCTCTGCTCACCTGCCGGCGGCTGGGTGACCGGCAAGATCTTCGAGGTGGACGGCGGCACGGTCGCCTCGAACTGGCCGCTCGAGGTCCCGGCGGGATAGCCGCACCGAACGCAGCGGGATCGGACCACGAGGGCACGTGCGATGTCGAGGTCGCGTCCCGTGCTCACCAGGCCGGACGCAGGCTCGAGCGTCCGATGCCCTGATTCCGCTCCGCTAGAGCCCGACTCCGAACCACCTCAGCGTCCGCTTGTCCATCGCACGGCCTCATCGTGATCCGCAGCGAAGCTAGTCGCGCTGCGCGCGGTCGCGCTGTGACCGGCGTCACTCCCCCGAGGCGACGCTCGGCGCGCGATAGCGGAGCGCCGTGCGCGAGAAGAAGCGGCCAACGGGCCGCCCGTCGCGTTCCAGCCGGTGCTCCCGCACCGGTCCGAGCCCCTCGGCGAAGCGGGCGAGCGCCGGGTCCTCGAGGTCGGCGCGGTCGAAGGACACCAGCACCAGCGGCCGGCCGTCCAGCGCGGCGGCCGGCGCCCACCGAACATACATGAGATCGTGTAGACCGAAGAGATGCCTGCCGACCGCGTCCCCCGCGCCGTCGCCCTCATCGTAGAAGGCCAGCTCGCTGGTGATGAAGTAGTGATCCATCCCCACGCGCAGCGGGCGGCGGCCGGCCTCGTGCTCGAGCGACCCCGAGATCGCGTCGACGGCCGCCCCGAGCTCGCGCCAGCCGACGGGCAGCCGCAGCCCAGCGGGCTGGCCGACCCCTGGCAGGCCGAGCGCCAGATGCTGCAAGCCGGCCCCGTAGAGGAGGAGCAGGATCCACAGCGTCGCCTCCGAGGCGCGCGCGAGCCCTCTCGGCCGGGGGGACGCGGCGAGCACCGCGACGCTCGCACCGAGCTCCGGCAGCGCGGCGAGCCAGACCGGCCCGGTCCAGTTCGCGCGGACCTCGTGGCGCAGGCTGAAGGCCGCGAGCACGGCCAGCGGCACCGCGGTGAAGACGAGTACGAAGCGCCGCGCGCGCCGCGCGTCGCTCGAGGCCGTCGGGTCTTCCCCTCTTCCGAGCAGCGCGGCGATCGCGGCGGCGATCCCGAGCGGCGAGAGCAGGATCGCGGCGCTCGCGATCAGCCACGGCAGGCCGAACTCCGGGGCCTTCGCCAGGCGCCGCGCGCTCTGGAAGGCGAACGACGCCCAGCCATTGCGCGCGTTCCAGACGACGACCGGCGAGAAGAGCAGCGCGGCGAGCGCGGCCGCTCCGTACGGCGTGGGCCGCCGCAGCCAGCGCCGGCTCGGAACGTCGACCAGCAGGAAGACGGGGATCGCGAGCGCGAGCAGACCGATCGAGTACTTTGAGAGCAGGCCGACGCCGAGACACGCACCCGCACCCCACCACGCGCGCGTCCGGCCGAGGAGCAGCGCGCGCGCCAGGAAGAAGAGCGCCCCCGACCACGCCGCCACGAGCGGCGCGTCCGGCGTCATCACCAGCCCGACCGCGAAGAAGTACGGAAGCACGGCGAAGAGCAGCAGCGACGCCACGCCGGCATCCCACCCGTGCATCGCGCGCGCGAGCCCGAAGACGAAGCCGGCCGCGACCAGCCAGCAGCCGAGCGCGCCGATCCGCACCGCCACCTCGCGGTGTCCGAGCACCAGCGTGCCGAGGCGGATCAGCCAGGCGACCAGCGGCGGATGGTCGAGATAGCCGAGGTCGAGGTGCTGCGCGTAGCTCCAGTAGTACGCCTCCTCCGGGATCAGGTCGACGAGGCCGACGTACAGGAGGCGCAGCGCGATCGCGTAGCCGACGAGCGCGAGGGCCGCGCTCTGCCAGCGCAACGGGTGCGCGCGGAAGGCCACGAGCGCGGCCCCGCTGTAGCCCGCGCAGGCGCCAACGGCGACCGCTGCGAGAAGCGCCCCGAAGCCGCCGCCCGCGCGCGCGCCCACAGCGAGAACCGCTGCGCGCAGCGCGAGCGCGAGCCCGCACACCGCGGCGAAGCGGAGGGCGGCCACGCGCACCTCCCCGGCCGGGCGGTCTCGCAACGCTCGCCGTCCGTACGCGAGGCCTCCGGCCGAAGCAGCCAGGGCGTACGCGGCGAGGTGCGCGGTCGCGAGAGGCCAGCCCGAGGCTCGGAGCGCCGTCAGCGCGGCGAGGTCGATCGCGGCGGCGAGCCCGGCCGCGGCGGCCCAGCGCCGCCCCCGCGCCGGATCATCGGGCGACACCGGCTTGCACCCGCCGCCGCGCGAGGGCCATCGACAGCACCGCCACCGCGCCCGCGGCGTCCCGCGGCTCCGGGCACGGCGCGAACTGCCCCGTTCCCGCCTGCAGCGAGCCGGGCGAGAACGGGATGCCCGGCTCGGTGAGGACGTCGCCGTGGATGTCCGCGACGCGCAGCACCAGCGGGTCGGGCACGCTGCCGCTGAAGACGAAGTAGTTGTCGGTGCTGCGCGGGAGAACGACCCATCCGCCGCCCGAGTACGCCTCCACCGAGGCCACGCCGTAGCGGTGATTGCGGATCTGCACCTGGGCGTAGAAGTCGTTGCTCTGCTCGGAGACGTAGAGCTCGATCGGCCCCGTCACGGGACACTCGGTGGAGGTGTAGGAGACCGCGGCGATCCCGTCGCTGGGATCGGCGATCTGCGCGAACGCGTCCGGGTCGAGATCGAGGTTGCCCGCGCCGCACGTTGGACACTCTTCGACGACGCGCACCAGAACCGTGCCGAGAGGGCCGGTGACCGCGAGGCAGCGCCCGCAGGGCGCCGAGCCATCGAAGTCGGGCGTTGCGACCGCCGCGATGTGCTCGCCAGGCGCCACCGGCAGCTCACATGCGTCCAGCGTCCCGGGGGTGTACAAGGTCGCCCGCGCGGCGTCCACCTCGATGTAGCCGGCGCAGGCCGGCCCATCGGCGCCTGCGCGTGCGGGCGATCGGAGCAGGCACGCCAGCAGTGCCGCACCCGCCACCGCCGCGCGTCGGGTCATCGCCTCCCCCATCGCCACGGAGCGTATCACCGCCGGTGCCGCGCGCGAGACGAGTGGCACCGACCGGTCTGCGCGCGCCCAGAGCCCGGCGATGCGATCATGCTCCCATCGGTCGGGCGGCGCCGACCGCGGAGGCCTCGCGCGAATGACAGCGGACGCAGCTCCGGCCGCCGAGGCCCGCCGCGCGCTCACCGTCGGGCTCGTGCTCACCGTGTCGATCGCGGCGTTCGAGGCCCTGGCCGTCGCCACGATCCTGCCCGAGACGGTGCGCGACATCGGCGGGCTCGAGTGGTACGGCTGGGCATTCACCGGCTTCCTGCTCGCGAACCTCGCGGGAACACCCCTCGCCGGCGAGGCGGCAGATCGACGCGGCCCGGCGCCGCCGTTCGTCGCCGGCATCCTCCTGTTCGCGGTGGGCCTCGTCATCGCCGGCTCCGCGCACTCGATGCCGATCCTCGTCGCGGGCCGCGTGCTGCAGGGCGGCGGCGCCGCTGCGCTCTCCGCGGTGTCGTACGTGGCGGTCGCCCGCGCCTACCCTGCGGATGCGCAGCCACGCATGATGGCGATGCTCTCGAGCGCATGGGTGATCCCCGGGCTCTTCGGCCCCGTGCTCGC
>Ga0335080_10000605_pt1 | contig 33435 bp, 29 predicted proteins | sample Lox_Sample_34_FD_206720 | JGI IMG/M metagenome (GOLD analysis project Ga0335080, IMG submission 206720) | Soil microbial communities from Loxahatchee National Wildlife Refuge, Florida, United States - Lox_Sample_3.4 | ecosystem: Environmental > Terrestrial > Soil > Wetlands | place: USA... | reverse complement strand
CACGATGTTGAGCTTGATCCACGCATGACCCCAAGGGCTACCACGTCGAGTACGGCTACTCGTGCATGGGCTACGAGATCGCCGGCGGCCTCGGGATCAAGCTGGCCGATCCCGAGCGCGAGGTGTTCGTGATGGTCGGCGACGGCTACTCCGAGCACGACGTCGGCGTCGCGGGCCAGCGCGTTCGCCGCCGTCGTCCCGGTCGCGCCAACCGCGCCGACCGACGATGGGTGGTCATGGTCGAGCGAACCCTTGCCCGCCTGCGTCTCGGCGACCGGAATGCCGCTTGCCTCGGCCAGCTCGCGCAGCGCCTCGGTCGCCTCGGCGTAGATCGTCCCGCCGCCGGAGACGATCAGCGGCCGCTGGGCGGAGCGCAGGAGCGCGGCCGCCTCGGCCAAGACCTCCGGCTCGGGGACAGGCCGGCGGACGCGCCAGACGCGCTTGGCGAACAGCTCCTCGGGCCAGTCGTGGGCCTCGGCCTGGACGTCCTGCGGCAGCGCCAGCGTCTCCGCTCCGGTCTGCGCCGGATCGGTCAGCACCCGCATCGCCGCGAGCACGCTGGACGGCAGCTGCTCGGGCCGGTTGATCCGGTCGAAGAAGGCCGACACCGGCCGGAAGCAGTCGTTGACGGAGACGTCGTACGAGGCGGGGTCCTCGAGCTCCTGCAGCACCGGACTGGCCGCGCGGGTCGCGAACGTGTCCGCCGGGAGCAGCAGCACCGGCAGCCGGTTGATCGTCGCCAGCGCGGCGCCCGTGACCATGTTCGTGGCACCGGGGCCGACGGACGTCGAGCAGGCGAACGTCGACAGCCGGTTGCGCTGGCGGGCGAACGCGGCCGCGGCGTGCACCATGCCCTGTTCGTTTCGCGCGAGCACGTACGGAAGCGCCTGCGGGTCCTCGAGCTCGAGCTCGAGCAGCGCCTGCCCGAACCCGGCGACGTTGCCGTGGCCGAAGATTCCGAAGCAGCCGGCGATCAGCCGCTGCTCGACGCCGTCGCGCTCGGTGTACTGGTTCGCCAGGAACCGCGCGAGTGCCTGTGCCACCGTCAGTCTCATCTGTCCCTCCCGGGGGCGGCGGCCATCGGCAGCCGCGGATCGATCTCCTGGCCGGCCCACGTATTCCGGATCCAGGCGTGGTCCGGGTCGTCGCGGAAGCGCCAGGCGCGCTCGGCACCGCCGGCCATCACGTTCAGGTAGTACAAGTCGTAGCCGGGCGCGGCCATCGAAGGCCCGTGATAGCCATGCGGCATGACCACCGCGTCGCCCGTCCGGACCTCGGCGAGCACGTCGATCTCGCGACCTGGGCCCGACGTGTAACACCGCTGATAGCCGAATCCGCCGTCCGCGACCTCGTAGCAGTAGATCTCTTCCAGCGCCGTCTCCTCGCCCGGGATGTCCTCGTCGTGCTTGTGCGGCGGGTACGACGATCAGTTCCCGGCCGGGGTCAACACCTCGACCGCGATCATGCGATCCGCGGGGAAACCCTCCGGCGAGCAGAAGTTGTTGACCTGGCGGCTCGCCTGACCGGCGCCGCGGAGCTCGACCGGCAGACCGGCACGTCAGCGGCAGCGACGTAGCGCGGCTCGAGCCGACGTCCGGCGCGGGCGGCCGGGAGGGCGAACCGTCCGCCGTCCTCGGAGGTGAGCTCGACCGGCGTGTCCCGGGGCACATACACGAAGTCGCTCACCTCGGAGAAGACCGAGGCGCGTCCGTGCAGCGTGAACTGCGCTCCGCCGGCGTTGACTGCACAACCGCCGCGGAGGGGCAAGACGATGCGCTCGTCCGAACCGGTCTCGAACGCGTGCCCGCCGCCCGCCTCGAGTTCGAGGAAGCGCAGGCCGCTGAAGCCCCAGCCGGCCGACTCGGGAGTGACCACGAGCTGGTACACGCTGTCCGCGGCCGTCCCGCGGCTAACAAATCGCTGGCTCATCCGACGACCTCCCCGAGCAACACGCCGACTTCGTCCTCGCTTGGCATCGCGTCGGCGCACGCGAGCCGGGACGCGACCAGCGCGCCGGCGGCGTTGCAGAACCGCATGACCCGTTCGAGCTCCCATCCCGCGAGCAGCCCGTGGCAGAGCGCTCCGCCGAACGCGTCCCCGGCGCCGAGCCCGTTGACCACCTCGACCGGCACCGGCGGCACTTCGACCGGGCTCCCGCCCTCGTCGGCGAGAACGCCGCGCGGCCCCTGCTTCACCACAGCGAGGTCGACACCGCGCTCGCGGAGCGCTCGCGCCGCCGTGCGCGCGTCGCGCTCTCCGACCGCCGTCTCACATTCGTCCTGGTTGCCGACCGCCACCGTCACGTACGGGAGCGCCCTCTGCACCCATCGTCTCGCCTCCTCGCGCGAGCGCCAGAACATCGGCCGGTAGTCGAGATCGAAAACGGTGATCCCCGCCCCGGCCCTGGCCTCGAGCGCGGCGAGAGTCGCCGACCGGCTCGGCTCCTGCGACAGACCCGTGACCGTCACCCAGAACACCGTCGCCGCTCGGATCGCATCGAGGTCGAGCTCATCGGCCGCGATCTCGAGGTCGGGCGCCTTGGGCTCACGGTAGAAGTACAGCGGGAAGTCGTCGGGCGGGAAGATCTCGCAGAACGTCACCGGCGTCGGCAGCCCCGGCACCGCCGACACCCACCGGTCGTCGACGCCGAACCGCCGGAGCGCGTCGTGCAGGAACGATCCGAACGGGTCGTCCCCGGTGCGCGTGATCACCGCGCTCCGGCGCCCGTACCGCGCCGCGGCGACGGCGACGTTGGTCGCGCTGCCGCCCAGGTACTTGCCGAACGACTCGACGTCGCGCAGCGAGACTCCAACGTCGACTCGGGCAGTGCGAAGCACAGCGCCAGCGCAGCCTGTACAGCAGCGCGCCCGAGATGACCCCGGTGTCGTACCCGAACAGCAAGCCTCCGAGCGTCGAGACTCGGGCTCAAGGTGTTCCGGCTCGGAAGCACGGTCGTGTCCCGTTTCGACGTGCGTCAAGCCTCGCTACCGGTAATGGAGCGAATCCACGAAGAGATCGGTGAGACGACCTTCCTGTGCATCCCACGAGGCGACGAGGCGGTCTACATCGAACGCATCGACGGCAAGCAGGTCAACCTGCTGGCACTCAGCCTCGGCGGCTCGATGCTGCTGCACACGGGCAGCGCCCCGCGCGCGCTACTCGCGTTCGAGCCGGAGGCGACCTGGGATACGTACCTCGATGGCGTCAAGCTCGAAGCCTTCACGCCGAAGTCGTTCACCACACGGAAAGCCGTGATCGACGAGCTGCGCGCCACACGCGAACGCGGCTACGCGATATCAGACGAGGACGTCACCCCAGGCGTCGCCTCAATCGGCGTCCCCATCTTCGACCACACCGGCACGGTCAAAGCCTCACTGTCGATCGGGGGCCTGCGCGACGCGATCCTCGGCGATGGATCGACGGCCCTCGAACTCGCTCGTGCCGGCGCGGCCGAGATCTCGCGCACGCTTGGCCACAACTAAACGAAGACCGGACCAGCCAACCGAAAGCGGAACGTGCCGCCGGTGTCGGCGACGGCCGACACCAGGGCCGGGTCTCGCAGCCGGCCAAACTCGGGACCGAGCCGTGCCTGAAAGCCAGCTTCGTTGCTGGACGCGTATCGCGCGACGAAGCGAATTCGTCTGCATCATGCGAGGCGAGCGGTCGTGCTGATGTTGTTGCTCGACTCGTCCGGGAGCATCAGCGACTAAATCGGTGTTCACGTCGCCCGACGAGCTCGACGCGAACGACTTGCGCCGCGACGGCCCGCGCTGCGCGGCATGGATGCGAGTGGGGCCGTTGCGCGACCCCACTCGCGCCATTCCCGGCGGTCGGGCCGCTTACCCGTCGCGGCGGATATCGAGCGCGCGCAGCGTGGAGGAGTCGAGCCGCGTCGTTCCAGTCTGAGCGAAGGCGGTGGCGAGCGCGCCCGCGACGTCGAGGTCCTCGCCGCTGTCGAGCGCGTACTGACATACCTGGCGGGCGACGCCGACGCCGGCGGCCGCGAGCAGCGCCGTGCGTGTCCCGGGACGGCCGCCGGTGCGCACGATGTAGTCGTCGACGAGCCGCGTCACGTGCTCGATGATCTCGTCCATCGCGCGTTCGCCGATGCCGCGGCCCGGGCCGCCCGGCTCGCTGCGGAAGAGCAGGTCGAAGCCCGGTCGGCGCCGCTTCGCGAAGTGAAAGAAGGCGAGCATGGCGGTCTCGACGACCCGCTCAACCGGCTCCCGCGCAGCCCGCCCGTACTCGGCGTACAGCGAGGCCTTGAGCAGCTCGGCCTCGCGCTCGAGGACACGGAGGTAGATCTCCTGCTTGGAGCCGAGTCGTGCGTAGAGCGTTGGCTTGGTGGTCCCCGCGCGGCTGGCCAGGTCGCTCATCTGCACCGGGTTGTAGCCGCGGGCGTGGAAGAGCTCCAGCCCGGCGTCCAGCAGCTCGTCATCGGAGAAGCGGCGGCGGCCGGGTGCGGTTGTCGTGGCGGAGGCGATAGCTACTTGACTTTGGGTAAAGCGTCGGTTTTACTCTTAGTAAAGTGTACGGGAGGAGAGGACGATGAGAAAATGGTCCGCGGCGGTGGCGTTCGCGGTGGCAGGGATTGTGGGGGCGATCGGTGCCGGCCCGGCGGTGTCGGCGACGCCGAAGCCCTTCTACGCCGTTCAGCGGGAATACGTCAAGGTGCCCGCCGGGGTCATGCCCTGGGACCCCTCGTGGTCGCCTGACGGCACGCACATCCTGTTTCAGGACGACAACGGTGGCTACGAGTGGATCGCGAACGCCGACGGCACCGGGGTCCACTGCCTCACTTGCGGGATGAGCGACCACCCGGCGATCGTCGGCGGGTTCTCCTACATCTTCCCCGGCAACCGGCGCATGTTCCTGGCCAACGAGCTGGGCGACTCCGTGTACATCCTCGAGTGCACGCCAGACCTGTTCGACTGCCGCTCGCACGCCTGGTTGCCGGTCGACCTGTCCGGCGACGCGACGACGAACGAGCCCAACTTCGGGCGGCGCACCTATCACCTGGCTCCCGACGGCGTGCACGTCGGCTACACGATCACGCGGCCGGACGGCCTGGTGATGATGGTCGCCGCGCTGCAGCGCGAGGCCGCCGGCTACAAGCTGGTCGACTACCACGTGGTCAACCCGCCCGGCCCGAGCGGGCCGCTCGACACCAATCCCGACGGCTGGGCCAACGGGGGGTCGCTCGACGAGTTGAAGGCGTTCGCGGACGGCGGGCGCAAGATCGTGATCCTGGCTGAACCGGACGGGATCCCCCAGCAGGAAGAGGTCGACCTCGCCACCGGCCAGGTGACCCAGCTCACCGCCTATCCGGACTGGAACGAGGACGGGGCGATCTCTCCCGACGGCGACTCGCTGCTGACCGAGTCCTGGCGCACGGAGAACCGGCTCACCGCGCTCGGGCTGATGCCGCTCGCCCGCTCCTTCATCAACCTCTCCCAGGCGATCGAATCCATCTACTACGTCTCCAGCCGCCAGGGGTTCGCTTGCGATCTGCAGCCGTGGCTCTTGCCCGCCGGCGGCGATCAGGGCGGCACGCTGGTGGGCCAGCCGCTCAATCCGTACGGCGGCGGCGCCACGATCCCGGCCAACGATCTCGAAGGCCAGCAGGTGTGGAGCCCCGACTCGACGCGCGTGCTGCTCCAGGGTCGCTCGCTGCTCCCGCCGCCCGCCGGCGCCAACAGCTACCTCGACCAGAAGGGGCCGGCGCCGAACGAGCTCATGATCGCGCACATCCTGCGGCCGCCGACGGCGCCGATCGTGCCCGTCAGGACCCAGGTCGGAAGCTGGGCCCCCACACCGCAGCGGTACCAGTCGAGCTTTGACATGCCGGGGACCCACGTGGTCAACGGCAAGTACTCGGGAACGGCGGTAGTCACGATCGGCGGCAACATCGGCGGCGGCGACTTCTCCGTCGTGTACCACGACTACAGCGACGACGGCAGGTACTTCCTGAACGGCACGCAGACGACCCAGGGCAGCGTCCTGGCCACGGTCGCCATCACCGACGGGCTCACCGCCACCGACGCGACCGGCATTCAGGTCGGCTACCTCGACGCCAATCTTCAGTTCAGCCAGATCGAGCCCGCGCCCACGCCGCCCTCGGGGCAGTCGGGGGTGTCGATGTCCGGCACCGTGTCGTCGTCCTGGTTGGGTCAGAGCGCCACCGGCCTGCCCATGGTCGGGGCGTGTCCGCAGACCATGCCGCGCGCCTCGGCGCTCGAGCTGACGCCGCAGGTCAGAGTCGCCCGTCACGCCGCGCTCGTGACCGTGAGCGTGAGCTCCGACGTGTACGGCGACACGCGGCCGGTGCAGGGTGCGACGGTCGTGCTCGCCGGCCGCTCGGCCACCACGGACGCGGCCGGTGTTTCCACCCTCAGGATCCCGCTGCGGGCGACGCGTCGCGGCCGTCATCCGGTCACGGTCGCCGTGGCCAGCACCGCTGGCGACACGTTCCTTCCCGCGTGGTCGACCCTCGTGCTACCGGCCGTCCCGGGATCAGACACGGGTCCGCGTCACCGTGCCCTGCACGGAGCGCGTCCGCCCCGTCGGCGCGGCGTTTCCAGCCGCCATCGCTAGTGGGTGCGCGCCGTTGCCGACCACGCCCATGTGACGGTCACCGGTCGCTCGTGGGTAGGCCGGTGGTGTCGAGCCCGTGCTGAAGGGTGATGTGGCTGCCCCGCGGGCCTCTTCAGGCTTCCATGACCGACTTCCGGGTCCCCAGGGCCGGGCGGCGAGCGGTTTCCGCCACCCCGGGACTCGGGCCCGCGGCGATCATGCGATGGCCTTGCCCGGCGGCGGCGTCCAGCGACGCGGCCCACGAGTGACGCTCAGAGGCATGCCCGTGATCAGAACCAAGCACACCCACGGGGGCGATGGCGGGCGACGGTCTCGCTCACCGACCACGGACTCAAGGTCGTGAGCGTCCCGTTGGTCGACCCGGGGGGGGACTAGATTCTCCTCCGTGACGGCGACCGACTTGGCACACGTCGGGGACGATGAGGCGGCCGACTCGGGGTTCGGGCACTGGGTGGCGGTGCGCCGCGGCGTCCTCGTCCTGTACTTCGTTTCGCTCGGGGTGTGGAGCGCCCACTACGGGATTCCCGTGCAGCGCGAGCTGGTCGTCGCCTGGGTGTGCGGGGCGCTAGCCGGCGCGTCGCTTGGCCGGCCGTGGCGCGAGGTACTCCGGCTCGTGCGCGACTGGCTGCCGATGATGATCCTTCTGAGCGCCTACGACTTCACGCGCGGCCTGGCCGACCGCCTCGGGATCGGCGTCCACGTCCACCCGATGATCGACTTCGACCGCTTCGTGTTCTTCGGCACGACGCCAACCCAGTGGCTGCAGGCGCACCTGAACAGCCCGAAGGTCGTCAACTGGCTCGACGTCGCCTTCACCCTCATCTACACGTCCTACTTCATCGTCCCGTTCACCGTCGCGGGGTTGCTGTGGGCGCGCGACCGGCTCGAATTCCTGCGCTTCTCCCGCCGGATCGTCACGCTCTCCGCCGCCGGCCTCGCCACCTACATCGCGTTCCCGGCCGCCCCGCCATGGATGGCCGCCAACATGGGTCTGCTGCACGGCGTCGCCCGCACCACGTCGGACGGCTGGCAGGTGATCGGCGGGAGGACAGTCGAGTGGTTCAACGAGGGCCAGGCAACCGTGAACCTGGTCGCCGCCGTGCCGTCGCTGCACTCGGCGTTCACGATGCTGGTGGCGCTGTTCCTCTGGCCTCGCGTGCGCCGCCCGCTGCGGCCGTTGCTCCTGCTCTATCCGCTGGCGATGGGGCTGACGCTCATCGCCACCGGCGAGCACTACTTCTTCGACGTCCTGCTCGGATGGATATACGCCGGCATCGTGATGGGCGCATGGGCGTGGTGGGAACGCCGGCGGGAGCGGGCGACGGTGCGCGGCCGCTTGCGACCTCCCCGTCACCGGCTTCCGGCGGCCAATTCCGAGGTTCGAGTACCAGGCGACTAGCGGCGCTATTCTGACCGACGAACCCGGTCTGATATCCAGGGTGACTGCCGACCAGGTTCGGGTGGTCGATCCGGGCGGCCACGCCCGACCCTGCTGGAAGCGAGCGCGAAAGCCAGCGTCGGAGCCCAGCCGGCGCTAGCACAGCGGCGCTCACTGATGTGCGAGCTGACCGGATCGAACCGACGGGGGTCGGCCGCGTCCTCGCGGAATTCGCGGTGCGTGGACGGACTCAAACATGCAGGATGGGCCGGTAGGTGAGCTCTTGGATGTTGGCGTCGAGCGTTCGACTCTCGATCAGCTCGAGGTCGAAGTCGGCTGCCCCCTTGAAGATCGGATTCGATCCGGTCTGGCCGGTGATCACAGGGAAGAGGGTCACCTGGACGCGGTCGACCAGGCCCGCCGCCATCAGCGCCCGGTTCATCGACAGGCTGCCGTGCGAGCGCAACGGCACCTCGGACTCCTCCTTGAGCCGGGCGACGACATCGACCGCGTCACCGTTCACCACGGTCGCGTCCACCCAGTCAAGGGGTCCTTCCAGCGTGGTCGATACCATGATCGCCGGCAGGCTCACCATCCGGGTGACCCACGGGTCCCTCACCTCGGACTCGTCGCTACTCAAGGCCAGCATCCGTGCGAATAGCCGATAGGTGTTGGCCCCGAAGACCATCCGCTGCTCCTCGCTGTAAAAGGCGAGGCGGTGGTCGAGCAGCTCGGGGCCCTGCTTGCCCCAGTAGCCGCCCCAGTCGCCGCCGCTGACGGACCCGAAGCCATCCAGGCTGGAAAAGACGTCGAAGGTGTAGGTAGCGGTCATGGTGCTCTCCTCGAGTGCGTTGATCGGTCGCGGATACAGACTGGAACCCACGGCAAGAATCATCGCGGTTTGGTGCAGTGAGTCCGGCCCGCCTCCGGACGTGTCCCCCAACGTGGTCAGCACACCGCGGACGGGCAGAGGAAGAGCGTGGCCTGCCGATCCACCATGGTTGGACTATTCCTCGCCCCGCGACCTCCGTGAGACCGCGCGACCCTCGCCGGCCAGCGGGTCGCGCTTTCGCGCGGATACCGCGCACGTGCTTGGCCTGCACGAGCGACAGTGTTGCGATCGACGTCCAGCCGGTCGCCGACAGCACGGACTGGGACTGGCCGCTCAACTCACATCTGTCGATCTCCAATCCGGTAGTCCACTGGATACCTGTGACTTCGCGTCGCACGTCGCCAACGCGATCGCGCGCCCGCGCGGCGAGGTGACAGACGAAAGCGATCAGTCGGGCAGATCCGTAGCCCGCTGGCGGATCTAGGCGACGGTCAAGTCAGTCAGAGCAGCGAGACGGGGTCCGAGCTCCTCGGCGACCACTTTGTCGTCGAGAGGCCATGGGCACTCCTCGTGGACCTCCGATTCCCAGCCCAGGCCGTCGATGAGACGGGCCATCAGGTACAGCGGCTTCTCTCCCGTGAGCAGCATCCCGCGGACGAGCGGTGTGAGGCGGTCAGGCCGTGGGGCGGCGCCCGCGAGGTGCGCGATCCCGGCCGCAGCGGCGTCAGCCTGCTGGGCTCCGAGGCCGCCATGCTTAACGGGGGAATCGGTCGCGTCTCCGGCCGCGAACACACGGCCCTCGGTGTTCGGGACACGGCAGTAGCCGTCTATCGGCGTGAACCAGCCAGTTCCGGCCGGCACCCCGTGCACTCCGGGGCCTCTGACGTGCGGGAGGGTGACGATCCGGTCGGCGGCGAGCTCACCATCGTTGATCCGCAGGCGCCCTGGCTCCGGGACTTGCGGAAATTGGCCCGCGAACAACTCTATCCCCGCTTCGTCGAGGAGTCGCTCGATCGAGTCGGACGCGGCCCGCCCAAACACCTTAAGCGGCCGCGCCTCGGCGGTCACGAACATCAGCTGGACGGGCATGCCACTGGCTTGGGCGCGGTGCGCGGTAAGCAGCGCGAGCTCGTAGAGCGGTAACGTCCACACTGGCCAGTTAGGCACTACGAACGCCAAGCTCATGGCGCGTCCGGCATCAAGATCGTCGACGATCGACCGGAAGGTCTGCCCGCCGTCGCGGTCAGTGAAGAGCGCCGCGTGAACATAGGGGTTCGACTGACCGGCGCCCAACGCCAACAGCAGCGCGTCGTAGTGGAGCTCACGGCCGTCACCGGTCGACACCAGACGGAAGCTGGCATCAACGCTGACCAGCCGGTCTTGCACGTGCCGGGCGCCGGTGTGCGCGATCAGCTCCTCCAACCGGTGGCGGCGAACACTCCCAGGGGTGAAGGGCTCCATGACCGCCAGCGGCCGATAGACGAACTCGTCCTCCGGGCTGAGCAAGGTTATTCGGACCCGATCGCCGGCAAGCCGCCACAACCTGAGCAAACCCTCGATCCCGGCGATCCCACCGCCAGCGATCACGACGTCACGCACTGCCACCGAACTCGAGCTCCTAACCATCGCGTTTACGGCGGGGGACGGGCCCCGCCTAGGATTACCGTCCGGGAGCTTCCCTCCCGCCGCTGGTCCGGCCGGGCGAGCTACGCAGGTGACCGCCGGAAGCAGACGAACCGAGGCCCGAGATCCGGCGGTGGCCTCCGGAACGCGCGCGTCGTGACGACTAAGACGATGCTACCGCAGCGACGCGTGCCTGCGGTCCGCCGGGGCCTAGCGATCCTCGTAATAGCCAGCAGTGACGGGGATGTGCCTCTCGCGGGTGCGAGCTACAACCTCGCCGGACGGCGATACGCAGATCGCGGCGTTGAAACCGAGACTTCACTGCCCACTCGCTCGTCGAGAGAGGCGTGAACGTGGGGGCCCGTCTCGGCGGCGAGCCGAACGGCGAACGCTGTCGTGGGACCGGTTGGGATGTCCTCGGCGCGGCCGGCCGGTCGATCGCCGGCGTCGGGATCGACGGCGAAGTACGGCGAGAGGTTCAGCTCCTGAAGACAGACAAGACGAGCCTCTTGCTTCGGACGCCACACGAACGCCATCGGCAAGCGCCAAGTCGTGTTGCTCGGGATCGGGATGCCATCGCTGTTGGACGAGTCCGATCCGGAATGGCTCGAGTTCCGCCGAATGCACGCGAGCGAGTCTATGAGGTGGCCGGCACCTGCTGGGTGATGCAGTGCACGCCGCCGCCGCCCTCGGCCAAGGTCCGGCCAGGTACGGGCACGACCTCGCGGGGCTCGAATACTGACGCGAGCATCCTCAGCACCTCCTCGTCGCGGCCTGGATCATCGCCACACACCGGCACGATCACGCCCCCGTTGACGATGTAGAGGTTCGTGTACGGCACGACCCCCGGCTGTCCGCGCACCCGCGTGCGAGGCAACCACGGGAGCTCGATCACCTCGAGGGGACGACCGCTCGCATCGGTCGCGGCACGCAAACGTTCAACGTTCTCGGCGAGTGGCTCGTGGTTGGGGTCGCCCACATCCTCGACGGTCTGGGCGAGCGCGACACCGGGGGCGACGAACACGGCGACGTTGTCGACGTGCCCGTCGGTGTCGTAGTCCTCGACAAGCCCCGACCTGAGCCAGATGATCTTGCGGACGCCCAGGTAGTCGGCCAACCGCCTCTCTATCTCGGGACGTGTCAGATCAGGATTGCGGGACGGGTGAAGCAGGCACTGCTCGGTCGTGATCAGAGTCCCTTGACCGTCGACCGCGATTGACCCGCCCTCGAGCACGAAGTCCGCTACGACGCGATCGAGCTGCAGGTGCGCGAGCAGCGTCTGGTTCATCGCGTCGTCTTGATCGTAGGGAACGAACTTTTCCCCCCAACCGTTGAACCTGAAGTCGACCCCAGCGCGCCGGCCGTCCCGAGCGGTCACGATCAACGGACCGCTGTCGCGCATCCACGAATCGTCGATCGGGAGCTCAAGCACCTCGACTGCCTCCCCGCAGGCATGTCGCACCTCGGCGCTGGCGCCCGGAGCCGCCACCATCAACACCGGCTCAAATACGGAGATCGCCCGTGCCACAGCGGCGTACTCGCGCTTCGCCTGATCCAGCGCGTCGCCCCAGAGTTCAAGCCGCGCTGGCCACGCCATCAAGGTCAGCTCGTGCGGTGCCCACTCCGCGGGCATCGCCATGCCGTACCGCCGCGGCGTCCAATCAGTCACCAACGCGGTGCCGATCTCCAGTTCCCTGCTCATAGTCGAACCACCGACCGGAAGCGTTATCGCTCGTAGCCGACCGCGACATGGACACGTGGCCAACGTTCGACGCCGGATGTTCTCCTTCAGGCTCGTTGCATCGCGAGACTGGGCGATCGATCGTGCCAGGGTCGAAGCTTTGTCCGCGGCCGAGGAGTAGTAGCGCCTCAGCGCGCACGCCGCGGCGCGAACGGTGCCACCCGGGAAGATCCGCGCTGACGATTGATTCTGCTGCGGCAGCGGCCTCCAGCCGACCATCGCTTTGCGACCAGGAGACCACGAGGTCGCTGGCGACGGAACGATCGGATTGCCACGAACGGAGTCGTGGGGCGCATGGTGGTGCCGGCCACTTCGGCGACCGAGCGGGTACGTCAGGATGCCCTTGTGGTGATGGGTGACGATGCCGTCGGTCTGGCACGTTGGTCGCGGCTTGAGTGGATAGCGCTCGGCTGCCCATGGTGGGAAGCCACAATGAGAAGCCGGCACCAAAAGGAGGAGGCCCGGAGATGAAGACGATCGGCACTGAGGAGCACTTCGTCAGCCATGAGGTCGTTGAGGCGTGGAACCGGCTCGACCCCGCCGCGGGCGAGGATACGCTGGCCAGCGTCCCTCCGGGAGAGGTTGGGGAGCGGCTGCGTGAGGTGGGAGAGCGCCGGATCGCGGCGATGGACGAGTCCGGGCTGGACGTCCAGGTGATCTCGCTCACTGCCCCCGGCCTGCACAACCTTCCCGCGGACGACGCCACTCGCATGCAGGTCGAGACGAACGACCGCATCGCCGAGCTCGTCGCCGCCCACCCGGACCGGTTCCAGGGGTTCGCGACGCTCGCCATGCCTGCGCCGGCGACGGCCGCTCAGGAGCTCGAGCGTGCGGGTCACCAAGCTCGGGCTCCAGGGTGCGCTGTTGTTTGGCCGCACCGGTGAGCGCAACCTCGATCACGCCGACAACTGGCCGATCTTCGAGGCTGCCGCGTCGCTCCGCGCTCCGTTGTACATCCACCCGCAGATTCCGCAGTCGCGGGTTCAGGCCGCGCTGTACGCGGGGTTCGGCGAGGCGATCGACAAAGGGTTCGCCACCTTCGGGATCGGCTGGCACTACGAATCCGGTGTGCAGTTTCTCCGGCTCGCGCTGGCCGGTGTGTTCGACCGTTTCCCTGACCTCCAGATCCTCCTCGGACACTGGGGCGAGGTGGTCCTGTTCTATCTCGACCGGGCCGACGGGCTGGCGATGCAGGCCAAGCTGCGCCAAACGTTCTCCGAGTATGCACGCCGAAACGTCTACGTCACCGCCGGCGGCGTCTACAGCGCGCGCTACCTGCGGTGGGCGGTCGACGTGGTCGGCGTGGAGCGCGTCCTGTTCGCAACTGACTACCCGTACCGTCCCGGCCCCGATGGTGGGGTCGAGCACTTCCTTCAGATCGCGGGCCTCGATCCGGCCGATCAGGAGCGGGTGGCCGCCGGCAACTGGGATGCGCTCGTAGCCGGCATCCGGCGCTGACGTCGCCCGACACACGCCTCGAGCCGCGACCCAGCTGCGCTTCCTAGCGAGATCGCAACGGCGACGGGGCAGGCTCCAAGCCCTGCTGGCGCGGGATGAGCGAGTCGGTCTGTACTCGTGCTCCTGCGATGCCTTGATCGATGATTTGGCTGCGGATCGCGGTCTGAGCATGTGCGGCCGTGGCTGCACCGTAACGAGCGATTGGAGTGGAGATGGCCAAGCTGATCTATGCGGCGATCGCCTCGCTTGACGGGTACGTCGAGGACGGGGAGGGCAGGTTCGAGTGGGCGATGCCGGATGAGGAGGTGCATGCGTTCGTCAACGATCTCGAGCGGCCGATCGGCACCTACCTATACGGGCGCCGGATGTACGAGACGATGGTGTCCTGGGAGACCGCGAGCACCGAGGCCGATGAACCGGCAGTGTTCCGGGACTATGCTGGGATCTGGCGGGCAGCTGAGAAGATCGTGTACTCGCGGGCGCTCCAGACGGTATCCAGCGCGAGGACGCGGATCGAGCGCGAGTTCGACCCAGACGCCGTCCGGCGGCTCAGGCAGTCCTCGGGGGCCGACATCGCGGTTGGGGGTGCCGAGCTCGCTGGCCACGCAATCGGCGCGGGGCTGGTCGACGAGTGCCATCTGTTCTTGTGCCCGATCGTGGTGGGAGGCGGCAAGCGCGCCCTGCCAGACAACATCCGCGCGCAACTCGAACTCCTCGATGAGCGTCGGTTCCGAAATGGCGTCGTTCACCTCCACTACCGCGTGAGCGTCTGACCGAGCCGGCAACGCAACGCCAGGCAGCCATACCCCGCCTACCGGCGATTCAGAACCCGCGCAGCTGCGCGTCCGGGAACCGAGTTAGCACCGGTCCCGTGCCGGCCGCCTCCTCACCCGGGCGATCCGGGAGTCTTGTCGCCAACACGGACCGGGCTCATAACGCAGATCGTCGCGACCAGCAACACGACTGGCCGCCGGCTATCGCACGCTCCGCGGAGGCGGTGGCAGCGCCCTCCGTTTGGTTGGGAGCGCGACCGCGAGGTTCCTCTTCGGGCCGCAGCAGCTGCTTCTATCGTCCGGGAGATACTTGGGTCCGAGTTGTTTGCCCGCGCGTGGGCTATGGCGTCGTTCGGTCCGCGAATGCGGCCAATTCAAGGTTGAAGCGTTCGGTTTCTTCGATGAAGGGCATGTGGCCAACTCCGTCGTACCAGGACGAAACCGCCGCGCCGCAGTGTCTGAGCAGGTGCTCGGCCATAGAGGGCAGGATGATCATGTCGTCCCGGCCGTGAGTGAGCAGGACCGGGACCGAGAGTCGCGAGTAGATGTCCGTGTCGTCAATCTCGCGGGCGATGAGTGCGCCTCGAATCGCTGCCGGGACGGCCATGTTCCAGCACAGCGCCGTGCTCCACAGCTCGTCGGTTAGCGGCTTGGCGGTGCACGAGCGCAGAAAGCGCCGGATCGAGGCAATGTTCGTTCGAAGGTCGGGAGATGACGCGCCCAGGGCGTTATCGAGAAACCCCGGACCGATGTGTTCGAACGAGGGCGGCTGCAAGAGGACGGCCCCGCCGACAAGATCGATCCCGGCGATCCCGGTGTCTCCGTATGCGCGCACGTAGTCGGCCACGATGAAGCCGCCGTACGACCAGGCCACGAGCACGGGATGGTCGAGGTGGGTCTGCTCGATGACCGCGGCCAGGTCGTCCGCCCACAGCCGCTCGTCGGCATAGCACCCGCCGTCGAGCGGCTTCTCGGACATACCGTGCCCGCGGTTGTCGAACGTCACCATGCGGAAGCGCTCGGCCAGCGGGCTGCGGACCTGAGCATCCCAGCACATGTCGCATTGGGACCAGCCGTGAACAAACAAGATGGACGGCCCATCCGGACAACCCCATTCGCGAGCGTGGAGCGTGATCCCGCCGCCGCCGCGGATGTCGTGATCGTGCACCGGCTCGAGCCCGCTCGCTTGCGCTGTCTCGAGCGCCAGATCCTGCGTCATTTGGTACCCCCTGAAAGCCGTATAGGCGGTGCGATCGATGTCGCGTGCGATGCTAGGCGCGACTCGCGGGCTCGTCATCGGCGCCAACACGCATCCGCGCGGTGCCTGCACGACGGTATACACGTAGCGCGGTTCAGAGCGCGTGCCTGCCGGTCATCGTCCGCTGCTCAATAAACGAGACGGCGGCCGCGGCGCGAGCGGCCTTACCCGACAGGCGCAGCTTCGCGTAGACAGTCGAGAGATGACGCTCGACCGTGCGCACGCTGAGGCACAATCGATCGGCGATCGCCTGGTTCGTCAGGCCCGCTGCCACCAGTCCGAGCACTTCCAGCTCACGCGGAGTGAGGCCGTCCAACAGCGCCGAAGCCGCAGGATCCATGGAGATGCCCAGGAATTCACGCAGTTCGGTGAGGAACTGCTCCCACGACGGCTCATCAGCGAGGAGGATGTGATTCGCCGAGCCGAGCACGACCAGGCTCGCGCCCGGGATCAACGCCGCCAGCAGCCGCCCTTCCTCAACCGGAACCACCCGGTCGTCCCGCGCATGCATCACCAACGTCCGCACCTTGACCCTTCGCGCGGCGTCCACGACATCGACCGCGCCACGAGCCCTGAACAGCCGAACCGCCTCCTCGGCCGTCGTAGTCGTGCGCAGGAGCTCGTCATACCACGCCATCTGGTCGGGTGTGCCGCGCGGGAGGAACAGCATGCTGAACAAATGACGGTACGCCGGCTCATCACTCGCCCACCCAGCGCGAATCGCGGCGATCAGCGCCTCCTCCTCCTCCCCCTGGCCACGAAGCCGCCGGCCTCGCGCGTACCCGCCGTACAGCACCAGATCCGAGATGCGACCCGGATGCCGCGCCGCGTACTCAACCGCGATCGCCGCCCCCTGCGAAACCCCCAGCAGTACAAAGCGCTCCCACCTGGCAGCGTCGATCACCCGCTCCAGATCCCTCACCCAGGTCTCGACCGACAACTCGTCCACTCCCGACCCCGAGAGCCCGCAGCCCCGTTCGTCATACCGCAAAACCGTATGCGACTCGCCAAGCCGATCAAGCCAATGCCGCCAGACCGGGCTTGACCAATCCAGCTCAAGATGAGTCAGCCACGTCGCGACCCTCACCAGCGGTGGACCACGGCCATGCACCGCATACGCGATACGGGCCCCATCGGGCGCAGTGCAAAAACGGATCTCGGCCACGATCCCGCTACCTTCCCACGCACCAGCCGCTTCACGCTACACCCTCTCCCATCCTCGATGCCCAAAGTTCGCGCGGGCCGCGGGTTGGCGTTGGGGATCGATTTGCCTTTGGGGGGCCGCCGTCGCGGTTCTAAACGGGATCTCGCATTTGTCCAGCAGGGCCGCTGCGCTGCCGTCTGGCGAGCGCGACCTGATGCACGGTGCCGCAGCGGTTGGCGCGCCTCTCTGCGGTGATTCCGGCGGCGCAGCGCCGCGCTGGGGTCGACCAGCGCCCGGGCGTGCACTCCCGCGACAAGCTGCCGGACGCGCTGGTTGCGGGCTAGAACTTCCAAGACTCTCTCGGCGCAGGCGCTGTCTCACCAGCAGCGACTCTCCGGAAGTCAAGCGCTCTCATCGGAATGCGGGCAGTGCGCCTCCTTCGAACAGCGACCTCGGGACGGGCACCGCGGTGAAGGCTCGGGGCAGGCCGGTCTCGACGCGACCAACCGAGAGGTCTTACCCGGCGCCAAACAGTTCCGCTGCTGGGTCGTCCTGCCATGGGGCGGGGATCACACCGTCTGAAAGCAGCGTCCGCGGTTCCCCCGGTGCTGTCCACAGCGCTGGCCGTCGGCGGCCGGCGCCTCCTTCTGGGCGGAAGCAGCATCGGCTCTCAGCAGTCGAGGCGCGGAACTCCTGCCTACGCAGATCGGCGACCGTGACGTGGCGCTCCGCCAATCGCCCCTCGCCGAAACGAAGTGACCTCGTGGTCGCCGCCGATAGCGTCGACGCATCGTCAGTCGGGGTGTTCGAGGTCGTGGCGCGCGATGCGGGGCAGCACGAGGCCAGGCTCGGGCATTACGCTCGAGGCCCGGTGCGGCTTCTGTGGCTGCGGGCCGGTCGTGGGCCCGCGGGGAACTGGGGCCAGTGCTCGGCGAGGCGTGTGCGCGCCTGGTGCGCGATCGGCGTGAGAGCTGAGGCCGGGGAGGAGGCGGCGTCGGGCGCGGGCCCGGTCGATAGGGCCTGGAGCGTCGCCGCGACCGAGCGTCCGAGCGCGCCGAGCGCGTATCCGCCTTCAAGGACGGCGCCGACCGGGGCGGCCAGCAGCGCGCACACGCGCGCGATCGCGCGGGTCATCGCCGCGAACCCCTCCTCGGTGACCGCGCAGTCCGCGAGGGGATCGTCACGGTGGGCGTCATACCCGGCGGAGATCAGCACGAGCTGAGGCTCGAAGGCGTGCGCGAGCGGCACGACGACATGCTCGATGAGCGACACCCAGACCTCATCGCCCGCTCCGGCCGGCACGGGAAGATTGACCGTGAAGCCAGCGCCCTCGCCCTCGCCCACGTCGGAGGCCTGGCCGGTGAAGGGAAACAGCGGCGACTGGTGGATCGAGACGAACAGCACCTGCCGGCTGGCACGGAACACGTCGTTGGTGCCGTTGCCATGGTGGACGTCCCAGTCAATGATCATCACCCGTTCAAGGCGCCGGGCCTCGAGTGCGTACCGCGCGGCCACCGCGATGTTGTTGAACAAGCAGAAGCCCATCGCTCGCGACGGGAGGGCGTGATGACCCGGTGGTCGATGCGAGCTGAAGGCCGCCGCGGCTTCCCCGTCGAGCAACAGATCAACCATCCGTACCGCTCCACCGGCCGCGTACAGCGCCGCCTCGAACGACCGCTCCCCGACCACGGTATCGCCGTCCAGGAACGTCCCGCCCGACCGGCACGCCCGCTCGATCGACGCGACGTACGGTTCGGGATGCACCGCGCGCAGCACCGAGCGGTCGACCGCCGGTGCGCGCACGCGCTCAAACCCAAGCCAGCCCTGCGCCGCGAGCTCGCGCTCGATCACCGTGATCCGCCTGGCGTGCTCGGGATGCAAGATGATCGACCCGCCGTCGTGAAACGCCCCGGTGTCGTGCTCGAGCGACGAGGGGTGTTCAAGAAACACGTAGGCCATCACGAACCTCCAGCCGGTCGCCTCACGGGATCGACCGACGCGACTGCGCTGATCGGTCCGTCTGGCGTCGGTGACGCCGTCACAGGTCCCGGTGGGCCATCAGCGCGACCACGTGGCGCGTCGTACGGAGACCGGCCGACATACGCCAGGACACCACCGTCGCACGCCGGACAGCGATGCACACCCTGTGCCGCCATCCACTCCGTAACCCACAGCTCATCGCAGCTCGGACACCAGCTGTACCGATGGCCCGCGGAGTGAGGAAACGCTGCAACATGGGACATGACTCCACCTCCGTCCGCCGGCTGCGAGGGCTCCGGCGACCTCGGCCTCGCTGTCATGCCCGACCCGAGAGCCCGGACGGCCACCATTGCCTCACACTGACGATGATGAACACCGGCCCGGCGAGCCGCTACCGCGACAGCCCACACGCCGCGCACGGGATACCACTGAGTTCGAATCCAACAATGACTCTCACGCGGCTCGCGACACGTCAAGTGTCCAACCATCCGTACGGGTGCGCGGCGTAGTCCAGCAGGGCGAGGTCTGCGGCTGAGACCATGGCATCGCCGCCGGGCCATGCGCCGGCTTCTGGCTCCGTCCCACCTCCCTCGTTCGCGACGGGCGCCCGGGGACGGGGGACGCGCCTCGCCTCGCTGGTCACGTAAGTCCGGGGCGGTCAAGACCGCTCGCCGGAAGACAGGGGCTATCGCGCGGGGTCAGTCGCGGTCAGCCTTCCCAGCGAACCCACGATCGGCAAACCGGCGGACCGAATGCCCGCGGTCGCGACGTGGTAGACAGACAAGAGGAGCAGTCGGTAGGTTGTGACCGAGGTCGACGGTCCGAGCTGACTGAGGGGACTGTGCATCTTCGTGAGGATCATCAACGAGACGAGGACCCGGATTACGCACAACCGCATCGTGGACGACGGCACGAGCGACGGGGGCGGTCTTGATCACCGCCGGCGCCGATCGCCGCTCCGCGATCCGCGGTGTAGCCGATCGCGCAGCGTATTAGGTACGGTGCGCGTGGCTCAGACCGCGCGCCGCGCGGGCTGCCTCCGCACGTCGGCGCGCAGTAGGAGACAGAGGCGATGAGCTTTTCCAGGACATCGAGACTGATCGGCCCCGCATTTGAGCATGCGACGGTCGCGGACGCGATGCGCGCCGGGATCATCAGCTGCCAGGCTGATACCAGCCTGCGCGCGATTGCGGAGCTAATGGCGAGCTACCACGTGCATGCGGTAGTGGTCGAGAGGGGAGCGGGGGAACCGGGTGCGGTGGCCCGGCAGGGGTGGGGGATCGTGTCTGACTTCGAGCTCGCGCGGGCGGCTGCGCGCGGCGAGCTCGACGCGACCGCCGGCGAGCTTGCCGGCTCGGAGGCAGCATTCATCGGATCGGCAGAACCGCTCAAGCGCGCGGCGGAGCTGATGGTTGAGCATCGCGTCAGCCACCTGATCGTCTCCACGGCACCGACCACCCGTCCAGTCGGGATCATCTCGACGCTTGATCTCGCCGTAGCCCTCGCCTGGGGCCGCCGCTAGCCGGCGGCATGGCGGCGGTGGAATCGTGGCTCGTCCTCGATCGCGGTCCGTCGTTCCGTTCCTAGCCTTGGAGCGACCAGCGGCTGCAGCTGGCCCCCGCGACCAGGCGATCGCTGCGACGCACGAGGATCGCGCGATCGGGTCGCCCAAGAAGATGCGTCGGAACAGAGGCCTGCGGACAGCGCGGCGGTCAACACGCACCGCTGTTCGGCGTCAGCGCGAGCGCGGACGAATACGCGGCGAGCATCCCTTGGCTGCTTGCCGACCCGGGGATCGACGCGCTGATCGTCTGCTAGTTCGACCTGCTTGACGACCCGGGCAGCTCCCCACGCGCGGCAGGCTCGGGCGTTCCCAACTATCTATTCCCGGACTCGTGCGCGGCGGTGCTCGCCCGCGCCGCGGAGCGCAGCGAATGGCTATCGCGCCCCCAGGGCGAGCGCCCCCACACCAACCAGTCGGCGTCGCGGCCGACGTCGGCGGCCCGCAGTCCTGAAAGCCCTTCCCGCGCCCGCCCATGCCAGCGACATCGACGCCGTGCTCCTCGGGCTCGAAGGCGAATCAGCGATCCGATCCGCCTGGGAGAGCTGCAACACCGCGTGCGGTCAGCCGGACGGGCATGGGGCGGGCGACCATCCAGCCGCTCGCGCCAGGCGGGGGCCAACGTGCTGGTCGGGCCGTCGTCGATTCCGATCTCGGCCTGGCACTCGCGGTCGGACCCAGCTGGACAGCTTCCGCGGCAGCGCGATGCTCGACCGCAAGGCGCTGCGCGAGCTGATCCTGCGCTTCGCGATGCTGCTCCACGAGACCTCCGAGATCATGGAGGCCGACCTCAACCCATCCGCTGCACAACCCACGGCCGCCTCGTGCTCGACCCGCGGCTTCGCATCGAGCCCCGCCACCCGAGGAACCGGTGGTAACGGCGCCGTTGATACTGGAGCCTTGGAAGCAATCCCTGCTACCGAGCCGCGTACGATCCGGAGCCACCCGACGCTGTCTTGGCCCGACGGCTCGAGCTTCAACCATCGACAGAACGACCGGTGAGCTGATGCCCAATCCTGGAACTATCCTGCTGATCGAGGACAACGCGGATGACCAGTCGTTGACCATGCGCGCGCTGCGCATGAGCACGACCGCCAACATCGCGGTCGCGCCTGACGGCCAAGCGGCACTCGACTACCTCTTCGACGACGCCAATGACATGCCCCGCCTCGTGCTGCTGGATCTCAACCTCCCGGAGCTTGACGGGCTCAACGTGCTCCGGCGCATCCGCGAAGACGAGCGTACATGCACGACGCCGGTGGTGGTCCTGACCGGCTTCGCCGCGCCGATCGATGTCATCGCGGCCTATCGATACGGGGCCAACAGCTACGTCCGCAAGCCAATCGGCTTCGACCAGTTTGCCGACGTGATCCAGCAGATCGGCTTGTACTGGCTCGCGGTCAACGAGCCACCTCTGAGCGCCCGCGACCAGTGACCCGCGGGTTGGGAGACCTGTGGCTGCACGGCAGGCTTGCCGTGATGTGGCCAGAAGGAGGCCCCGGCGGCGCGGGCTCCCCGGATCACAAACCGACCCGAGACGCTGCCTGTGCGCCTTGCCAGGGATCGTGTAGGACGGCGCGGTCGGCGCCCGCGGTCTTCGCCTCCCAGAGAGCGCCGTCGGCGGCGGTCAACGCCTCACGGTGCGTCGCCGTGGGCGAGTCGAGGAGCACGCCGCCGATGCTGACGGTGGCGTGAACCTGGCTGCCCCCGACAGGATGTGGCCGCTCGCGCACAGCCGTGCAGAGGTCATCAGCCAGGCTCTGCGCGAGCTCAAGCGTCGCGTCGGGGATCACCGCAGCGAACTCGTCGCCTCCCAGACGAGCCACTGTGTCGTTTGGGTGCAGACGCTTCGCAAGTACCTGCGAGATGCTGAGGATCAGTCCTTCGGCGGCGCCCGCACCATGCCGCTGGATCACATCCCGGTATCCGTCCACGTCGATCGACAGAAGCGCGAGGCGCGTGCCACCCGTGAGTGAGCAGGCGATGCGCCGTTCCAACTCCTGCTCGAAGCGCCGGCGGTTCCACAGGCCGGTCAGATCGTCACGGTCGGCTGGATCGACCCTGCCCTGGTCGATCGATCCGTGCGTCGGCAACTCGTCATGTGGATGCATTTCGGCCCTCGTTGTCTTGCGGGACCTCGGCCAGGAGGCCTTGGCCACGTGCGACCGTGACGATCTCGAGTTTCGGGTGGCGTGCTGAGGCCTTTGTGCTCGTTGTCTCGGAGACCGCGGCGAGCAACTCGTACCATTCGGCGAGCTGCCGGCTGTGTAGGTACAGCTGTTTGACGACGTCGTGTCCGGCGTCGCCGAGCGCTCTCGCTCGGCTCGGGTTGGCGAGCAGTTCGGCGATCGCGCTACCGAAGGCGCACGCGTCGGCCGGGTCGGCCAGCAGGCCACTGTGCTGGTGGCGAATCTGGTCACGGTGACCGCCAACATCGCTAGCGACGACCGCGCGCCTCTTCCACAGCGCCTCGGTCACTCCCAGCCCGAAGCCTTCCTCGAGGCTCTTCTTGACGATCACCTCGGCGTGACGCTGGAGCGCGTTCACGATCGCTGCGTTCTCCTCGACATCGTGCATCGGCAGGCATGCGACGGTTACCCGGGCGCGCTGCTCGTGAGCCAAGGCGCGCCAAGCCGCTTGCACCTCGTCGAGCGTTTCGGGCTCTTCGGGGTCGTCGGTGACCGAGTGGACGGCCGATCCGGCGAGGATCAAATGCGCCTGAACGTGGGGCAGCGTGTGCTCGACGAAGCCGCGCATGACACCGATCGGGTCCTTGATGCGATCCCAGCGGCACGCATGCACGACCAGCTGATCACGACCGAGCCTCGGGGCCGGACCGGTGCGGAGGATGTCACATCGGTGGCGCACGCGCGCGGGCGAGCCGTCAGCGCGGTGGAACGCTGGTGTCTGGGACGCCTCGCCCTGGCAAGCGACGAGCCCGGTGTGCTCGAGAATTGCCGCTGCCACCTCCGACCGCATGTCCATGTTCTTCACCGAGCACGGATCGATCGACGGCGCGATCAGCCTGACCGACTGCCGCGGCAATCGCGAAGGCACGCTCGCGCGCCGGGAGAACACCACGACGTCCGCCTCCTGGACGTACGGCCAGAGGAAGTCCCACGCCACTTCGGACAGTCCGCCCGGCTCGTTGGTGCCGATGTGGCAGCGCCAAATCACCGTCGCGCCCAGCCGCTTGAGCTCAATTACCAGGCCGAGCGTCTGGGGATCGTGCAAGACGACGATGTCCCCGGCACGGACCACGTCCCGCAGCGCCTGGCCAGCGTGTTCGGTCACGCGCTCGTACGCGCGTCGCTCGTCTTCACCCAACCGACCGCTGTCGCCAAGATGCCCGTGAAGAAAGTTATGGATCCGCTTGGTCACGCAGAAGAAATCCGCGCTTCCCTGAATGATCAGCCAGCGGGCGTCGACGCCCCCCGCCCGCGTGTACGGCAGCAGCGTCCGCAGCATCTCGGCAACACCGCCACCGACCGCGGTCGAATTGATCGACCACAACGACCGCCCGGCGAGCACCTCGCCGGCGCTTGCGTGCGCGTCGGTCAAGCGCTCCCAAGCTCTCGGCCCCGCTGTCGCTCGCAGACGCCCGACCGGCACAGCGGCCACCCCGGCCTCCTTGAATGCCCTGGTCATCCGATCGCCCGATCGAGCGGCGCGATCGCGGCCCGAGCCTCGCCGCAGTTGACCGAGGCGGCACTCGCGACACCATTGACCGCCAATCGAGATTGGGCCGCCGAAGCCAGCGCTCTCACATCATGGCCCTCACGGCAAGCAATGCTGCGCGCCCGGCAAGCGAGTCATCGACCCGCAGCGGCCGGCAGACGGCGGCGACCGACGGAACTGGGGCGCCGAAGCCACCGATTGTGCTGTGGACAGAGGGCATCACAGTCTGGGCACGGACAAGAACGACAGCCAGACACTACGGTTGCGAGTGCCGTGGACCATCGGGGCACACAACTGATCCCCTGTCGGCCGTAACTACCGACTCGCGCCACCGGCCGAGGCCACCCCTGGTCATGACCTTCGTTCGCTTCGCGAACGAAGGTCGATCGGAGTTCTCGGCGTCCGTCGTGGCGGGCGTCCGCGTCCGGCGCCTCGATGCCGTGGCGTTATGCTCGCGGAGCAGGTCGCGATGTCTGGCTGCCCCGACCGGTGGACGCATCTTGCACGGGCGGATGGCGATCCCCGCGGACCTGATTTGAGGGTCGCGGGTCCGGGGGAGCGACCGGCTACGCTCGCTCGACGCGCCGCTACTGTGGGCGTAGTTTCCCGCATGGTGGTGTGGCCTGCTCACGTTGCACGGCGCATACGCGTTCGTCTAGGTTGCGAGTCAACGTGTTTGAGTGGAGGTGGTCGTGACTGAGTCTGGCTTGCTTGCGGAGGTGTCGGTCCCGTCGCGTTTGGCTAAGGCGCGGACTGGGATCGCCGGTTTGGACGAGGTCACCGACGGCGGCCTGCCCAGCGGTCGTACGACGTTGGTGTGCGGTGGTCCGGGGTGCGGGAAGACGTTGATGGGGATGCAGTTCCTGGTCCGCGGCGCGCTGGAGTACGGGGAGCCGGGGGTGTTTGTCGCGTTCGAGGAGTCGCCGGCGGAGCTGGCGCAGAACGTCGGCTCGTTGGGTTGGGATCTGGCCGATCTGGAGGCGCGGAGGCTGTTGGCGGTCGATCACGTCCAGATCTCGGCGAGCGATGTCATCGAGACGGGAGCATGGGATCTGGAGGGGTTGTTCATTCGTGTCGGCCTGGCGATCGATTCGGTGGGCGCCAAGCGTGTGGTGCTCGACACGGTGGAGTCGTTGTTCGGGCCGCTGGGCAACGAAATTGTGCTGCGGGCGGAGCTGCGGCGGTTGTTCCGCTGGCTGAATGACCGTGGGGTGACGGCGATCGTCACCGGCGAGCGTGGCGACGGCACGCTGACACGGCATGGGCTTGAGGAGTACGTGTCCGATTGCGTGATCCTGCTCGATCACCGGGTGCGCGACCAGGTCTCCACCCGCCGGCTGCGGGTGGTGAAGTACCGGGGCTCGCATCACGGCCCGGACGAGTACCCGTTCCTGATCGACCGGACGGGGTTCTCGGTGCTGCCCGTGTCCTCGATGGGGCTGTCACACGGGGCCAGCGCCGAGCGTGTTTCGACCGGGGTCGGGGAGCTCGACCGGATGCTCGACGGCGGTGGCTACTACCGCGGCTCGAGCGCGCTGATCTCCGGCACCCCGGGCTCGGGGAAGACGACGCTGGGCGCTCGCTTCCTGGAGGCGGGTTGTGAGCGCGGCGAGCGTGGCCTGATGTTGGCGTTCGAGGAGTCGCCCGCTCAGATCGTGCGGAACATGGCCTCGGTCGGGATCGACCTCGGGCGGTGGCTGGAGGGCGGCGCGTTGCGCATCGTCGCGGCCCGTCCGGACGCGTACGGCCTGGAGACGCACCTGGCGCGCAGCTATCGGGCGATCGAGGACCACGATCCGGTCAACGTCGTGATCGACCCGCTGTCGGGCTTGAACGGCGAGGCGTATGAGATCAAGGCGACGCTGAGCCGCCTGATCGATCACCTCAAGTCGCGGGAGATCACCTCCGTGATGACGACCCTGGTCACGAGTCAGGCCGACAAGCAGTCTGGGCTGGGAATCTCGAGCGTGATCGATACCTGGCTGGACGTCAGCAATCTCGAGCTCGAGGGGGAGCGGAACCGGGGGATCAACATCCTCAAGTCGAGGGGGATGCCGCATTCCAACCAGGTCCGCGAGTTCCTGATCACCGGCGCCGGCGTCGACATCCGCGATGTGTACGCCAGCGAAGGCGCGGTGCTGATGGGCTCGGCGCGCGAGGATCGCGAGGCACGCGACCGCGCCGCGGCCACGGCACGTGCGGCCGACCTGGGGGGCAAACGGCGACGCCTCGCGTACCGCCGCGCCGCTGTCGATGCGCAGATCGCCGCGCTGGCGGCCCAGCGCGACGCGGAGACGCTCGAGCTCTCCTCCGAGATCGACAGCGGCGAGCTGGCCGAGCGGCAGATCGAACTGGACCGCGGAGTGCGGGCCGCGGCGCGTGGCGTCGTCGGAGATTCGGGTGACGGGGGGGAAGAGGTTCGCTCGTGAACGGCACGAGCCCGGGACCTGCGATCGAGAGCGGCGGCACCGCGACGTTCTTCAGGCTGCGACTGTACGTGGCCGGCCAGACCACCAGGTCGCTGGCCGCGTTCTCGAATCTGCGCGAGATCTGCGAGACGCACCTCGCGGGACGGTACGAAATCGAAGTGATCGACCTGATCGAGCATCCGCAGCTGGCCCGCGGCGATGAGATCGTCGTGGTCCCGACCCTGGTCCGAAGGCTGCCCGAACCGATCAGGAAGCTGATTGGCGACCTGTCCGACACCGAGCGCGTGCTGGTCGGCCTCCAACTCGTGACCACGAGGGCCGTGAGCAGCGATGAGTGAGTTCGACGCGAGCGAGCGGTTCGCGAAGGCGATCCGGGATCTGGACGAGCGCCACTACGTGCTGCGCCTGTACGTCGTCGGCGCGACGGCGCAATCGCAGCGTGCGATCGCGAACCTTCGCGAGATATGCGAGACCGAGCTCGCCGGCCGCTACGAGCTCGAGGTGATCGATATCTACCAGCAGCCGACGCTCGGCGCGGGCGAGCAGATCGTCGCCGCCCCGACGCTGATCAAGGAGCTTCCGCCACCCGTCCGACGCCTCGTTGGCGACATGAGCGATCGTGACCACGTGTTGCTCGGGCTGGACCTGCAACCAACCGAGGGTTAGTCAGATGTCGGCTTCTCCGAACGATCCGGCCAACAATGCGACGGTCGAGCTCGATCAGCTGCGCACGCGTCTGGCGGAGGCCGAGGAAACGCTACGCGCGATCCGCGCCGGCGAGGTCGACGCCCTCGTCGTATCGACAAGCGACGGCGACCGGGTGTTCACGCTGCACGGGGCGGACGAGCCATACCGGATCATGCTCGAGCAGATGTCCGAAGGCGCCGCGAGCATCTCGGCCGATGGCGTGCTGCTGTACGCCAACCGGCGCCTCGCGGAAATGCTGGCCCTGCCGCTGCCAAACGTGGTCGGCGCGCCGCTGGAGCGATTCGTCGCGCCAGAGGACCGTGATGCTCTCGCGAAACTGTTCACACGCCCTCAGGGCGAGGCTCGTGATAGCGGGGAGGTCACCTTCGTGACGGGTGACGGGCGACGGATCGAAGTGCGGGTATCGGCCACGCCGCTGCCGGAGACAACGGGGCAGGCCTCGACGATGGTCGCGACGGACGTCACCGAGCGCGTCCGGGCGGAAGAGGAATTGGAGCGAAGGGTTCACGAGCGCACGGCCGACCTGGCGCGTGCGAACCGGGAGCTGGAGACGTTCGCGTATTCGGTCTCGCATGACCTGCGCGCGCCGCTGCGAGCCGTCGACGGGTTCAGCAAGCTAGTGCTCGACGAGTACGGCGAACAGCTGGACGAACAAGGGCATCACTATCTCGAGCGAGTGCGCGCCGGGGCTGTGCGGATGGGCAACCTGATCGACGAGATCCTGCAGCTCTCGCGCCTGTCGCGCCAGCGGTTCGAGCGCACGCCCGTCGATCTGAGCGCGGTCGCTCGTGAGATCATCGCCGAGCTCAATGACGCCGACCCCGACCGTGAGGTTGTGGTCGACATTCAGGACGGCCTGCACGCCGACGCCGATCTCGAGCTCGCTCGGCTCGTCCTCCAGAACCTACTCGGGAACGCGTACAAGTTCACCTCCAAGACAGAGACGGCACGGGTTCGCTTCGGGGCTAACGAGCAAGATGGGGTCCCGGTGTATTTGGTCGCCGACAACGGCGCCGGCTTTGACATGGCGCACGCCGGCGAGCTGTTCCGCCCGTTTCACCGGCTGCACCGCGACAGCGAGTTCCCCGGCGACGGGATCGGACTCGCGACCGTCGCACGGGCTATTCGCCGACACGACGGTGCGATCTGGGCGCAGGGCGCCGTCGACCACGGCGCGACGTTCCACTTCACCCTCGCCCAGGGAGCGCGGCCACCGGCAGATGCCGCGACAGGCCAGGATGTGATCCCGTCCTGGGAGGCGACCGGCCGAGGAGGAGACCGATGAGCGCCGACTCGCCGCGAGTTCTGTTGGTCGAGGACAACCCCGACGATGAAGAGCTGACGATCGGCGCACTCAAGCGAGCGAGCCTGACAAGCCCCGTCGAGGTGGCACGCGACGGTCAGGCAGCCGTCGACTACCTGTTCGGCACTGCACAACAGGCCGCACAACACCTCCCAGTCTTGATCGTGCTCGACCTCAAGCTACCGCGAGTCAACGGTCTGGAAATCCTGAAGCGGATCCGGGCAGACGAGCGCACCCGACGGCTGCCGGTCGTGATCCTAACCAGCTCAACTGAGGACGGCGACGTGTTCAACGGATACGAGCTCGGCGCCAACGGCTACGTCTGCAAACCGGTCCAGTTCGACGATTACACTCGCGCGGTCGGTCAGCTCGGCGTGTACTGGCTGGTGATCAACGAACCCGCCCCGCCAGCCGGGGACTACGACATCGGAACAGACAACGCTTAGCCTAACAAGCCTCCTAGCCGATCGAGCCTCGTAGCGGCGCCCGAATCCACTGCTGCGCCGCGCTAAAAAAGGCCGAAGTTGCAGCTGGCGCCGATCGTTTTGCCCCTAATAGTCAGGGACGTGTGGCGGCGGCTCGTTCATTACGAGCCAGTACAGGGCAAGCTGTTGGATCATCTCGGCGAACCGATCGAAGTCGATCGGTTTGCGGATGTAGCTGTTGGCCCCGTAGCGATAGCCCGCGGCGACGTCGTCGCTGGAGTTGAAGCCGGTGAGGATCACAACCGGGGTCAGGCTTGTCCGCTCGACTTCGCGGATACGTCGCAGCACATTGAGGCCGTCCATTTCCGGGAGCTCGAGATCGAGCAGCACGAGCCGCGGGAGCTCCTGAGCGTTGTTGAGGTAGTTGAGCGCCGCCTCGCCGTCGCGGGCGACATTCACCGTGGCGCTTGTGCCCATGCGCAGCGCATTCACAGTCAGCGACTCGTCATCGGGGTTGTCCTCGACGAGCAGGATCGTTGCGGGATCGGTCATCCGGTCACCTGCGGTTCGATATAGTGGTTGCGGGCGGCGGGCGCCGCGTGGGACGCATATTGGGGCGTAGACGAGTGCGGCGGCACCGCCCTGAATATGAAATCGACGCCCTCACCATGTCTTGACACGGTTGACCGGGCGGTGGGGCTCGATTCGCATCTGCGTGTCGAGCACGAGGCTGGCATCGGTCGTGCATCGGATCGGGTTGAGGTCGGCTTCGACGACTTCGGGCACCGCGCCGAGCAGGAGAGTGAAGCGGAGGATCAGCTCGCGGAGCGCGTGTCGGTCGAGTGCGGCGGATCCTCGGAAGCGGCCGAGTTCATCGGCAACGGCGTGGCAGGAGGCGATCAGCTCGTCAGCGTCGACGTCCGTGACAGGCGGCAACCGGACGGTGATCGTGTCCGCGAGCCCGGCCTGCTGCCCGCCGGGTCCGAGCGCCACAACGCGGCCAAGGTCAGGGTCGGTGAAGGTACCGAGAAGCACATCGACACCGGGGGCTACGAGCCGTCGAACGATCGCTCCGCTCCAGTGTCCTCCCCCGGCTCGGACGCGCGCCTCCAGTTCGCGCCAGCCGGATCGCAGCGCGGCCTCGCCCTCGAGTCCCAACAGCGCCGCATCAATCTCTCCTGCACGCCCGGGAGCGGCAATGTCCGCGTTGAGCGTCACCGGGCCGTCGATCTCCGTCGCCACCGCGAGCGCGCGGGCCAGATCTTGGCACCGGTATGAGGCCGCGACCGGGATCCCGTGGGTAGCCAACAGCGCCAGCGCCTCGCGCGGTGACAGCCAGCCGCCACCGGGAATGCGATCAAGCGCTGCGGACATCACTGCGCGCGCCGCGCTCGCGTCTACATCCGCGTAGTCGGGCCGAACGCCGAGAGGCCGCGAGAGCCACGTGCGCCGTTCCGCGGCACGCGCTAGAACCGCAACGCATGTCTCGGGGAATGCATAGTTCGGTACTCCCACATCGCGTCCGGCCAGTCGCCCGTCGCCGCACACGACCGACGCGACCACCGGTTTCGACTGCCCCGCGGCTGCCGCGGAGCTCGCCTCCAGCACGCCTTCCGGGTCACCCCCGAGCCGGTCGACGTAACAGACCATGAGCGCGTCGATGGCCGCATGTGCGAGTAACTCCCGTACCCGCGCGTGATACTCCGGCGCTCCTGCACCGAGCCCGAGCAGCATCGGATAAGGAGCGCCGCGCGCATCGGTGACGTCCAGCCCGTGCGTCGCGCACGAGTCCGCCGCGAGCGTCGCCAGGCTGGCCGAGTTACTCACGATCGCGATCCGCGGTCCGTCCGGCAGTGGCTGGCTTTCGAACAGCTGCGCGACGTGAAACAGCTCCTCGCTGCTGTGAAACCGCAGCACCCCGGCTTCGTGCAACACCGCATCGACCACCGCGTCGCCGCGCAACACAGCTGCGGTGCGAGACCGAGCGTTGCTGCGTGCACGCTCCGCACTGCGACGTCCTTTGATCATGAGGATCGGCTTGTGACGCGAGATGCGTCGCGCAACGCGTGTAAAGCGCTCCGGATTGCGGAAGGCCTCCACGTAGAGCATCACCACAGCTGTCCGCTCGTCGTCCTCGCACCACTCCAGCAGATCGTTGCTCGAGACATCAGCACGACCGCCGACCGAGACCAACACCGAAATGCCCATCTCCCTCGCCTGCGCGTGCGCCAAGAGCCCGAGGCCGGGCGCAATCGCCTGCGCGCCGATCGCCAGCCTCCCAGGACGCACGCGCGAGGGGCTGAACGTGGCGTTCATGCTGACCTCGCGCGCTGTGTTGATGACGCCCAATGAGCTTGGCCCGACGATTCGCAGGCCCGAGCCGCGAGCGATCTCCAACAGCCGCTCGTCCCGTTCCACCGACCGGCCGCCATCGTTGTTGAGATCGCCAGGGAGCACCAGCAACGCCCGCGCTCCGCTGGCCGCCGCCTCCTCGGCGAACCCGAGCACATCGTCGTCTGCCGCTGCAATGATGACCAGCTCGGGAGTGGTCGTCAGCTCGGCCAAGCTGCGGGCGACCGGCCTCGAGCATGCCACACCCCCATTGCGGTTCACGGGGCTCGCAGGACCCTGAAAGTCATCGGCAACGATGTTCGCCAACACCGCCCGCCCCACGTTCCCGGGCGCCTCCGCCGCCCCCACGACAGCGATCGACGACGGCGCGAGCAACGGCCGCAATGAAGCGACCGCGGCGACATGATCTCGCTCGTCGATCCGCTCCCACGCGGCCTCTGAGGGGGTGATGTCGAGTGACACCGTCACCTCGCCAAACGAGCTGGCGCGTCGCATTGCGAACCCCGCGTCCTCGAACACGCGCAGCATCGCGCCGTTGGCGAATAGCACCTCGGCGTCGAACCGCTGAATCCCGCGCTCTGCGGCGATCTCCGCGAGTTGCTCGAGCATGCGTGTTCCGACTCCCCTCCCTTGAAGATCGTCGGCCACGGCAAAAGACACCTCGGCGGCGCGAGGCTCGCGCAATCCTTCAAACCCAGCTACTGCCACCACACGCCCGCCGAGCCGCGCGATCAGCGTGACCCGGTCCTGACCATGTGCCTGCATGGCAACCTTCGCCGCGTCGTCGCTTCTCCCAGCACCGTGGAAGCGCAGATACCGGCTCTCGGCCGAGAGATCATCGAAGAACCGCTTGACCTCATCAAGATCGGCCGGAATGGGAGCTTGCAGACGCAGCGCCGACCCATCGCGAATTAGGACATCGCGGACCAGTGGCCCCGATTCATCAGGCTGAGCGCACATCAGACACCTCCCTTACGATGCGGAACTCGAGACCGCGACGAGTCACGGTAGTGACGACTACGCCGTACAAGAGGCTTCGGGTCGCGAACACGGTCACATCAGCGAGAGTGGCGAGATTGCAGCGCGGCGATCAGCGCCACACGCGCTTGTTCGACGACGGCCGCGGCGCTTCGGTCCTGCACGCCGGCTTCGGCAGCGGCGATGACGCTGGCGAGCGACTCTTCGTGAAACACCCCGGATACCCAGCGGGAGAAATCATGTCCAGGACAGTGGTGGCGCAGCACATCCCCCTCGCAGCGGCCAAGCTCGTCCTCGAGTTCGAGAAGGTTGGCGGCGACCGCGCCCGTCGCGGAGTTTGGCTGGGCGCGGAAGTAGAACCGACGACCCGGTTCGACCCCGGCGCGCTCGTACTTGTGCTCGTGGCGCAGATGCGGTGTGTTGCGCGACCCAGCGGTGAACGCCAGCGCGTGGCGCGGGTGCACGCGCCACCCCAGCACCGCATGCCCCGGTGGCCCGTCCAGCATCCGAGCGATCGCGGCCCGAGGCATATCGGCGACCGCGGCCGTCAGTTCGACCAGCGGGTCTTCGGGATGCCGTGAGCCGAGGGCGATCACGGCGTCGATGCCGGCGAGCGCGTCGCCTGAGAGGTCCTGGGGTCGCCAGGTGACCAGCAGGTAGCCCTTGCTCGCCGGGTCGATCACCCCGAGCGCCGCCCCCGTCCGTCCGATCGGGACGTGGGCCTCGTCGATGACCACCCACTGCGGAAGACCGGTCGCAGCTCGCCGCGCTTCGAGCTCGCGGGTCAGGCCGGCGGCGTAAGCGGCTTGATCGGCCGGGCCGAGATGGGAGAGGTCGACAACTACGCTGCTGTCCCGGTGGCGCAGCAGGCGAACGACCTCGGCGGGATCGGCCAGGCGGCGGTCGTGACCTCCGGTGACCAACACACCCCGCAGCTCGCCGAGCCCGACGTGGTCTCCCTCGGGGTCAAACACGACCAGCGAGTAACCGAGGCCGACTAGCTGCTCACAGATCATTCCGGCCAGGTAAGACTTGCCGTCCCCGGTGCTGCCCCAGATGGCCAGATTGAGCTGTGAGGCCGGCAGGCTGACCCGCTCGCCAGATGCCTCCACGCCCAAGCTGATCTCCCATCGGCGGGGATGGAGGTGAACGCGCCCGGCGAGCAACGGCCCTCGCAGCAAGTCCGCCACGCCCTCGCCATCGGGCAACGTAAGCGTCAG
>Ga0335080_10000604_pt1 | contig 33494 bp, 19 predicted proteins | sample Lox_Sample_34_FD_206720 | JGI IMG/M metagenome (GOLD analysis project Ga0335080, IMG submission 206720) | Soil microbial communities from Loxahatchee National Wildlife Refuge, Florida, United States - Lox_Sample_3.4 | ecosystem: Environmental > Terrestrial > Soil > Wetlands | place: USA... | reverse complement strand
GATCTCGGTCGCGAGATAGTACAGGCCCTTGGTCCCGGCGGCGTTCTTCGCGTCTTTTACCCAGAGCAATGTCGGAGCAGCAATCGTTTCCGTCTGGCGTAGGAGAATCTTTTCTGGAGCCGCGTCCAGTTCGAGGATATTCGCTGCGCTCTTGCTGATGATCTCAAAATGATCGTGATCGTTTCCCCGATAAAACGTGAGATAGAAACGTCCCGATTGCGGATCGCGGAACAGATTAGGATTCTGGTTTCGCTGGTCGGTAACCTTTGCGACCAGGACTTTTTCTTCTTTGAGATGAATTCCGTCCTTCGAGGACGCAAGAACGATGTAGCTGCCCGGCGTGTCATAGTCGCGTGTGATCGCAAAATAGAGCAGCTTTGGATGCTTCGGGTCCGCGTTCTTGAGTACCGTTGGCCATCGCGCGTTCGTCCACAACGGGTTCTTCTGATACTTCGTCCAAGTGACGAGGTCATTGCTACGCGCCAGGCCAATCCCTCCACCTTCGTTGAGCCCATACCATCCCCAGTATCGGAATCCGCCACGGTTCACTTCGAGCACGCTCAAGGTGTGGGGAAACTCCTTGCCCTCCCACGCTTGCGCGTCAGGCAGGACATGGCGAGGAGTGCTGAGTTGCAGGTATGGCACAGCTGATGTTGCGGTATTAGGAGAAGGCGATGCCTGGCTCCAGCTGAGAATCGGGACAAGTATCAAAAGAACGGTAAGCGACAACCACTGCCAACGCCTCATATATATGTCTCCGTATGATCAGGTTGTTGGTTGTTCAGCGACTTTCTTTAGGCTCACGGTGGCATTTGTGATTAATGGCTTCGCCCAGAAACCAACGCTCAGAACACATCCGAACGTCAGATAAAGAAAACAAACGCCGAAACGCAGGCCGAAATGATCTCCGATCCGGCCAATGATGACGGGAACGACAGCGCCGCCCATAATGCCGGTGCTCAGAATGCCCGCGAAGGGCCCATGATGCTCAGAGACAGAATTCAATCCAAGGGAAACCAGGATCGGCCACATCACTGACGCGAACAGTCCAATCGCCGGGAAAGCGATCAACGAGACTTTCGCTGGCCCCATCAGAGCCGCCGAAAGGCACAGCAAAGCGCCCAGCGTGGTACCAATCAGAACGTACCGGCTGTCGAAGAGCTTCAGCAGCCCCATGCCGATGAAGCATCCCGCGGTAAGCAGTCCCCAAAACCATGAAACTGCAGTCGCACCGGTGGTATGAGGATCGTAGCCGTGGTAGGCAGACAGAAACTTTGATATCCAGTCGGCCGTTCCCTGCTCGGAACCCACGTAGGCAAATACACAGAAAAAGAACATCCATACCATCGGACGCCGCAGCAGATCTCCATACATCGACCACGATCCTGCCGACTCATCAGTCGATCGCTCCACTCGCGGGAACACCGTGAAATACAGAACCACAATCATGAACACCGTGAAGACGGCAAATATCCAGTACAGCGAAGCCCAGGGCAAATCCGGCGGAGTCCAGCGCGCCAGAGTTGTGAGAAACAGATTCTTATTTCCGGATGGCTGGCTCAGGTTCACGACCAGGTAGGAATACAAATACGGGCTTAGAAAAGACGCCGAACCAAAGATCAACTGCGCGAATGCCTCGTTAAACGCAAAGTGCTCCTCTCCTCCGGCAACTCGCAGCAAGGGATTGATCGCCGTCTGCAAAGTCGCCATCCCAGATCCCATGACAAACAGGGACACCACAGCAACTTTGTATGTCGGATGCAAAGCGAAGCTCAGCGATCCCAACGTGCCCGCTAGAAAAGCAGCAATCATCACTGGCTTCTCTCCAAAGCGTTCCAGAAGAAATCCCGCAGGAATCGACATCACTCCATAGGCAATGAAAAATGAGAAAGGCAGAAACGCCGCGGCCGCCAGGCTGACGTGAAAGCTGCTAATGATGTCCGGAACAATCGGCCCCAGGATGTTGGTCAGCAGCGACATCACGAAAAAGACCAGGAAAACCAGACCGACCATGTACCGGTTTCGTGCCATGTAGTTCCTTCTTATTCGGTAGTCGTAATCTTCGTCGCGCGCTCGAATCTTCCCGCTTCACGCCCGGCCAGCGCGGCAAGTGCGACAGTAATCATCTGAATGGGAAGAATTTCTAGAATAGGCCGAACACTGGTAGGGCTCTCGCCCAGCCGGAAACAATTCAGGCTGGCGTTCCCACCCACCAGTTCCGCCCTCCCGCCGCCCGTCTGAATATCCTTCAGCAGTCGGTCGTTGAGTTCGCGGGTCTTTTGATCCCCTGAAAACACAACCACAAACGTGTCTTCACTCAGCATCTCGAACGGACCATGCCGGAAAGCCGCGCTGCTCATTCCCTCTGCATGGAAATGATCGGACTCCTTCACGATGAGGGCGCCCGTGCCGACCGCGGCCAGGGAAGCGCCCCGGCCAACGAGAAAAAGATGACGAATACGGTTCAGTTGGTCGGCCAGGGTCTCTACATGTTCGTTCCATGCATCGAGATAGCTGTCGGCGGACTGTGCTGCCTGTTTCAAGTCCCGCTGGCTCTGCTTCACATCGCGATCGCACAGACTGTCGCCCAGCCACTGCAGCACCATCAGAGCCGATACGTAGGTCTTGCACGAAACTGAAAACTCGTGCCCCGCCTGCGTAAACAAAGCCGCTGTTGCGTGTTTTGCGAGAGGACTGTCAGGCGTATTCGTTACAGCGATAACGGCCGCGCTCTTTCGATTCACCTCCGCCAGCCTCACCATCTCCGCGCTTTGTCCGGACTGCGATACCGCGACAATCAGAGTTTTCGGATCGAAGAATCTGGCTTTGTAGTGAATTAACTCGGACGTCTCCACCATCACAGCGGTGAAGCCGTGACTGATCAACTGCAAGTTCAAGGGATGGAGAGCATGAAACGATGACCCCATTCCTGTCAGCACGATTCTCTGGAATTTTCCTTCGCGCAATTGCGACACGAGTGCGAGAAGTTCTTTTGATCTCGTAAGGTTGTCGAGCGTGTCGCGCAGGGCGCGCGGTTGATCGAGCAGGTCTTTCAGGTATTCCCCTTCAATCACATTGAGGCCGACCGCCATATCGAGCTCCTAACTCGCGAAACGGTGATACCAGACCCTGGCCGCTCCGATCAGATTCGCATCTTCACCGAGCGAAGCCAGCGTAATTTCTGTTTTGTCGAATGGAACTAGACGGCAACTGTCGCGAATGACTTTCTTCACGCCGCCCAGAAGAAGATCTGCACTCTTCATCACACTGCCGCCGAGGACGATCGCGTCCGGAGTAAACATCGTGACCAGATTCGCCAGGCCAAGCCCGAGGTAATAAACTTCGCGGTCCACTGCCCGACGCGCGAGCTCGTCGTCCTTTCGAGCCAGTTCAAACACTTTCTTCGCGCTGAGATCTTCACGATGCGGATAATCTGCGGGAGCCTGCTGCTCCATCCATGCGGTCACGGCCGGCCCCGCCGCAAGCGACTCCCAACATCCTTTGAAGCCACAAACGCATGCTGGTCCCGAGGGGTCCACCAGATGATGGCCAATCTCGGGATGCGACTGATCCACTCCGCGATAGAGCTGCCCATCCATGATGAAGCCTGTTCCGATCCCAGTTCCAACCGTCACGTAGATCAACCGATTCTTGTCCCGTCCGGCACCCCATCCGGCTTCGCCGAGCGCCGCGGCGTCGGCATCGTTTTCCATCGCCACTTTCACACCGAAAATCTTGCAGAGATCCTTGACCGGATTTTCGCCCTTCCACTCGGGGAAAAAATTGACTTCTCCAAATTCTCCGCTCAGCGGAAAGACCGGGCCCGTTGAACCAATACCGATCCCGGAAATCTCCGCACCCGCATCTTTCGCACTCTGACGCAGCAGCTTCTCGATATTGCGGAGAGCGTTCGAGTATCCAAGTGCAGGTTCGGTTGAAGTCTGGGACTGAGATAAAACTTTGCCGTTCGCGTCGACCACGCCGACTGCGATCTTCGTACCACCGATATCCACCGCTCCGATCAAATGGGCTCCTTCTCTTATTTCCAGGCGAAGACGGCGCCTTCGTACGGTCCGATGTCCAGCTTGAACGACGATCCATCGTTGTTCACTGCCTTCGTGCCTTGTGCCGTGACTTGCGAGACTGCGCGGAGCGTTCTCGAACTGGTAATCGTCACGTGCTGAGCAGACGCCCCGTGGTTGGTAACGACCACATAACCTCCGGCCTTTCCCGCCAACTCCGTCACTTCCACCGCGGGTTGATCGCTTTGGAATGGAGTTTCCAGCCCCGCCCAGACGCGGAAGGATCGATAAATGCTGTCGGTGTTCTCGGGCTTGTCAAAAGCGGCGGGAACATTCGCGAGATACGTCTCCAGCGGATACGCGCTCAAAAGTGTTTTGCCGGATCCGAGACTATTGCTCACGAGCGCAGGCCGGTTGTCCTGATCGACAGCAATCACCGTTGCACCTTTCACTTCCAGGAGAGCTCCCCAGTTGCGAGGAGATGCACCGGGAACCGAGTAATGGAACGTGTCGCCGACTTTCAGGCTGCCGAAGGGAGCAACAACCTTCAGCGTGACCTGCTCTTGCGGATTGGCATCAACCATCCTTGCGCCGAACAACGTCTCCATCTCCGGAATCGCTGCATCCGCCGCCACCGAAGCATAGAGCACTCCTCCATGCGAAACGTACTGCTTCGCTTTCTCCCAGAAGTCGGAGTGCACATGCACCAGGAAGCTGTCCGTACTTGTAAGCGGCGAAGGCAGCAACAGCATCGGATGCTTCTGCCAATCGTCGTACTCACGCGGAAAATCAGCCTTAATCCCGGCCCGCCGCGCCAGAATGAAAGACGAGAGCCACGAACCCATGATCCATGTGTTCTCGTCACCAAACGTTGGCTGCGACTGGCCTGCGACGTTCGCCCCTTCGTCCGTCGTGACATAGGGAACGATTTCAGGGCCGGTAAGGCCAAAATGCGAATAGTCACCATGCGGCTTCGACCATTCGTTGGGGACAATGATGGCTGCGTCGGCCGCCGCTGGCTCAATGCCCGTGAGATCCAGCTTCGCTACCACCTTCTCGAAGTCCTCGAACATCTCGGCCTGCGGGCGCTCCTTCCCTTCCCATGTCGTCAACCCGAATTGCGTCTCATGCGGAGAACGCAGGTACGGCACTTTGCTGTACTGCTCAGGCGCCGCATCCGTGTAGCACCAGATCAAGAATCCATTCGCACCCGATCCCAGTCCCGAATACAAACTAGCGCGTAAGAATTTGGCAATCTCCTCCGGCGAATATTGCGCCGAAGATGCGCCGATTTCCTGCACCATCACCGGGTGCCCGGCGCTCCCTGAAAGCGCCGTCTCGAACGCCGATCCGTAGGTCCCGCGCTCAGACAACATGGGATCCGGAAATACCTTCGGCGAATAGATCGAGTACGGATGGACGCTGAAAAAATTCACTTCGTCCTTGATATTGTCCGGACGAAAAGCTCCGCGCCCCACATCTTCCATACTTGTGCCCACCACGATCGGATGAAGCGTGTCGTAGCGACGCATGGACCACGAAAGCAGGCGCGTCCAGTTGATCGCCATTGCATCCGTCGTATCGGGAGAAATCCAGAATGGAGGTTCATCCGTTAAGTCCCATCCGAGAATGGCCGGTTCATTCGCATAACGGCGGGCCAACTGCGCCACGTGATCCGTCTCAAGGCGCAGCATGTCTGGGTCGGAATGTGGATGCCGCCCCTGCCTATACGGGACATCCCAATACGCCTCGCCGACCTCGCCACCGATCAAAAGCTCCGGGTGAAGGTAGATGTGATATCGGTGCGCCAACGTGATCAGGTAATCGATGGCGCGAAAGGCCTCAGGATTGTAATCGCCGGGCCGGGGCTCAATCCATGCCCATACAAAATCCAGCCGGATCGTGTTGAAGCCAAGTTCGTGCATGCGCGCGAAATCGGCTTCGATCGCTTTTGGATCCCACTGCGTCGGCCATTGCATCGCAGCCTTTGCCGGAACCCAATTCGCCCCAACCGGAATAAAGCGGTGCCCACCCTCAGAAAAGTAGTTCCCATCGAGATGTACCGCAGGCAGGCGCGATTCTCCAGCGTTGTTGGCCGGCGTTTTCTGGGCCGCTGCCGAAAGGCACAGACACACCACCACAAACAGCATCGGCACCGTTCCCATGTGCCGTGCAACTTTCGTTTCCATGTTCGTTTTCCTCGTCACACTCGCGGCGAGATCCGCCGCCAACAAAGCACAGCATGATCAGAACGACAGCTTCAACGCCAGCTGCAGCTCGCGGGAGGCGTGCGCCGTGCTTGAGATCGATCCCGACAAGCTGGGATTTCCCGGTGACCCCGCTTGATCCACAGCAGCGTAGGGTATGGCAAATTCCGGCGTGTTGAACAGGTTAAATGCCTCGACCCGGAACTGCATTTTCAGATGTTCCGTCAGGTTGAGATTCTTGAATAAGGACGCGTCCACGTTATAGATGGCGGGCCCGCGCAGCGAACCACGCCGCGCCGATCCATACTCGCGCGCAAACGATTGTCCCGGAGCGAGCGGCGCAAGCGCGAACGCTGCCGGGTTGTACCAGCACTGAATCGTCTGCTTGTTCGAAGGACATCCTACGCTCACAGCATTCGAAAAGTTATATGGATCGCCGACCTGATCCGGCCGTGGTGCTCCAGAGTCTGTATTTGTGTAGTCCTGCGAGAGCAATGGCGTGAACGCTTCGCCGGAATGCATCGCGACGATCCCGTTCAGCTGCCAACCTTCGGTCAGCCAGTGCATCGCCCCAGTACCATTCAGATATTTCTGCTTGGGCCCAAACGGCAGCGCATAGGACCACGCGGATGAGAACTGATGACGATAGTCGGGAGCATTATTCCCGCGCTCCGCCGCCAGGTTGTAAGTATTTTGTGGCTCAAGGTATTCGTCTTCCTCGGTCTGTCCAATACTGTGTTGCCACGTGTAGGAGTTCAGCATGCTCCAGTTATCTGAAAACCGTTTCTCCAGCTTGACCTGCAGCCCATGAGAAACAGACCAGGCGCCAGTGGCAAGTGTGCGAATCTCCCCAATGTTCGGCACAGTGCCGAAGTAAAGCCTCCCGAAGTTCGTCGGAGCTCCAGTCAAGCACGATGGATCCGTCGGAGTGGGACACGATTCAAAGTTCGTATCTAGCGGCTGGGTTGGCTGATTGCGATTGCTGAGGAACGACAGCTTTACTCCGCGTGTCCCGACATACGCGACCTGCAGCGCGACGCTCTTCGACAGCGCCCGCTCAATATTCAGGTTCCATTCTTCAATGTAGGTGGTCCGATTATTGAACAAAGCAGCGCTGGCCCGGCCCGCCGGATCCGAGACCGTCGAATACACGGGAGTCGGATATCCCGTGGATACGCGCAAATTCGGCGTTGCGTTCGCCGCCGGATTGTAGTTCTGGCTGAAGATCAAACCAGTCGGATTGTAGGCGAGCTCCGCATCGTTCTGATCCGCCTGCACGTCGTAGAAAATCCCGAATCCGCCGCGCACCACCGTTTTCTCGTTCCATGGTGTCCAGGCAAAGCCAATTCTCGGCGCGAAGTTGTTGTGATCCGTTTTTACATTGCCCGTGCGGCTAACGCCTGACATCTGCGGCGAAACAAATCCGCCCGCCGCGAAATCAAAGTTGGCAAGCCGGTTCTGCTGCTCGACGGGCGGCGTAAACAAGTCGTAGCGCAACCCCAGGTTCAGTGTGAGTCGGTCATTCACGCGGAAATCATCCATCGCGTAGGCGCTGAACTCCGTCCAGCGCATTCCGAACGACCCCTTCTGTCCATCACGATAAGCCGATCCGGGATAGCCCATGAGAAAGCTTGCCAATGCACTTCCTCCAATATCCGTCGTTAGATCGGAGGTGAACAGCTCATCGAACGTCATGTCGCCGCGCGCATTTTGGGTTTGGAAGAATCCATGCAGCCGCCGCCGGACATCCCCACCAAACTTGAACGAATGACGGCCGCGAACGTAGGTGAACGCGTCCATGTATTGATAGTTATTCTCATTCAGGAACTCCGGAAACCAGTCCGTGGTTCCGATGGGGCTCAGACTCGAAAACTGGATAAGCGGCAGTCCTCCAGTCGCCTCCGCGTTGCTCGGGTTGAAAATATTCGGAATCCCGAATTGCGAAGCAATATCCTGCCCTGCAAAATTCTGGATCGCCCGCACTACATATCGCGAATATCCGATTTTGAACTCGTTGATCTTGTTTGTTGAGAACGTGTGCACATCGCTGATCCCGGCCGATCTCGCCAGATTCGTGATGTGGCCGGTGAAATTCCCACCGCCCGCAAATCCGGGGAATGGATCGGGCGCCACCGCATCCACATTGTTGAAACTGAAAGTCAGCGACAGGCTGTTCTTGCTGGTGAATTGATGATCTCCGCGGACATCAAACGAATCCTGATTGTTCCGGCTCACCGGATTCGACAGGTAGTTGCCGGCTGCATTCGAAATCGTTGGTTGCGGAAACAGCTTTACCAATTGCAGAGCGGCTGAATCGAGACACGCTCCATCCGTAGCCGTAGCGCACGACGGAATGATATTGCCCGGAATCGGATTTCTTAGCGTGATCGGCGTGCCATCGCCACAGGTGTACGAGGAATTCGAAAATGGATCGAAAATCGTCCCCGGATCAAACGCCGGACCAGAACCATCCGGACAGGGATGGAAATACGTGCTCGGATCGCCGCTCAACAGATCGCTGAAATCGCCGCCAATCTCCGAAGAAGAAGGTACGACAGAAATAAAAGTCTGCGCCTGACGAATCCGTGTTCCCTGGTAGTCCACAAAGAAGAATGTTCGGTCCTTAACGATCGGACCTCCCAGCGTCCCGCCAAACTGATTTTGCTTGAAGGGAGCGATTGGCTGATCGGCGCTGTCGAAGTAGTTCTTCGCATCGAAAGCAGAGTTCCGCAGAAACTCAAACACACTCCCGTGAAACTGATTTCCTCCGGACTTCAGGACCACGTTGACGACCGCTCCGCCCCGTCCGATGTCTGCCCCGAAATTGTTCGTCTGAACTTTGAACTCCTGAATGGCGTCGATCGAGGGCTGGATCACTTCGATCCCGATCTGCTGTTCGTTGTTGTCGAAGCCGTTGAGCAGAAAGTTGTTGTTTGTGGCGGTCAACCCGTTCACTTGAATCGCAGCATTACCCCGCTGGTCCTCGGGAATCCCCCCTTGCTGCACGGTATATCCCGCCGTCGGACCCTGATTGACGCCAGGAGACAAGTAGGCCAGTTGCACAAAGTCCCGACCGTCGAGAGGCAGATCGTTCACCCGCGCCTGTTCAATGACTTGTCCGATGGAGGATGTCTCCGACTCGACTAAAGGCTCGGCAGCAGTGACTACCATCTCCTCGCTCACCGTACCTACCGTCAACGTGAAATCGATACGGACGACCTGATTGACGTCAAGTTTGAACGCAGTCTGCTTTGCCTTCTTGAATCCCCCATGCTCGACTTCAACCGTGTAGTCGCCCGCTCTCAATTCGGTGACGACGTATTCACCGTCGCTATTCGTCGTGATTTTCTTAACCACGTTGGTCTCGATGGCGGTCACAGTGACTGTGGCGCCCGCAATGACGGCGCCGGACGGATCCTTTACCGCCCCGACAATCTTTCCCGTCTCGACTTGCGCGCGAAGTATAACTGGCGCGGCTAGAAAGAGAATCACGGCAACCCAGCACGGGAGCGAAACAATACTTCGCGAAAGCAGGCCTGATCGCATGTATGTTCCGGAGTTCATACCGATGCTCCTGTCCAATCGCCGCATATAAAGCTCATATGCATATATGATGTCAAGTAAAAACACTTTTTCGCAGCAAGCACCAACCAATAAATAGATTTAAACTATTGATATTAAATGATATATTACTGATACCTGAAGGCCAGAAATAAAGATTAAAAACGACCTATAAACGTAGTATTATATGTTTATAGGTAGAAGCAACATGGCTTCCTCATCGACATTGATTAGCGGCTTCGTGATGGATCCCACCAGCTACGTCCCCTATTACATGCAGATCGTCGATCAGGTTCGCGATCTCATCAAGAAAAACAAGCTCACTCAAGGAGAAGTTTTTTGTTCGGAAGGGGAATTGGCGGAAGCGCTCGGCATCAGCAAAATGCCGGTACGGCAGGCATTCCAGAAGTTGCGCTCTGAAGGACTACTCATCATTGCAAAGGGAAAGCGTCCGATCATCGGGTCCGGGCGCGTGCCTTGGAACTTCCAGCAACTTCGAGGCTTCAGCGAAGAAATGCGCCGGCGTGGCCTCAGTCCCTCCGCTCGATTGCTAAGTATGAGTCTAGAAGCGCCCGATCTCGAGGTCGCACAGGCTCTCAAGCTTAGTCCAGGAGAAAAGGTCTATCGGGCCCATCGCCTCCGCTCAATCAATGGAGACCCGGTTGCCGTCGTCACCAGCCACCTTCCCGCGCGGATTTTCTCTGGCATCGACAAGCAGGACCTTGAAAACCAATCGTTGTATTCAATTTTCGAGCGGGTATACAAACGCAACCTGCAATGGGCGGAAGAAATTATCGGCGCGAAGGTTGCGGATCAAGAAGAAGCCGGAGTCCTCGAGACCTCCGCGGGTAGCGCTCTGCTGGTGATTCGTGAAACGACCTTCGACTCGCAGAGCGTGCCAATCGAATACAGCCTGTCATTGCTGCGGGCCGACCGCTACACAGCGTCGGTTATTTCTGTTCGAAAGAACTGATGGCATGGGACTGGCCGCAACGCCCTCAAACGCCGCCGGCGTGTGCAGCGCGGGCCGCGGCTCGATAAATTCCGCGCAGCTTGGAAATAACTGCCGCGCACACTTTCCGCGCCAATCCCGGCTCACGAAGATGAGCCAGGAACAACCGCCGAACCTGCGCCGGACTCACTTTGCCCGCAAGATAGGCATCATAGATCTGGGATCCAATCCGGTATCCCCAGCCTTGAACCAGCGCCTCGAATTCCTCATCGCCGGCATCTCCGGAAGTCAGCGCAGCCTTCTCACACGCCGCTCGCGAAAGCTGCGCATCTGCTCCGTCCGGCGCCGGACGCGATGGATATAACACCCGCGATCCGAAATAGGCGACTGCATGTTCCATCACCCGAACGTAGAAACGATCGCCAGGCCGCGAATCCGAAGCCGCGCCGACTAGGCGATCCAGTCGGGCCGGTAGTCCTTGGCATGCCTGATGCAAAAACCGCGTCGCATCCTCCGCCGCATGCATCATTTGGAAGTCGCGAACCCAAAACGCGTTTACTGCCGGAAGATACGCGCTCCCGCGGCGCTCCATGCATTCCAGCATTGAGACCAGATCCTGCTCCTGGATTCCCTTTCGAGTAAGCAATCGCCGCAATGTCGATTCTGACGATCCTCCATAGACTTCAGGCAGCATGTCCACCAGGAACTTCGGCTGCGTGCTGTTGTGCGGCGAGTACCGGTTGATCGCCAGGAAACTGACGAGGCTATCAATGAGGTTGTAGATCGTCGGCGCAAAATCTGGAGCATCATCGCACCGGCTCCATTGATCCAGAAACAGCCGGTAGCTCTCGTACTTCTCAAGTGGCGTTGCATTGAAAACGCAGAGTACGTCGTCGCTCACTCGAACTACCTCAACCCGGTCCGCCTTTTCCCCGGCTGCACGCCAGTAAAGCGCGTCATTGTTTTGTAGCACAGTCAAAACTTTGCCGGATAGCACCTGCTCCCGCACGATCTTCGGCAAATGCCCCGGTGCAAGGTGCGACTCTCCGAAAAGTACAAAAATCACAGCCTCCGGATGCTTCTCTCGGATCTCAGCAATCTTGATGGCTGCATGCCGGTCGCGTGCCCCAATCTTCCGGAGGTCTTCCCGCGGCATGCAGTCCAGCCCATACAAGGCCTCGGCATGATCCCGCGCCATGACGAGCAGTTCGTAAAACGGCGCCCACTCATATCCCCAGTCAAGGTCAAAGCGAATGCGTTGCCGGAATTCTTCTTCATCAATCTCGCGCCGCCACCATTCATCCAGGATGTGCTGATCGCGCGCAAAGATCGTCTCCACTCCAAGGACTACTGGGCGGTCCCCTGCCATCGCCCGCTGCTCAATCAGTGCTGCCGCTTGCCTCTGTGATGCAGGCAGCGCATGGTAATCCCCGATCAAAACAACGTCGGCCGCATGAACGACGCCGCGCAGTTGCTCGGCATCGAGCACACCTTCATAACTCCGGTATGCCTCATTGAACTCGCGCAAATATTTTCGGCGGCCGTGCGAGTCCTGCAACCGGATCTCGCGCTCCACTCCTGCCAGCGCGTGCAACTCCGCCACACTGCGCCGCGACCGAAGATTTGCCGTCGTTGCCATCGTTCCGCTCGCTTGACTTCTGCTTCCCTGACTCCCTATGCTCCGGTGTTCGCCTCGAAGCGTGAACTGGAGCGCGATTGCTACATCAACCGCCAAAAAATCTGACCGTCGCCACAACCGGCGCCAGCGGAGCCATCTTCCTCCGCCACTTCCTGCTCGCCGTCACTGCCGACGAACGCGTCGAAACGGTGAACTTCATCGCCTCCGACAGCGCTCTCCGAGTCATGGCGGAAGAACTGGACCTCAAGGGCCGGTCCAACATCGTCAGCCAGCTCCTCGGCTCGGCCAATTCCAAGAAGATCGAGGTGCAATCCAACGCCGACATCGGAGCCAATGTCGCCAGCGGTTCCTATCCCGCTGACGCCATGGTGGTCATCCCGTGCAGCGTTGGCACCTTGGCCCGCATCGCCAACGGAATCGCTGCTCAGCTCATCGAACGCGCCGCCGACGTTACTCTCAAAGAGAAACGTCCGCTCGTGCTCTGTGTTCGCGAAACGCCCCTCAACAAAATCCACATCCGCAACATGTACCGGGCAGCCGATGCCGGGGCCACCATCTTTCCGCTGATCCCCGCCTTCTACTACCGCCCTGCTTCATTAGATGAGATGGCCCGCGAGTTCGCCTATCGCGTCCTGGCCCATCTCGGTGTTCCGCAGCCTCAAGCGTTCCGCTGGAAAGGCTGATTCATCAACAACTTACACGCCTAGGAAAAAGATCCGCCCTGTGTACAGCAATCGGCAAAGACTGGGCCGGATTTCAGTGTAGATACCCAAAAGTGCAGGCGTCAGATATCCCCCGGTCATGTCCAGCCGGAGTTTTGAGTGATGTTGCGAGATTTCCACGGCCCAAATTCCCCCTCGCGGCCTTAGAATGCGGCACATTCGCAGCGGGGGTTCCGGTTGAAACCATTTTGGGTGAGTTCTCTGATCTGTTTGTCGCTTTTGTGTCATGCGCAAGCACAAAATCCGCTTGCACACGATCCCAAGGCAGCCAAGGCAGGGGAATACGAGTTCCGCATCAACTGCGCCCTGTGCCACGGTCTCGGTGCACACGGCGGAGGCCGCGGCCCGGACCTCACCCGCGCCCAAAAGAAGCACGCTCACAACGATGCGGAGATGTTCCAGGTCATCAGCAATGGCATCCCCGGCACCGCCATGCCCGCCAACGGCACCAACGGCCAAGGCGTCGGCATGACCGACACCGAGATTTGGCAGATCATCGCCTACATTCGCAGTCAGGAAGTAAAAACATCCGCGAAGCAGCAAGGTGATCCGGCCCACGGTAAACAGCTCTTCTTTGGCGATGGCAACTGCTCCCTGTGCCACATGGTCGCCGGCAATGGAGGCCGCCTCGGTCCCGACCTCACCGGAGTAGGCGCATCACGCACGCGTGCCTCGTTGATCGACTCTATCCGCAACCCATCTCGTCGTCTGGCCTGGGGTTTGACCGAGCCTACGAAGGAGTTCCCCCAGGAGTACGTAACTATCACCGCGGTTACGGCAGACGGAAAAACCATCAGCGGCGTCGCCTTGAATGAAGACAGCTTCACCGTCCAGGTCATGGACCGCGGCGAGAACCTTCACTTGCTTGAAAAAGATACGCTGAAGTCATTCCAGAAAAGCCGTGAGTCGACCATGCCGAAATACGATCCCGAGGTGTTAAGCGACAAAGACATCGACGACATCATCGCCTTCCTCGCGAACGTGGAGGCGAAATGAGCGTGAGAACCTCGTGGGTATCGATGCGGTTGAAGGTAACCTCGGACGTGTGCATCCGAGAGTGGAAGAGCGGCCCTTTCAGGGCCGCGTTACGCATGATCGAGAGAAAGGCCTTTAGGCCCTGTGCATTCCTGACGTTTTCTTTCCTGATTTGCTTTTCCAATCCTACGTTCATTCACGCCCAAGTCACTTCCGAGCGCCTTCTCAATTCCTCCAAAGAGCCGCAGAACTGGATGACCTACTCCGGCGATTATTCCGGCAAGCGCTTCAGTGCTCTCGATCAAATCAACGCGGCGAATGCGCACAACATGGTCGCTAAGTGGGCATTTCAAACCGGTGCCACAGGAAAGTTCGAATCCACCCCTTTGGTAGTCGACGGCATTCTTTACGCCACCGGTCCCGATAACCGTGCCTTCGCGCTCGATGCCCGCTCCGGCCGCCCGATCTGGATCTACCAGCGCCAGGTCCCTTCCGACATCCGTCCCTGTTGCGGACGGGTCAACCGCGGAGTAGCCATTCTCGGCGACAAGGTTTTCTGCGGAACGTTGGACGCTCACATCGTCGCGCTCGATGCCAAGACGGGCGCCGTCCGTTGGGACGTCGAAGCCGCCGACTACCGCATCGGACACAGCTTCACCGTCGCGCCGCTCGCGGTGAAGAATCTGATCATCATCGGGATTTCGGGCGGCGAGTACGGCATACGCGGTTTCATCGACGCCTACGACGCCGACACCGGTCAGCGCAAGTGGCGGTTCTACACGGTTCCCGGACCGGGAGAACCCGGCCATGACACCTGGCAAGGCGACTCGTGGAAGGTCGGAGGAGCGCCCGCATGGAACACAGGCACCTACGATCCGGCAACCAATCAGATTTTCTGGCCCACGGGAAATCCTTCGCCATCGAACCGCGGCGCAGGACGGGAAGGTGACAATCTCTACAGCAATTCCCTGCTCGCACTCAACGCCGATTCCGGCAAGCTGAACTGGTATTTCCAGTTCACCAAACACGACGAGCACGATTGGGACGCCACGCAGGTCCCGATCCTCATCGACTCGGGCGGCAAGCAGCTGATCGCGCAGGCCGACCGCAACGGCTACTTCTACATCTTGGATCGCACGAACGGAAAGTTGATCTCGGCAACTCCATACGGAAAGACAACGTGGAGCGACTCGAAAGATTCCGACGGACGCCCGATCCCCAACAAGCAAGCCTCTCCGACACTCGAGGGACACACCGTCTGCCCTGGCGCACTGGGCACAACCAACTACATGCCGCCCACCTACGATCCGCAAACGGGGCTGTTCTATGTCACCGCGCGCGATCAGTGCGACATCTTCAGCACCGCTCCCCAGCCTTACGAACCGGGTCATGCTTTTTACGGCAGCGCCTACTTCCCGTCGGAAGAAGCTGAGCCCCACCTTGGATTTCTGAAGGCAATTGATCCCGTTACAGGCGAAACGAAGAAAGTGTTCCAGCACTCGTCCCCGACATGGTCTGGAGTGCTCTCAACGGCTGGAGGCCTGGTCTTCAGCGGAGATGCGGAAGGCAACATGATCGCTTTCGACGCCGCGTCACTCAGGCCTCTCTGGCATTTTCAGATGGGCGGAGCAGTCTACGCCGGCCCAATGGCTTACTCCGTTGACGGAAAAGAATATGTAGCGATTGCCGCCGGCTCGACCATCTACGCCTTCGGCTTGCAATAATCTTGAGACAATGTCATTCCGAGCGGAGCGAGGAATCTGCTGTCAGCCGGCAGCGTTCCGACGGCAGCCGGCGATCACAGCGCAGCGTTCGGCACCGCGCTCGAAATCCCCAACGCAGCTTCCAGCAGACGCCGCACACGCACCTCCGGAACAACCGAGATCTGATACTCGCGCCCTTTGATCTCTCCAAGAGAGATCTTCTCGTTGCGATATCTCATCGGACTCGGCACGATCTGCCCTAGATTCGCGTGGATCTCGCGGGCTCCAGTCTGCGTGATGATGCGGCGGACATTGCCCTCGCGAATTCCTCCGCCGATCATGATTGCCACTCGGCCGCTTGCTTCAGTGATCAGGCCCGCAACGGCAGCGATCGCGTCCTGCACATTCTGTCTTCCGCCTGACGTCAAAATCCTGTCGACGCCGGCATCGATCACATCTTTTAGCGCTTCTGGCAAGTCCTGCGCCATGTCGAACGCTCGGTGAAACGTCGTCGTCATCGGACGCGCAACCTCGACCAGGCAGCGTGTCCGAGGAACATCGACGTGCCCGTCTTCGGTCAGCACACCGAACACAACACCGTCCGCTCCGATCTGCTTGGCCGTGGCGATGTCTCGCTTCATGCTTTCGAATTCGTCAGGCGTATAGAAGAAGTCTCCGCCTCGCGGACGGATGATCACGTGTACAGGAATCCGCACCTTGCGGCGCACGACTTCCATCAGCCCGGCGCTCGGCGTGGTGCCGCCTTCCGCCAAACTGCTGCACAACTCAATGCGATGCGCCCCGCCGCGTTCCGCCGCCATCGCGGAAGCTACCGATTCCACACAGACTTCCAGCAGCACCTGTTCGCTCATGAATCCCGTTTGTTCATTCGGCCGCAGCAGACTATCGTGCATCTGGTCGCGGGAGAATATACATGATCGTGCGTTCTGACGCAGCTTCTTCAATCACACGTAATCTGGCGGAACTACTGATCCGCCAGATTACGAATTTTGCCTAGAAGCTATAGTGCAAGCCGAGTTGGATGTGGCGCTCCTGGGAGCGCACAGAGCTGATTGCGCCAAAGTTCGGATCCCCAATGTTGTTATCCGGGTTCCCGTAACTTGCGATATTGAACAGGTTGAAGAAGTCGGCGCGGAAGCCAAGCACGTGCCGTTCGCCCCACACGTGGAAGTCTTTGAAGATCGCCGCATCCACGCTGCGGTAACCCGGAGCGCGCTCCGTGCTGTTGTGCGCCGTCCCGAACGTGAACGGGGCCGCCGGCCCGTATGCGCATGTGCCATCGTCCACGCCCGCGACTGTGCAGGGTTGCACCGACGCATCAGTTCCCCACCAATTCGCCAGAGTCTGGTCGTGAATCGTCATGTGGCGGTATTGATTGGCTCGGCTGAAGCCCCAGCTGTTCGTATTGCTGTTTCCAGGTCCAAAAATCGTGACCGGGAATCCCGAGTAGAGGATTGCAGACGTTGCGATCTTCCATCCACCGAAGGCTGCGTCAAGTCCGCGGTTCACATTGGCGCCGTAGGTCTTCCCGTGTCCGAACGGCAGCTCGTACACCCCTACGAAGTTCAAGCTGTGACGAATGTCCATGCCGGACGGACCGTAGTCGGCATTGATGTCGTATCCGTTCTGATGCGACGAACCATTAAAGCTCGTACCGGAAACCGCATAGTTCCCCGACGAGTCCGTCAGCGACTTGGCAAAGGTGTAGTTCAGCGAGTATTCCAGCCCTCGATGCGTCCTCTGACGCAAACTGACTTGCAGCGAGTTGTAGGTCATCCTGGCTTGTGACTCAGTAATCAATACGGGATTGCATTCCCCCACCAGCGAGAAGTAAGGCGCTTGATCCGCTGTCGGGATACTCGCAGCACCGCATCCACCGATGCCGGAGATGTCTTGCGCCTGCGTCGTTGTGAGCTGGTTGCCATTCCGGTAGTCGGCCAAATGATGCCCGACTTGTCCGTGATAACCGGCACTCAGAGAGAGTTGGTTCGTGAGCGCGTATTCCGTGACGAGTGTGAACTGATGGATATAAGCGGGCTGCGTATCCTGCGGCCACACCGAATACAAGGAGTTGTTTATGCCCAAAGGCTGGCTGAAGGCGTCGGTCACATTGAACGGCGAGCCGCCCGACGCTCCCGACGGCGTCGTAGCCGTGCTGTTGATCGCCAGCGAGAACGGCGGACTCGACGTCAGCCGCTGGTTGAACGAGAATCCTTCGAAGAAACTAGAAGCGCCATAGCCGCCCCGAACCACCAGTTTGTTGGTCGCTTGATACGCGAAGCCCACTCGCGGCATGAACTGCTTGTAATTCGCGTTGTAGCACGCGTGCGTCGGGCACACGATCGATCCCGCAATCGCTCCGTCGGGAACATGCCCTGCGTACTCTACGGTCCCGTTCGGGAGAACGTTGGCTGTCTTGTTGTTCTGTTCGTACCACGGTTGATCGTATTCGTATCGGATTCCGAGGTTGAGCGTCAGGCGGGATGTTGCTTTGAAATCATCCTGAACATAACCCGCGATGCGCCACTGCCGGTTGCCTACCCATCCAAGGGGAGATGCCAACTGGACGTTCTGAATAAGCCCGAGAACGAAGTCTGCGGCTCCGTATCCCTGCCCGCCCGGCAGGCCGGTGAATTGCCCGTTGTAGCTGAATTGTCCAAGAAATCCGACGTTGCCGGCATTCAGATAGTTCTGCTGGTACCGGGTCGCTTGCCCTCCAATGGACAGGAAGTGCCGGCCTCGTTGCCATGTCAGGTTGTCCTGGTAGTTGAAGGTGTTGTCGGTGAATACCTGCGGATTCGCGTTCGTCCCGAGATAGGTGGCTCCGCTGATGCTTTCCCCGGTGAAGCCGACATACTTCTGGCTGCCAAACGGGATCCCAACCTTCTGGTCACCGGTCAGCCCGAACTGTCCACTCGGATCGCTCGGCACACCGTTGTTCCAACGCACGCGCGTAAACCCGAAGCGTGCTTCGTTCACGATCGTGGGTGAGAATGTGTGCACAAAGCTCGCGCCCGCGATCTTCGTTGGATACGTGTTGAAAGCCGGAAACACGACGGGAATGATCGCCGTGGTGTGATCGCTGCCTTTGCCCTGAGAATAGAATCCGCTGATCTTGTCCACGCTGTTCGGCGTCCAGTCAACCTTGAAGTCTTCCTGGTTATTCGAAATAAAACTCGACTGTGGACCCACGAAATCTCCCTGGATCAGCCCATCTCCTCCATTCGCAATGGACACCGCGGGCCGGTTGGGTAATGGATAAAGCTCGGGATGCGCGAACAAGTACGTGGCAACCGGATTCACAATCGGCACACCCTGATTGTTTGTATACGGCGTGAAGTTATTCTGCGTGTCGTAAAGCTGAATCGGAGTCGCCGCATCGGTCAGCAGCGCAGAAAAGTCGCCGTTGCGCATCGCCTGCGTGAGGACACTCGCCGACGCCTCGCCGCCGGTGTGCCGGCGCACTCCCTCGTAGTCGGCGAAGAAGAAGAGCTTGTTCTTGACGATGGGCCCGCCGATGGTTCCGCCAAAGATGTTCTGCGTGTAAGAATTTTTCGGAATGACCGGATTGGAAAGGCCGTTCGCCCACGAATTCGCGTCGAATATCTGGCTCTGCAGAAAATCGTACAGAGATCCGTGCAACTCGTTCGTGCCCGATTTCAAAACCGTGACAACCGCGCCGCCGTTGGCGTTTCCATAGGTCGCGTTCGCATTCGCTGAAACGACTCGCACTTCCGCGATTGCGTCGGGAGCCGGGTTGTATCCGATCAGATTGTTCTGCGGCTCGTTGTTGTCCGCGCCTTCGATCGTATAGTTGTTTGCCTGCTCGCGATTTCCGTTGATCGCCGCAATACCGCTGTTGTAAGTGTTGCGCTCGATGGCGTTGCCGCCGCTCATTCCAGTCGGATCCGTGTCAACCGATCCAGCCTGGAAAAGCGTGAGCTGCGAAAAATTGCGCCCGTTCAACGGAATGTTCGAGATCTCGTTCGTCGAGAGCGTGTTTCCCAGCGTCGAATCGGTCGTGTCGAGAATCGGGTGGAACTCTTCCTGCACCACGACTGTCTCGGTGGAACCAATCTTCAGAGCTACATCGAACTTTGCGGTCTGATCGATCTCAAGCTGGAACGGATTAACCTTGGCCGCAGTAAAGCCCTTTGCCTCAATTCGGAGCTGGTACATCCCGATGGGCAAGAATCGTATGGTGTAGGCCCCGCTCGCATTCGTGGTCGCGGTCGTTGTGACCCCGGTGGAGGTGTTTTCCGCCGTCACCGTCGCTCCTGAAACCACCGCCCCGCTCGGATCGGTGACGAGTCCCGTAATCGATCCGGTCACGGTTTGCGCCCACGCCGAGCCCAGACCAAGCAGGCAGGCCAGACACACTGCTGCCAACAAACGGACACTGCGGCTTGCTGTCATAACTGTCCTCCGTTGCATTTGAGGGGATGCAAAAGTCGAGAACCGCCCCTGAATGAATAGCTGACGCTAATCAGTCTCGTTGCTCACTGTCAAGCATAAAATGATCGTTTAAGCTTAAATCGATCATTTCATAGATCATATAAATCTATTAGCGTCTGTCTTGTGAAACGTTTTAATAAACTCAAACACCCCGTAGAAAAGCCTTGTTGCGCCTGTGAATCCCCCCAAAAGAGCCTGAGCCCGGCTCGTCACCGGGCTCTTGGGGAAGGCTCACCGCACTAGATTGTTTGGCTTAGGGTGAGCAGCCGGAACTCACCTGCGCAAGAGTGGCGCTCTTCGAAGCAATCTTGCAGTCGTAAAACCGGCCGCTGGAATTGAACTGCGTATACTCCTGCTCGCTCCTGCCGGAGCCAACATCGGTGGCGTGGCCGGAATCCGTGATCGAATTGAAACGGTGCAGTTGCCCATCATGGAAGACACGAACGTTATCCTGATAGTCCTGCGCCGTGGTCACCGTGAACCCGAACAAGGCTGAACTCACGGGGAATATGAAGTCAACGCGGATCGGGAAACTGTAATCGTTATGCGTGACCACCGTCCCGCCGTGATTCACTGCAGTCGTCACGGTCGAAACCTTGTTCTTAACGGACGTCTTCTGATCGAGCACGGTAGCATTCACCGTGTCGAAATCAATATCCTGCGTGCTCGAGAAATCCTGGTGACCGTCAATCGACGTCGTAACTCTCCCATGCGATGTGTTCACGTATCCCGCGATATTGAAGTGCCGGTCTGACACAACTCCGATTGTTCCCGTCACCGTCGAAGTTCCCTGCAGGTTTTCGGTCACCACCGGATTTGGCGCCGCCAGAGTATTATTCGTCACTGCGCCGGTCACCTGCTTCGACCCCTTATCCAAATAAAGCAGCAGCGATGCTGTATCAGAAAAATACCCGTCATCGTTGAAGACGCTGAGCGCAACGGTGTGCGGATTTCCGTCGCTCAACACTCCTGCGAACGGAGTCAGATCCACTCGGTAGGGTACGAAATCGAGCGTCTGAATTCCCGGGCTAGGCACCCACTGGTCAGGCAGAAAACCCGTGTAAACCCAAGGAGATACCGGTGCTAATCCGGCTGGCTGGCCATCAATCGTGACTTCAGTCTCGCGGAAATCTGTGTTTCCGCATCCGTACACTTCGTTGATATTTGCCAGGTCATTCGGAAAGCACGCATACCACTGCTCGTCCACCGATTGACTCTGTGAAACCACATCCAGGTACGCGCGCTCCACATTTGTCGGCAGGATGAAAGTAGTCGACAACTGGTCCGTGGGCAAAGTCAGCGTCGCAGGAAGGTTGATTCCGCCGGTGCTATTCACCTGCTCCAGCGGAAGCACCATGTCCGCAATTCCGCGGCGATCGTGACCGTCATTCGCTGGATAGAACTCCAGGTCCGCATTCACCGTGAACACTCCGTTGAGCGTGTTAAACGGCGGGGCGCAATCATCGGTGCAGTTGGCCAGCACAATCGTTCCTGTCTGCGGCATGGCCATCAGCGATGCATAGTCGGTAATGTCGCGCTCGACGTGCCAGGTGTTGGTATCAACAGCCAGCGGCTCTGGAGTCGTGCCGAAATAAACATCCGTGTTCGCGATGTACATGCTCGCGGTACGGTCAAACTGCACCCCTCCGTTTTCGCTGAAATTAATTTCAAGCACCACCTTCTGCCAGGGACCGGAGCAATTCGTCGGAGGAGTGAACGGGAACGTCTGCGCCGTGTCGGAAAAATGCGCGAACGTGAACCCGGAGAACAATTGCACGGTGCATGGCTTAATGTGCGGACGTGGCACTACCGGATCCGCAGTCACTTCGAACTGCGTTCCAATTTGCCGCTTTGTGCTCTGCGCTGAAGCCGGCGAAATGCTGGTTATCGAAAGCACAAGGGACACAGCGACGAACGAGGCATAACACCTGGGGGAAGGCTTCATAGGCACTCCTTCACGAATTGCCGGAGGGGCATCCGGCAGTGCACACTTATCGCACTGGTTTACGTAAATTGTCAAGGAATTTGATCGATTACGGCCATTTCAATCGTTGGCATGCTCACGATCCTAATATTGGCCCATCTGCAGTTTTCTCCCTCATCCTCATTTCTGTTATAAGTGCAGGCGGCAGACAGGGCATTCTCATGAAGGCACGCAATCGGGCCGACCAAATTCTTCGCGAATTGCGACAGGAGGGAAATCTGTCGCTCGATGTCCTCATCGAACGTCTGGGTGCTTCTGCCGCTAGTGTTCGCCGGGACCTCACCAAGCTTGAGACCAAGGGTCTCGTTCGCCGCACCCACGGCGGAGTCACTCTGGTCGAACCTCTACTCTACGAGCCATTCCGCTACGACTCCGTGTTTCAAAGCCGTGATCAGCATCGCCCCGCTGAAAAGCGTCGGATCGGTATTGCCGCCGCCGAAATCATTCAGGAAAACGAAACCGTAGGATTCACCGCCGGAACTACTGCTACCCAGGTCGCGCGCAATCTGCGCAACCGCCACAACATTCGGGTCATCACGAACGCCATCAATATCGCGATGGAACTGAGCAACTGCGCTGGCTTGCGCACCTTCGTCACCGGAGGTTTCGTCCAGTGGGCGGGCTCCTTTTCGCTGGTCGGCCACGCTGCCATCACTTCGCTAAAAGACGTTTACATGGACCGTGTCTTCGTTAGTGTCTGCGGCATCGACGCCGCCCGAGGTATTACCGTCATTGAAACGGAAGAAGGTCTGACCTTCCGCACCATGATCGAACAATCAAAACAGACGGTCGTCGTTGCCGACTCCACAAAAATCGGCGTCGTCACTCCAGCGCTGATCTGTCCCATTTCCAACATCCACATGCTCATCACCGACGAGCGCGCCTCCGACAAAGCGGTAGCCCCATTCATCCAGCGCGGCATCGACGTCCACAGAGTGTGATCAGGAATGTGTTAGGTGCCCCATTTCTGGCTGGTTTTGCCAGAAGTGGGGATTTTGGCCTCGCCCGTCTGAGAACTCTAGGGAGGGGCACGACTTCAGTCGTGCCGTAACCGTCGCACAACTCAGCCGGCTTCAGCCGCTGAGGATTGCTTTTCGAGAGGTTCCCTACTTCGCGTCAAAAACCTGGAACTCCCGAATCTGCGCCTCCGCCGTCGACGACAGAATATTCAATCGAATCCTCGACGCCGTCACGCGCGGGAAAGAATCGATCCGCTTGTGCCCGATCGCGCCACCGTTCATTACGTCCACCCACTTGCCATCCTTATATATCTCGATCGCGAACTTCTCCACATGCTGCCCCGAATTAAGCCACTCCATGATTAAGGTGTGATCAAAGCTCACGGGCTTGCCAAAATCCAGCTCCAGCACCGCATGATGCGAACCAGCTGGAGCCGACCAGAACGTATCGGGATCTCCATCCATCGCCGGCTCCCCCGACGGATCATGCGCCACATGCTTCAGCGTCCGATCTTCTCCATACCGCTGCCGCACGGCCTCGCCGAATTCCTTAAGCCGCTTCACATCCGCGTCCGGCAAACGTCCTGTTCGATCCGGCGCAATTCCTAACATTAGTTGCCCGCCACGTCCTACGGTCTGCTCGTACGTCGTCACCAGTTCCGCCACGCTCTTCAAACTCGCTTCATCATTCGGATGCCAGAACCAGTGATTTTTTCTTAACGGCGTGTCCGCTTCCACCGGGCGCCAACGCAGATATCCATGCCGGTCGATCACGTTCCAGTTCTCGTACGGAATCGATCCGCTCTCATTTCCCACCCACCGGATATCTCCATAATCGAACAACGCCATATCCGCAAATACGAGCGCGTTCGGCTGATACGTCCGCAACTCTTCGACAATTTTCGGAAAGTTGTACACGTGCCCCGCGCTCCCCGCTCCATCCAGCCAGAACTCCTCGAGATCACCGTAGTTCTGCGCAAGTTCATCCAGTTCGGCGGTGTAGTACTTGTCGTACTCGGAGGAGTTGCTGTACCGCGGCTCGTGCCGGTCCCACGGCGAAAGGTACACTCCAAACTTCAAACCATTCTTTCGAGCCGCCTCTTCCACTCGGCCCACCGCATCACCGCGCCCGCCTTCCCACGGACTACTCTTCACGCTGTATTCGGTCTGCCCGGTTGGCCATAGACAAAATCCGTCATGATGCTTGGCCACGAAAATCACATACCGGATCCCCGCCGCCTTCAATGCTTCCATCCACTGCTCAGGATCAAAATTTGTCGGGTTGAACACCTTCGGGTCAGCCGTCCCATCTCCCCACTCGCGGTCCATAAAAGTATTCGGACCGAAGTGAATGATCGCGCCCATCTCGAGATCCTGCCACTCCACTTGTTGGGGCGAAGGTTTCACATCGACCGGGTTCTGCGCAACGAGCGGGAGAAGAACACAGAAAGGTAAAAACAGACCGAGTCTTACGTGCCTCAGTAGCATGGCGAGAAGCCTATCATTCTTTATTTCAGACCACTATCGGAACGGACTCATGTCCGGCAGATCGAAAGAGCGCGATTGCCGCGCAAAGTTCGACCCCCATCCATGCGCCCCGTTACGGATCGGGTACTGCAAAATCCCCGGATTGACGCCGGATTCATTTCACGCTAATGTGGCCTTACACCGGAAAGGAGGTGGTCTGATGACAAGTTCTGAAGGCAGTTGTAGAAAGACCCATAGACCAGGTGAGGTGGCTGAGACTTAGAGCAGGTCGCTCTAAGCGGGGCTTTGGGCGCGGAATTTGCTAGTACCGCATTCGAAGCTACAGCCCGCACACTACCGGTGATTAAGGATTGGTTCCGCCCGGCGGGTAGGTCGCGCCGGGAGCCCGGAGTAGCCGAAGAGGCCACGTAGAGTGACCACCTCTTGGTCAATCCACAACAGTCCACCGGACAGCCCATAGGCGCAAGCCTGTGGGCTGTTTGTTTTTTTTGAAAAGAGATTGAGGACCGTGTGGGGACGGCCGCCTCGGCCGTCCAGCGAGCGAAGCGAGCGCTCGCGGGTGCCCCATTTCTCGCTTTTCTCTGTGTTTCTCTGTGTCTCTCTGTGATCTCTGTGGTGAATATTCATCCCTCGATCTTCGTGTCTCTAAACAAAAAAAGAGACGGCGACGAATCGCCGTCTCACTTACGGTTGTACTACCCCCTCATTAGAACGTTACGCGGAACATCAGCTGCATGTTGCGAGCTCCGGTCGTGACGCTGCTGATCGTGTTCGCGCTCGTGTACGGCTCGCCAACACCGGCAGCGCTTCCAAGATTTTGTCCGCCCGGCGTTCCGAGGCTTTTGTGATTGAACACGTTCGACGCATCCGCACGGAACTCAATTCGGACGCCTTCCCACGGCAATGCGAATGACTTCGCCATTGACATATTGAACACATTGATGCCCGGCCCATAGAGGCTGTTTCTCCTCACGTTGCCCCATGTTCCGTCTGCAGGTTTGCTGAAGGCTGCGGGATTGAACCATCCGTTGATTCCCTTGTTGGACAAATACAGAGGAACTCCCGGAATTCTGTTCGGGAACTGTGTTCCCGCGAGCGACCAGTTAGCCTGATCTCCGTACACCGTGAAGGGGTTGCCCGTCTGCAGAACAACAGTTCCCGAGAGTTGCCAGCCGCCGACGAGTTCGTCGAGCAATGCGTTGCTGCTCAGGAATTGGTGGCCTCGGCCAAAGGGCAACTGATAGACAACGTATCCCTTAAATGCGTGACGGACGTCGAAGTTGGAATTGCTGTAGTTTGCCGCCGGATTGGTAGCATCCTGGTAATCCTGCGGGCCCGCGCGGCTTCCCCACCCTGATGAATCCAAGTCGTCCAGGAAATGCGCCCACGTGTAGTTGAAGCTCATGCTCAGTCCACGAGTCATGCGCTTCGTAACCGACGCTTGCAGCGAATTGTAGTTGGATATGGCATTCGTTCGGCTGCTGGATCCCGTTATGCCCTGGAAATTCGGGAAGGGCCGGCTTGCCGAATCATTAGGCGACCAGAGGGCTTGGGGCACCTGGTTGATGTCCACGGGATACGCAAGGTTGAAGCCGTGGCTTCCGACATAAGCAACTTCAACCACCATATCGGTAGTCAGAGAACGCTGCACGCCGAAGTTCCATTGATAAATCTTTGGCACCGCCGTGTGGTATGCCTGGTAGTTGAATCCTCCGCCGTTGAAGCGCGTCGGGTCCGTAGAACCTGACGTATACGGGAGTGCCGTTCCCGAATTCTGTGGAGGTCCGTTGTAGAACGAGCTCGCCAGGATGGAATTGCCATTTCCACCTAAGAGAACGGCCGGATAGATGCCGTTGGTGGGATCGGTATAGTTCCCCGTAGAACCAACTGCATTGCCCATACCGGTACCGTACGTATCGAGGCTCCAGTTATAAGCGTACAGTCCAAAGCCACCTCGCACTGTCGTGTTCGGCTTCATCGCCCACGAAAATCCAATACGTGGCAAGAACGTGTCCTTCACATTGGCTTCCAAGGCAGACCGGCCATTGGCGTGAGTACTTGCGTACCACGCTGCGCCAGCGGTATTCGTCGCCGGATTGTTCACGGTCGGATCAAACGTCACGATGTTTCCTTTGACTTCGTTCCAGCCATGGTTAATCTGCCAGCGCAAGCCCATATTGATGGTCAAGTTCGGACGTAGCTTGAAGTCGTCCTGTACGAACATCTGAGGGCTCTTCAGACGAGCTCCGTACTCCGGACTCTGGTTCGCCGACCAGTTGTTGACGTATCCCAACAGGAAGTCAGCGTACTCGAATCCTGTGCCCGGTACGGTGCACGCCGCACCGTTCGCACTGGCTCCGCAAACCGCGGGATCGGTCGTATATTGCTTCGTGTATTGCCCCGAGTACTGCATATTTCCTGCGGTGGCGTTCCCCCACGCAGTGGAGTTATCCCGGTACGCTAGCAACTCGCCACCGAAATGAAGAATGTGTTTGCCCCGGATCATGGTCACGACATCCGAGAAATCGAACACATGCTCCTTGTAGACCGAGTTCGAACCCGGAGTGAGCCACGAGTACGGATAGTTGCCCGTGGTCTCAAAGCCTGGAAAATCATCTACCTTCGCGAATTGCCAACCCAGTTGAGCAGCGTATCCTTTGTCCAGCGAGGAATCCGTGAAGTAGTTCATCTGATTCGTATAGCCGACTCGGAATTCGTTCACGGTTGAGTTACTGATGTTCCAAACGTCTGTGACCTGCGAATTGTTGTTGTCCACGTAGCCGTTCTGGCAACCTACGGGGCAGTTGCTGATCGTCGAAGGGCCCGGATACGTGAAATCGGCTTGGGTAACTGACATCGTGATGCGGTTGTTTGACTTTACATCCCAGTCCAAACGGCCGAAATACCGCTTCACGGGATTCGTAACCAACTGGCTGTAGTAATAGTTGTTGTTTTGCTGTCCCTCGCCTCCAATCGACTGTCCGCCGATAATTGGCGTCAGGAACGAAGGGTGGTTGGCTGTCGTCGGAAAAAATGCCGACTGGAACGCCTGGGAAACCGGGTCAAACAACGTGCTCGGGATGGCATTCGTTCCATACTCGCTGGCAAAGCTCTGCCGGACCGGATACGGATTACCAAGCCCGTCCAACGCGATCGTCTGCGTAGTCGGATCGAAGATCGAGTTCATGCCAGTAAAGTCACCGGCAATGTTTGCATCCGTAGGAAGAGTGTCGTAGCCATGTTGATTGCCATGGCTCACGATCTGGTCGTAGTTGAAATAGAAGAACATCTTCCGCTTCAGGATCGGTCCACCGATCGATCCGCCGAAATTGTTGTAACGAAGAAACGGAATGGCCCCGCTGCTGAAGTACGGATGGGCGGTCAGCATGTCGTTCTGAATGAAATCGTAGGCGGTGCCGTGGAACTGATTCGTTCCGCTCTTGCTGACCTGGTTGAAGATGATTCCGCCAATTCCGTACTGCGCCGAGAATGAAGATGTATTGACTTGCAATTCACTTACATTCTCGAACGTCGCCGGATTTGCATTCTGGCTGTGAGACAGCGTAGTCGACGCTCCATCCGCAATGATGTTGCTATAGGGCAGGTTGCCGTTTACCGCCACCACTTGCCCAGGGTTCGCCGTCCCTTGTGAGGAACCAGTCGCGCCGCTCGCGCCCGGCAGCAGGATCGTGAAGTTCTCCCAGTCCTGCGTGACCTGCGGCAACTCAACCATCGTTTTCGCGGTCAGAGTCGTGCTCTGCTCGCTGGTCTCGGTCTGCAGGAGCGGGACGTCAGAGGTCACCGTCACTTCTTCCGTCGAGGATCCCACCTTCAGTTCACCGTTCACTGTCGTGAAGCCGACCTGCACAGTCACTGGCCCACGCACCAGCTTCTGAAACCCGTCTTTCGTGAACGTGACCGTGTAGTTGCCTGTCACGATCGAGTCCGTGTCAAACAAGCCCGAGTCGTTCGACACAAAAGTCTTCGACACGCCTGTCTCCACATTCACCACCGTGACTGTCACTCCAGGAACCAACGCACCGGTGGTGTCGGTGACGGTACCGCGAATGTCACCGGCGTTTGTACTCTGCGCAAACGCTGCGGAGCTGAGAAATAGGAATAGAAGGAGGGGGAGACTACAGAGAACCAGTTTCTTCATGAACCGACCTCCATACGAGTCATTAATCTTTTTCAATTACGGACGATTCCGAACCAACTCATAAGCCGCGGTCACGACCGTTGTCAACCAAGGAATTACACTTCTACAACGATTTAGTGAGACAGGTGATTCTAGAGAGCGCGTCAGGCAAAGTCTGCTCTACGGAAGGCAGGGAATGACACTCTACTTTCGTATAGGTTTTGCGGGAACGTTTACGGAAATCACTCTAGCGAGATGATTCCGCGCCGCAGCGCGGCCGTGGCAGCTTCTGTGCGATCTTTCACATTCAACTTCTCGAGAACGTGGCTCACGTGCAACTTGACTGTGACTTCAGCGATGCTGAGGCTTGCGGCAATTTCTTTGTTGCCCATTCCTCTTGCGACCATCTTCAGCACTTCGACTTCACGAGTAGTGAGAGATCGATGCGCCATCCGCTCCGCCAGAAGCGGCGCAACTGCCGGATCCAGGTAGCGCCTGCCGTCGCGTACATCCCGTATCGCCCTTAATAGCTCTTCGCGCATCGCGCTTTTCAAGATGTACCCGCGCGCTCCCGCCTGTAACGATCGATAGACTTCTTCTTCCCCCGAGTGCGTCGATAGCATCAGGATGCGTGCATCCGGAAATTCGCGCACAATCGCCGCGACCGCCTCCGCTCCGCTCATCCCCGGCAATCTCACGTCCATCAGCACAAGACTCGGAAGATGTTTTCGATATGCCTCCAGCCCGGATTCCCCGTTTCCCGCTTCGGCAATCACCTTCATGTCGGGCTCTGCGTTCAACGATGACGATAGTCCCATCCTGACCATGAAATGGTCGTCCACCACCAGAATGCGCAGTGTTTTCGTGTCCGTAATCAAAGGACCGCCTGCTCCCTGACTGGAATTTCTATCGCGATCTTCGTTCCGCAATCCGGCGCGCTCTCCACTTCCAGGATGCATCCCATCGAATGCGCCCGCTCTCGCATATCCAGCAGGCCGAAGTGCCCGCTGGGCGCCGTCTCTTCCGGAACAAAACCTTTCCCGTTGTCTGTAATGCTGAGGCGCACTTTTTCCTGATCATATTGCAGCAGGGCCTGCACAGTCGTCGCTCTTCCGTGTTTGACGGCATTCGCCACCGCTTCTTGCCCGATCCGCAACAGATTCATCTCCATCGCTGCCGGCAAACGTGCAGGATTCCCCGTAACGCTCACATCAACCTTTACGTCATCTCGGGGCGACGATGGCTGCACGATATGGCGCAACGCCGAGACCAGATCTCCCTCTTCCAGCAGATGGCAGCGCAAATCCCACACCGAACGCCTTGCATCGACCATGCTGTGCCGGCTCATGTCGCGGGCCGCTTCCAGCGCCTCGCGCGCGACTTTCGGCGCTTGCTGGAAACAATCCACTGCAAGGTCGAGTTGCATCGTTATGCCTGCCAACTCCTGCTCCAGGTTGTCGTGCAGCTCACGCGCAATACGATTTCGTTCTTCCAACACAGCGCCACTGCGCATCTTGTGCCGAATCAGAGCCATCTGTTCCCGCAGCCTTCGGCCCAACACGACGATCCATGCCATCACAATCAGCAGAACTCCAACCGTTCCCCCCAGCACCCACAACGTGTGCCGCAGGTTCCACCACGATGGAGCATGCTCAACCGCCACGTCGTCCGCCGAACGCAGCAGGAGCCGGAACGACTGCGGAATGGACCACATCCCTCCGCTTTGCACCAGGCAAATTCCAGTCAGGCGCAGTTGGCTATTGAGCGGAATGTCGAGCAAGCGGTCGGAAGGCCCCCTCAGTGTCATCGTCGCGTCAAAGAGCCGCTGATCTTGCTGCAGCAGGAGTCGCACTCCGTCCGCCTGGGCATCCCGGCCAATCAACGTTGCCCTGGTCTCAACCAGCGCGCCGTCGAATTGTTCCCACGGAGCCGTGATTACGAACGGCATCGGCGTAACGGCGGTGGAAAGTCCTACTCGCGTAAACACGGCATCCGTAAGCACCGGCGCTGACTCTCCCGTGGCCGGAAACCCGACGGCATCCACCACCTCTCCGATATTGAGCTTTGTGTTCTGTTCGGTCAGTACGCGGAGTCCCCTACCATCGGCCTGCAGAAAAAGTGCTTTGCCCAATTCCTGATAGGCAACCACTCCGCGCACGCGCACACGATGCTCTGCTCCCCGTCCCGGGACGAACGTGAGCAACGACGACACCGGCACTGCGGGCGCCTGCATCTGGACTGTAATGAAGCTCAACCGTGGCACGTACAACATGATCGAGGTTAGCTGCCGCTGTCCGTTGAATAAACTCCCGCACACGCCTTCGAGCAGCACCTCGGTGTCAATCCACGGCGAAAAATCTTGCTCTCCTTCGATCGGTACGCGGACGATCAACTGCCCGCCACCCGATGCAATCCGCATTGCCAGCGTCGTCTCGCGCCACGATGTCCGATCGATCGAAACCGCTCTTACGATCCCGCGCACCCGCACCCACTGACTGTCGAGTCCTCCATCGGCGAGTTCCGCGAATGAATACACGCGCGACTCAGGCAGAGCGCCTTTGCCGACCACGCGCGAACTTCGTTCGATGATGACCGGCGCAAACTTGCCCGGACCAGTCACTCCCTCAACTTCGATCAGATCGCCGAACGTGTGTGTGAATTTCGAATTTCGCGCGCCCTCTACATAAACACCGGCGGTTGAATCCTGCACGAAAAAGTCCGGAGCCGGCACGTCGTCGGTCACAACTCCGCGGACCCGCACGGGATATCCCAACTTCGCCTGTTCGGGGCTGAGTTGCCTCACCTGGTCGGTGCGAGTAAGAAGAGGAAGCGCACGGTCGGCACTCTGCGCCAGCGCGCTCACGGCGAACATCAGCACGCAACAAATCGTCAGCGCAACCGACACACACCTCTGCCTGCGATAGACAGCCGGGGTTGGATGGTCCTCACGCATCGTTGCCGCACATAGCCTATCCGAAATCATTCCGCGAAAAAAGCCGGAAAGCGTTTACGCGCCCCAGCCATGATGAATATTCCATCTGATATCCTCACCGCATCTCGCAGCCTCAGAGAGCTCCAAGTGCGAAGGTTTCTCCGACTTAACCGGATCATCACTGGCGTGTTTGCCCTGGGAATAATCATCACAATTCCTTTCGCAGATTCACAAACGGCGGCGAAGGCCCCAAAATCCGGTCAAATTCCATCTTCGAAAAACGAATCGCCAGCTCGCCCGGACGTTGCCTCTGTCGGTCCGATCCAATTCGAAAACGTCCTCCAGAAATCGAAAATCAAATTCGCCGTCCGGAACAGCGTCAGCCCGCAGCGCTACACCTTCGAGACCATGGTCGGTGGCGTCGCGCTTTTTGACTACGACAATGACGGACTCCTCGACATCTTCTTCACGAACGGCGCTGCGATACCGTCCCTCGAGAAATCCGACCCGAGCTACTGGAATCGTCTCTTCCACAACAATGGCGATGGAACCTTTACCGACGTCACCGAAAAGGCAGGCCTCCGAGGTATTGGATACTCCATGGGCGTCGCCGCCGGCGACTACGACAACGACGGCTTCGTCGACCTCTACGTCACCGGCCTCAACCACAACCAACTCCTCCACAACAACGGCGACGGAACTTTCACCGATTTGACCGCGAAAGCCGGCGTCATCGGCAACGTCCCGAAAATCGGCAAAGCCTGGTCCGTCGCCGCCGGATGGCTCGACTACAACAATGACGGACTCCTCGACCTGTTCGTCACCAACTATCTGAACTATTCCATACAAAACGCCAAGCTCTGCGTGCAGGATGCTCATCCCGCCTATTGTTCGCCCGTCGATTTCGTCGGCACGCCGAACATCCTTTACCGCAACAACGGCGACGGAACTTTCACCGACGTCTCCGAGCAGTCTGGTATCTCGAAGTACATCGGCAAAGGCATGGGGATGGCATTCGCCGACTACGATAATGATGGCTTTGTCGACATCTTCGTTGCCAACGACACCTTCGAAAACTATCTCTTCCACAACAAGGGTGACGGCACCTTCACCAATGTCGCGCTCATGGCAGGCGTCGCCTACAACGCATTCGGCAATGCCATCGCGGGAATGGCCGCCGATTTCCGCGATGTCGACAACGATGGACGCCCGGACATCTTCGAAACCGCCATGTTTGGCGAGGGCTTCCCTCTATATCAAAATCTCGGGAATGGACAATTCCAGGACATCACCGCGTCCTCAGGATTGGCGGCCGCGACCAGCCGCACCACCGCCTGGGGCGCCGGAGTCTTCGACTTTGACAATGACGGACTGAAGGATCTTTTCACTACCAACTCCGACATCCTCGATAATTCGATGCAGCTGGCGCATCGCCCGTATCCGTTGCCGAACCGCATCTTCCGCAATCGAGGCAAGCTCAAGTTCGACGACGTGAGCACGAATGCCGGACCGTCATTCCAACTTCCCGCGCCTCATCGTGGCGCCGCCTTCGGAGATTTAAACAACGACGGCAAAGTTGACGCCGTCGTTACGGTTCTCAACGGCCCGCCTGAAGTCTGGATTAACCGTTCCCCCGATCACAATCACTGGCTCATTCTGAAATTGGTTGGCACCAAATCCAATCACGACGGCCTCGGCACCAAAGTGGTGATCACCACATCGCTCGGCCCGCAATT
>Ga0335080_10000602_pt1 | contig 33557 bp, 25 predicted proteins | sample Lox_Sample_34_FD_206720 | JGI IMG/M metagenome (GOLD analysis project Ga0335080, IMG submission 206720) | Soil microbial communities from Loxahatchee National Wildlife Refuge, Florida, United States - Lox_Sample_3.4 | ecosystem: Environmental > Terrestrial > Soil > Wetlands | place: USA... | reverse complement strand
TTCACGAAGATCTGCTGGCCGCCCTGCGGGTTTTCCGTTGCAGCGTGGCTCCAGCCCACCAACTTCTGCGTTCCGGGAGAGAGCAGTTCAAAGCTCGTGAAATTCCTATTCAAGATCGGCAGGTCTTCGACATACTTTTCGTTAAACGTGATCGATACATCCGAGCGATCCGTCTTCAGTTGCGGCAATTCACCCGTGACTTCCACGGTCTGCGTCACCGCTCCAACCTGCAGCGTGGCATCTGCCTTCGCGCCCGTGTCTGCCGACACCGCGACTGAGGCGATCTCCTGTTTCTTAAATCCTTGTGCTTCTATCGTGATTTTGTAGCTACCGGGAATCAGGTGGGTCACCGTATAATTCCCGCTCTCGTTCGTAGTTGTCTCGTCCGCAGTGCCTTTTTCAATCGACGTGACCGTCACCTTGGCTCCGGCGACTGCCGCTCCCTGCGGATCGGTCACTGTGCCAAGAATGCTTCCATAGACCGCCTGGGCCGACGCGTTCGGCGCGGCGAACCCCATCAACATGCAGCAGGTAATCAACAGCCCCAGCCCTACTAGCAAGCGCCTTTGCATTCCACCCCTCCTGAATAAACCAGCTGTGACCTTTGCACCCCAATGCAACCGCAGCCACCGCGCCGCTCAACAACGACGCTTGGCTACACACCTAGTTCAGCAAAATGGAAGAAGTCGAAAGGAGTTCCCCTGGCAACCGGAGCCACCCCTCCGCGACACGACAGCCCCCAGCACTCTTACTCGCTCGATCTCCGAAGCTCTCAGAAAAACACCTCCTAGAACTGCAACCTGATACACAGTTCTGCACCGGAGCGTTTCTCTCGGTTTCGGACTAAATCCGACCTCGAGCAAAAAATTTGGTAGTAACTATTCAACTTTCGGCACGCCGAGGCAAGTTTCCTCACGTTTGATACGGTTACTTGGCGTAAACCTTTGACTTGCACCGATATGGGCGAGTTGATAGGCTGCTGTTACATCAATGTAACGGGAATCGTCGTGCTGGAAAACTCGCAGCTCCAGGCCGCGGTGGATCGATTGGTCGAGAGCCACGTCTTACATGGCTCTGAATCACTTCGTAAGCTGCTCCGCTATCTTGCCAAGCGCGCCCAGGATCGACCCGGCGTTCAGGTGAAGGAGTATCAAATTGCTACTGAGGTCTTCGGCCGCCAGGCAGACTTCGATCCTCAGCTTGATTCCTTTGTCCGTGTCCAGGCTGGCCGCCTGCGCGGCAAGCTAGCCGAATACTACAGTTCCGAGGGTACCTCGGACCCTGTGGTCGTCGAACTCCCTAAAGGTAGCTACGCTCTCGCGGTCCATGAGCGGGCAATCGTGCAGCCCAGCAACGGTACCGTTTCCGATTCCCATGTGAGCCCCCCGGCGGTAGGTTCCCCGGCTCGCTCCCATCGCTCCGCTTTAACTCTCGTAAGCGTCGCCTTGGCCGCTAGTTTGCTCGGGATAATTTGGTTAGTGGCGACACGCCCCTCATCTACCGCTGCCAATACATCCGTCCCTTCCCCGCCTCGGCCGTTTCAAATCTTCTGGAAGGGATTCGACAAGGGGGATCAGGAACCCTGGGTGATTTTCAGTAATGCCGCTTTTGTTGGCCGTCCCGATACCGGCATGCGCTATTTCGATCCCTCCCGCGATGGCAACGCTCCTATCCTGGATCATTACACCGGAGTGGGCGAAGTGTTGGCCATCCACAATCTCGATAGCGTATTCGCCACTCTTCACATGTCCTCTCGCGTTAAGCGCGGCAGCTTGTTTTCTCTCGATGATGCCAAGAACAATGATCTTATTTTCATTGGTTCGCCCTCGGAAAACCTCACACTTCTCGAGGTCCCCAGCACAACCGAGTTTGTTTTTCGCCGCGTTGAGTCCGGCGTGCGTGCCGGTAACGTGAAAGTCGTCAACTCCCACCCGGCTGCCGGCGAAAACGGTGAATATATAGCCAGCCCTTCGAATTCTCCGCTGACGGAAGACTATGCCGTCGTTGCGTTTGAACGGGGCATCAACCCTCAGAACACCGAACTCATCCTCGCCGGCACCACTACCATCGGCACCCAGGCAGCCGTTGAATTCGTTACCCGCGAGAATTACCTGAATGATTTGTTGACAAGAATGAAAGTCACTTCACCGGAAGAGCTGAGACCCTTCGAAGCGCTCATTCATGTGAAAGTTACCAGAGGTGTTCCGGTGGAATCATCTCTCGTGGCCTTGCGCGTACTGAAGTAATTTACCGCACCTGTGGCGTGGACTTCGGGTCCAGCTCTGAGGCTTTCTGAAATTCCTGTGCCGCTTCTTCCTTTTTCCCTTGCTGCAGCAGGGCTATTCCCAGTTGGTAGTGCGCCGGCGCATAGTTTGGCGACGTGTTAATTGCGGCGCGAAATTGGGAGATCGCCCCTTCTAGGTCTCCGACACGCAGCAGTCGTTTCCCTGAATTCGTGGCGAACAAAGTTGCCTGCATATCCGTTTTCTGCTTCGCGAGCTGATTTCCGAGCTTTGCTTCTTGCGCTGCGCCCTGTGTGTCACCAGACTGCCGCAGCACGGCCGCCAAAGTCGTGTGCGCTCCCGCAAAATCGGGCTGCAGTCCAATCGCCTCGCGCAAAGCCGCCGCGGCTTCCGGATAGTTTCCCTGCTGTTTCAGCACTGTTCCGAGCGTGTAATACGCCTCTGCATAATCCGGCTTCGCCTTGATCGCCTTCTGCAACTCGATCACCGCAGCGTCATTGTCGCCTTGCTGCCATAAGGTCACGCCCAACGTGTATGGCGCATCGGGCTGCGTCGCATCAATGGCTTCTGCTTTGCGCAACTCCGCCACCGCTTCCGGCAATTTGTCTTGAAGCTTCAACGCCAAACCCAGGTTGTAGTGCAACGTTTGATCTTCCGGAGCCCGCTTCAGTGCACTTTCAAACTCCGCTATGGCTGCCGCGAAATCCGCCTTCTGCAGATACGCTGTCCCCAGGTTCCCCTGGTATTGCGGATCCTCCGGCTTCAACTTCACGGCTTCTTGAAAGGCTGCGATCGCGCCATCTCCATCGCCCGTCTGCAATAAAGACAGTCCCAAGTTATTATGCGCATCGGGATTCCCTGGTTGCAGTCGAATGCACTCTCGGAAGGCCGCCGCTGCTTCGTCCGGCCTGCCGGCACGTTGCAGCAACAAACCCAGTTCGTTCTGCACACCCGGTTGCTCTGGATTGAGCTTCAACGAAGCCTGCAGCGCCGAGATCGCCGCATCCGTATTCCCGCGGCCCCGTTCTGACTCCCCCAGATACAAGAATGCGAATGGATTCGTCGGCATTAAGGTTGATGCTTGCTGCAGCTCCTCCGAAGCGTCATCGAACAGCTTCTGATCCAGCTCCACCACGCCTAGGTGCAAATGCGCTGGTCCGAAGTTTGGATTCCGTTTCTCCGCGGCTTGAAACTCCGCAATCGCCGCCGAACTTTTACCCTGCCGTACGAGCATCGAACCCAGATCGTCATGGTATTCCGCGTTGGAAGCGTCGATCTCGATTGCCTGTTTGATCGCAGCGACAGCTGCATCAAGCTGTCCCGCGGATTCCTGCGCGTGCGCCAGGGTGTGATGAGCTTCCGCTGCTTTGGGAGCCAGTTTAACGGCCGTTCGGGCCTCTTCCACTGCTGCCGCGCCATCGCGTTTCGCCACGTATGCCCGCGACAGAGTTTCGTGCGTTTCTGCCACTCCGGGTTTAAGCCTAATGGCTTCCTTCAAGTGCGTAATCGCCGGATCGACCTGCCCCTGTACCAACAGGACCCAGCCGAGCATGCTCTGCGCCTCAGGTAACTTCGGGTTAACTCGCACCGCTGATTCGAACAATTGCCGGGCAGCGGACAGATCACCTTTCTGCGTAGCCGCCAACCCCTGATTGTATTGCTCCACAGCTTTAGAATTATTGCGGCCAGTTTGCAGCGTCGCGCTCGCCGTCTGTGCTGGCGCGCTGCTCACATGGAAACACAGCAACAGGACAGTCACGCCAAGCGCGCAGCATGTTTCGCGGCACCACGCTCCCGCCCTCTTCTCACGTCCCTGCCTTTGCCCCATACCGGAATACTAACACTCGGTGTTGTTCCCACGCTGTTTGCGCCATCGCTCGCGCCGCTCTGCTCTCACTGCTCTTTTGGTCCCGTTTGTCGCCGTTTTAGTTCGGCAAGGTTCTCCCGCGCCACTGTATTCTCCGGGTCCAACTTCACGGCCTTCTCCAAATGCAGTTCTGCCGCGGCGAACTGCCCCGTTTCCGCCAGTGCACCGCCGAGATTCGCTTCCGCCATAGAATCGTGCGGGTTCAGTCTTACCGCCGCTTGAAACTCTTTGGCCGCACCGGCGAAATCGCCCGTCGATGCCAAAGCATTGCCTAGATTGTAATGCGCCGGAAAATAGTCTGGTTGTGCCCCGATGGCGACCCGCAATAGACCCACAGCTCCTGCGAGGTCTCCTGTCGCGAGCAGAGCCCCTCCAAGGGCATTGTTCGCGATAGCGTCCTTCGGGCGCAAAGCCACCGCGGCTCGATAATGATTCAGCGCTTCTGTCGCTTCACCGCGACTCTGCAGAATTGCTCCCAAGTTATATTGGGCGGCGAAATCGTTGGGATCCCTCGCGATATCGTGCCGCGCCATCGCTTCCTGCAGACTCCGCAGCGTCAACTGTTGCTCTTGCGCCGTTCCGCGCGGCAACACTTGCAGCCACAAATGAGCCATTTCGTCGGTCGTTCGATTTCCCCCAACCACTCTCTGTGGCGGATGAAATGGATTCGCGATGTTCGCCTCACTATTGTCGTAGACATAGCGCATCGACACTGTCGTGCCCTTCTCCAACAGCACTGGCTCGGTATAGTAAAAGACCGCCTGCCAGTTCAGGTCCCATCGTGGAACCAGTATCAGTGTTCGCACCACACCATCTGGCCCCGTCGCCGTGGCACGAAGCTCTTTTCCCAAATAATGTGCGTGTGGATAGATTCCGATGAGATCGACATCCACCGGCAGAGTGAAATCGTCCGTCACAACAAAATCGCTCGCGCCCGCTGGTATATCCAATGCCTTGTCGTTCTGCAACTCCAGGAGCATCGGAAATTTTGTCGCTGGCTTATCTGTGAAATATAGCCCAATGCTCGGTTCAATCTGCTCCGGCTTACCCGACGGCTGCAGGTGCGTGTTCAGCACCAAATCATCTCCGGGATCCAACCGCAACGCCATCCCTTCGGCCTCCTCATGCGGTACAGAACCCGGCTTCCAAAAGAACAAATGACTATCCGGATCGAAGGTGTCGGACTCGATCCGCAGTTCCATCCCTGCAAATCCTGCTCCCGCCTGCTTCTCCTGCTTGCGAGAAGAGTGCAACCGGTCCACCAGCACGTTCGCGTGATGCACCACGCGCTTTTCTCCGGGCCGAATCTCCACGGCTTTCACCCAATGAGTCCCAGTGAGCTGTGTTGGAAAAATGAAATTCCAGTAATTGTCCGTACCGGCGGCCGGAAGCGTATAAGGTTTTCTCGCGTGCAAGACCAGATCCGGCTTGCCCAATTGCCACCCCTGAGTGAATACGGGCGCCGTCGGCAGGTCCGCTGCGTCCCCACGTGGCGCTCCTGCTTCCGCCCACTTCCCGAACAACGCGACCTGTTCGTCCGTCAACCGCGTTTCGCCCTGAAATTTCAACTCACCCGGCGCAGGCAGCCAGGGCGGCATGATTCGCTTTTCCGTAATGTAGGCAATCTGCCGTGCGAATTTCGCTGCATCCTCATAGTTCAACAGCGAAAATGGCGCCGCTTCCCCGGGCCTGTGACACGGCGAACAATACCGAAATACGATCGGCGCGATGTCTCGGTTGAAGGTGACTTCTGCCCCCGCTCCCTGCGGCGCTCTCCCGGAGCTTTTGCCTTTTGATTGCCCTGCCACTCCCGCGACTACCAAGGAAATAATGACTAGTGCCGAAATGATTGCGCGCCTGTCTCTCATGGCCGGTCCGGCAAAAAGCATCCCACCGCAGGCACCGTAGCATTGGCGACGGGCTTTCCCGCCGTCGTCGCGCTGAGGGCGTCCACCAACTCCTGCGTTGTCGGCTGCCGTCTCGAGCGCCCGAATTCCGCGTACCAATCGTTGATTCGCCCGTGATACACCAACTTGCCCCCCGCCGAAAAGACTGCCGCCTCCGGCGTTACCCGCGTCTCAGCCCGCCTGACCAGCGCATAATCCGGGTCGCGCAACGCGGTGATCTTGTATCCAAATTCCTTCAGATGTTGCTTGATCTGCTGCGGGGTCTCCGTCCGCACCGGATAAACCAGGTAAAACTGCGCCGAATCTTTGTACTTCTGGCTGATTTCCTGAATGGTTGGCGCATACCGATTCGAAATGGGGCAATCGGTCCGTATAAATACGAGCACAATGTACTTCCCCGCGGTTCGATGAAACGGATCTACCGCATGTCCGTCCAGGTCCACCACCCCCCGCAGGCTTGAACTCTCTTGCCCCTGCACCACCCTCGGCACAAACAACGCCGCGAGCAAGATCATGCGACAGACAAAACTTGCAGGATTACCGCGGCCAAACATTCCGCGAGTATAACATTGTGTATTATGGGACGACCCGGGTCGATTCCCCCGAGCCGTCGGCTATCATTCAACATTTTCCCGGAGGACTGCATGACCTCTTCGCGGCGCCATTTTTTGCGGACTGTGGCCGCGTCCAGCGTCTTCGCAATCGCCCCGGAATTCCCGGATTTTGATACACGCGTTCCGTCGTCCCGCATCTCGCAAGACCCGCTTCGTCCGCAATTTCATCTGCTCCCCGCCCGAAATTGGATGAACGATCCGAATGGTCCGATTTTCTGGAATGGCAACTACCATATGTTTTTTCAGTACAACCCAAATGCTGCCGTTTGGGGTGACATGCACTGGGCCCACGCCGTGAGCCCCGACATGATTCACTGGCGACACCTCCCCGTTGCGCTCGCGCCTACTCCCCGCGGCGCCGACCAGGACGGCTGCTTCTCCGGCAGCGCCGTTCTTCACGACGGCGTTCCCACGTTTCTCTACACCGCTGTAAAATCCGTTTCCCCCGCCGAAGCGACGCTCCGCGACGGCCGGCACAATTTTCTCGAAACGCAGTGCCTGGCAATCTCCACTGACCCGAACCTAGGCGCGCTGCAGAAACTGTCTGCGCCGGTTTTACTCCCGCCCCACAATAAGAACCTCACTGGCTTTCGCGATCCCTGCCTGTGGCGCGACCAAAATACTTGGTTCATGGGGATCGGTTCCGGCTTACGCGGCAAAGGTGGAAGCGTTCTGCTTTACCGCTCCAAGGATCTGCGCTCCTGGGAATACCTCCACCCGCTGGTTTCCGGCAAATCCAACGGCAAACAAACTTCCGACTTTGTGGATTCCGGCGAAATGTGGGAGTGCCCCGATTTCTTCCCGCTTGGTGGCAAATTCGTCCTTCTATACTCCACCGAGCGCAAAGTTTTCTGGCAGGTGGGAGAGTTCGATCACAAAGAGCTTGTCTTTCACTCGGAAAAAGAAGGCCTGCTCGATTCCGGTTCTTACTACGCCCCCAAGAGTCAACTCGACGCCACCGGCCGGCGCATCCTGTGGGGATGGATTCCCGAAACTCGACCCGAAGCCGAATTCGCCACCGCTGGCTGGGCCGGCTGCATGTCCCTCCCGCGCGTTCTGTCGCTCGGTCCCGACGACAGTCTCCAGATGGCTTTTCTACCCGAACTTGCCACTCTTCGCGCGGGTGAAATTTCTCTTCCGCCGGCGGGAGATGCGCGTCGAGGTGCTGGCCTCCTTGGATTTTCGGTTTCAGGTCCCACGTGCGAGTTGAAGCTGCTCTCTGGCCAGCAGCCGTTCTCCCTCACCCTATCTTCCGCGGCGGGGGCGTTCGTTTCCATTTCTTTCGGCCCATCCAAAACCGGCCTCGAACTCAAAATAAATGACCATGTACTCGCGGTTCCAAACGCCGCCGATCAAAACCGGCTCCACCTTTTTGTGGATGCCTCCGTCGTCGAGTGCATCCTTAACGATTCCGCAGCGCTGACGTCTCGTATCTATTCGCCCGTGCGGGGCCAGCTCGCCCTGAACGGGCCGGACGTTTTTTCTGAGGTGCGGCTTTGGGAAACTCAACCAATTTCGAAGGACCGCTTGACTTCATGACGCGTTCTGAATCTTTCCGGAGGTCAGTCACAATGTCGCGCCCGACTCATCGCTTTGTGCTACGCATTCTCGCAGTCGCCGCTCTCAGCATCCCTCTGTTCGCCAATGAGCCCAATGAATCCTCACCCCCATCGCAAGCTCAAGCCGCCGCTCCCGACGGCCTCGCACCCATCCTCTCCTACATCTCCAATGGCTGGGACACCCTCACCCGTTCCATGACCGACTGCACCACCATTGTCGATCCTAAAATCACCGCGAAGTCGATTCTTTATGTTCCTGCCGATTTCATCATTCCAGACAACGTCCGCGCTCTCGAAGCCAAGTGCAACGTCGAGGTAAAGCCGCTCCCCAAGGTGATTCATCATCCCGGCGAGGTCGACACCAACGCCTTCTACCCCCACGGCCTTCTCTATCTCGAGCATCCTTACGTCGTTCCGGGTGGGCGCTTCAACGAAATGTACGGCTGGGACAGCTACTTCATCATTCGCGGCCTTGTGCAGGCCGGCAAACTTGAGCTCGCCCGCGGCATGATCGAAAACTTTTTCTTCGAAATCGATCACTACGGTTCCATTCTCAACGCCAACCGCACCTACTACCTCAGCCGCTCTCAGCCGCCTTTTCTCACTTCGATGATTCTCTCGGTTTACAATGCGCAAAAATCCCAAGGCAAGGCGGATCGCGCATGGCTCGAGCGCGCTTATGCCTACGCGGTTCGCGACCACGCGATGTGGAACACAGATCCTCACCTCGCCGGCGACACCGCCCTCTCGCGCTACTACGATTTCGGTGACGCGCCCGCCCCCGAAAGCCTCAAAGACGAAACCGATCACTATCAGAAAGTGGCTGTCTATTTCATCGACAATCCCGATCCTGGCGCTAAATTCCTTGTCGGTCGCAAGCCCAACGAAAATCCTCCCGACGCTTCCGGCGGACGTTACAACCTCGAACTCTGCGACGTCCCCATGACCATGGCTCGCACCCATTGCGAGAACATCAAACAGCTCTCCCTTACTCGCGACTACTACCGCGGCGACCGTTCCATGCGCGAGTCCGGCTTCGACGTTTCCTTCCGCTTCGCTCCTTTTGGCGCTGCCACCCATCACTTCGCCCCCGTTTGCCTGAATAGCCTGATCTACAAGACAGAAAAGGATCTCGAGGAAATCGCCCGCACCTTGGGCAAAAACAAAGAGGCCGATGAATGGAAAACGCAGGCTGCCCAACGTCAGAAACAGATCGTGGAATTTAATTGGGACTCCGCCCGCGGCGAATTCTTCGACTACAATTTCACCGATAAAAAACGCTCCGACTACGAATACGCTTCCACCTTCTATCCACTCTGGGCCGGGCTCGCCACCCCCGAACAGGCCGCAGCCGTCGTCAAAAACCTCAGCCACTTCGAAAAACCCGGCGGGTTGCTCTGTAGCCCTTACTTCACCGGCGGCCAGTGGGATGCTCCCTACGCCTGGGCTCCCCTCCAACTTGTCGCCGTCGAAGGTCTGCGACGCTATGGCTTCGCCACCGAGGCTAATCGCCTCTCCTTCGAATTCCTCAGCACTATCGCCGAGAATTTCCGCCGCGACGGCAACATCCGCGAAAAATACAATGCCGTTGAACGCTCCGCCGACGCCAGCACCACCAGCGGCTACTCCATTAACGTCATCGGTTTCGGCTGGTCCAACGCCATCTTCCTCGTTTTCATGGACGAAATGCCAAAGTCCGACGTGGACCGCCTCGCTAAAGACCAAGTCGTCGCGAAACACTAGCGAAAGTTCTCGTTTACGCGCCGATAAAATCGAATACAATCGGGCGAACTTCAGTGGCCGCGCAGGGCGGGTGGGCGCGGCGTTTCAGGTCGACTCCATGAAACTGAACGCATCGTTGTTGCGCAGCACGATTGTGGCAGCACTTGGCGGTTTGCTGTTTGGCTTCGACACTGCAGTCATTGCGGGAACCACTTCCGCGCTCACGAATCTCTATCACCTCACCCCCACTGCGCTCGGCGAGACCGTCTCCAGCGCACTCTTCGGCACCATCATCGGCGCAATGACTGCAGGATATCCCGGTGACAAGTACGGCCGCCGAGATAGCTTGCGCATCATGGCTGTTTTGTATGTAGTTTCGGCCCTCGGCTGCGCCTTTGCTCCGACTTGGGGAACGTTGATCGTTTTTCGCGTAATTGGCGGACTGGCCATCGGCGGCTCGTCTGTGCTCGGTCCGATGTACATCACCGAAATTGCTCCTGCGCGCTGGCGCGGCCGATTGGTGAGCTTCTTTCAGTTCAACGTGGTCTTTGGAATCTTGCTCGCCTACTTTTCGAATTACGTTGTGGGACTCTTCAATCTTGGCGAAGCCGAGTGGCGCTGGAAGTTGGGTGTTGCGGCCGTGCCGGCGGCAGCATTCCTGCTCATGCTGTTTGGGATTCCCCGCAGCCCGCGTTGGCTCGCCAGACAACGCCGAGTCGATGAAGCCCGCGACGTCCTCAAGCTGATCGGCGAAAAGGATTACGAACAGGAGCTGAAAGAAATTGTCGCCTCCATTGACGCCGACCATGTCAGCGCCAACGAGCCATTCTTCTCGCGCAAGTATCGCCTCCCCATCTTCCTGGCGGTCACCATTGGCCTCTTCAACCAGCTCGCCGGAATCAACGCGATTCTCTACTACCTCAACGATATCTTTGCCGACGCGGGCTTCAGCAAAGTTTCCGCCGACCTCCAGGCGGTGGCCATTGGATTCACGAATCTTGTCTTTACGATGATCGCTATGGCCCTGATCGACCGCGTGGGACGCAAAACACTGCTTCTGATCGGATCGGTGGGTACGGCGTTTTGCCTCGCTGGCGTAGCTGCGGTCTTCTTGTCTCACGAACACAAAGAACTACTCGTCTGGCTGCTGGTCGGCTACATCGCCTTCTTCGCGTTCTCCCAAGGCGCCGTGATTTGGGTCTATATCGGCGAAGTCTTTCCGAATCGCGTGCGCGCCAAGGGACAGAGTCTCGGCAGCTTCTCTCACTGGTTCATGAACGGCGTGATTTCGCTCCTCTTTCCGGTTATGGCCGCGAAGTCCGGTGGCTACCCCTTCGTCTTCTTTGCCGCCATGATGGTCCTGCAATTTGTGGTCGTGCTCCTCTTCTATCCGGAAACCAAGGGACTGTCATTGGAAGAACTGCAAAAGAAGTTGGGCATTAGTTGAGACGCGCCTCGTCGGTTATCATAGTCACTCCACTTATCGACCTGGATTGACATTGGGAAGGCACAGGGGACTTGGGATCGACGCGTCGCAAATTTCTGGAATCGTTAAGCCGTAGTGCCCTGGTCCTACCGCTGGAGCGATTGCTCTCGCCTTTTCTTGCGCATGCTGCCAGCCACGCAGCCATCCCGAAAGCTGATCCGTCTCCACTGGGCGTAAATTTCATCAATGTAGCCAAAGAAGCTGGCCTTAAAACCACAACCATCTTCGGCGGTGAACATAAAAACAAGTATCTGCTCGAAACCACCGGCTGCGGCGTTGCCTTCTATGACTACGACAACGACGGCTGGCTCGATATTTTCCTCGTGAACGGCACGCGCATTGAAGGGTTTCCCAAAGGCCAGGAACCGATCAACCGCCTCTTCAAGAACAATCGCGACGGCACCTTCACAGACGTCACCCTGAAATCTGGACTTGCGCATTCCGGCTGGGGCCAGGGTTGCTGCATCGGCGATTACGACAACGACGGCTACGAAGACTTATTCGTCGCCTATTTCGGCAAGAACGTCCTCTACCACAATAATGGCGATGGCACGTTTACTGACGTCAGTGACAAGGCGGGCGTGGCCGGCAGTGGCAAACTCTGGAGCACCGGTTGCGCCTTCGTCGATTACGATCGTGACGGCAAGCTCGATCTCTTCGTCGCGAACTATATCGACCTCGACCTCGCCACTGCGCCCGTCCCGGAATCCGGCCCATGCTTGTACAAAGGTGTGATGGTCGCCTGCGGCCCGCCGGGGATGAACGGCACCAAAAATATTCTCTACCACAACAATGGCGACGGCACTTTTAAGGACGTTTCCGTCGAATCCGGCATCGCCACTGCAAATGGCACCTATGGACTCGGCGTTTTGACCGGCGATTTCGACAACGATGGCTGGCCGGATATTTATGTCGCCAACGATTCCACCGCCAGTGCGCTTTACCAGAATCTCAAAAATGGAAAATACACCGACATTGCCGTGGAAGCTGGCTGTGCGCTGAGCGCCGACGGCAAGCCCCAGGCAGGAATGGGGGTCTCCGCCGCGGATTACGACCTCGATGGCAATCTCGATATCGTCAAAACGAACTTCGCTGGTGACACGCCATCCCTGTACCACAATTTAGGCGGTGCCTCCTTTGAAGATGCCACTTTCCTCGCGGGACTGGGAAAGCACACACAATATCTGGGCTGGGGCTGCGGTTTTTTCGACTACGACAACGATGGCTGGCCCGACATTTTGATCTGCAACGGCCACGTCTATCCGGAAGTCGAACAGTTGCGAACCGAAGCTGGCTATTCGCAACGAAAACTGCTCTACAGGAATCTGCGCAATGGCTGCTTCGATGACGTCTCCGAACTTGGCGGGCCCGGCATTTCGAATCCCACCGCCTCGCGCGGCTGCGCCTTCGGTGATTTTGACAATGACGGCGACCTCGATTTTGTCGTGAATTGCGTCAATCAGGAGCCGCAACTGGTTCGCTGTGATTCGTCCACGGGCAACAACTGGCTCAAGGTTCGCACCATCGGCACAAAATCGAACCGCAGCGGCATTGGTGCGAGATTGAAGTGTGTTGTTCAGATGCCCGGAGAGACCAAGCCCCACCCGCAAATCGACGAAGTTCGCAGCGGTGGCGGCTACTTTGCCCAAAGTGATTTGCGCGTTCACTTCGGATTAGGTAAGGCCACCAAGGTGGATTTACTCGAAATTCGCTGGCCCAGCGGCACGGTCGACACCCTCAAGGACGTTGCCGTAAACCAGTTGATCTACGTGAAAGAAAGCGAAGGCATCACCAGGAAAGTTTCATTCGGGAAGTAGCTTGCGGGAGTTGTGTGAATTCATGTCGAGCAGCCATCACCATGAGAAAGTTTTGTAGGGCCCGCCTTCTCAGGCGGACCGCCGCCATATGCGTCTTGGCAACAGTTCCAACAGTCACTGGATGGAAACGCATTTCGAATACGCCGGCTATCTCCCCACAAGGAAACACTTGGGAATCGGCTGGCACCTTTAATCCAGCGATTATCAGGAACGGTACGAAAATTGTAATGTTGTATCGGGCTCAAGACGCAGCCGGCACTTCGCGTTTGGGCTATGCCGAAAGCGATGACGGCATTCAGTTCGCGCGGAAGCCGGAGCCGGTTCTATCGCCGGAAGCGGATTACGAGAAGGATGGGGGAGTCGAGGATCCACGCCTGGTGCGCATCGGCAACCGGTACATCCTGACCTACACGGGATACAACAAAAAGGATGCGCAACTCTGTATGGCAGAATCCACAGATTTGCTTCATTGGCAGCGTAAAGGCGTATTGCTCCCTGCCTACAAAGGGAATTGGAACGTCGGCTGGACAAAATCAGGCGCGATTCTCACAGAGAAAATTCAAGGCCGCTATTGGATGTACTGGCTTGGAACCGCCGCGGACAAAACGGATCAGATGGGCCTCTCGTCTTCGGAAGACCTCCTGCATTGGAAAGAAGAAACCACAACTCCAGTGCTCCCGAAACGGCCCGGAAAATTCGATTCGCGCGTCGTCGAGCCGGGACCGCCACCCGTGCTCACAAAGCACGGCATTGTGCTGGTCTATAACGGGGCCGATGACAATCTCGTTTATCGCTCCGGCATCGCCGTCTTCGACCGCAACGATCCGCGAAAACTCATTTATCGCTCTGACCAGCCGGTGTTTGCTCCGGAACTGGAATGGGAAAAGACCGGCCAGGTGCCCAACGTAGTCTTTGTGGAGGGCATGCTCGCCGAAAAGGAACGCTATCTGCTCTATTACGGCGGCGCGGACAAATACGTAGGAATAGCAGCGACCAAGAGCCTGTATTCATCTGGGACCTTGTAGGGTCCGCCTTCCGAGGCGGACCGCTTGCAAACGCCAGTCGAAATGTACCATCTGCTCGCGGCAACCAGGGAATTGCCGCAACTTACTTCCCCTTCACCCTCTCAATAAACATCGTTAAAAACCGCTGCGCATCCGACGCTACCGCCACCTTCGCATTCACTCCCAATTTTTCGTAGCCCTCAATTTCGTAGTGGTCGCGGTGCAAAACGTTCTTCTCGTTCTCCAGATTCCGGTTCGGCACCGTCTCGCCTCGCGTGAACTCGCCTCGCGTCTCCACATCAATATGCATCTCCTTCAGCGTAACCAGCGTGGGATCAAACGCCACCGCTACCGCCAAGGGGTCGTACATCGCCGCGCCATCCCAGCCGTTCTTCTCCGACCGCTCGATATAGAACCACGAAATCTTCGTCACCACATCGTTCACCGGACCGTGCCCGGCCTCCAGCGCCGTCAATTCCTTCCGGCGCATCAGCGTCTGCTCGCCCACATCCGACCCCACCATCGTCACGGTCCAGCCAGCCTTGAACACGATCTCCGCCGCTTCGGGATCGCCAAAAATATTCGCTTCGGCAACCCCGGTCACGTTTCCGCCCGAGATGGACCCGCCCATAATCACAATGTTCTTCGTCAGCTCCACAATCGATGGATCCTTTATCACCGCCAGCGCGATGTTTGTCAGCGGCCCAACGGGTATCAATGTGATTTCGTGCGGATGCTTGTGAATCAGCTCAATGATCAAATCGGGTGCAAATCTCGGATCGGCTTTGCACTTCGATGCCGGCAACTCGATATCCGCGATCCCGTTTTTCCCATGCCAGTACGTTGCCGTATACGTCTTCTGCAGCAGCGGATTCTTGGCGCCCGCCGCGACCGGCACATCACAACGCCCCGCCACCCCCACTAGCTTCAGCGCATTCTCCAGCCCTTGCTCCGCAACAACGTTTCCGGGCACTACGGTAAAGGCCTCCACCTTCACCTCCGGCGAATTCAGCGCCAGAAAAATCGCCAGCGCATCATCTGTTCCCGGGTCCGTATCGATAATCACCCGCTGCTGCGCACAAACAGCGCCCGCCATCATCAACATCGCAACCACACACGCACTCCGCCATCCGCTCATGAGCCCTCTCCGCAATCCGAAAAATATCCTTCTGTAACTCATCTCACTATATCTCAACGGAAAGGTCGTCATTCCGAGCGTAGTGAGGACCGCGTCCTATCTCCGCGCTTTCGGCGGAAGGAATCTCTCTTCTCTCGTTGTCGACGGAATCGCTTATTTGCTTGAGGGTGCCCCATCCTTTGCGCCTTTCGCGAAGGGTGGGTTCTTACGACCCAACGGCATTGTGCTCTTCTCTTCCTTTGTTCTTCTCTCTTCGTCTCTTTCCCAACAAAAAAGGCCCCCGATTTCTCGGAGGCCCTGAAGGTTTGGGTGCCCCAGGTTCGATTTCTGAACCTGGGTCTTGGGTTATCTCTATTAATTCCCTTCCGTCGTTCCCGCCGGAGCCGTCTGCTGCTCCTTCTTGTGCGCCTGCTTCTCGCGCGCTTCCCTGATCAGAGCCTTGCGCGATAGCCGGATCTTGTTCCCTTCAATCGCGAGAACCTTCACCAGCACCTGGTCGCCAAGTTTCAACTCATCGCGCACGTCGCGAATCCGGTGCTCGGAAATTTCGCTGATGTGCAGTAACCCGTCGGTGCCCGGGAATAGTTCCACGAACGCCCCGAACTCCGCCAGCCGCACCACCTTGCCAAGATACGTCTTCCCGACCTCGGCACTCGCGGTCACATCGCGCACCATCTGCAGCGCCTGATCACCGCCCGCACCGCTGGTCGAAAAGATGTGCACCGTGCCGTCTTCCATCACGTCGATCTTCACGCCCGTCTGCTCGATGATCGACTTGATCTTCTTTCCACCTGGGCCGATCAGGTCGCGGATCTTGTCCGTCGGGATGCTCAGCTTGTACAACCGTGGCGCGTATGCCGAAATGGTCTCGCGATGCTTGCTCAGCGTCCCTTCCATCGTCGCCAGAATCTCCAGGCGTGCCTTCTTGGCTTGCGCCAGAGCTTCCCGCATCATGTTGATGCTGATGCTGGTCACCTTAATGTCCATCTGCAACGCGGTGATGCCTTCGCTGGTTCCGGCAACCTTGAAGTCCATGTCGCCGTAGTGGTCTTCCGCTCCTGCGATGTCCGTCAGAATCGAGTACTCGCCCTTATCGCTGACAACCAGCCCCATCGCAATACCCGCGCACGGTGCCTTCATCGGTACGCCCGCGTCCATCAGCGCCAGTGATCCGCCGCACACCGTCGCCATTGACGATGATCCGTTCGATTCCAGGATGTCGCTTACCACGCGCATCGCGTAGGGAAACTCCACTTCCGGTGGCAACAGGTTCGCCAGGGCCCGTTCCGCCAGCGCCCCGTGCCCAATTTCACGTCGTCCCGCTCCCCGCAGCGGCTTCACTTCGCCTACACTGAACGGCGGGAAGTTATAGTGCAGCATGAACCGCTTGAACGTATCCTGCTCGAACAGCAGATCCAGCCGCTGCATGTCTTCCTTGGTTCCCAGCGTCAGTGTAGCCAGTGCCTGTGTCTCGCCGCGGGTAAATAGCGCCGACCCGTGTACACGTGGCAGCAAGCCCACTTCGCAGGTAATTTGCCGGATCTGGTCGAACGCCCGCCCGTCCGGACGTCGCTTCGCTTTCAGCACTTCCTCGCGGAAGAAATCTTCCCGCATCCGTTCGAATGCCCGCTTGGTGAGCGCCAGTTTCTCTTCGTCGTCCTCCGGCACCTTCTCAACGATTTCCGCCAGAAGATCATCCACCAGGTGATAGCTTTCTTTCTTTGGATGCTTCTCCGTATTCAGCGAATCTTTTAAACGCGCTCCGTAGGTCTTCTTCATGCCGTCGTAAACGGCCTGGTCGAACGGAAGCGGTTCCACTACAACCTTGGTCGGCTTGATCTGTCCGTGCAACTCCTTGATCGCGCCGACAATCTTCTTGATCTCGTTGTGGCCAAACTCCAGAGCTTCCGTAACGGTCTCTTCGGAAACCTCAAAGGCTCCCGCTTCCACCATCACGATGCCCTTTTCCGTCGCCGCGATCACGATGTTCAGCTTGCTGACCTTCTGGTCCGCCACAGTGGGGTTGGCTACCAATTTCCCATCCAGCAATCCAACGCGCACCGCCGCGATCGGATCAGTGAACGGCAGGTCCGAGCAGTACGCCGCCGCCGACGCCGCCGTCACTGCAATCACGTCCGGATCGTTCGCGCTGTCCGCGCTCAATACCATCGCGATAATCTGGGTCTCATTCCTCCAGGAATCCGGGAACAATGGCCGCATCGGCCGATCAATCAACCGCGACACCAAAATCTCTTTTTCCGTCGGACGTCCTTCTCTCTTGAAGAACCCGCCTGGAATTTTCCCCGCCGAATACGTGTTTTCCCGGTAGTCCACCGTCAACGGTAAAAAGTCACGGTCATTCGGCTTGTTGGCCATGCATGCGCTGACCAGTAGAACCGTGTCTCCATACCGCGCCGTTATTGCTCCGTTTGCCTGCTTCGCGATTTTCCCCGTCTCCAGAATAAGGGGTCTTCCTCCCACTTCGATCGTGACCTGATGTGGCGCCGGAATGTGATTGTTTTCAGACATATGCTTCTTCCTTTAGCTCCTCTCCTGAGGAGCCTTCTCAGATTGCTTCTCTTATTCGAAGAAAAGGCAGGTCCCGCGGAACACCCTGTCCGCGTTCAGTTACACCAATGCCGACGCCATTTGGCCTGCGGGGACAGGCCAAACCACTTCACATCCAGCGAACACACCGCCGGCGTACATACTCCAATTGGAATTTGTGCGTTTGTGAGTACGCAAGATCCGCTCTGTTTTCCGTCGCGGCTTACTTGCGCAAGCTGAGGCGTTCCACAATCTGGTGATACCGATCCGGGTCCCGGCGGTTCAGATAGTCCAGCAGGCGCCGCCGCTTGTTGACCATCATGATCAACCCCCGGCGCGATGCATGGTCCTTCACGTGACTCTTGAGGTGCGTTGTCAAATAGTTGATTCGCTCGCTCAGCAGCGCAATCTGCACCTCTGGCGATCCCGTATCCTTTACATGTGTGCGGAATTGTTCGATCAACATTAGTTTTCCGTCGCTCAAGTGCCCCTCACCGTCGTCCCTTGAAATTTCCTCTTTTCTTCGACTCTTCTAAACTAACACATTCTTCTTCAGCGTGTAAAGGACGCCAACCACCTTCCTACAGCAACACCGTCACGCCTCCCGCTCCCCTTGCATCTCGCTCCTAAATCCTGTTCAATGCTACCGGTAGCCCCTGAGACTACCCAGGCTCGTCACCATAGCCCGCCTCTTTACAGGAGATCCGCATGCGCAAAACCATTGCCGCTGTTTCCGTTCTCTGTCTTGCCTTTGCTGTTTCCGTGGTTACTCTCCGGGCCCAACAGGATAAGTCCAGTCGTCCTAGCCCACCAGCCAAAGCGACCCTCGACCTGGGTGGCGGCCAGTCCGTGACCGTCGACTACTCCAGTCCCCGCGCCAAGGGCCGCAAAATCTATGGCGAATTGGTTCCCTATGGCAAAGTCTGGCGCACCGGTGCGAATGAGGCCACTACCCTGGTTGCTACCACGAACATCAACGTCGGAGGCACCACCGTGCCCGCAGGCAGCTACACCCTCTTCACCATCCCCGATCAGTCCAAGTGGACTCTTGTCATCAGCAAGAAAACCGGCGAATGGGGCACCGACTACCCCGGCCCTTCCAACGACCTAGCGCGCGTTGACATGAAGTCCTCGTCCCTCCCCTCTCCCGTCGAGAATTTCACCATCTCCTTTGATAAGGGCATGATGAATATCGACTGGGACACCACTCGCGCCTCCGTCGCCGTCTCCAAGAAGTAGCAACACGTAGCATAGACTTTAGTCTGTGCGGTTCGCCCGCGCACGGCGGCTCTTTCACTTGCCGCTTGTCCCAGCGGGTCAGATAAGCAAGATTACGCGCGCCGTCCTTTGCACTCTTGCGAAAGACGGCGCTCTCTTTGGACTCTCACGCAGAACCGCTCCGCGCTAACATCCCGATATGCGCGTCTCGCATGTCCGTCGCTCCCGGTTTCGTTCCCGCACCGGCGATGTACAGGATCGACTCGCGCACCCCGTCGATCCCCAACCACTTCTCCCATCGTGTGTCCCTTAGCGCCATCGTGCAGAACGGCGCCAGACCTAGCCAAGTCGCCACCAGGCAGAATGTCTGGCACAGATGCCCCGTCTCCGCCAGCACCACACGGTAGGTCCGCGGCGAGTCATACTTCCACTGCGTTCTCGCGAATACACCCGTCATCAGCACAAGGAAGCCACCTCGCGCGAACCACCATTGGCTAGCCAAATGGCGTTCAATATCTCGACGCGGCACTCCCTCTCGCAGCCACTCCAGTTCATGCCTATCGGCGCTGTAGTGGTAGAAGCCATTTCGCAAGCCTTTCACTTTCTGCGCCAGCACGTAGGCCTCAACCGGATGCAGACTTCCTCCAGACGGTGACGTCTTCATCGCCGCTCGGCCCAGGCCCGGCACATCCACCCATCCTTGAATGCCGAAGGTCAACTCGAGAACTTGCGTAAGTTTTTCCAGAGGCACAGCCTCTTTTCCGAACTTTCTCCACGTCCGCCGGCTCTTCAGAACTTCGGCGAATTCTCCATCCACCGCAATGCGTGGAAGGACTGTACGCTTCGTACGCACATACCTCTTTATCGGCAGCGGCATCGGATGGTGTTTGGCCCGGTGCTTGAGCTCTTCGAGCGCTTCCCGCGGATCCCGGGCAAACTCCGTATCCTTCGTTGAGAAATGGAGTAACCCGGCAGCGGGATTCCATGCGGCCCACGACCGCACAGCTTCCACACGTGCATCCCCGCGCCGATCTGATCGGTCCAAGACCCCATCTTCGCAAAGTTGCTCAAGCGTCTTCTGGACACACGCTCGCCGGCAATCGGTTAGTGCGGAGTTAATCTGACGCAGGGTGCGCCATTGTCCGCAGATATGAAGGACGACACAGACTAGTGGCTCGGCAATGACCCGCTTCTGGAGTGCATAATTCTCGAACACCAGTTCGCCGTCCCGCCAGTACAACACGAGAGCGGCGCTCCGCCGGTACTTGGTTGGTGCGGCCTTCTGTGCTCGACGCCTTGCTCCGCTCTTTCGCAGACGCCCCGGCCCTTTCTTTTTCACACCGCCATACGCAACGCGAACCGGACCTGCTATTCAGTGACTACGATCCCGTAGGATTTGCTCGCCGGCTTCTTGGGACAAGGTAGCGCCGCCTTGATTTCCTTCAGCGTCTTGATGGCCGCGTTCACCTTCTGTCGCTCTGCTTTCATCAGCGTTTTCCCTTTTGCCTTGGTCAACTTTTTGGTTGCCAAATCAATCTGCTTACCGATCCCGTGGAGTGAGATAACGACCTTTTTGGGCATGGGCTTCTCCCTTTGCGGTTTGCATCGGTGCTCCGGCGCCGGTCACATATCGAGTTGTGCCCGAACCGCCGATGGGACACCGCAGTCTATGTCACGCCTCTTTCTCCGTCAAGAAAGCAACGCGCGTGCGCCGACTTAGAACCAGGCGCGCAAAAGCTCAATCAACGTCCGCCTTCCTGTGTCTGATTGCCTGCTTTCCCTACGGCTGAGATGGAGCGAGCAGCTTGTTTCCCCAGATTTTTTCCACGATATTTTTGAACCGCGGCTCCCCCCGCAAAAATGAGAATTGCGGGTGCACCCTCAGGTTCACTAGTCTTCCACTTTTCTCCACGAATGCCTTCTCCAGCCATTGCAATGTTCTCTCGTTATCCCGCAAACCCGCGTACACCACCGCATAGTCGTAACTCGCTAGACCGTTCTTTCGCTTCTGAAGATCTTTCAAGATCTCTTCGGCTTCCTTCTTGTTGCCGGATACTCCTTGGGCGTAAGCCAGATACTCGAGCGGTTCATTGTCCCCCGGCGACAGCGCCAACGCCGTCTGAAACTGCTCGATCGCTTCCTTATATTGCTTCTTCTCCAAATAGATCTGCCCAAGGTATGTGTATGCCGCCGCGAAACTCGGATCCATTTGGATGGCATTCTTCACCGCTTCTTCCGCGCGGTTGAAATCGCCAGCCAGGTAGTAAATGAAACCCAGATTTGCAGCGATCACCAGTGACTTCGGATCAATTTCCCTCGCTACCTTGATTTCCCGGATCGCGTCTTCTTTTCGTTCGGCAGCGGCCAGGTAAAGCGCATACCAGTGCAGCCCCTGCGCATAACTGGGGTCGAGCGCTATGGCTTTCTGAAATTCCGCTTCGATGCCTTCTTCTTCCAGCGACCAGAACCGGATCGCGGCTCTCGAGGTGTGCGCCTGGGCTAGCCGGTCATCCAGCTCCAGCGCCTTGTCCGCGGCCTCTTTGGCCCTTTGCACCAGAGTTGGGTCGGACACCACGTCGTTCGTGACCATCAATATGTATGTATCCGCCAAACCCGCATACGCTGCGGCGAATGTTCTGTCTTTTTCAATCGCTTTCTGAAAATAAGCCGCAGCGTCGCGAAATGATTCGGGCGTTCGCTTATCAAGGTCGTATTTTCCCTTCAGATACGCCTCGTACGCTTCCGGTATCACGCTCCGGCTTCTCGTCAGCAGGCTTTGCTCCGTCCCCGACAGTTCAACTTGAATTCCACGCGCGATGGCCGTGGCCACGTCGCTCTGCAAGGCCAGCACGTCGCTGAAGTCGCGTTCAAAATTTTCAGCCCACAACGCTCCTTCAATGTTCGTCTGAAACAATGTCGCCGTAATTCTCACTTTGTTTCCGGCCCGGAATACCGACCCTTCCACAATCGCGTCCACATTCAGGTCCTGTGCGATCTGGTCGAGCGGCCGTTGCGTTCTCTTGTACTGCATTACCGACGTCCGGGAAATCACACGTAATTTCCGGATTTGCGAAAGCTCCGTGATGATCGCGTCCGTCATTCCATCCGCAAAGTAATCCTCCGAAGGATCATTCGAGAGATTCGTCAATGGCAACACCGCCACCGACTGAATGGCTCCTGCCAACGGCCTCTTGCCGCTTCCCTTCTCCCGGCCCCGCAACCAGAATGTCAGCCCGCCCGCGAGCGCCAGCAACAACACCAGCATTACCATGTTCCGCCACGAATACCATTTTCCTTCGGGCGGTTTCGGCGCCATATTCGTTCGATAAATCTCCTGCGTTTTCGACGCGGTGCTCGCTGCCTCCAGGGCCGCTCTCACCTCGCCCGCACTCTGGTAGCGCTGCCCAGGATCCTTATCCAGACACTTCTCGATAACCGCGTGCAACACCGGCGGCAATGGGGGTGTTATTTCCGGCGGCCTTTCCCGCAAAATGCCTGCCGTCAACTCGTAAGCTGTCCCGCCGGCAAACGGCTTTCGCCCCGCCGCCATTTCATACAGCACCACACCCAGAGACCAGATGTCGCTTCGCGCATCCGCTTCCTGCCCCTTCAGCACTTCCGGGGCGATATAGGGCAATGTCCCTGTAAATGTGTGCTGCGATTCCCAGGATTGATCGAATCTGGTTGTCTCGTCCCCGCCGCGCCCGGGCTCCACTTTGCGCGAAATCCCAAAATCCAACACCTTCAACCGGCCACTCGGAGTCAAAATGACATTCGCACTCTTCAGGTCGCGGTGAATGATTCCCCGGCTGTGCGCGTGCTGCAGCGCGTCGGCAAGCTGCATTCCGTACCGCTCCACCTGCTCGAGCGCCAATCCCGTCGACGGAATTTCCAGACTTAGCGGCCTTCCCGCGATGTACTCCATCGCGATGAATGGCCGTCCGTCCACTTCATCGACTTCGTACACGGTGCAAATGTTCGGGTGATTCAGTGCAGAAATGGCCCGCGCCTCTTTCAGCGCTCGCTCATGCTGCGCGGAGCTGCCCGTCGGCAACGTCCCCAGAAACTTCAACGCTACTTCCCGTTGCAGCTTCTCGTCCGTCGCAAGATACACCACTCCCATGCCACCTTCGCCGAGCTTCTGTTCAATCACATAGTGGCCGAATCTCTGCCCTACCATGGCTTGTTCGTATGGGGCAGTTCACCACACCCCCAGCGGGCTGGCAAGCAAAACTCTATTTATCTTCAGCAATCTGGAGATTTCTACGCCAGGCCGCGCAGCCGGTTCGTGCCCCGGTCCACTAGCACTACCGCCGCAATTACCATCGCTGCCGCTACCCCAACTCGCGTCGTCAATGCTTCCCCACCATAGGCCCACCCCAGCAGCACCGCGACTACCGGGTTCACGTACGTGTGCGTCGCCACCAGTGTCGGCGAAAAGTGTTCCAGCAACCAGTTGTACGCGGTAAACGTAATCACCGACCCGAACAGGATCAGATACATGATCGATAGCCATCCCCGCGTCCCAACCCGCTCCAATGTCAGCCCCTTCCATTCTCCCAGCACCGTTCCGACAACGAACAACATCACGGACCCTGACAACAACGACAGCGCCGACAGCAATAGCGGGCTTCCTGACAGTTTCGATTTTCGCGAATACATGATCCCCGCCGCCCACGAAATCGCTCCAACCAAAATCGCAATCACTCCAATCGTCAGTCGCGAGCCGCCCTCCGTCGTCGACCCGCGCACCAGCAACCCTACTCCAGCTAGTCCAATCAGGATTCCGGCCAGCAGCATTCCATTCAGCCGCCACACCTGCCCCACTGCCGACGACATCAGAAACACAAAGATCGGCTCTACCGCAATTAGCAGCGCCGCCAATCCGCTCGGCACAAATTTTTCCGCCCAGTGCAAAGTTCCGTGCCCAACGAGAAAAAACAAGAATCCGATCACGGCACTGGCGCGAATCTGCTCCCATGTCGGCCGCAAGCCTTTTGCCAGCGCCCACACCAACAAAATCAGTCCCGCGCACAAATGCCGGAAGCTCACCACGTACAGGGCCGGTAGGTTTTCGACCGCATATCGGATCGCCAGGAAGGTCGATCCCCAGATCAGATAAATTGCCCCGAAACAGAAAATCACCAGCAGTCGATTCCCTTGGGGCTTGCTTTTTACGCTCGCTTCGACAAGCGTCTCACTCGTGGAAGTTGTCGCCATGCGTAAATCTAGTCCACGCCACCCACGGCCGCCAGCGCCAATTTGGAACAAAAAGTGACCCGTCATTCCTCACGAAGTGAGGCATCCCTCTTGGTTCGTCTTATTGCGCCTTCTTCGCCACCACGCAATAGCCATCCTCTGGCCAATCCTCAAACGTCTTTTCAATCCCAAACCCCGCCGCTTTCAACTCCTCCAGCAAGACCTTTTCCGGTATCCCGTGCCCGCCACGATTCGCCGGAACTCCCGCCACCGGGTCAGACTCAGTGAGCCCCTTCCGTGGCGGAAAATCGATCACCGCCAATTTCCCTCCCGGTTTTAGCGATCGCAACAAACTCGCGTCCATCTCCCTGGCCGCCGTCAAATGGTGATATACACGCCGTAACACAATCGCGTCGCAACACCCCTCCGGCAAGTTCGTCTGCTTTTCGGCGGCCTGCAGCACCGTCACGTTCTTCAACTCTCGCGTGTGAACTTCTTCCTCCAAGGTATTTCTCTTCTTCTCATCCAACTCTGTCACATATACCCGTCCCCGTTCTCCGACCACAGTCGCTGCAGCAAATCCAATCTCCCCCTCGCCCGCTCCCACATCTGCAATCGTCTGCCCCGCTTTCCACTCCATCACTTTCTGTAAGCGTGCAATCTCACCCCGCGAAGCCGGCGCCGGCGCAAACGCCCCGGCCATCAACACCACTAGCAGCAGCTTCATTTTCTGCCTAGGTTGGTTTTGGCCTGTCATCCTCAGGAGCGTTGTTTGCGACACAGGATCTCTGTGTCCTGTTTCCAACAAAAAAGTAACCCGTCATTCCGAACGAAGTGAGAAATCTCTCTTTGCTTGTTCGTCCTACTTCCCCGTCGCCGCCGCGAGGCAACAGTTCTCGATCGCCCTGCTAGCTTCTCCTCTGCCGCACCAGCGACAAGAACTCATCCCGCGTCTGCTTATTGTGCCGGAAGGACCCCAGCATCGCACTCGTCACTGCTTGTCCATGCTGCTTTTCCACTCCGCGCATCTGCATGCACAAGTGCCGCGCCTCGATGATCACTCCTACTCCCTCCGGGCTGATCTTCTCTTCGATCGCCTGGGCAATCTGGCTGGTCATACGCTCCTGAATTTGCAGCCGTCGCGCGTACATGTTCACAAGCCGCGCTATCTTGCTCAATCCCAACACCCTCTTGCTCGGCAAGTACGCCACATGCGCTTTCCCGAAGAACGGCAGCAAGTGATGCTCGCAAAGACTGAAGAATTCGATGTCCTTCACCACCACCATCTCGTCGTAGTGCACGCTGAACGTCGCCTGATTCAGCACGTTATCCAGGTTCTGGTTGTACCCGCTTGTCAGATACTTCAGCGCTTTCTCAAATCGCTCCGGCGTTTTCCGCAATCCCTCGCGATTCGGATCTTCCCCGATGAGCGCAATCATCTTGCGCACCAGGTCCGCGATGCTCTCCTTCGGCGTTTCCACCTTCGCCTCGTGCAGAATGATTTCCGTTTCCTTGCTCACTTTGACTCTCTCCCTTGTGGGACCGCCTAATGATCCTGAAATTCTTCCCCGGCGTACTCGAACGCGTTGTTTGACGTCTCCTCCACCCTCACGCGTTCCAACTTCGCCAGCGGAAAGGGCTTCAGGCGCTCGTAAATCTCCATGCAAACGTACTCCGTCGTTGGCACTCGCTCACGAAACGCCTCCACATCTTCGTTCAGTGATTTATGATCGAATGCTTCAATCACTTCGCGCTCCACAAATCCATCCAGGTCCGCCAAATTCACGATCATGCCTGTGGCAGGATCGACCTGCCCGGACACGCTGACCTCCACCACATAATTGTGTCCGTGTCCATAAGGGTTGTTGCATTTCCCGTAGACACGGCAGTTCTCTTCCTCGCTCATCTGCGGGCTGTGTAATCGGTGCGACGCGGAAAATCGATACCGCCGTCCCAGCTCAATTTTCGTCTCCCCGCTCATTTTTCTTGTCCTGTCTTACTTCGCTTCATTCCGATAGCACTCCGCGAACAAATCCGCGGTCTCATACAGCCGCACCTTGTGCAACCGGCCCTGCTTGATCTTCGGCTCCAGCAAATTCCAGATCGCCCGCACGATGTTCTCGCACGTCGGAATCTGCCCTTTTAGCTCTGCCACCTCATAGTTCAAGAAGCGGTGATCCATTCGTTGTGTAATCTCCCGCTCCAGAATCTCTTTCAATTCCTTCAAATCCAGCACCATCCCCGTCACGGGGTCCGGCTCTCCCGCAACGGTCACTTCCAGGGTGTAGTTGTGCCCATGTCCGTGCGGATTGTTGCACTTGCCGAAAATCCGCTGGTTCTCTTCCGCGCTCAACGCCGCGTTGTGATAAAGGTGCGACGCGGAGAACTCAATTTTTCTCGTCAGATATACCATTCTATGGCTGCCTATTTGATGCTCCAGCCCTGCCCACCCGATACTCCCGGCCCTTCCACCCTAGCTTACCCCGCTGGTACCTCCAATTCGAAGCCAACAATACCGCCCCAAATAGCACCCTCCCCGGAATACCCCACCACAGCAACCTCGCCGCGAATCCGCTTCTCCGCAATTCGCCGTCGTACGCCACCAGAACCGCCGTGCCTCCCACCAACAGCGCCTCAAGCGCGTTTATCCATTTGCCGGTCCACGCCGCCGCGGCGATCGTGACAATTAAAGTCGCTGCCACGGGCACGACCGCACGCACAAACTCTTGCACCATCGTTTCTCGCGTGCCGCCCATCAAGGGATACAAGTTCTTCTTCCATCCCTCCCACATCGCCGCGAACGACCGGTACATCCTCACCCGCACAACTCCTTTTCCACTTCCAAACCAGATCCGCTGGCCTGTGCCTTTTACCTTTTTCGCGAGAGCTACATCTTCCAGCACTTCTGCCGCTACGCTCGCGTGCCCACCCACCGCATCGTAGGCATCTCGCCGGATCATCAGGAACTGCCCATTCGCCGCCGCTGCAGCATTCCCTTCCCGATTCACATCCGCAAAAGAAAAATGTGCGCCTAGCCTGCAGTACACGTACGGAATCAGCGCCTTCTCGTACCATGTCTCCATCATTTGCTCCGGGGAAAACGACACCATCGCCGCGTTATTCTTCGCTGCAACCGCCATGGCCCGCGCCGCCGAATCTTTCTCGTGTACCGCGTCCGCATCCGTAAACAACAGCCACTCGCTACCGGCCTCCTTGGCTCCTCTCCACACGGCGTGATTTTTCCCCACCCACCCTACCGGCAAATCTCCCGCCTCCACCAACCGCACCTTCTTGTACCGAGACTTTAGTCCGCGCACGAGTTCCCCGGTTCGATCCGTCGACTGGTCATCCACCACAATCACTTCCCCAATCGCATCCTGCACTGCCAGCGATTCCACGCAAGCCGCGATCACCTCCTCCTCATTCCGCGCTGGCACAATCGCGGATACACTCATCTCCTTGGCATCCAGATCCGTCATGATTTCGAGCTTAACCTATCCACCGGGCGGTCGGCTGCAACGAGTGTTGTCATCCTGAGGAGCCCGCCCTGGCGGGCGACGAAGGATCTCAACGGGCTCGTTCAGCAAAGACTCACTGGCGCCGCAGTGATTCGCATCACTCACCTCTAACATCGAAAACCCCTGTGATTTCCTACCTTCTCCCTCTCAATTCTGTGCGCTATCATGACAATGTATGAACACACTGGTTCGCAAAATCATGGCCTGGGGCAGCATGACCTTTGCCTTCGCCGTTCTCGCCTTCTTCACGCTCCCCCATTACCGCCAGGGCGAATCCTCCATCGCCGGAAAAACCGCAGAGGACATCCCCCTCACCCTCTCGAATGGGCAATCCACTGCGCTTTCCAAGTACCAGGGAAAAGTCGTCATCCTGAATTTCTGGGCCACCTGGTGCCCGCCCTGCGTCGAAGAAACCCCGGCACTCATTCAACTTCAGCAGCGTATCGCTTCGCGCAATGGAGTCGTTCTCGGAGTCTCGGTCGACGAAGACGAATCCGCCTATCGTGCCTTCCTCCAACAGCACGGCATCAACTACCCGACCTCCCGCGATGTTTCCAAGAAATCGGCCATCGATTATGGCACCGTCATGTATCCCGAAACCTATGTCATCGACCGCCACGGTAAAATCCTTCGCAAGATCATCGGCCCGCAGGATTGGAACTCCCCCGAAATGACCGCGTACTTCGACTCCATCCTCGGCCAATCCTGATTACCTGGTCTTACTCACCCTCTCCTGATCACTTTCTCGTCAATTCATTGACAGAAAACCCGTTTCCGGGACCGCCTCCTGATACACTCACCGTATCAACTCATTTCGCTCCACCCAGTCCTGAGCCGCCATGGAATTTTGGGTCTTTATCCTCACATTGTGGGCCTTCGCCCGCTGGCTGCAAACGCGCATCTGGCGCCGCAAAGACGACCAGCGCTTCGAACGAGTCATCGAGGCCCTCAACCGCGGCCAAGCCAAAATCGAATCCCTCGAAAAGCGTGTTCGTGAGTTGGAGCACCCTGCCGCTGCCCCAGCGGCTACGGCTGCTCCGTCGACGTCCCCTGTTCATGGGCAAGCACCCAAACCGGTAGAACCCCCTATCTCTTCCCCTATTCCGTCTTGGCCCACCGAGCCCAAGGCCGTTTCGCCGCCGCACGAAAACTCGAAGGCGCCGGCCTCTGCTCCTCCACCGGAACCGGTGAAGCTCCCTGAACCCGTACATCTTCCCGCACCCGTCCCCACGCCGCTTCCCGTCACCGTTCCGACACCGCCAACACCCACTCATCCCACAACTCCTTCTTCACATCCACCGCCGCGCGCCATCCCGCCCCTTCTCTCTCCCCCTCCCAAATTCGCGGACTCGTCCGTGCGCCAGATCAGCGCCGATTTCGAGCAAAAGCTAGGCGGAAACTGGCTCAACAAGATCGGTATCACCATGCTGGTCATCGGCGTCACGCTATTCCTGACCATCAAGTTCCCCACTCTCTCCAATCCCGCGAAGATCGCTATTTGCTACTTCGGTAGCTTGGCCGTCCTGGGCGCGGGAATTTATCTCGAGAGACTTGAGCGCTATCGGATCTTCGCCCGCTCCCTCATCGGCGGCGGCTGGGCGCTAGTCTTCCTCACCACCTACGCCATGCATTTCGTTCCGTACACTCGCGTGATCGAAACGCAATGGGTCGACCTTATCCTTCTCTTCTTCGTCGCCGCGGCCATGGTTTTTCACACCCTCCGCTACGACTCGCAGGTGGTCACTGGCCTCGCCTTCCTCCTCGCCTACACCAGCGTCACCATCAGCCAGAACACCATCTATTCGCTCTCTGCCGGCGTCATTCTCGCGCTCGGCCTCGTCACCATCGTTCACCGGCGGTCTTGGTTCGAGCTCGAAGTCTTCGGTATCCTCGCCTCCTATCTCAACCATTTCGTCTGGCTCACCCGCGTCGTCCCCACATCCGGTCATCACCACATGTTCTCGGAGTTCCTGCCCAGCAGCGTTTTGCTGGTGCTTTACTGGGCCGCATACCGCTGGTCCTATGTCTCCCGCCGTATAGAACGCGCCTCGCAGGAGACCATCTCCACTCTTGCGGCGATCCTCAACACTTCACTCCTGCTTCTTCTTTTCAGATACCAGTCCGTGCATCCCGAATGGTCTTTCTATGCGCTTATTGTTCTCGGTACCGCCGAACTAGTCATCGCGCAACTCGCCGCTCGTGACCGCCGCATCGCTTTCGTGATTCTTTCCAGCATCGGCGTCGTGCTCCTCATTGCCGCCATCCCATTCAAATATTCCGGCCTCGATATGGCCATCATCTGGCTCGCCGAGGCGCAAATCCTTCTCATCGCAGGCGTTGCCGTTCGCGAACAGCTCTTCCGTTCCTTCGGATTTCTTGTCGCCCTGCTCACTGCCGGCGAAATGCTCATCAGCCAGGGCATTCCAAACCTGCTTGATGTTTTGCCGCCTGAATTGGCCACGCTCACTCCATCCAGTTCCCTTCCTGACTACCAACTTGCCTTCAGTTTCCTGGTAGCTGCAGCCGTTTTCTACGCCAATGCCATCGTCATCCCCCGTCGCTGGAAAGAGCTGGTCGAATCTGAATTCGAGGAAATTTTCTACCACGCTCTCACTTACCTCGGCGCCGCCATGCTCTTTATCGGCCTTGCCCTCGCTTTTTCCCGCTCTTGGATGGCGCTCGCGTGGGCCGGCGCGGCGTTCGCGCTGCTGCTGGTCGGCCGTTCCCTCGACGCAAGCGACCTGATCGCCCAAACGCATCTGCTCGCCCTCGCCGCTTTCCTCCGCGCCATCCTCGTCAACTCCTTCGACACGCACCCTTTCGGGCACACCGAAGCAACGATGCGTCTCCTCACGCTCCCTCTAATCATTGCCTTGCTTTATCTCTGCGCCCGCTGGCTAGCCCTCAGTGAAGACGGCGCTGCCGTCAAAGTTTCCGAGCTTTACACCACCGCCGCCGCGTTCCTCGTCGTCCTCCTCGCATACCACGAGTCCCATTGGGCATGGGTCGGCATTGCCTGGGGCGGTTTTGCTCTCGCTTTAGCCATCTTTGGTTTCTACCGCGACCGTCGCGACCTTGGCTGGCAAGCGCACTTCATCGTTCTCGCCGGCTTCGCACGCACGCTGCTCTTTGATTCCGACGCCACCCAGCAGTACTCGCATTTCACGCTTCGCCTCCTTACCTTTACCTCGATGGCTGCGCTCCTCTACCTCTGTGCCTACTTTAGCGGCCCACGCCATTCTCCCTACGCTCGCATGTTCTCCGCCCTCCACACCTTTGCCGGCTCGATTCTGCTTGCGCTTCTGGCCTTTTTCGAGGTTGCGTCACCCTGGATCGCGGTTTCCTGGGCCCTTTTCGCGTTCCTCCTGATTGTCATCGGAGATCGCGTCCGTCGCGCGGAGCTGCACCTCCAGGCCTACATTCTCTCTGGTCTCAGCCTTTTTCAGCTGTTCACCGTCAACCTCTACGCGGCGCAACCGTTTCACTTCTTCCCGGCTGTCTCCGTGCGAGTTGTCACCTTCGCCCTCGTCGCTGTCTCTTTCTATCTCTGCGGGCGCTGGGCTGCTCGGGCGGACTTCATCTCGAAAGCCGCATTCATCGGCTTTGCCTACTCCTGGCTAGGCTCTTTCCTCGTTCTCGTACTGCTGAAATACGAACTTCGTCCGCCGGCAATCGCACTCGGCTGGGCCCTTTTCGGCTTGGTTCTCTTTGAATTTGGTCTCTTCCGCCGCTCACACAACTGGCGTTTGCAAGGCTACGCCGCTTTCACGCTCGCATTCCTTCTCGTCTGGAACCTGGATACGCGAACCTCTCTTCATGATTTGCTTTTCTATACGCTTCCGATTGCCTTTGTTCTCTACTACGCCTACGCCCGCCTCGCGCGGCTTGCTGCGTACAGCTCCACGCATCATCTCTCTTTCGACGTTCAATACCAGGGCCCAGCGATCCTCTCGTATTTCGGCTCAGCAACGCTTGCGATCTTTGCCTTGGACTACTTTGCGTGGGGGCCCTCGCTCGTTGCCTGGGCCGCTCTCGCTTTTCTCTTTATTGCGATTGCCTGGTTCACCCGCCAGGATGTTTTCCTGCACCACAGCATCATTCTCGCGTTCCTGCTCTTCTTCCGCGTGCTAGCTTTCGAATTCTCCGCGCGGTTTCACCCGGCCGAACCCTGGGCCACTCACCGTGTCCTCGATGCCGCACTCGCCTGCGCCATTCTCTTCGCCTGCCAGGCCTTCGCGTTTCCCTTGCGCGCCCGGCGTAACGGGCAGCTTGACGACGGCGGAGACGCCCCGGATATGGTCCAAAAAGTTTCCCGCTTCCTCAGCCGCCCCGAACAGGTCTATTTCTTCATTCCCTTGGTCCTGGCCACCTTCCTGATCCTCCAGGAGGTTTCCACCGGGCGCGTCACCATCGCCTGGGGCATCGAAGCCGTGGTCGCCTTCGTTTTTGCCCTGATGGTCGGCGAACGCAGTTACCGTCTTGCCGGCCTTTTCCTAATTCTCGTTTGCGTCGCCAAGATCGTCATTCTCGACGTCTGGCGCCAGCAACTCTCTGACCGCTACATCACCTTCCTCATCCTCGCCGCCGCCTCGCTCCTCATTTCTTTCCTCTACTCACAATATAAAGAAACCATCAACCGCTACCTATAGCCGGTTCGTTTACACCTGCGGGCGTTCGCGCCATCGTCGTCTCCTGATGTGAATCCAGTCCTCGTCACAAAAGTGTTCGCACTCATGAAAATCCCACCCCGGCCGATTTAACGACTTAGGGCCCACGTGTCCAGAAAGGACTGTCCCCGTGAACTGGTTCCTCAGACGCGTCGCGGTCGTTTGGCTCATCTTGACCGCTGTCATCATTGCGGCAGTCCTGAACTCGCTCTATCGCTCGGGCGCATTCCGATGACAGGTTCCGTTGAAGTTAGCCCGCGGGCTTCCGTTAACAAGCTCCGCCTTGGCTTCGTGCTCACCGGGCCTGGGAACCTTTCCAGCACGTCGCGGGAATATTAGACAACACAACAAATCTGGAACGCAGTTCCGGGCGGGTTTCGCGGACCAGCTTGCCCTTTGTGTGCGCGTGCGTCGCGTGAGGCCGTTTCCTCCTCATCGTTCGTTTCTCGCCAGTAGCGTACGGAAGAGTCCGTCGAAGTATGTCTGACACCCAACGCAAAGGAGAATTCATCGTGCAGCGTATCTTTTTGTTCGTGGCATTCACCCTCTTGTTCAGCGGCGTCTCATGCGCTCAGGAGGAGCATCCCCGCTTCGAAGTCACTGCGGACTACTCCTACTTCCGTGCGAATCCCAGCTTGCCCTCCGTATGGAATACGCAGAACTTAAACGGTGGGGGCGGCGATGTCACCGTATTCTTCTTGAATCATTTTGGCGTGAGGGCCGACCTGCAGGGCTACAACAGCACCAATCAGTGCCCCGCTGCCAGTTCCGGTCTCACCAACTGTGTCAACAGCAATCTCTTCACTTACATGTTCGGTCCGGTAGCCAAATATCGCTTCCATCGCTTCGAGCCCTTTGCCGACGCGCTGTTCGGTGGCGCTCATTCTAATTTCTATAAAAGCGCTTGCACCGCTAACACCGTCCTCTGTGAGGGCACGAACGCAGACACCACCGCGTTCTCCATGGCCTTTGGGGGCGGCGTCGATTTCGAGGCCACCCATCGCTTCTCTCTTCGTCTCTTTGACGCCGACTATGTCCGGACCGGCTTCGG
>Ga0335080_10000600_pt1 | contig 33582 bp, 22 predicted proteins | sample Lox_Sample_34_FD_206720 | JGI IMG/M metagenome (GOLD analysis project Ga0335080, IMG submission 206720) | Soil microbial communities from Loxahatchee National Wildlife Refuge, Florida, United States - Lox_Sample_3.4 | ecosystem: Environmental > Terrestrial > Soil > Wetlands | place: USA... | reverse complement strand
AGCGGTACGAGTCAGAATTGGCGAGTGGGGCCTAAGTACCTGTGGCTCAAGATTTTACCCGTAAACTACTGAGCCCCAGTATTTTGCCAGAGATTTTCCGCTAACTTAATGATTCCAATAGACTTGTTGGATGGTGGGGGACCCACCGGGCGCAATGCCCTCCCAAAATGAAACAAATCGAATGCCCCAGGAAATTGCCGCTTGCCCAAGGTTCTTCACGCTTATTTCCACAGCCCGAGCCGAGGCTTCTGCCATGTTTCTTGCATTGTGGGAGGAGTTCAACTCAATATCTTGCGGATTTGTTCGATGTGATTTGCGTCGTGGCCGGCCATGTGCACGGCCAAATCCCTCACCGTGATGCGGCCACGCTCGGCATGAATCCCAAAGCACTCCCACTGCTCCGGAGATAGCTCACCCAAGAACTGGAGATTGGCACTACGGATCAATCGAAACATGGAGATCGAATCCTCAAGTGAACGGGAGGCATAGTCTCCCAGGCGAGCCCACAGGTCCTGATCAAATCCGGCTAGCTCGATTCCGTTGTGCTCCACCATCTGACGATAGCGCCACGCCGTTGCAATCTCGTCCTCGGCTAGATGGGCAATGATCTCCGTGATTGACCACTTGTTCGCGCTCGGGCGTCTGGTCAGTTGCTCACCCGACGCATTGGCCAAGAGTTCGTCTAAGAGTGCTGGCGTCTGCCGCTGTAACTCGAACGGGTCTTTCGATTGCGTATAGCTGCGTATGCGAGCCAGATATTCGGCTGTGTCGGACACCAGCGTTCCCTCTGGAACAATATAGCGGAATTGAATTCAATCGCTTTCAAAAGGCGCTAATTTTGGTTTTTCTTTGGCTTTGCTTCGTTATTTCTCCTACGCCAGTTGCTACCTTCTAGTCGTCACAGGGCCCCTAAAACCGTTCAGTGCAAATTCCTCGACTGGACTCGAGGCGTGGAGGAGCCCACTAGTTACTCGACGCTACGGGCCATCGAGCGGTGACATGCACGGTTGCCGTGACGCACCCACTAAAGAAGGAGAAGTAACGTATGAATATGCAAGCCGTTTCTCACTCGCAAACACGAAATTTGATTATGTCCCGGTGTCGCCGTGCCGTGGCCGCGCTTTTCCTCGTGGCCGCGTGCTCTTTTCCAGCGCTGGCTCAGCATTCACACGACGCACAACCGGGAACTGCCGACCAGCAAAATAAAGCGAGCGCGCTTATCAGGATCGTTCGCCAAGCAACAGAGCGCTTCAAAGATGTTTCCGTTGCCGAGAAAGAAGGATACGTTCTGCAGTTCGGATGCGTCAGTGGCCCGGATTCGGGAGCTATGGGGCTGCATTACGTAAATGGCGACCTGGTGAACAGCGGCATAATCGACCCCACGCGTCCGCAGATTGTGATCTACGAACCCACGTCGGACGGCAAACTGAAACTGATCGGCGCCGACTTCCTGGTGATCGCGTCCGTCTGGGACGCAAAGAATCAGGGTCCGCCGGAACTCATGGGGCAGCTATTTCACTACTTCGAGACTCCCAATCGTTTCGGGCTGCCGGCGTTCTACACGCTGCACGTGTGGGCGTGGAAGGACAATCCCAACGGTGCTTTCGTGAACTGGCACCCTAAAGTGTCGTGCCAGCTATTTAATCCGGTTCAGTAGCCGGGTTGCAACGGCAGCTCCCGGCGGTCAACCAACACCGGGGGCTGCAAAGTCGCAGTGAAAATGCCGCATATTGTGCCTGAGGATAACGAAATGCCATTGATTAAAGTAAAGCTGATTGACGACGTGTTTGCACCTGAACAGAAGAGAAAAGCAATCGCAGAGCTTACCCGCGCCATTGTCTCGGTTCAGGGAAGGCAGCCTGTCACGCTGGTCGTAATCGAAGAGGAGACGGGCGGGGCTCCATTGTTTCCTGATGAGAGTTCACCCTCGACGGGGGAACGATTCCAACCATCTAATTAAATGCCTCGGTTCCTTGCACGGCCCTCTGTCAGACGAAGTTCCTCATCGGGTCTTGCGCTTCGATCTGGCATTACCTCTTTCCGCCTTGGATGCCACTGCGTCACAGAGTTGGTACGCCTCCTGAAGCCAGTCGGTTATGGGTGCCTCCACCTGATCTCTGTGTGTGATGCGAATGATGTGCACGCTTTTGGATTTAGATGCTTTGTCGACACGTCGAACCTGAGAGGCCTTCAACGTGCGGCCGAGAAATACGCAAAGCTCAAGAAAGCTCTTCTTCGGACGCACGAAGAAGTAGCATGACTTGCGCGAGAACATGATCGATTTGTGTGAGGCGTAAATGCGCTGCTCGCCGAACGAAGCGGCAGTGTCGCGTAGCCGTTCCCAAGCATCCCGCAGGTCCTCAGAGAGATCTTGAGTCAGAGCCTCTTCCGTAGTGGTCCAGCAGTCGTGCTTTTGACCGTCCTCAACCCACTGCTTGCAGTGGTAGCACTCTCGACCGGACATCCACTGATTTTATATCTGTTTCCTGACGAGCACGGCTTAGTGCGTTGTCTCATTTCCGCTTGTGATGGCGCTGCTACATCGGGACTCAAACTTCCTATTTGTGAGTTGGCGAGGACGGGAGCATCATTTCCCTCAGTCATTCATAACAGGGGGGAACAGATGATGACAGCCAGAAGAATCCTGGCGCTCGTTCGTCAGCAGTTGACGGTCTTAGTGTTTGTGGTGCTGGCTAGCGCTGTCTCTAGCGCCTCCGAGGCGCCCAAGTTGATTGAGAAGGATGGACGCTGGGCACTCTTGGTCGATGGCCAGCCTTACCTGATGCTGGGCGGCCAGGTGCACAATTCGAGTGCTTGGCCTTCAGAACTGCCACGAATATGGAAGGCGCTTGCCGAATTGCATGCCAACACCGTCGAGGCCCCGGTGTACTGGGAGCAGGTCGAAGCGCAACGGGGCAAATTCAATTGGGAGAATGTTGACCTGCTGGTGAAGGGTGCGCGCGAACACAACCTGCACGTAGTGCTGCTTTGGTTTGGGACGTGGAAGAACGGCAACATGCACTACGTCCCTGCATGGGTGAAGACCGATACGAAACGCTTCCCGCGCGTCGTTCGCGCAGATGGGGAGGCGATCGATGTGCTGTCGGCGAACTCGCGTTCCAATCTCGAGGCAGACAAAGCCGCATTCGTTGCGCTCATGCGTCACTTGAAATCTCTCGACGATCAGCACACAGTTCTGCTGGTTCAGGTGGAGAATGAGTCGGGGATCATCGGAAGCCCACGCGACTTCTCGCCGGAATCGAACAAGGAATTGGCCGGCCAGGTGCCGGCCGACATGTTGGCTGCGGCACACAAACAGCCTGGAACATGGAGAGAAGTATTCGACGGTGACGCGGACGAACTGTTTCAACTGTATCACCAGGCGCACTATCTGAATGAAATTGCGACAGCTGGTAAGGCCGAGTTCGACATTCCGCTCTACATGAACGTCTGGTTGAGCTATCCCCCGGCGGAGTTGCCCGAACGTCGGCTGCCAATTCCCGGGATTCAATATCCGAGCGGAGGTGCGGTTCAGCGCTGGGTGGGCCTGTGGCGCACGCTAGCACCATCCATCAATGCCATTGCTCCAGATATTTATGGAGATGATGCGGGCTTTGTGCACGATGTTCTGGCGGCTTACCACAGGCCGGACAATCCTTTACTGGTCCCTGAAATTGGTAAACCGGACGCTTTCGCGCGCTACGACTTCCTGGCACTGGGCGAAGGCGCCATCGGAATCGCGCCTTTCGGGGTCGATCCGAGAGGTTGGAACATTCTCGGCGATATCCCGGCGAACGGGCATGCCAGGAATTTTGCGTTGCTCGCTCCAATGGTGCGAGAAGTTGCGAAGCTGAATTTTGAAGGCAAGCTGAAAACCTCGATGGAAGAAGTCGGTAAGGCTGAGCAGGAGCTGGATTTTGGCACATGGCAAGCGAGCATCTCTTACGGGTTTCCTCAAAACGATGGCCGTCGTCCGCCGGGGACGAATGACGCGCATGGTGTGGCACTGGTCGCCCAACTCGGGCCGGATGAATTCCTGGTTACGGGAGTGGACGCGAGCGTCAGTTTCCATCTTTCGGGACGCCTGCCGGGCCTGCGCATGCAGATCCTTGCAGCGGAAGAGGGTGGCTATCAAGATGGCGTCTGGAAGCCCGTGCGCCTGTGGAACGGCGACGAGACGGATCGTGGATTACAGTTCCATGCTGACGATCCCGCAGTAGTGAGAGTTAAACTCGGAAAATTCTAGGCTTTCTTGCGGCTTTCACGAATCGACAAACGTGGTGCTACTGTGTTCCGAATGACGCGGTGTCTATGTCCACACACACCGTCGACAGGGCCCGAATCTCAAAAACCAGTGCCAAAAAGGGAGATCAATTTGGCTCGTGCCTTGCTTCTCAATTTTCAGGACGGAATCAACGATTTATAGTTCACTGTCCTGACCGCGAGGAGCTATGGAGCGGGCGTCGGTCATATGGGTACGGGCGGCGATCGCCGCCCTGGCGAGTGCTGCTGTTCTGGTCGGTGTGGCAGCGATCTGGCGCGGCTCGCGAGCCGTTCGAACTGCCGCCGAGCGGGTTCGCGCCGAGCACGAATTTTCGGTCGCGGGCCAGCCTTATACTCCCGCACCTAACCCGGGATTCGAGATTGTCAGTTCTCCCCAGATTTTTCTTCAGGCCGCACGATTTCAGGATCATCTTTTCATCGCTGGCCCGACGGGGCTACAGGAATTCGAACCGGGCGGAGTTCTAGTCCGACAGTATTCGGTCGGCAACGAACTGCCGAGTTCACCGCTGGTTGCTGTTGCCCCATCTGTCCTGTCGGACTCCCACGAACCGGAATTGCTTGTTGCTACCAAAAGCGACGGCATTCTCGCATTCAATGGGCAAGCGTTCCGACAGATATTGCCCGCGAGTGCCGATGCCCGTGGCATCACTGCCATACTTCCCGTCGCGTCGGGACATCTTCTGATTGGGACCAAGAAGCGCGGCGTTCTCGTATACGACGGAAAATGCATGAGCGTTCTCCATCCCATGCTGGATAACGTGCATGTCACAGTCCTCGCGGGAGACGAAGCCGACCTCTGGGTTGGAACTCTGAATCGCGGCGCGATCCACCTTCATGGAGGAGAAGCCGAGGTCTTAGGCGAAGATCAACGGTTGCCTGACCCAGCTGTACAGTCGATTGCAATCATGGGCGAGAAGACGTACATAGGCACGATTGCGGGCGTCGCAGTTTTCGAAGGCGGGCGTTTTTCCCGCGTGCTGGCTCCCGGCGTCTTTGCCACGGCTTTGCTTGCTACGTCCACAGATCTCTATGTCGGGTCCGAAGATCAAGGTGTGTTTGTAATTCCCCTCAGCGGGCGTCGCCCGAATCCGAATGTGGAGCCGGTGGGTGAATTGCCGGAAGTCCACCAATTGTTCACCTCTAGCGGTGCGATTTTCGCCGTTGCACGTCATGGACTCTACCGAATGAAAGCGCACGGCTTTGGCTGGGACCGAGTGCTCACCTCCGGGGACGCGATCTTGAGCGACCGAAACATCTCTGCACTTGCCACCGATGCTCGCGGGCAACTTTGGATTGGCTATTTCGATCGTGGGATGGATCTCCTGGCGTCCGACGAGCACCGCGTCCGGCATGTGGAAGACGAGCATGTCTTCTGCGTCAATCGAATTCTTCCGCATTCGAAGACCGGTTCGATTCATGTGGCAACTGCGAACGGACTCGTGCAGTTTAACGATGCGGGGAGCGAGCAGCAGGTCTTGATGCGTTCGGACGGCCTCATCGCCGATCACATCACCGACATCGTGGCCTATGGCGGCGGCTTGGCACTGGCGACTCCGGGGGGCATCACATTTCTAGACGCGAGCGGCGCTCATAGCCTGTACGCCTTCCACGGCCTGGTGAACAACCACGTCTACGCGCTCGGCGTTTCCGGAGACGAACTGATGGCCGGAACGTTGGGCGGACTCTCGCACCTTAATCAGGGTGACGTGAAGTTCAACTACACGACCTCTTCTTCCAATCTGAAGCACAACTGGATCACCTCAGTGGTACGGGTCGGCTCGGAGTGGATGGTGGGTACTTATGGAGCGGGGGTGCTGGCGCTTGATTCCTCAGGGCACTTTCGTTCCTTCGAGACAGCATCTGGCCCGCTGGAAATCAATCCCAACGCCATGTTGGTCACCGACAACTACGTCCTCGCCGGAAGTCTGGGACAGGGTTTGTACGTCTACGACAGGCAGTCGCAGCGGTGGTCGGTGATCCGCAACGGCCTACCCTCGCTGAACGTCACGGCGTTTGCCACCGCAAATGGCTACATCTTCATTGGCACAGACAATGGCCTGGTCCGAATACCAGAGCAGAAGCTGCACTCATGAAAAGCCTTCTTCTTTCCGTTTTCGTCGCACTGGTTGGTCCGTCTCTCCTGTTCGGTGATGCGGGGGTGCTCATCCCCCACGACAAGCAGCAGCCGAATCCGGCGATTCTGTCTCTGGAAGAAATGGAGATCACGGTCCGCATCGACAACGGTGACGCTCGTGTGTTCGTCCGGCAGATCTTCGCAAATCGCACGGGACATATCGAAGAAGGGAATTACATTTTCGCGCTGCCCAGTCATGCAACGATTTCTGACTTTGCTACATGGGATGGCCCGGTTCGCTTGCCTGCCGTCATTCTGGAACGCAAGCGGGCGGAAGAAATCTATAACCAGTTGAAGCAGCAGGCGATTGACCCCGGCCTACTGCAAATGGGCGAACGCGGTTCGGAAGAAGCGAAAAGAACCTCTGTCTTCAGCGCGCGCATTGTGCCGATTCCGGCCTTCGGCACGAAGCGCCTCGAGATCGAGTATCACGAGTCGATACCGGTTGAGAATCTAACGTCGTACTTCGCGATCCCACTGCGGCCCGACGCGTACTCGGCGCAAGCGGTCGGGCACTTAAGGATCAACTTCGAACTTCACTCCGCTCATCCCATCCGCAATTTCCAGGCACCTGCAAAGACATTTCCGCTTCAATTCGAGCAGGACACTCCTCATCTGGTCCTGGGACACTTTGAGGGACAGAACATCGATCTGGGTGAAGATTTCGTTGCTACCTACGACCTGGATGCCGCTGCGGCCGACACGATGCAGCTCTTAACCTGCCGAAATCCGGTCAGCGGTCAACCGTCACCCACTGAGAAGGCACCAGCGCGCATCACGAATGAGCCGGGGTTCTTCGAGGCACAGGCATTGCTTGGCTTCGCAGCGAACCCGACTGGTTCCGACAAGGCAGTCAGCGGTGCCCCAAAGACGGTCATCGCTTTGTTTGATACCTCGCTCTCGATGCAGTGGGAAAAACTGGAGAGAAGTTATCAGGCGCTGGAAACCTTGTTGCGTGCACTGCGCCCCACCGACCACTTTGCCCTAGTGCTCTTCAACAGCGAAATGCAGGTTGTGCCACTGGCTTCGGCAGAGCAGGCAAATATCCAACGCGCTATTGATGCGGTTCGCGCGAGCCGCTTGCGCGGCGGCACGGATCTGCAAGCAGCGCTGAAGGCTGGACTGGAACAGGCTGCGGCACCCGGAGCGAGCGATACTTATCTAGTGATTCTCAGCGATGGGGGAGCCACGCGCGGCCCGATTGGGAATGCCAAGCTCGCCTCGCAATATGCGTCAGCGTGGAAGCAACTGCCCGATGCGCAGCGGCCGCGGACTTACGTTCTCGCCGTCGGCGACGATGCCAACCTTCCCCTGTTTCGTATGCTTGCGCAGCAGGACGGGTTGCTGGAGCACGTGCTCTCCACCGAGCCTATGGAATTCAAGCTGAATTCATTCCTATCAAAGATCGGACGTAGTCCGGTTGGGCAACTTGATCTCTCCGTGAGTCCGACCGACTCGGTACACGCGGTCTATCCACTGCAAGCTGCGACGTTCGCCGGATCGCTGGCCTCCTGGGTGGGGCAATATGACAAGCCGCGGGAGAATGTCAGTTTCACGGTGCGTGGTGTGCGCGATGGAACTCCGGTTCAAATGCCAGGCACGACAAATCTGCCGAAGGAGTCTTTCGATCATCCGCAACTGCCGCGGCTCTGGGCGCGGGCCCGTGTCGATGCTTTACTCGAAAAGATCGAACGAGAGGGCGAGGATCAGGCCACAATCGATGAGATCATCCGACTGGCGCGTAAATACAAGTTCGTTACCCCATACACCTCGTTTCTCGCCGTGCCTCGAGCGCTGCTGCGCCCGCGTGTCATTCGCCCGGGCGACCCGATTCTGCGAGTCAAAACTGACGAATCGATCGTTTCCGTAATCGCGGTGTTTCCATTCGGGCTCGTCCAGCCGCTGCGCCATCTGTCGTCAGAAGACGTCTGGCAGACTCGGTTTCTCGCTCCGACGGACATGCAGGATGGAACGTACACAGTGCGGCTGATTCTCCGGGACGAGGTTGGTCACACCTATCGCGAATCGAAGACATTCGTGATTGCAAGCAAGCCGCCCGTCGTGCAGGTGAGACTAGATCGCACGCGATTCCAGCGCGGGCAGACTATCACCCTAAGGGCCAGCGCTTCAGAGAACGCACGGACGCTGGTTGCTCGCATGGACGGCGCGGCTCCAGTTTCGCTCCGCTGGGATTCGAATTCCCGCGCGAGCACTGGGGCACTGACGATTCCCGAGCAGATGATTCCCGGCACCTACAAACTGACGGTTACGGCCGAGGACATGGCGCACAACATCGGTACGCAGGAGGTGCAGATTGAAGTGCTTCCTTAATGCATCGGGAAGACGCGTGCTGCTACCACTCGGAGCTCTTGTCGCCTCGGTGGGAGCGACTCTTGCAGCGCGGGGTGAATTGCCTACCTGGATTCGCAACATTGAAGCGAACAGTGCCGTCGAAGTAGTTTTCTTCCGCATGATGTCGATGCCCGGTGGCGCGGTGGCTTTCCGCAGGCCTCCGAACGAAACCCGGCCAGCATTAAACGACCTGATCAAGATGCAGCCGCACAATGCGGAGCTTTATTCTTTGCGCGCACTTGAAGACGAACAGCAGCTTGATTTCACGGCAGCAGAATCGGACTGGAAAGCCTATGTCGAGAACTCATCCGACAAGATCAATGCGCAGCTGGCGCTTGCCGATTTCTATCGCCGCCGGGTGCGTCCGGCGGACGAGATCAAAATACTTTCACTAGTCGCGACAGCCCCGCCCATTGCATTGGAAAAGTTGACGCCTTCTGCCCAGCAGCGCAGCTGGCAGGCGTCAGAGCGAATTTTCGGCGTGATTCAGAGTCAAGGACTTCCAAAGGAAGTATCGATCGCGCAGTATCGTGCCTGGATTGCCCGTTATCCCAAGGAGAATTCACTCTACGCTCGGTTCCTCGAATTTTTGGTTGCGCAAAAGGAGTATGCGGCTGCCAGACAACTGAGCAACGACTATCGCAAGCAATTTCCCGAAGACCAGGTCTTCCCGGTGCGGGCGAAGGCAATGGTCGAATATCGACAAGGTTCCGTTCGCGAAGGATTGGCGGTCTACGAGCAGAGTTTTCAACCTCTTTGGGATCCGGAACTGGTAAAGAGCTATTTCGATCTTTTGCGGGACACGCAAAACCTGCGCAAGTTTCGCGATGACGCCCGCGCTGCGCTCGTGGCAAATCCGCAGGATCTGAACGCTACGGCACGCATCTTTTATTACTACCAGCAACAAGGAAAGACGGACGTCGCGCAGCAGGCGATTGCTGATCTTCGTGCGCACAAGGATGCAGCAAAGTCTCCGTGGACCTCGCCAGAGCTGTATATCTGTGCCCGTCTGCTGGAAGACATTCATTCCTATCCTGAATCAGCTCGTTACTACTTTGCGCTCTACAACAGCACGGAACTGCCGAACGCGCAGGAGACAGCGATCGCAGGGCTTGCCGGAATCCTCCTGACCGCGCCGGAAACGCCCATTCGCCTGGGCTCCAGTGAGTTGTCGATGTATCGAGACATCGCTACTCTCGATCCCGGGCCCGGCTATCTGAACGGCATTCTTTCCCTGATCCTGAACACGACTCAGCCGGCCTATCAGTACTCCGATGAAGAGCAACGCGCTGAGTCTTACTTTCATCGATCGCGGGCCGCCGAATTACTGGCAATGCTCGACAGCAAGTTCCCGAACGCTGCTCGCCGCGCCGAATTGCACGCGCAACTTCTGGAGTTCTATGCCAACTCCGGGGAGAGTGACGCGGTCATTCAAGGCGGAAGAGAATTTCTAGCAAGATTTCCGAATGCTCCCCAACGCATACAAGTGGCCTTGCTCATGGCGGATGCCTTTGCGCGAAAGAACAATACGAAGGACGAATTTGCGATCTACGATTCCGTACTTCAGGAGTTGGCGGCAAACGCGCAGAATGTGCCGCTAGGAACCGCCGACATTTCGTTCGAGTCAAGTTACCCCGCGGGCGACACGGTATACCAGAACGAAAGCTCCGCCGACGGTGAAGAGGAAGGCGCAAGTCAGCCCGTTGAGTCGCAACGAGGAACCATGGCTCCTCAAGGAAAGTTCGGCCGGACTTTCCAACTGGGGAGGCCCGGTGTTCCCCCAGGACAGAACAGCGCCCGTTCACCAGAATACGCGCGCGTCCTGGAACGATATCTAGCGCGGCTGGTTGAATTGAAACAGATCCCGGCGGCTCTCGGCATCCTACGGCGGGAGATCGATCACAATCCTGACGACCCCGGGCTCTATGAACGTCTCGCGGCTTTCCTGGATCAAAACCGTCTGGGATCCCAGCAGGAAGAGGTGTATCGACTGGCGATCTCCCGGTTCTCCGATAAATCCTGGTACGACAAACTTGCACGCTTCTACCTGCGCTACAAGCGTGACAGCGAATTCGAGCAGCTTACGCGCGACGCGGTCGCAAGCTTCAAAGGCAGCGAACTGGAGCGGTACTTCACTGACGTTGTGGGCGGAAGTCCCGTGATGTACCTCCGCCTGAATCTGTACGCCCACCAACGCTTCCCGCACAATCCCGTGTTCGTCCGTAATCTGCTGGGCGCGTATCAGTCGCCTCCAACGCGCGACGAAGCTGCATGGGAAGCGCTATTGCGGCAGCATTGGTTCGAAGAGGCGGACTTGCGCAACCGATTCTTCAGCTTCCTCTCCAGCCGTGGCAGGCTGCCACAGGAACTCTCTGCGATTCGCGAGAGTGCACCCGATGTAGGGGCGTGGCAGAAGAATCCCGCTGCCGCAGAATTCCTGGCATACGCGAATCTGTGGCGCTCTCACTTTGAGGAGAGTGCTCCGGTGCTGAAGTCTCTCGCGGAACAATATCCGGCCGAGTCGGAGATTGCCGGCACCGCTTCCTCAGTGCATCGGTCGCTGGCATATTTCGATGCTGCTGATGGTGAAATTGCCGCCAAGATTCAGGACAACCTGCTGCTGGCGAATCCCGAAAAGACTGAGACGATGGCCCGTATCGGCGACATTTATGCCGATCGGGAGCAGTTTGGGCGCGCCGCACCTTACTGGGAACGCATCCCGCAAGTCTCCCCCGGCTTGCCCTCCGGGTATCTCGAAGCGGCCACCATCTATTGGGACTACTTCGATTTCGACAACGCGATTCGCCTGCTGGACGAAGGCCGCATGCGGTTGGACGACCCGAGCCTCTACGCATATGAGGCGGGAGCCATTTATGAAAACCGTCGCGAGTATCCAAAGGCGGTTGACGAATATGTGAAAGGAGCACTAGCTGGTCCGGCGTCGTCTGCTGAAGCCCGCCTGTTGCACTTGGCGCGGCGACCCAGATTCCGTGAATTGGTGGATCAGGGCACGGCGAAGGTCGCCGTGCCACCAAGTCCGGCGATGGCGGCCGTGAGTCTGCGGGTGAAAGTCCTCGAAGCGCAGAACCGCAAACCCGAGATGGAGGTGTTTCTCGACTCGCTCGCCAAGGGGACTTCATCCATCGAAGAGGCAGAAGAAATCGAGAACCTGGCGCAGCAGAATTCCCTCGAAGCCGTTCGCCAGCACGCAATCGAGAGGCAGGCTGTTCTGACCACCGATCCGGTCGCCCGTCTGCAATTCCGCTACATATTAATCCGGCTCTATGAAGGCCGCAAAGATTTTGCCTCGGCGCGGAAGAATGTTGAGGCGCTCTATCGCGAGAACCCGAAAATCCTTGGAGTGGTGCGCTCCACTGTTGACTATTACTGGCGCACGAAAATGCAGTCGGAAGCGATTGCCGTGCTTCTGCGGGCCTCGAAAGAGGCATATCCTGCGCTCGCCACGCAGTTCACCTACGAGGCTGCACGTAAATCCACCGAGGCGAGACAATTTCAGCAGGCCCGCGATTTACTTTCGGCGCTGCTTAAGGATTCTCCCTACAACGGTGAATACCTTGCGGCGATGGCCGATACCTATGCGCAGGCCGGAGACGACAAGGGCCTCGTGCAGTTCTATCTCGACAAGATCGCGATGTTCCGGTCTGCCTCGGTGCCGACCGACACTCGCAAAGCGCAGGTCGCCACCTTGCGACGGGGGTTGATTCCAGCGCTCACGCGGATGAGCAACTACTCCGGTGCGGTTGATCAGTATATAGAGCTAATCAACAACTTCCCTGAGGATGAAGCGCTGGTGACGGAAGCCGCCCTTTACGCGCTCAGGTATGAGCGGCAGCAACAACTCGTCAGTTTCTACGCGAAGACGGTGGCGCAGTCTCCGCGAGACTATCGCTGGTCCATGGTCCTGGCGCGGACGCAGACGAATCTGGAAGACTATCCAGCCGCGATTGAGACCTTCGGGAAATCGATAGCCATTCGTCCAGATCGTGCCGATCTCTACACTGCCCGTGCGGAGTTGGAAGAACGGCTGATGCGTTTCGATGATGCGGCTGTGGACTATGAGCACATCTACCAACTTGCCTACAAAGACCCACAGTGGATGGAGAAAGTCGCCACCGTCCGTGCGCGCCAAGGCAAGGTCAAAGAAGTAGTCACCGCGCTACAGGCTGCTTGGATCGAAGGCCGTCCTGACAATCCAAGCAACTACTTCGAAGTGGCCCGCCGTCTGGAAGCCTGGGGAATGCTCGACCAGGCGCGCAGTTTTGCGGAGCAAGGCGTTTCCAAAGCCGGTTCCGACCTCCTCGCTAGTGGTGACAACGATTCCGGAGTGAAGACCTACGTCCGCATCCTGACGCGACTGCGCCAGCACGAGCGAGCCTACGCAACGCTTCAGAAGGGTCTCGAAGACTCGGAGGCCGAACTACCGGTCGTCAAGGAACAAGTCGAGAAACAGGGCGTGACAGGCTTGACCGATGCACAGTGGCGCGAAAACTTACGGCGCAGGCGAATCGAGACCGCGCGGAGTGAGATGGAGAGTGCGGTGCAGGAACTGGGCAGAACCGTGAGCAGTTACTTCACTCCCGAGGAGCGCCTCTCCTTCGCAAAGTTCGCGGATTCAACACGCAGTGGCATGAGCCTCGACGATGTGGACAAGTTTGCAATTGCGCTGGCCATCAATGCCGATCTGGCTGAACAGGAAGCGCGTTGGCGCTTCGAGTTGATGATGCAATGGGGACCGCTGCCAAATCATTCTGTAAACCCGCAGCCCTTCATCGACCTGCAGCGGCGGCGCGGCCGTTTTGCGGAACTCGGCCAGCAAATGGAGCAGTTCGCCTCCGTGCTTCCGCCTATAAACCGAGCTTCACATTTGATCGCAGCCGCCGACGCTTATCACGCAGCCGGCGACGACCAAAACGAGATGCGCGTTCTGAGCCGAGTGTTCCCCGGCCTGGATCAAACCAGACAGGATCGCTACTTTAAATTGCTGCTCGACAAGCAGCCACAGGAACTGATTCGCATCGCGTCCACTTGGACCGATCCCGCGCAGTGGGGTGAGCAGGCAGCCAATTATGCGGTCGCGCAGGGTAGCGCGGCACTTGCCCATGCTGTAGTGCAGGCACGCAGCAAGGCGCGCCCAGCCGTTTGGAACAGGGCGTACAACGCGCTGGTCGGCTTATATTTCTCCGAGCCTACACCCGACATAAATAGAGCGTTTCTGGGCGCGCTCGGCGACGATCTAATTGGCGCGCGCCTTGCGAAGCCCGTCGATCGCAATCAGCAGTTGGCCGGAAACACCTGGTTTTACTACGGGTCGCGCTACGGCGAATATCTCGGCACCTCAAAGCAAGGGAATCCAGAAGACTTCCTGGAAGCAATTCTGGAACAGAGTCCGGCGAGTGCCTCCGGATACCTGACGTTGGCTGACTATTACGCAGGTGCCGGAGACGCAAAGCGGGCGATTGCCGATTACGAGCACACGCTCGAACTCTCTCCCGACCGGGCCGACGTCCATGACAGCCTCGCCCTTGTTTACTACAAGCAGGGGGATCGCGCCTCAGCTCTGGAGCAATGGAAGCAGGCTTTCGCCATGCTGGCAAAACCGCTGAGCACCTCGCGCGTTCCTGACACTTTCTGGCGAGACTTCGGCAGGACCTGCGATCAATTGCGTACTCGTCATCTGTTCCCGGAGTTGAAGCCGCCTGCCGACGCCATCGTGAGAACCTATCTGCGCTACAACGGGACATGGCGGTCCAATGCCGTGCTTCATCCGGCGTACGCCGCGCAAGGAGATGCTGTCAGCGCAACGAACTGGCTTCTCGACGTTGCGTCCTCCGCTCCGGAACCAGTTCGAGTGCTCGGTGATGTGGCAGATGCCTCCTGGATTCCGCAGACGCAGCGGGCCCTGGTCTACAAACGTGTTCTAGAACTGAAAGAGAGCGCCATCGGCAAACTCGACGGCATCGAGCGGCAAAACGCGCAGCAGGATCTCAATTACTGGCAGGAGCGATGGATCCGATACCTTGTAACGACCAAGCAATACACCGAGGCAGCCGTGGCCATCGCCGCACTATCGCCAGAAGCGCGCACCGCTGAGAGCAACGCTTTGGTTCCGCTGGAACTTCGCGTGGCGGCTCAGCTCGGAACGCTGGACGCAAAGCTAGCGTCTTACCGCAGCGATCCCCAGACCGCACCTTCGGCCGACTTGCTGCGGACCACGGCGCATCAGCTCTTTGAGGCCGGCGACAAACAGTCGGCTCACAAGATCGTGGAGCTGGTCTTCGCCCGCGAAATTGAAGAACACAAACTCGTGGCCGCGAACTTTCTGGGACTGGCGGAGATTCGCTTGGCGTCGGGTGACACGGCCGGAGCCCGCGACTTACTGCGTCGTCTGGTCGTCGCGGTAGGAGCTCCGTTTGAGAATCTTGATCCGGCGGCAGCCCTGCTCGAGAAGACGGGCCATAACAGTGAAGCCCTCGAATTTCTCGAACAGCTCGTCAAATCGGCTCCCTGGGACGCATCGTATCGTTTGCGATTGGCGAAAGCAAAGCTGGCAGCGGGCAACGATGTTTCGAACGCCGCAGATGCTCTCGTCAGCGTTGCTTCCGGCTCGACCCCTGCTTACGATCTGCGGCTCAAAGCCGCAGCAACGGTGAGCGGCCGGTCCAACCGAGATCTGGGCAGTAGCGAGTTGAACCTGCTTGCGGCGGGAAAGGCGGCCCTGACGGCCCCCGCCGCCGACAAGTTCTACTTCTATGAAGCTCGCATTCGGGCTGCCGAAAACGCCGCCGATCCTCAGCTTCAAGCGCAACTCCTGAGTCATTGCGTCATCGACTTCCCGCGTCGAGACAGTGCGCGCGTGCCTTTGTTTGAAGCGGCAACCAAAGCAAAGTCTGACAGCTACGGCCTGGCCATCGTGGAACCGCTCTTCCAGACGCAATACTTCCGTCCCGATGTTCAGCAGGCTGGCAGCGAAGAAGAAGAGATCGTCAGCTCCGGCGAAGACGAAGAAGACGTGGGGAGCGAGTCGAACCCTGCGGATTTCCGGGAAGAGCAGTTAACTGCGGCGCAGCGCGCGCGTGTTTCGAGACTGATTGCCGACACCATGGCTCGGGTTGGGCGCTTCCCAGACGCGTTGTCGTTCTATCAGTCGGCTAGAAGGCTCGTAACCTCCGTTGAGCATAAAAAGCTGCTGAATCGCAGAATCGCGGATATCAAGTCTCTGCTGCAAATCCAGCGTTCGAATGCAGCAAGGCAGCCTCTGCTGCATGAGGCGCTCGAGCAGGCTCGCGTGGTTCGTCCGAAGCTGCTGGCTCGCTCGATGCCACCGACGGCAGCCGCGCCGAAAGGAGGCGTCACGCAATGAAACGGATACTCGTGATCGTTTGTATTGCGCTAGCCTTTGCAGCCCTTGGATGGACGGGCTATCGTGGTGTCACCTCTGCCGACCTTCCATTATCGAGGTTCTTCCCGGCGGGTCCTTCGCTCTATCTCGAGGCACAAGACTTCTCCTCGCTGTTGAACGAGTGGAATTTCTCAAAGCAAAAGAGGCGATGGCTCAGGGGAGACAACTATGAAGTTTTCTCACGCTCGCGTTTGTTTCTGCGCCTGCAAGGTGCGGGGCAGCAATTCGCCAGCGCAGCCGGAATCCCTCCCGACATGGATTTCCTGTTTCAGATTGCGGGACAGCGGAGTGCACTCGCGATCTACGACATCGGCAAACTGGAGTTCCTCTACCTCACCTATCTTCCGTCCGCCAAATCTATGCGGAGCTCGTTGTATCAGACTCGCTCGAAGTTCGAGCCGAGGAATGCAGGCGGAGTGGACTTCTTCATCCGCCGCGATCCTGAATCGCAGCGCGTAGTTGCGTTCGCTGTATCCGGTGATTACTTGCTTCTGGCGACGCGGGAAGACCTGCTGGCCGGCGCTCTCCAACTGATGTCCGGCAGGCAGGACCGGGCCGTGGAAAGTGAGTCATGGTGGACGCAATCAACCAAGGCAGCAGGCCATGCAGGCGATCTGCGGATGGTTCTCGATCTGCAGACCCTTGTGCCCAACGGATACTTCCGCACATACTGGGTGCAGCAAAATATCACTGATCTCTCACAATATTCGGCTGCGGTTTCCGATCTGTTCCGGCCAGGCAGCGAATACCGCGAAGAACGAGTTCTGATCCGCAAAAAAGAACCGGAGCGGCCCCCCTCTTCCGATGGTTTCACGGCGGCCGCGGATCTGGCGCGCCTGATCCCAGATAACGCTGGTGTGTACATAACGGCCGCAAATCCGAGCACAGATGCTTGTTTCGCTTTGCTGGAAACGAAGATCCTTGCTCCGCATCTCGGGCCTGCTCCCGTCTCGCAGATTGCTCCCCAGGTCCTATTGACTTCAGGCGAGCAGGGGGGCGGTTCCGATCTGGAGACGCGCATCGATCAGCCTCCGGCCGAGGCGCCGGCAACCAGTAGTTCAGCAGCCGCTTTAAAGGACTTGCTCACGAAGACCCCGATTCTCGCGTCGCTTCAACTGCAGTTAACACGGCGGGACCAGGCCGGCGTGTTCGTCAGGATCCACTCCGCCGTAGTTCTGGCAGCCGCCTCGGATTGGAATGAAGCAGCCGTGCGCTCGGCGGTCAACGAATTCGTTCGTCCGGCACTTACCGCCGGTCAGTTGGGGGTCTCCTGGCAGCAGAAATCTGGCTATCAACAACTCGATGGATTATGGCCACTCGCGGTCCACGTCCAAGGGAAGTACGTTGTGGTCAGCGATGATCCCGGCCTGATGGAGTCTGTCGTTGCAAATTTCTCTCGGAAATCCGCGCGCAAACCGTTTGAATACTTTGCCGGTTTCAATCACAAACAGGAACGCGAGAATTTCGCGCGCCTCACATCGCTGGTAGACCGTCCCAACATGCCCATCTCATCATTGCCTGGGGCCGAACGGCAGCCACAATTCTTCGCGGGGAACATGGCCAGCCTAAGCTCCACATTAGCGGACATATCTTCCGAACGAATTGAAATTCGCAGCGAAGGAGCTAAAGTCAGACAGACAGTTACCTACGAATGGTCTCAATAAGGTACATCCTGGTATCGGTCCTGATCCTGCTGCTGACGGCAGCTTCGCGCAGCCGGTCGGCGGCTGAGCCTGTTGCCGCCGATCGTAACTCACTCTTTGCGCAATCCGCAGCCGAAGGGCTAAATCATGACTTTCCGGATGCGGGCATTTCCTTCTTGCTACTCGACGCCCATACGGGGCAACTGCTCGCGTCTCGCTGGGAGCAACCCAATGCGCCCGTTCCACTAGGATCGCTTGCCAAACCTTTCACGGCTATCGCTTATGGCCAACAACACGAGTTTCAATATCCCACTCATATCTGCCGCGGATCGGAATCCGGATGCTGGCGTCCTGGCGGGCACGGCAATGTGGACCTCAGTTCAGCCATTGCCTTTTCCTGCAATTCCTATTTTCGATTTCTGACAACGGGGCTCAACTCAGTGGATGTTGCGTCTACGGCGACTCACTTCGGACTCGATCTTCCTGATCGCGCTATTCGTGGTGCAGAACTGGCTGGTATCGGAACCCGTTGGCGAATTTCTCCTGTGCATATGGCGCAGGCCTATGTAGAGCTTGTTCATACTCGTCAAGACCCAACGATTGCGCAGATTTTGTTGGGCATGGAGCGATCCGCTCAGCATGGCACCGGCGCCGAACTTGGCCGCGCTTTGCGATCACAGCGGGCCCTGGTGAAGACCGGAACTGCGGCTTGCACGCACTTGCAACGTGCACCGGGGGATGGGTTCGCCATTGCTCTGATTCCCGCAGAGGACCCTAGACTTCTGCTGTTGGTACGTGTGCACGGTGTACCGGGATCGATCGCTGCAAGGGCTGCTGGGCAGATGTTGCACCGAGTTGAGGAGTAGGCAAGCTTGATAAGACACTCTCACGAGTTGACCCGGTTGCTGTCTCTATTTCTGGTCTTGGCGGTCAATTCTATTCCTCAGGTTTCAAGCGCACATGGTCACGAAACAGATCTTCGGTCGAAAGATTCCGTGGCGATTTCGGTGCTGGGTCTCTTTCATCCGAAGGAATTCGTCGTCTACGCGACCACAGGGCATGCCCTCATCTTGCAAGGGGGGGATCAAAGCATCGTCCTCGAGAATTCCCAGGTCTCCTCGGCTAGCGTACGGATTGACGGTTCTGATCTTGTCGTCACCTTACTGAAAGAGCAGTTGCATGCCGAAAGCGTGAAGGTCGCGTCGAGAAGCCATGGGTCGGCAGACTTCATCCTTGAAATACCTGGCAAAATCAAACGCAGGTACTACGGCGAGCTCGAAATCAGACCTTCCGAGGGAACATTGCTGGCAGTGATGAATCTCGATCCTGAGACAGCAGTGGCATCGGTGGTTGCGGCGGAAGGCGCACCCGACACTCCAATCGAGGCGCTGAAGGCTTATGCGATTGCCGCGCGATCTTACTTCGTTGCGGGTCGAGGTCGGCATCGGTCCTTCGATTTCTGCGACACGACGCACTGTCAATTCCTCCGCACGGCACCGCCCCCGACTAGTGCCGCTGCCCAAGCCGTCGAAGCGACACGTGGCCTGGTCCTGACGTACCAATCCCGACCGTTCGCTGCCATGTACACTCGCAGTTGCGGCGGACGCACCCGCACTCCAGCGCAAGTGGGCATTCCTTCTGCGGCTTATCCGTACTACTCGGTCGAGTGCGAACGCTGTCGTCAGCATCCGGTGCATTGGACCTCGTATCTTTCCGTTGCAGAATGTGCATCCTTGCGCCCGTCCGATGAAGCCACTCGCCTGGCGGTGACGAGGCGACTTGGGTGGAGTGCCGTCCCAAGCAATGAATTCTCCCTTACCAAGAAGGGAGATCACCTTCTGCTTGCTGGCGTTGGGAATGGACATGGCATTGGACTATGCCAGGCGGGTGCAAAAGCGATGGCTGAAGTGGGAGCGAACTTCCGGGAAATTCTAGATCACTACTATCCCAATGCAGCCATCGTCCAATATTCCGGCCGGAATCCTCTGAATTAAGTCCTGGCGGTTTTCTATCGCTCAGCCACAGCACCGAAGAATTTCGGTAACATAGACCCTGCACCGATTCAAGCCTATGCACAGAAGAGACGTTTTGCGACTGCTCGCCACAGGAAGCCTGCTGCACCTGGCGCCGCCTCACCTGCTCGCCGCACTGCGCGAGGCCCGCGGCCTCATTCAGAGTCAGAATTCACCCCGTACGCTGAGTCCGCACCAATACGGCACCGTGAAAGCGATGGCGGAACTGATCATCCCCAGGACCGACACTCCTGGCGCAGCCGACGTCGGGGTCGCCGACTTTATCGATTTAATGCTGACCGAGTGGTACGACGAGACCGACCGCACTCGATTCCTCAGCGGTCTTGCGGGTGTGGACTCGCGCAGCCACGCGCAAGTCGGCAAAGATTTTGTGGACTGTTCCTCCCGTGAGCAATCGGACATCATGGTTGGCCTGGGCAAGGACATGGCCGAGGCCAAAGGACAAAACGAGAGTCTACCCGACTGGCTCGGTTCAGCTCCGATGAGCTTTTATGGGATCTTTCGGGAACTCACACTGACGGGTTATTACACGTCAGAGGCCGGCGCAACGCAGGAACTGCATTTCGAAATGATCCCCGATCGTTACGATGGATGCCCGACCGAGCCGATCAAACAAGCCCAGGAGCGGCGATGAGCGATCAAACGACGTTTGATGCGATCGTGGTCGGCTCCGGAATCACGGGGGGATGGGCAGCCAAAGAGCTGACGGAAAAAGGGCTCAAGACTCTCGTGCTTGAGGCCGGACGGAACATCGTTCCCGAAGAGGATTACGTGGAGCACGTGCCGCAGTGGGAGATGAAGTTCCGCGGCAGGGGGGATCGGCGGAAACTGGCGGAGGAGCAACCCATCCAGAACACTTGTTACGCGTGCGATGAGTGGTCTTCGAAGTTCTTCATCAAAGACAAGGTGCATCCGTACACCACAGATCCCGGCAAGCCATTTAGTTGGATTCGTGGGCGACAGGTTGGAGGGCGCTCGATTACCTGGGGCCGCCAGAGTTATCGCTGGAGCGATCTCGATTTCGAAGCGAACGCACGTGAGGGCATCGCGATTGACTGGCCGATTCGATACGCCGACCTCGCTCCCTGGTACGATCACGTCGAGGAATTTGCCGGAATCTCCGGCGAAGCCCTCGGCCTGCCGCAACTCCCAGACAGCAAATTTCTCCCGCCCATGGCCATGAACTGCGCCGAGCGACTGGTGCGTTCGGAGTTGGCGAAACACTTCGGCGGGGAGCGGGTGCTGACAATTGGGCGCACCGCCATCTTGACCCGGGATCATCAAGGTCGTGCTGCCTGCCACTATTGCGGACCGTGTGAACGTGGATGCATTACGCGATCGTACTTCAGCAGCCTGAACGCGACGTTGCCGGCTGCCGAGAAGACCGGGCGCTTGACCTTGCGTCCATTCAGCGTCGTGCACAGCGTGATGTTCGATCCCGACACACGGCGAGCTGCCGGTGTTCGCATCATTGATGCAGAGGCCAAAGCTGTCCTCGAGTTTCGCGCGAGGCTGGTCTTTCTGTGTGCTTCGACGCTGGAATCATCGCGCATTTTGCTCAACTCGGCGAATCCTGAGTTCCCGAATGGATTGGCAAATTCCAGTGGCCAACTGGGACACAACCTGATGGACCACATTACGTCCGCGGGCGCAATCGCATTCATTCCCGGCAATGAAGATCGGGTCGAGATTGGCAGGCGCCCGAATGGGACGTACACGCCGCGTTTTCGCAACGTGAGGGCGAAGCAGAAGGACTTTCTGCGTGGTTATGGATTCCAGGGAGGAGCGAGTCGCGTGGGGTGGAACCGCGGGATCAGGCAGACGGGTTTTGGAGCCGACTTCAAGAGAGCGCTGAGTCAACCAGGACCCTGGCAGTTCACCTTCTACGGGTTCGGCGAATGCCTCCCCAATTCCAGCAATCACGTCGAACTGGACAAAGAAAAGCTCGATGCCTGGGGTATTCCGACGCTGAAGATTCATTGTGCATGGGGTGAGAACGAACTCGCCCTGCACAAAGACATGGCGGTATCCGCTGCGGAAATGCTTGAGGTGGCCGGAGCAAAGGACATTCGACCCTTTCAAATGGATGATCCCCCAGGCTTGACCATCCACGAGATGGGTACGGCTCGAATGGGACGCGATCCGAAAACATCGGTACTGAATGCCTTCAATCAATCGCACGACGTGAAAAACCTCTTTCTGACCGATGGGGCCGCGATGGTTTCGTCCTCATGCGTGAATCCGTCGCTGACCTACATGGCCCTGACCGCCCGGGCTTGTGATTATGCGGTGAACCAGATGAAAAAAGGAGAGTTGTAACGTCATGAGCACGCGTAGGCAATTCATCCAGGCTATGTCCGTGACCGCCGCGTCGTACGCTGCCCTGCCTTTGTGGGCCAGCGAGAAGACCCGCATTCCCATCGCCTTTTCAACTCTCGGATGCCCAGCTTGGGATTGGACACGAATCCTGCAATTCGCGCACATGCACGGCTTCTCCGCAGTCGAATTACGCGGCTTGCTGGGAAATATGGACCTCCCAGCCAATCCGATCTTTGCGCCCGGTCGTATCGACCAAACAAAGAAAGAAATTCACAATAGCAAGCTGCGCATAGCCTGTGTGAGCAGCTCGGCAAACCTGTACATGGAAGACTCGGACAAGCGTGCCAAGGAACTCGCCGATGCTCGACGATTCATCGATCTGGCATCTTCGCTGGGAGCGCCATACGTACGTGTGTTCGGCGGCAAGGCAGAAGCCGACAAGAGCCCGGTGCCGGACGAAGCGACGAAGACTCGAGTGGCCGCCGGACTCCGCGAACTTGGACAGTACTCCGGTCCGAAGGGCGTCACTGTGATCATCGAATCCCACGATCACTTCACGTCATCCGCCACACTGAAAGATGTTCTCAGCGCAGCGAACTCCGACTATGTTGGCCTCCTCTGGGATGCGCATCATACTTTCGCCACTTCCAACGAAGATCCCGAATTTACCGTGAAGCAGCTGGGGCAATGGATTCGTCATACCCACCTGAAGGATTCCGTCGGCAAAGGCGACGACCGCAAGTATGTTCTAACAGGAACGGGAAACGTCCCCATCGAACGCCAGATCAAGGCGCTGCAGTCGATCGGCTACAAAGGTTTTTACTGCTTCGAGTGGGAGAAGGTATGGCACCCCGACCTGGCCGATCCTCAGATCGCTATCCCAGACTTCGCCCATGTCGTTGGCCAATGCCTCGGGAATACGCACACCTGTAAGGGCTAACTCGGCCTGGTGTCTGAGAACGTCTCAGTCTTGGCGTCCCAGAAAATCTTCCTGCCAGTCCAGAACGATTCCGCAGCCATCATGCATGCGACCGAGTGCGCGAGTCCCTCGTGCACGGTGCAATGCGGTTGCTGGCGCGACCGCATGCAATCGAACCAGTTCGCCATGTGCTCCGTGGTGAGATCGTCGATACCCATCGGAGGCAACTCTTTTTCCCCCGCCAGCGCGATATACGATGACTTTCTCTTCTGGTCGATCTCGACATCGTCCTCGTGTGTACCTTTTTCTTCGATCACTTGATAGCGCGGGCTTCCTTCGCCGCCGATGTTGATCAGCGTCGCTTTCTTCCCCATGTATCGGGTGAAGCTCGGCGCGTCGTTGCCAAAACTGGTCGAGTAGCTGACAAGAAATCCTTTGGGATACTCAAGCAGGGTCTGAAACGTGTCCGGATTCTCGCGGCCATCGTACCAGGCGAACACACCTCCGTGCGACATCGCTGATATTGAATAGTTGTCATCCATGAACCAATGCACCAGGTCGATGGCGTGACTCATCCACTGGTCGGGAATCCCGCTGGAAAATTCTCTGTAAAGCCTGAATTCAAAATAGAGCTGCGGATCAAATGGCCGCGCCGGTTTTGTCAGCAACCATTTGTTCCAGTTAGTATCTTGCTCGCGAATCTGCTTCACCTCAGAACGACCGCGCCACCGCGGTCCGTGGTAGTTCCACTCAATTTCGACTTTGCTGACGTCGCCAAGAGCGCCGCTGCGGGCGATTTTCTGTGCCGCCTGCTGATACGGTTCACTGCGATGCTGAGTTCCGACCTGAACGATGGTCTTTGCTTGCACCACAGCATCGCGTGCCGCTTTTGCCTCGGCAAGAACGTTGCCCATCGGCTTCTCAACATAAGCATCCTTGCCAGCCTCGGTGGCTATTTTCAGGATCGGCGAATGTGAGTGTTCCGGCGTAGAAATCAACACGCCATCGATATCCTTCATGGCGAGGAGTTCTTCCACATACTGCACAGCCCGGGGAGGCCGACCGTGGTAACCGGCATTCGTCGCCGCCGCTCTTTCGCGATTTTCCTTCCACAGGTCGCATACCGCGGTCATCTCAACGTTATGGCTGCTCCTCAGTTTCGACGTAATCAGATCAAGATCCCGGCCGCGGTTTCCGATGCCAATGTGCCCAAGCGAAATGCGGTCGTTTGCGCCGAGAACTCTGGAGTAAGAGAGCGCGCTGTGGGGCAATACCGCTCCTGCGGCAACTGCAGCGGCTGACTTCTCGAGGAATTTACGGCGATTGATCGGAAAGGAATTGCTCATAGGGACTCCTGCGGGTGAATTCGAATGACGTTAGGCAAAGCAAACTAACTCGTCTTCAATCCGTTGGGCACCAGCGGCAGCGCCCGCAACCTGGTTCCGGTCGTATCAAAAATGGCATTTGCGATCGCAGGAGCCGAACCGACCATGGGACACTCTCCTGCGCCCACCGACGGAATATCCTTGCGATCGAGAAGCACTGTCTCAAGCACTGGCAGATCGCTGAACCTCGGTACGCGATACTGCGAGAGCCTGCCGTTCAGGATCTTACCGTTTTCAAACTCGATTACTTCAAACAGCGCACCGCCCAGCCCCTGCATATTAGAACCCTCAATCTGATTGCGCAGGTTGTCGGGATTGACAACAGCCCCGCACTCGAATGCTGAGACAACTCGCACAACCTTCACCTCTCCCGATTTGCTGTCAACGTAAACCTCGGCGAATGTCGCGATGTTTCCCAACTTTTCGTAGCCACCGCCCATCCCGAAACCCTGACCGGCGCTTTTGCTCCTGCCCCACCCGAATTGCTTTGCCGCAGCCTCGAACACAGCCCGCAACCGTTCGTTCTTCAGATTCTTAAGGCGGAATTCGAGCGGGTCCATTTTTACCGCTTGTGCCAGTTCGTCCATGTGCGATTCGCGCGCGAAATGATTCGCCGTCGCCGCCAATGCCCGATACGATCCCTGCCGCAAAGGCGAATCAACCTCGTGAAAGACGATTCGCTGGTTGGGAATATCGTAGTAGGGACGAATTCCCGCCGAACCGGAATTGTAGTTATGGAACTCCCAGGCGGTGATGGTGCCATCGTTGCGAACGCCGCTCACAACATCAATAACGCCGGCAGGGCGGAAGTACGCCCAGCTGAATTCCTCTTCGCGGGTCCACACCACTTTGACGGGCTGCTTTGCAGCCTTCGCCAGACGCGCGGCTTCAATCGCCGTTTCGCCGGTATGTTTCCCGCCATAGCCCGATCCCGTGTCCGGCATCAGCACCCGGATCTTATCTTCGGGAATGCGAAACGCCTCGGCAAGCTGCCTGCGGACGCCAAACGGACGCTGCGTTCCCGTCCAGACTGTCAGCTGATCACCATCCCATTTTGCCAGCGCCGCGCGTGGCTCCAGCGGAACGTGCGCGACGTATTGCACGGTGTACGTTGCGTGTAATTTGTGGTCCGCGGAACTCAATGCCTGATCGACCGATCCCGTCTCGAAGCGATCACCGTCGCCAGTCGGGTCTTTGCCCTCGGCCGCATTCTTTCTCAGATAATCGAACAACTCTTTGTTCGAAATCTGCGGCTTGGCTTTCCACTCGGCATGAATGGCAGCCAGCGCGGTCTCCGCAGCCTTTGAACTCGGCGCCGCGACACCGACGAAATTTCCGTCCCGTACGACTGTCACACCCATCTGCCCGGCGTTCTTCGGGTCCGCCGAAACCAGCGTCGCATTGAATGCAGGCGGGCGCAGCACCTTGCCGTAGAGCATGCCGGGCAGCTTCTGGTCCGAAGGATATCGATGCCTTCCCGTAACGAAATCGCGCCCGTCGACTCGAGGAACGGACTGTCCCGCCACCTTCCACTGAGAGGCAGCAATGAGCGGCTGATCCGCAGCGATCGTCTTGGTAATCTGCTGCCCTTTGAGCAGCGCCGCGTAGTCGATTATCCGGTTAGTTTTGGGATCGGAGATTCTGCTCTCGGCAGCGCGTAACTGCTGGCGATCGGCTTGCAACTGCTCGGTTGCCAATGCGAGCAGCGCCTCACGTGCAGCAGCGGCAACTTTCCGTAGCTGAAGATTCATGGTGGGGGTGGTCCGACTCCCGAATGTCCCCATATCAAAAGGCGTGAGTTGTGTATCGCCCATCACCAGTTCGATTCGCTCGATCGGCACATGAAGCTCTTCTGCCACCGCCTGGCTTAGCGAGGTGCGGATGTTTTGCCCAACCTCCACTTTTCCGGTGTAAGCCGTTACCTTTCCGTTCTCGCCGATGTGTAGCCAGGCATCGATCTCCTGCGGGAGCCCGTCTCCGTCCCTCTGCCTGCCTCCGCCGGACTCTTGTGCCACGATCGTGGGCTTGAGCACCGACACGACGACGATTCCCGCACCAAGGAATTTAAAGAAGTCACGGCGATCCAGATCAAACCTGTACGGAGCCTGGGCTCTGAGCTCGTAGCGTTCCGGTTCGAGGGGAGTCTCGGACATTGCCTTCATGTTCATCGTCCCGCTCCTTTTGCCACGGCTGGCGCCTGCGCTTTCGCCGCGCGCTGAATCGCCCGGATGATTCGAGGATAAGTCCCGCAGCGGCAGACGTTACCGTCCATAAAGTCGACGATCTCTCTCTCGCTCGGCATCATGTTCTGCTGCAGCAGCGCGACGGCCGACATGATCATCCCCGAGGTGCAATACGCGCATTGCATCGCGGCCTCATCAAGGAATGCCTGCTGCACAGGGTGGAGACGATCACCTTTCACCAGCCCTTCGATGGTTGTGATCTGTTTGCCTGCGACGGAGCCAACGCGAGTGATACAGGAACGTTGTGCCTTGCCGTCGACCAGCACCGTGCAGGCGCCGCACTGGCCCTCTCCGCAACCGTACTTACTCCCGGTGAGATCGAGATCTTCGCGCAAAACTGTCAGCAGGCTGCTTTGAGGATCGGTATCGAGCGAATAGCTCTTGTCGTTGATCGTGAGGCGAATCGTAGCCATACCTGAACTCCGGGGCGGAGAAGGTTGTAAGAAGACGTGCGGAATTCCGTTCCTTAAATGATATACCCAGTGAGAAATTGTTGATCGATGACTGCGGAAACAAAAACCTGGCAGAGGCTTTATTCAACAATCAGCAATCCAATTCGACAGTTCTTTTCAGTCGTTGATGGCCTGGTACGCCAGCTCATGCACCTGTCTATCGAGCGTTAAGTCTCCAGTCGGATGCAGCTGGGCCATGAAGATCACGATCATCTGTTCCTTGGGATCAATCGAGAAGGCGGTATAGAAGAATCCTCCCCAGTCGTAGGACCCTTGCGATCCGAGTTCCGCAAGCGGCCCCTTTGCCCCATCAATGCCGAAGCCGAGCCCGAATCCCATGTCGGATGAGATCTTTCCCAGCTGGTCATGCGTCATGAGTTCCACCGACTTCCGGCTCAGCAGGCGCATGCTGCCGACCTTGCCGTTATCCAGCATCATCTGGCAGAACCGTGCGTAGTCCATCGCGGTCGAAACCAGGCCGGCACCCCCCGAAAAGAGTTTCTTGGGTCCGCGAGATGGATAATCGGCCGAATACACAAATGACCCCTCACGGATCGGAGCATCCGGAAAACGGTTCAGGCCTTTTTCTGCGTAGTAGGTGTATGCGGTTGCCAACCGATCCAGCTTCTTGTCTGGCGGGAAGAAGTACGTGTCCGTCATTCCCATCGGCTCGAAAATTCTCGTGCGGAAGAATTCGTCAAGCGGCTTCCCGGAAACGACCTCTACCAGACGGCCCAAAACGTCAACCCCGAGGCTGTATTCATAGTGGTCCCCCGGATTGAACAGCAGAGGTTGCGAGGCGAGTTGCTTCACGCTGTCGGCAATCGTGCCGTCGTACTGAAGCAAACCGCTGGCCACGTTCGCTTTCTCGTACAGCGGTCCCAGGTCGTCATGCCATTGATAAGTGATCCCCGAGGTATGGCGTAGTAAGTCGCGAATCGTAATTTCCTTCGTCGCAGGTATCGTATAAGGCTGGCCGGTGGCAGGTTTGACGAGCACTTTAGGATTCTTGAATTCCGGCAGGTATTTCGAGACGGGATCCTCCAGCAGAAACTTGCCTTCCTCATAAAGCATCATGACGGCGACGGTGGTGATGGGCTTGGTCATCGAGCAGATGCGGAACATCGCATCCACGGGCATCGGCTTTCCAGCCTCCCGATCCGCCATGCCCTGCGCCTTCAACCACGCCACCTTTCCGTGACGGACGACCATGGTCACAGCCCCGGCAACTCGCTTATCGTCGATATTGCGCTGCACCGTTGTTGCAATGCGCTCCAAACGGTCGGCAGAAAGCCCGACCGACTCAGGTTTGGCTGAAGGAAGCTCCTGTGCGAACGCGACGAGGTTCAGGACGAACAAACCGAGCAGAGCCGTAACCAGCCCGCGGTTCCGCCCGGTCAACGAACTGGAGCCCATGGTTCCTCCCGACAGTTACGACTTGATGGTTTTAGAGGCCGCGTCCCACGTGACTGGCTTCTGGCGGAAGTACGACTCATTCGCCATGTGGCACGCGATGGCGGCATTGTTGCCGAACACCGCGTCTTCGGTCACCGTTTTGCGCGACTTCACCGCTTCAAAGAAGACGTTCAAGTGCGGACGCATATCGTCCCAGTCGTGTCCCTTATAGATCGTGTCCTGGCGGGTCGGCTCTTTTCCGAGCGGCGGATCGTGCTCTGCATGCCACTCTTTCACGTACTGTTCACGCAGCTTCGCCGGGAAACTGAAGCTGTAGTAGCTGGGATCCGTGTCCACCCCGGCCTGCTCCGAATGACGCAGTTCGAACTCGCCCGCGTCGAGGATACCCTTGGGACCCATGAAGCGTGCCAGTTCCGGCGTTTCGCAGCCCAAGTCGAGCCTCACGTACACCGGAATGCCGTGGTAATCGAAGAGAACGGTGTGGAAGTCAGGCATATCGCGGCCATCCTTGAAACGGAAGATCCCGCCCATAGCCGTGGCCGAACGTGGAACTTCATTCCAGCCCAGGGTAGCCATCATGCCGCTGATCAAGTGCACCATCAGATCGCCTGCAACGCCGGTGCCATAGGCCTTCCAGCACCGCCAGCGTGCGAAGTGCAGCTTATTGAAAGGAATCTTCGGCGCGTCGTTCAGCCAAGTATCCCAGTCGAGTGTCTCTGGAGAAAGATCGGGAGGCGGCGGATATTCCCACGCTCCGGTCGGATCATTTCGACCGAGGGTGAGTTCAACCATCTCGACATCGCCGATCGCACCTTTCTGATAAAGATCGCGTGCTGTCGCGAGCAGAACGGAACTGACCCGCTGCGAACCAATTTGCACGGTCCGATTGTTCTTCTGTGCGGCATCGACCATCGCCAAACCGTCGGCCACGGTATGCGACATCGGCTTCTCGCAGTAGATATCCTTGCCAGCGTTGCAAGCGTCCGACACGACCCGGCGATGCCAGTGGTCCGGCACAGCGGCGACAATGCAATCGATGTCCTTGCGGTCGAGTAACTCCTGGTACCTGCGCGTGGTTGGCAAACTTGGATTGCCGGTGATCTCTTTTGCAAGGGTATGCCGCCCATCATACAAGTCGGCGGCTGCGACGCACTCCACACCTGGGATGGTGATCGCCTGACCGAGCAAACCTGATCCCTGCATGCCAACTCCGATCATGCCGAAGCGCACACGATCGCTGGGTGCCACCGCACGCGGCAATGGGGTAGGTTCCAGTCTGATTGTCTTCGCAACTGCCACGCCGCCGGCCGCGGCCGCACTTCCTTGTAAGAATGCACGCCGGGAAAGAACACGTTTCATGCCGAATTCCCTCCTCCTTGGTTGGTCATCCTTAATAACGCCTTGTGCTCGCCAAAACTCAGGGCAAGCCCAGGATGGTTCAGGTTCAGCGCGACGGCGCGCTGGCTTGGGTTACTTTTTCAAAGGCTTGATCGCCACTTCTTTGAAGAACACAATGTCATTGTCGCTGTGATTCTGCAGGCCGAACCAACCAAAGGCAGGGCGCGGTCCGTGTTGTGGTTCAAAGTCGAACTTTTTCTCCGGAACGGGATCGCCTTCTTTGAAATCCGTGACCTTCTGCCCATTCAGCATCACAATCGTGCGCGTCCCGTCGAGGGTGATCTCCATCGTGTTCCATTCCGGACCCGGCTTCCATGCGTTCTTTACCAGAGGTTTAGTTAGAGAGTAGAGCATCCCAGTCTCGTGATACTCATCCTCATTCGACTTTTCCGGGTGGTTGTCGATCTGCACTTCATAACCGTAGTGCACTGGCATCCACTCCTCCCGAGGCTCAATGGGAATACGGATGAAGACACCCGAGTTATCGTTTTCGTCGCGCATCTTGAACACGACGTGAATTACACAATTGCCGATTTTGCCGGCAGTCCAGTAAAGCAGTCCCATTCCGCCATGTGTGCGGATCAACCCATCTTCGACCGTGTCTCCTCCGGGACCCACGTGTTTCCATCCGGTGAGATCCTTCCCGTTGAAGAGTTGCCGCCACTGATTTGGGTCGCCCTTGCATGCGTTTTCATCGGCAGCCATCGCCAGCGTTGCGAAACCGGCGATCAGAAAAGTGCAGGCCATGAATCGTTTTAGCATTGAACATCTCCTGGAATGTCCGGCTTGGATGACATGGGACAGACCAATCTACTCGCCCCAGCGACCAGAATCAATCCAGCGATAGGCCCGATTTCATTAACCGGAAATGCCCCCGAGTCCGTGCTCAGCGACGATGCGCGGGCGCCATCTACGAAGATTTTCGTTGACACTACGAATACGTTCGTAGTATGGTGGGATTCATGGCGCATTCACCGCAAAAGCCGACTGCATCAGAACTGGAGATTCTGCGGGTGCTATGGGCGCGAGGGCCATCCACCGTGCGCGAAGTGCATAAGGCTCTCAGCGAGAAGAGGGCCCTTGGCTATACGACCGTCCTAAAACTGCTCCAGATTATGACGACAAAAGGCACCGTGCGTCGAAACGAAACCCAGCGTGCGCACGTCTATGAAGCAGGCCTCCCCGCAGAGCAGACCAAGCGCCAACTGGCGGGAGACATGCTGCAGCGGGTCTTCGAAGGTTCGGCGAGCCAATTGATGATGCACGCCCTCGCAGGAAAAAAAGCTTCCCACGAAGAGATCGAGGAGATCCGCCGCCTCCTCGACGATTATGAGAGGAAGAGCCGATGACAACTCTGCCCAACTGGATCAGTCCGGCGACGATGCAGTCGCTGGGATGGGCCCTGGTACATTTCCTCTGGCAAGGAACCGCATTGGCAGCCCTCGCAGCTGTTGCCATGGCTGTGATTCGGCGGCCCGCTGCGCGATATCTGATTGGGGTTAGCGCGCTTGCGCTCATGCTCGTGGCTCCTGTTGGGACCTTCCTGCTCTATTCAGAACAGCACTCGAATACCAAAGAGTTGGTAAAGTCGTCACCGCTCGTCGCGGCCGCTTGGCCAGTTGCCAGGGGCAATGCCGCGGGCGGATCGATACCGACTGCGCGGCTTCGGTCCCTGAACGCATTCCCCTGGCTGGTCGAGATCTGGTTAGTCGGAGTTGCCTTATTCAGCTTGCGTTCCGCCGGTGGATTCCTTCTGCTCGAGCGGGAGCGGCGCAGGCAATCTGCGATTGCCCAGGATTGGGTACTTGAGATCTGCTACACGCTGCAAGACCAACTCGGTATCAACCGTGCGGTTCAGTATTGCGGGAGCGCGTTTCTGCAGGCTCCGTCTGTGATCGGATGGTTTCGCCCAGTTATCTTTCTGCCGGCCAGTGCATTGACAGGACTCTCGGAAGAGCAATTGCGATCGGTGATCGCCCACGAATTGGCACACATTCGACGGTACGACTCGTTCGTGAACCTGTTCCAGGTATGCGTGGAGACGCTGCTCTTCTATCATCCCGCAGTTTGGTGGCTTAATCGCCGCATTCGCGCCGAGCGCGAGCACTGTTGTGACGAAACCGCCGTGGCAGTTTGCGGCAATCCGGTGGAATATGCACGCGCATTGACTCTGATGGAAGAATGGCGCAGCGCTCCGGCGTTGGCGATGGCGGCCAATCGCGGTCCTCTCTCACAACGCATCCGGCATTTGCTGAGTGTGAGTTCGGGCGGTGATCAACGCAAGCTTGGAGTGGGCGGCGGCGTGCTGTTTCTTGCGACCGCCTTGGTTGCGGGCAACGCTCTCCTGGGGATTGCGCATCCGCGGCCGATCGCGCTCGCGGCCAGCAATCCGGTTCGCCGCGCCTTGCAGAGCGCAACGCCGCAGCCACAACCTGCACGTCAGGCTGCGCCAACTCCCGCACCGAGGCCTTCAGCAGGTCAGAATGCCCAACTCGCAGAGCATACGGTAAGCGGTCAATCGTACATCGATGGAATGAAGGCTGCGGGTTTGACCGATTTAAGTGTTGACGACCTGATTGCACTGAAGGTTCAAGGAGTCACTCCGGAATACATCCGCGCGATGCACGACCTTGGACTTCACCCAGATGCTGACGGGTTTGTGAGCATGAAAGTGCAGGGAGTCACGCCAGAGTACGTGAGAGATCTGCGGGCCATGGGCTTCAGTCCTGACGTAGATCAGATTGTTAGCTTCAAGGTGCAAGGCGTTACGGCTGATTATGTGCGCGGCATGAAAGAAGTTGGTATTCAGGGAGATGCCGATCAAATCGTCGGACTGAAGGTGCAGGGTGTTACTCCCGAATACGTTCGTGAACTGCAGGCACTCGGAATGAAACTCGATGCCGATGAGATCGTTGGGATGAAAGTGCAAGGCGTAACCGCGGCGTATGTAAAGGGGCTCCGCGATCAGGGCCTGAACCCGGGTGCAGACGATGTCGTCGGTATGAAGGTTCAGGGGGTGACTCCGGAATATATACACGACATTCGCGGTTTGGGTCTGAATCCGAGCGCAGACGAACTTGTCGGGATGAAAGTGCAGGGAGTCACGGCAGATTACATCAAGGCGCTACAGTCAGCAGGATTCAAGCCTGACGTGGACGACATCATTGGGGCCAAGGTGCAGGGAATTACACGGGAGTTCATCGAGGCCGCGCGGAAGCATGGGTTCCAAAATCTCACCATTGACAAGCTGATTCAGCTGAAGAACTTGGGGATTCTCGACAGCAAGGGAGATATCTGAGGTCACGTTCCAGCATCTGCGCTGGGCTTCGTCTTCGCGTTGGACAGCCGAGACGGCTGTCTCTACGTGGGTTTTGCACAAGAGAGGAATTATGAGAATGCGTCGAACGCTTGCTTACATCGTTTTCGTATCTTGCGTGATTCTGCTCGTTATCAAATTGCGCGCGTCCAATCCTGACAATCAGGTTCATAGTGGGAGTTGGGCGATCAGCAAATCCGACGAGGCCGGGAAAGTCGAGTTAGCGCTGATGGAACATCGTCACGACGGGATGTCAAATCATCAATCG
>Ga0335080_10000599_pt1 | contig 33588 bp, 28 predicted proteins | sample Lox_Sample_34_FD_206720 | JGI IMG/M metagenome (GOLD analysis project Ga0335080, IMG submission 206720) | Soil microbial communities from Loxahatchee National Wildlife Refuge, Florida, United States - Lox_Sample_3.4 | ecosystem: Environmental > Terrestrial > Soil > Wetlands | place: USA... | reverse complement strand
TGCCCATCCTGCCCAGCGAGCTGGTGGCCGCCGCGCTCGCGGCCGGTGCGCGGGAGCCAGGCCAGAGCCTGGGCGAGCACATGCTGCGCACCGTGCTCGGGGCCTGGGACGTGGCGGAGATGCGTGCCACCTTTCTCGGGCTGCTCCGCTCGGCGATGACCAGCGAGCAGGCGGCCGGCATGCTGCGGGAGTTCGCGACCGAGACGATCCTCGGCCGGATCGCCGAGGTGGCCGAACCCGGCTCCGCGGGCGCCGACGGGCAGTTCCGCGCCGCCCTGGTGGCCAGCCAGGTGCTGGGCCTCGCCCTCACCAGGTATGTGCTCGAACTCGACCCGCTCGCCCGGGCGGGAACCGATGAGCTGGCCGCCGCGATCGGCCCGGCCCTGGAGCGCTACCTGAGCGGGGACATCCGCTGAACAGGGCTCCCGGGGTGCGCGGCACCCGCGGGCAGGCCCGGGTGGCGGCTCAGGGCTTGCGTGCCATGCCGCCGTGCGCGGAGACCATCTCGGTCGGCGGCTCGTCGTCGGGATCGGCCCGCCAGGTGTGCACGTACACCACTCCCGGCGGGACCAGCTGCAGGCCGTCGAAGAAGCGGCAGACCTGCGCGTGGCTGCGCAGCGTCTGGGGGGTCGCCACCCGCTCGTTGTAGCGCTTCTGCACCTCGTGCTGGTTGGCGTGGATGTCGCTGGCCGGGTGCGAGATGACCAGGTAGCTGCCGGACGGCAGGGCATCCATGAGGTGGGACACGATCTGGTACGGCTCTTCGGCGTCCTGGATCAGGTGCAGGATCCCCAGCAGCATGAGCGCGATCGGCTGGCGGAAGTCCAGGGCCTGGCGGGCGGCCGCCAGGATGGTGTCCGGCTCGCGGAGATCGGCTTCGAGATAGGCTGTGGTGCCCTCGGGGGTGCTGGTGAGCAGGGCACGGGCGTGGGCGAGCACGATCGGGTCGTTGTCCACATAGACGATGCGCGAGGCGGGCGCGGCCGCCTGCGCGACCTCGTGGGTGTTGTTCCCGGTGGGGATCCCGGTGCCGATGTCGAGGAACTGCCGGACCCCGCATTCGGTCGCCAGGAAGCGCACGGACCGGGCGAGGAAGGCACGGTTCGCCTTCACCCGGAAACGGAGCCCGGGCGCGACCGCCAGCACCCGCTCGGCCGCCTCCCGGTCGGCGGCGAAGTTGTCCTTGCCGCCCAGCCAGTAGTCATAGACGCGGGCTGGGTGGGCCACCGTGGTGTCGATCTCGGCTGGCTGCTCCCGGCTCGGGAAGATCCCGCTGAACCAGGTCTCTGTCATCGGACGCCCCTTCTCGTGCACGTCACGATTTTAGGGCGACTCCGCACCACGCCGTAACCTCAGCGGGCGTCTCCGTCCCGGGACCGGGCCGCCACCGCTGCGGCTGGACCACGCCCGGCTCGATCAGCTCCAGGCCGTCGAAGAAACCGGCGATCTCGTCGCGGCTGCGCATGGTCGCGGTGGTGCCCCGCATGCGCTCGTTCATCCGCCGGGTCATCTCGGCCATCGCGGCCGGCCGGATGTCGCTGGCCGGGTGGGTGATCACCAGGTAGCTGCCCGCCGGGAGCGCGCTCACCAGCCTCGCCACGATCTTCCCCGGATGCTCGGTGTCCGGGATCAGGTGCAGGACGATCAGCATCATCAGGGCGACCGGCTGGCCCAGGTCCACGGTGCGGCCAGCGGACTTGAGTATGGCCTCGGGCTGGCGCAGATCCGCGTCCAGGTAGGCCGTGGCGCCCTCGGGGGTGCTGCTGAGCAGGGCACGGGCGTGGGCCAGCACGATCGGGTCGTTGTCCACGTAGACCACGCGCGACTCCGGGGCGACCGCCTGCGCCACCTCGTGGGTGTTGTCCGCGGTCGGCAGCCCGGTGCCGATGTCCAGGAACTGCCGGATGCCCGCCTCCGCCACCAGGTGACGCACCGCCCGGGCGAGGAACGCCCGGTTGGCCCGGACATCGGCGACGATCCCGGGGTTAGCGGCCATCGCTGCCTGCGCCGCTTCCCGGTCGGCCGGGTAGTTGTCCTTGCCGCCCAGCCAGTAGTTGTAGATCCGCGCTGAATGTGCGGTGCCGGTGTCGATCCGCGGTGGCTTACCAGGATTGGTGCCACGCGGCGGCCTGTCCGTCATCCGGCCGCTCTCCCCCCGCCGGTGTGCTGCCTCACCTGCAGCATAACCGCTGGCCAGCGCCGGGCCCGCCGGGCATCATGCCCGGCGGGGTCAGCCGGATACCATCCGTCGGGTGGACGCCCTGCTCGGCACGTGCTCGCTGCCGCTGCTCAGGCGGCGCACAAGCGTGAAATGGCGTGCCTATCCCGCCGACGTGCTGCCGGCTTTCGTGGCCGAGATGGATTTCGACCTCGCCCCGCCGATCACGCGCGCGGTCTCCGGCGCGCTCGCCATCGGCGACTGCGGTTACCCGCACCGGGGGGAGCTGGGCGAGGCGTACGCGGCGTTCGCCGCGGGACGGCTCGGCTGGGACGTGGACCCGGGCCGGGTGTACCCGGTCCCGGACGTGAAGACCGGGCTCGCGGAGGTGATCGGGGCCATCACCCCGCCGGGCGCGGGGATCGTCATCAACCCGCCGGTCTACCCGCCGTTCCGGTTCCGGTTCAGCTTGTACGGCCGGCGGGTCATCGATGCGCCGCTGGCCCGCGACGAGACCGGCCGGTACGACCTGGACCCGGCGGCGATCGAGGCGGCGCTGAGCCAGCCGGGCGCCGCCGCCTACCTGCTGTGCAGCCCGCACAACCCGACCGGCAACGTGTGGTCCGCTGAGCAGCTGGAGATGGTCGCCAGCCTGTGCCAGCGCCACGGCGCCATCCTGCTGGTGGATGAGATCCACGCCCCGCTGGTGCTGCCGCCCGCCCGCTTCGTGCCGTTCGGCTCCCTGGACCACGAGATGGCCGGGCAGGCGTTCATCTTCACCTCCGCCTCGAAGGGCTGGAACATCCCCGGCCTCAAGTGCGGCATCGCCATCGCCGGCTCACCGGCGGGGTCGGCGGTGCTGGAGCAGCGCGCGGGGGCATTGAGCCCCGCCCACCTCGGCGTGCTCGCGTCGGTGGCCGCCTTCACCGGCGGGCTGCCGTGGCTGGACGCGGCCCTGCGCCAGCTGGACGAGAACCGGGCGCTGCTGGCCCGCCTGCTGCGCGGGCACCTGCCGGCGGCCGGGTACTGCCCGCCCCAGGCGAGCTTCCTGGCCTGGCTGGACTGCCGGGCACTGGGGCTCGGCGACGACCCGGCGGCGGTGTTCCTGGACCGGGGGCGGGTCGCGGTCGGCAGCGGCCCCGACTTCGGCAGCCAGGGCCGCGGGTTCGTGCGGCTGAACATCGGCACCTCGCCGGCGCTGATCACCGAGGCGGTCCGCCGGATGGCCGCCGCGTGCCAGGAACGGTGACTGACCCTGGCCCGGCCCGTGCGGGAGTGACGCTCCGGGGACGGGGAATGAAACTGCGCGTCCGGGAAGGTGAAGAAAGGGCGATCGGCCATGAAGTGGTGGAAGCTCGCACTCGGGGTGACGCTGGTGGGCGCGGTGGTGCTGCTGCTCGCGGGCCGGGACGACATCGCGCGATTCCGGCGGATGAAGAACATGTAGCCAGCACCGGAGGACCGGCCCGGCGCACGCCTGTCCCCGGCAGGCCCCCGCCTCGCGCAGCCGGCCGGTCCGGCCAGCCCGCAGGACTCGCGGCAGCACACGGGCGTTTGAACGGTTTATCCGTTATGTATCGAATGTCCTGTCTGTTCATGAGGCGGGCGGCATGTAAGGCTGTGGTTGAGGCTATCTCCCATGGTCACGAGGCGGAGGGCCGCATGGGCAGGGATGTTCCCGCCATCGTCGTCAGCCAGACCGACCGGCGGCGCTACCGGGACAAGGTCCGCAGCTGCCTGGACGTCCTGGCCAGGATGCTGCAGGACGCGCGGTTCAAGGAAGCACCGCAGCAGGTCGGGATCGAGGTCGAGTTCTACCTGGTGGATGCGGCGGGCCACGCGTGTGTGCGGGCCGGCCAGGTGCTCGCCGCGATCGGCCACCCGGACTGGGCGCCCGAGCTGGGGGGGTTCAACCTGGAGGTCAGCCTGGCGCCCCGCCCGCTGGCCGACGACGCGCTGGCCGGCCTGGAACGCACGCTCGCGGACACCCTGGCCTACGGCGACGCGCGGGCACGGGACGCCGGCGTCCAGCTGGCGATGATCGGCATCCTGCCCACGCTGCGCGAGAGCGACACCACCGCGGCGGCGATGGCGCCCAACCCGCGCTTCCAGCTGCTCAACGAGCAGATGTGCGCGGCACGCGGCGATGAGATGGAGATCGCGATCGAGGGGCCCGAGCGCCTGATCACCTACCTCGACACCATCATGGCCGAGGCCGCCTGCACCAGCGTCCAGCTGCACCTGCAGGTCAGCCCGGAGTCGTTCGGCAACTACTGGAACGCCGCCCAGGCCCTGGCCGGGATCCAGGTGGCCCTCGGGGCCAACTCGCCGTTCCTGTTCGGCAAGGAACTGTGGCGCGAGACCCGGATCCCGCTGTTCCAGCAGGCCATCGACACCAGGCCGGAGGAACTCCAGGTGCAGGGAGTGCGGCCGAGGGTCTGGTTCGGTGAACGGTGGATCACCTCGGTGTTCGACCTGTTCGAGGAGAACCTGCGCTACTTCCCCGCGCTGCTGCCGCTGATGTCCGGCGACGACCCGGTGGCGGACCTGGCGAACGGCTCCACCCCCGAGCTGGCCGAGCTTTCCCTGCACAACGGGACCGTCTACCGCTGGAACCGGCCCGTCTACGCGGTGGACGACGGCGAGCCCCACCTGCGGGTGGAGAACCGGGTGCTCCCGGCGGGCCCGACGGTCATCGACATCATCGCCAACGTCGCGTTCTACTACGGCCTCGTCCACATGATCGCCGAGGCGGAGCGGCCGATCTGGACCCAGATGTCGTTCGCCGCCGCGCGCGACAACCTGATGGAGGCCGCCCGGCGCGGGATCGACGCCAGCATCTACTGGCCCGGGCTGGGTGAGGTGCCGGTGGCCGAGCTGACGCTGCGCCGCCTGCTGCCGCTGGCCAGGGAGGGCCTGCGGCGATGGCAGGTCGACGACGCCCATGCCGAGCGCATGCTGGCGGTGATCGAGGGGCGCTGCCTGACGGGCCGGACCGGAGCCACCTGGCAGACCGAGACGGTGCACCGGCTGCAGGGCCACTACGGGCTGGACCGGTCCGGCGCGCTGCAGGAGATGACCCAGCGCTACCTGGCCCTCATGCACGCGGGCGATCCGGTGCACACCTGGCCGGTGGGCTGACGGCGCGGCAGGCGGCTGCCGGGCACGGGGGGGTGAGGTCATGGCGTGGACCCGGCAGCGGATCACCTACACGGTGGCCGTGGCCATCGTCGTCACCGACCTGGTGGTTGGCGCGCTCTTAGTACGCGGGGGCGGCGCGCCCGCGCAGGTGGCGGCGACCATCGCTCCCTCGCCGTCGCCCTCTTCCCCGACCCAGCTGCGGTCGCCGTTCACCGGCGAGCCGGTGCCCTCGCTGAGCCCGGTGCTCGCCGTGAAGATCGACAGCAACGCGGCGTCGCGGCCGTGGACCGGGCTTGCCCGCGCCGACATCGTGTACGTGCTGCCGGTCGAGGGCGGGCTGAGCCGGCTGCTGGCGATCTTCTCCTCCCATCTTCCCCGGGTGACCGGGCCGGTGCGCAGCGCGCGGGAGGACGACCTGGAGCTGCTGCGGCAGTTCGGGCGGCCGGCGTTCGCCTACTCGGGCGCCACGCCCAGGCTGCTGCGCTCCATCAGCGGGACCGCGCGGATCGTGAACCTGTACGCCGGGCGCACCAGCGGGTACTACCGCGCCAGCGGCCGGGCCGCCCCCAACAATCTGTACGTGCACGTGAAGAAGCTGATGGCGCAGGCGCACGCCGCGAGCACGGCGCACGATATCGGGTTCCGGTTCGGGCCGCCGCCGCCGGGCGGGCGGGCCACCCGGTCGTTCGCGGTGGCCTACCCGGCGGCCTTGTTCCGCTTCACCTGGTCGGCGGCCACAGGGCGCTGGCTGGTGTCGATGGACGGGACCCCGGCGGTCACCGCCAGCGGGAGGCGGCTGTCCGCCGCCACCGTGGTGATCCAGCACACCACGGTGCGCACCTCCCGGTTCCTGGAGTACGGCCACCGGCCGCCCTACGCGGAGAGCACCGGGTCCGGCAGAGCCGTGGTGCTGCGCTCCGGCCGGGCGTGGACGGCGCACTGGTCACGGCCGTCCGCGGACGGCGGGACCACCTTCACCACCGCGGCCGGCCGGCCCGCCGCCTTCGCCCCGGGCCCGGTCTGGATCGTGCTCGCCTACCCCTAGTCCCGGGCCCGCGCGGCCACCGGCCCTGGGGCGGTGACCGGCAGCGGGCGCGGCTGGCTCTTTGTCACGGGTGTTCGCGTGTGTCACCAGGCAGACTGGAGTGAGAGGGCGGGCCGGCGTTACCCAGACGCGGGACGCCCGCGCGGGTGGGGTGGTTCTCGTGGTGTGGAGCCGGCGCAAGATCGTCATCACGGTGGCGACGGTGGTGGTGCTGGCCGGCCTGGCGGCCGTTGCCCTGCTCGCGCCGCGCGGCAGCCAGCCGTCGGAAAAGGCCTCGGCGGCACCCTCGCACACCCCCCAGCAGCTGCGGTCGCCGTTCACCGGCGAGCCGGTGAGCTCGCTCGGCCGGGTGCTCGCCGTGAAGATCGACAACATCGTGTATGCCCGGCCGCAGACCGGGCTCACCCACGCCGACATCGTCTACGTGCTCCCGGTCGAAGGCGGGCTGAGCCGGTTCCTGGCGATCTTCTCCTCCGACTACCCGCCCGTCATCGGGCCGGTGCGCAGCGCGCGCGAGGACGACCTGGAGCTGCTGCGGCAGTTCGGGCGGCCGGCGTTCGCCTACTCGGGCGCCACGCCCAGGCTGATCCGCTACATCCGCCGGACCGCGCGGATCGTGAACCTGTACGCGGGCACCGCCCGCGGGTACTACCGCGACCTCAGCCGGACCGCCCCCTACAACCTGTTCGCCCACACGCGGCAGCTGCTGGCGCAGGCACACGCCGCGAGCATGGCGCACGGTATCGGGTTCCGGTTCGGCCCGCCGCCGGCGGGCGGGCGGGTCACCCGGTCAGCCTCCGTCTCCTACCCGGCGGCCTCGTTCCGCTTCACCTGGTCGGCGGCCAGGGGGCGCTGGCTGGTGTCGATGGACGGGACCCCGGCGGTCAGCTCGGACGGCGCCCGGCTGTCCGCCGCCACCGTGGTGATCCAGCACACCACGGTGCGCACCTCCCGGTTCCTGGAGTACGGCCACCCCCCGCCCTACGCGGAAAGCACCGGGTCCGGCACCGCGCTGGTGCTGCGCGACGGCAAGGCCTGGTCCGGGCACTGGTCGCGGCCCACCGCCGACGGCGGCACCGTGTTCACCACCGCCACCGGCCAGCAGATGACCTTCGCGCGCGGCCCGGTCTGGATCGTGCTCGCCTACCGCTAGCGTTCTGCCTGCGGATACGGCGGCGCCCGGTCAGACGGGGTAGCGCCGCAGCCCCACCGCGTACTCGCAGCCGGCGGCGAGGCCGACGAACCCGCCCATGTTGCGCAGGAACTCGTCGGGGTCGAAGTCACGGCCGAGGCCGTCGAGGTAGGCCTTGTGCTCGCGCAGCGACGCGATACCCGCCTCGATCGTGGCGGTGGTGTCCACGAAATGGGTGGGGCTGCCGCTGGCGGCCACATAGATCGCCTTGATCCCGTTCCAGGACGGGCCCGCGTCCGGGAACAGCCAGGAGTTGGCCGCGTCCCGGCAGGCGTCCAGCGTGGCCAGGCCGACCGCCCGGTGGTCGGAGTGGTTGACCGGCCCCTCCTCGCCCCAGGTGAGGTCGAAGCTCATCGTGACGACCACGTCGGGCCGGTGGCGCCGCAGGGCGGCCGCCAGGTCACGGCGCAGCGGGATGCCGTATTCCACCAGCCCGTCGGGGTGACCGAGGAAGTCGACCTCGCTCACGCCGACCAGGGCGGCGCTGCGCCGCTCCTCCTCCACCCGCAGCGGGCCGACCACCTCGGGAGCCATCCCCTCGATGCCGGCCTCACCCCTGGTGGCGAGCACGTAGGCGACCTGCTTGCCCTGCCCGGTCCACCGGGCGACCGCGGCGGCGGCGCCGTACTCCAGATCGTCCGGATGGGCGACCACGGCGACGGCCCGCTCCCAGTCTTCCGGCATCGGCTCCATCGAGTCTCCCCTCACTGGCCGGTCGCCCGGCATGTCCGGTCCAGGCTCCCACGCCCCCGCCCGGCCCGGCCAGCCGGGGCGGCGCCGGCCGCCCGGGTTCCTGCCCCGCCACCGCGGGGAGGCCGGTGCGGGTTTCGCCGCTTCTGGGGGAAAGCTGGCCGGAAGATTAACCTTGGGCCAGGAGGACGTGTGGACATGCTGCATGTGTCGCTCCTGGGGGAGCAGGCGATCGCCGGGGACGGGGGCGAGGGGACCGGCGGCGGCGGGGCCGGCGGGGCCGGTGTCCGGACGCGCTCGTCGCGCTCTGTTGCCCTGGTCGCGTTCCTGGCCGTGCATGCCGGGTCACCCCAGCCCCGGCAGCGGATCGCCGGCATGTTCTGGCCCGAGTCCACCGACGCGCAGGCGCTGACCAACCTGCGCCGCGAGCTGCATCAGCTGCGCCAGGTGCTGGGGGACGAGCCGTCGCTGGTCGTGACGGCGCGGGATCTGTGCTGGCGCGACACGCCGACCTGCCGCGTCGACGTGCGCGTTTTCGACACCGAGCGCAAGGCCGCGCTGGCGGCGGCGGCGGCCGGCGATGACGGCGGGGTGCTGGCGCACGCCACCGTGGCGATCGGCCAGTACCGGGGTGACCTGCTGCCCGGCGTGTACGACGACTGGCTGCTCGATGCCAGGTCAGAGCTCGAGCGCCAGTGCGTGGAGATGTGCGATCTGCTCACCGCCTCCCGGGCGCGCACGGATGACCTGGCCGGGGCGGTGGAAGCCGCCCGGCGCCGGGTCCAGCTGCGGCCGCTGGAGGAGGCCGGCTACCGCACCCTGATGGGGCTGCAGGCCGACCTGGGCGACCGGGCCGGCGCCATCAGCACCTATCACCACTGCGCCTCGGTGCTCGAGCGCGAGCTCGGCGTCGCCCCGGACGCCGCGACGCGCACGGTGTTCGAGCGGCTGATGGCGCACGCACGCCCGGCGGCGCGGTCCCCGGCCGGCGCCGGGCCCCCGGCCGGCACCGGTCCCGCGGCCGCCCGCCCGGGGATGGCGGCGGCACGGCTCTTCGGTCGCGCTGCCGAGCTCGGCCTGCTGCAGGACGTATGGGGGGCGGCCGTGGCCGGCCGCTGCGGCATCGCGCTGGTCCGTGGCGGCGCCGGTGTCGGGAAGACCCGCCTGGTGGCCGAGGTCGCCGAGCTGGCGCGGCTGCAGGGCGCGGTCGTCGCGAGCGCCCAGTGCTTCGGGACACCGGGGCGGCTGGCGCTGGCCCCGGTGGCGGAGTGGCTGCGGCATCCCGCGGTCCAGTCGGCGGTGGACGCTCTCGATCCCGCCTGGCGCGCCGAGGTCAGCAGGCTGGTACCGGCGGCGACAGGCGGGCGGGCGGCCAGCTCGAGGGCGATGGCGGACGCCTGGCAGCGCCACCGCTTCTTCGAGGGCCTCGCGCGGGCGCTGATCGCCGTCCGGCCGCCGCTGCTGCTGGTGCTGGACAACATGCAGTGGTGCGACGAGGAGACGCTGGCCTTCATCACCTTCTGCCTGGGGCTGGCCGGCGACGACCAGCTGCTGGTGGCCGCGACACTGCGCAGTGACGGCCCCGACGACGAGCATGAGTTCGCGGACTGGATCGCCCGCATGCGGGCCACCGGGCTGCTGACCGAGCTCTCCCTCAGCCCCCTGGAGGCGGCCGACACGGCACAGCTCGCCGAGGCGATCTCCGGGCAGCCCCTGCCGCAGGCCGACGCGGATCTGCTGCACGCGGCCACAGGAGGCTTCCCGCTGTATGTCATCGAGGCGGTACGCGGGACCGCCGGCCCCGGCGGCACGCCGCCACCGGCCGGTGACCTCTCGGCCGTGCTGCGCAAGCGCCTGGAGCAGGCGGCCCCGGCGGCCCGGGAGGTGGCCGGCCTCGCGGCGGCGGCAGGCACGAACTTCACCCTCGACCTGCTCACCGAGGCGAGCGACCTTGACGCCGACGTGGTCGTGGAGGCGGTCGACGAGCTGTGGCGGCGGCGGATCATGCGGGAGTTCGGTGACGGCTACGACTTCTCTCACGACCTGTTGCGCGAGACGGCATACGCGGAGGTCAGCCCGCCGAAACGCTGGCTGCTGCACCGGCGCATCGCCCAGGGCCTGGAGCTGCTGCACGCCGGGGACACCGACCCGGTCGCGGCCCAGCTCGCCGACCAGTACGCCCGGGCCGGGCGGCCGGAGCGGGCGCTGGCCTACTACCGGCGGGCAGCCGACGTCGCGGCGGGCATGTTCGCCCATGCCGAGGCGATCCGGCTGCACGGCAAGGCGCTGTCCATCATCGCCGCCATGCCCGCGGGGCGGGACCGGGACTCCCGGGAGCTGGCGGTGCTGGAGGCGACGGCGGCACCGCTGAACGCCAGGTACGGCTACTCGTCCCGGGATCTGCAGCGGACGCTGGAACGCTCGATCACCCTCGCCGAGTCACTGCGGCGCAAGGACTCGATGGTCGCTGGCATGGCTGCGCTGTGGGGGACCGAGTTCGTGCAGGGGCGCACCGCCGACAGCCACCGCACGGCCACCCGCGCCCTGAGCCTCACCGACCCCGAATCCGAGCTGGGTGGCCAGGCTCATTTCGCGGTCGGCGGCTCGTCCGTCAGCCTCGGCATGCCGGCCAAGGGACTGCACCACCTGGAACGTGCCGCCAGGCTGACGAGCGGCGCCCCATCGCTGAGCATCGGCACCCGGCCGGACGTGCACGCCACGGCGTGGGCGGCGCATGCCCACTGGCTCCTCGGCCACGACGGCGACGCGCTGGCCTCCTGCCGTGAGGCCATCGGGCTGGCCCGGGCGATAGGTCACCCGTACAGCCTCGCGGTGGCCCTGGCCTACGGCAGCATCACCCACCAGATGCGCCACGACCTGCCCGCGCTGAAGACCACGGTGGAGGAGCTGCGTGAGTTGTGCGACCGGTACGACTTCGCCTACTACCGGGAATGGGCGCTGATCCTGGCAGGCTGGTCCGCCGCGGACGGGCCGGGCGCCGGCCTCGCCCAGCAGGGCATCGACAACCTCAGGTCGGAGGGCGCGTTCGCGCGCATGCCGTACTGGCTGTCCCTGCTCGCCGACGTGGCGGTGCGGAACGAGAGCCCCGGCACCGCCCGGGCGACCCTCGACGCGGCCATCGCGGCCGCACACGCTCACGACGACGTGTGGTGGCTGCCCGAGGTGATGCGGATGCGTGCCAGGCATGACGACGGGCAGGCCGCTGTCGCGCGCCTGCGCTCCGCGGCCAAGCTGGCGTCGGCGCACGGCAGTGCCGCGCTGCTCCGGCGCTGCGAGCGTGACCTCCGGGGGCGGGGCGTTCGCCTTTCCGCTCCAGGCGTTCTCCCGGCCCCCTGACGCGGCGCGGGCGCCCGAACGCTCCGCGAACGCAGCTGCTCCTACCTTCGGTGTGCACGCAATACCAGACAACGCACCCAAGGGGGCACCATGACTACGTCAGCGGCCGTTGCGACCGCCCCGTTCGAGGAGCTGGCCGCCGCCGTACGCGGCAGCCTGATCATGCCGGGAGATCCCGGGTACGACCAGGCCCGCGCCGTCTACAACGCCATGATCGACAAGCACCCGGCGGCCATCGTGCGCTGCCGCGACACCGCCGATGTCATCGCCTGCGTACGGTTCGCCCGCGAGCACGGCGTCGAGATCGCCGTCCGGGGCGGCGGCCACAACGCGGGCGGCCTCGGGGTGTCGGACGACGCCCTGGTCATCGACCTCTCGCAGATGCGCAGCACCACCGTCGACCCCGAAGGTCACACCGTCCGCGCCGACCCCGGGTGCACCTGGGGGGACATCGACCACGCGACCGTGGCGTTCGGCATGGCCACCCCCTCCGGGTTCATCGCATCCACCGGGGTGGCCGGCCTGACCCTCGGCGGCGGTATCGGGTATCTGGCCCGCCGCTTCGGCCTGACCGTCGACAACCTGCTGTCCGCGGACGTGGTACTCGCGGACGGCACGTTCGTGACGGCCAGCGAGAACTCCCACAGCGACCTGTTCTGGGCGCTGCGCGGCGGCGGCGGGAACTTCGGCATCGTCACCTCGTTCACGTTCCGCTGCCATGACATCGGCGAGCACGGGACGGTCATCGCCGGCCCGGTGCTGTACGACTTCGCCGACACCGCCGACGTGATGCGCTGGTACCGGGAGCTGCACCCGTCGCTGCCGGAGGAGCTGAGCGGCTGGATCGGGCTGATCACCATCCCGCCCGCGCCACCCTTCCCCGAGGAGCTGTGGGGCCACAAGTCCTGCGCCATCGTCTGGTGCTACACCGGGCCGCATGACAAGGCCGACGAGATACTCGCGCCGGTCAAGGCGTACGGCTCGCCGCTGGTGGTCGGCCTGCAGCCCATGCCGTTCACCGTGTTCCAGAGCGCGTTCGACGCCCTCTACCCGGCCGGGCTGCAGTGGTACTGGAAGGCGGACTTCTTCAACGAGATCTCCGACACGGCGATCGATGTGCACGTCAAGTACGGTGCACAGCTGCCGACCGGCCACTCCACCATGCACATGTACCCGATCGACGGTGCCGTGAGCCGGGTGCCAGGGGATGCGACGGCCTTCGCCTACCGCGACGGCGGCTGGGCCGGGGTCATCGTGGGCGTCGACCCGGATCCCGCCAACGCCGGCCTCATCACGCAATGGGCCAGGGACTACTACCAGGAGCTGCACCCGACCTCGGCCGGCGGCGGCTACGTCAACTTCCTGATGCCCGAGGGCCAGGAGCTGGTGAAGGCCTCGTACCGCGGAAACTACGACCGGCTCGCCCAGGTCAAGCGGCGCTATGACCCGGACAACATCTTCCACGTCAACCAGAACATCCAGCCCGCCAGCGGGCCCAGCACCTAGCCCGGCCAGCGGCGCCGCAAGGGGGGCGGCCCCGGCACTTCTCCCGGCCAGCTGGGGCCGCCGACCCGTGCGGGTGACCGCCTGCCGGCACGCGGAACGTCCGGGCTCGCCGCGTACGCGGTGCCGGTGAGAAGATCAGACGATGGCGGCGGGGACCTCAGAGGCGGCAGGCAGCATCCGGCTGGCCGAGCCGAGAGGTCGCTGGGTGCTGGCCGCCGCGGTGCTCGGGTCGAGCATGGCGATGCTCGACGGCACGGTCGTCAACGTGGCCCTGCCGACCATCGGCAGGGAACTGGGCACCTCACTGGCGGGCCTGCAGTGGACCGTCACCGCCTACACCCTGACGCTGGCCGGGCTGATCCTGCTCGGCGGCTCGCTCGGGGACCGGCTCGGGCGGCGGCGGGTCTTCCTCATCGGGGTGGTCTGGTTCGCGCTCGCCTCCGCCCTGTGCGGGCTGTCCCCGGACATCGGGGTGCTCATCGCCGCCCGCGCGCTGCAGGGGATCGGCGGCGCGCTGCTCACGCCCGGGTCGCTCGCCATCATCCAGGCCACCTTCCTGGCGGAGGACCGGCCGCGGGCCATCGGCGCGTGGTCGGGCCTGGGCGGGGTCGCCGCCGCCGCCGGCCCGTTCCTGGGCGGCTGGATCGTCGGCGCCATCGGCTGGCGGTGGATCTTCCTGCTGAACCTCCCGCTGGCGGCGGCCGTGGTGGCGGTCACGGCCCGGCACGTGCCGGAGACCAGGGATCCCACGGCCAGCGGCCGGTTCGACGTGGCCGGCGCGGCGCTCGCGGCGCTCGCCCTGGCCGGCGTCACCGACGCGCTCATCGAGGCCCCCGCCCACGGTGCGGCCCGCGCCGCCGTGACCGGGACGGCGGGCGTTGCCGCGGGGGCCGCCTTCGTGCTCCTGGAGCGCTACCGTGGCCGCCCGGGGTCACGGACCGCGCCCATGCTGCCGCTGGACGTCTTCGCCTCCCGCCAGTTCACCGCCGTCAACGTGGTGACGTTCTGCGTCTACGGCGCGCTCGGCGGCTTCCTCTTCCTGCTCGTCCTCAACCTCCAGGTGGTGGTGGGGTTCACCCCGCTGGAGGCGGGCGTGTCGCTGCTGCCCTCCACGCTGCTGATGCTGGCGCTGTCCTCGCGGGCCGGTGCGCTCGCACAGCGGATCGGCCCGCGGCCGATGATGACCGCCGGCCCGCTCGTCACCGCCACCGGCCTGCTGCTGGCGACCCGGATCGGGCCGGGTGCCTCCTACCTCGCCGACGTGCTCCCGGCCGTGGTGCTGTTCGGGCTGGGCATGTCGGTGACGGTCGCGCCGCTGACCGCCACCGTCCTCGCGAGCGCGGACGTCCGCCACGCCGGGGTGGCCAGCGGCGTCAACAACGCGGTGGCGCGGGCGGCGAGCCTGCTGGCCGTCGCCGGGCTGCCGCTCGCGGTGGGGCTGACCACCGCCGGATTCCGTGAGCCCGTCTCGCTGGAGCACGGCTTCCGGGCGGCCATGGTGGTGTGCGCGGGCCTGCTGGTGGCCGCGGCCGCGCTCTCCGCCGCGACGATCGACAATGCGGTGCTGCGCCCGGTGGGCGAGCAGCCGGTGGCGGAGCCGGAGTGCCTGACCTGCTGCCCGGTCGGTGCGCCGCCGCTCGAACCGGGCAGCCGGGCGCGCACCGGGTAACCGCAGCTAAGCTCGGTGTCTCCAACCCGCCGCCCGCAGCGAGGCGGCAACTGCCGACGAGGAGAAAGCCCGTACCCATGCGCTGGTCACAGATGCACATCCCGACCCTGCGGGAGGACCCGGCGGACGCCGGGGCGCCGAGCCATCGGCTGCTGCTCCGTGCGGGTTACATCCGGCAGCTGACGGCGGGGCACTACAGTCTGCTGCCGCTCGCGGTGCGCGTGCGGGCCAAGGTCATCGGGATCATCCGGCAGGAGATGGACCGGATCGGGGCGCAGGAAATGCTGCTGCCCGTCATGCATCCGGCGGAGATCTGGCAGCGCAGCGGCCGCTGGGACACCATGGCCGACGTGGTGTTCCGGGTCACCGACCACAAGGGCACGGTCAATGTCCTGGCGGTGACCCACGAGGAGGCCTTCACCGTCCTCGCGCAGGAGCTGAACTCCCACAAGCAGCTTCCGCTGGCCTGGTACCAGTTCCAGACCAAGTTCCGGGACGAGCCACGGCCCAGGGCCGGCCTGCTGCGGGTCCGGGAGTTCACCATGAAGGACTCCTACAGCTTCGACCTTGACGCGGCCGGGCTGGACATGTCCTTCGACCGGCACCGCGCGGCTTACCTGCGGATCTTCGGCCGGCTCGGCATATCCGTGATCCCGGTGGAGGCGTCCAGCGGTGCCATGGGCGGCAGCGACTCCACCGAGTTCATGTGCCCGTCGGAGGCGGGCGAGGATCTGGTCGCCCACTGCCCGGGGTGCGACTACGCGGCCAACGTGGAGAAGGCGACCTCTGCCCTGGCCGAGGTCGCCGACGGGCCTGGGCTACCCGTACCGGAGCGGTTCGGCACTCCCGGCGTGCGGACCATCGAGGACCTGGCAACCGGGTACGACGCGCCCGCCGGCCGGCAGATCAAGACCCTGGTCTACCTGCTCGACGGGAAGCTCACGCTGGTGCTCATGCGCGGCGACCACGTGCTCAACGAGCAGAAGCTGGCCGACGCCACGGCGGCGGCGGCGCTGCGCCCGGCGCAGCCCGAGGAGATCCGCGATGCGCTGGGGGCGCTGCCCGGCAGCCTGGGCGCGGTGGGCGTGACACACCTGCCGGTGATCGCGGACGAGGCCCTGCGCGGCCGCCGTGACATGGTCACCGGGGCCAACATCGACGATGCCCACCTGCGCGGGGTGGACGTCGGGCGTGACATCAGCGTCGGCACGTGGGCTGACCTGCGCGAGGTGGCGGCGGGGGAGCCGTGCCCGCGGTGTGGCCAGCCACTGGAACTGCTGCCCGCGATCGAGGCGGGGCACATTTTCAAGCTCGGCCACAAGTTCACCAAGGCCTTCGGCGTCACGGTGCTGGACGCCGACGGCCAGCGCGTGCACCCGGTCATGGGCTGCTACGGGATCGGCGTGGAGCGGGCCATGGCCACCATCGTGGAGTGCCACCACGACGACCGCGGCATCGTCTGGCCGGTTTCCGTTGCCCCGTTCAGCGTCGTGGTGACCGTCGCCCAGTCCGAGGACGCCGAGTCAGCCGCGGTGGGGGAGTCGCTTTATGAGGAGCTTGCTGCCGCCGGGATCGAAGTCATCATCGACGACAGGTCCGAGCGGGCCGGGGTGAAGTTCCGCGACGCCGAGCTGACCGGCATCCCGCTGCGGGTCACCGTGGGCAAGCGCGGCCTGGCCGATGGCGTGGTGGAGGTCACCGAGCGGGCCACCGGCGACACGGTCAGGGTGGCTACCGGGAACGTGCTGCTGCATGTCCGCGACGCCCTCGCCGCCGCCCGCGGGCCGGCCGCCGGATAAGCGGCAGCCGTCCGCGGGCCGGGCGCGGGCCGCCCGGCGCGGCTGCCTGGCCTGCTCCGGCTGCCTGGCCTGCCCCGGCTGCCTGGCCTGCTCCGGCTGGCCGGCGTGGCCGGGATGCGGGGGCGTCCCGGCGCGGTCCGCCCGCCGCTCGTGGCCGGCCTCGCCAGCCTCGCCCGCGTGCCCGTCCGCATCGCCGGTGCCTGGCTGGCGCTGGCCGCTTGCCAGGCTGGCCAGCGTGGTGATGAGCAGCACCCCGGCGATGACCGCCAGCGACACCCCGGCGCTCACCTGCGGCACCGGCACCGGCCCGAGGTGATCGACGCCGTACGCCAGCAGCGCCTCGCTGACCAGCTTGACCCCGATGAAGGCGAGGATGACGGCCAGGCCGGCGGACAGGTAGACCAGCCTGCTCAGCAGGCCGCTGATGAGGAAATACAGGTGCCGCAGCCCGAGCAGCGCGAACAGGTTGGCGGAGAAGACCAGGAACGGGTCGCGGGTGAGGCCAAAGATCGCCGGGATCGAGTCGATGGCGAACAGCACGTCGGTCATCCCGATCGCGATGACCAGGATGAGCAGCGGCGTGGCATGGCGGCGTCCCTGCACCCGGGTCGTCAGCCGCGGTCCTTCGCCCTGGACCGCGACCGGCACGATGCGGCGCGCGATCCGCATCGGGGTGCTGCCCGGGCCCCTCGCGGGGTCATCGCGGTGGAACACCAGCCGCACGGCGGCGTAGATGAGCAGCGCCCCGAAGAGGTATTCGACCCAGGCGAACCGGTGCAGCGCCGCGCCGCCGAGCCCGATGAGCAGGCCGCGCAGCACCAGGGCGAGCATGATCCCGAGCAGCAGGACGCGGCCGTGGTACTGGCGTGCCACCCCGGAACTGCTGATCAGCAGCACGAACACCAGCAGGTTGTCCAGCGACAGGCTGTACTCGGTCAGCCAGCCGGCGAAGAACTGGCCCGCCGCTGTCCCGCTGCCGGTGAGGGCGATCAGCGCGCCAAACGCCACGGCCAGCGCGATCGCCGCCGCCGACCACAGCGCCGCCTCACCAAGCCGCTCCGGGCGGCGGCGGCGGGCGCTGACGAAAAGGTCCGTGCCCAGAAGAACGGCAAGGGCCGCAGCGGTCGCGGCCCAGGCCCAGGCGGGAACGTTGAGAACGCTCATGGCATCAGGGCGCCTGCCGCCCATCCGCGAGCCGGGCGAGCTGACCGGCCCGCCTGAAGTCGTCCGGTGTCAGCACCCCGGCGGGGGCGCCGTCGCCGGTGATGACCAGCGCATGCCCGGCCGTGTGCAGCGCGGCCGGGGTGGCGGGACGGATGGACAGCCGCGCGAGCAGCTGCCCCATCGGCTCGTCCAGGGTGGTGGTGACCACCTGGGCGGCCGGGGTGGCTACGTCGGTGAGCCGTAGCTGGTCACGGCGGTCCGCTGGCACCAGCGCCAGCTGGCTGAGCGTGAGCAGACCCGCCGCGCGCCCCTCGAAGTCCCGCAGCGGGAAGGCCGCGGCGCCGCTGGCGCCCAGCCCTGGCGTTCCGCTGGCCGCTGCGTCGCCGGTGGCGGTCCCGCCGTCGAGGAACGACTGCACCGTGTGCCAGCCGGGGACGGCCGCGGCAGGGCCGGGCCGGTGGAGCACGTCACGCACCCGCAGGCCGGCCAGGGCCGTGATGGCCAGCACCTCACGGGCCTGTGCCCGGGATGAGCCGAGCATCGCCAGCCCGACCAGCCCCAGCCAGATCCCGGCGAGGTACCCGAGCGCGATCGCGGCCACGCCGCCCGCGATCAGCAGCGCCCCGGCGAACTGGCCGGCCCGGCCGGCCGTGATGGCGGCGCGTGCCCGGTCTCCCGACCGGGCCCATGCCAGCGCCTGCACCAGCCGCCCGCCGTCCAGCCCGGCCCCGGGCAGCAGGCTGGCGACCGCGACAACCGTGTTGATCCAGGCGAGGGCGGCGAAAACCGCGACCGGCAGCCGGCCCGCATCCAGTCCGGCGAGGCCGAGCGTGATCCCGGCGCTGGCGGCCGCCAGGACGAGGCTGGACGCGGGGCCGGCCGCCGCGGCGCGCCACAGCCCCCGTGGTGTGGCGAACTCGTGCCGGCCGTGTGCCGTGCCGCCGAAGAACCCGATCCTGATCTCTTGCGCCTGGGCCCCGTAGCCCCTGGCAACCACCGCGTGGGCGAGCTCGTGCACGATGAGGCTCGCCAGGAAGCCGGTCACGAGCACGGCGGTAGCGGCCAGGTAAGCGGCAGCCGGCCGTCCCGGCGCGAAGTCGGGCAGGATCAGGGCGCTGGCCAGCACCGTCAGCATGGCCAGCAGCTGGGCGCCCGGCGTCAGCCGGACAGCCAGGCCCGCCACACGGAAGCCGCCCCGGGGCCTGCCTGGGCCGGTTCCCGGGCCGGGACCAGCTCCCGGGCCGCTCCGGGCGCCGTCGGGCACGCGGGTGATGCTCACGCGGTCTCCTTATGGAGCCGGCCTGGCCCGGCCGGCTATCCATTCACTATCGCTTGCCGGTCCTGCCCGGTCATCGCGCGCTACTGGCTAAGATGAGGCAGCATTAGTTGCCGGAACCCGGCAATCAGCGGCCGGGTATGAGGACGCGGCGCACGCCGCGGCGGCACCGCGGCGGAAGGGGGCTTCGCGTGAACCCGCAGCCCGCTGGGCCTGATCTGGCGGCGATCGCGAGCGCCGCGAGCCGGGAGGCCGGCGGGGTGCCGGTCGGGCTGCTCGGGGACTATCTTCTGGCCGCGGTAGAGGCCGCAGCCAGTGGCCGCCGCCTGACCGCCGCCGAGCTGGCGGGGTACGGGAGGTCGGGGGAGCAGGCGGCGCTGTCCGGGGTCGCGCTGCGCGGGCTGGTCGACCTGTACCTGTCCGCGACCTGGCGGCTGTGGCGTGAACTGCCCGCTGGCACCTCGCTGGCCGCGGTCCGCGCGGCCGGCCTGGCCGTCCTGCGGGCGGCCGACGACGCGGTCGCCGCCGCCGCCGAAGGCTTCGAGAGCGCGCGCCTGACCGTGGCACGCCGGGAGGAGGCGGAGCGGCGGGAGTTCTTCGACGACCTGCTCTCCGGGCGGGGCCGGGCGGGTGACCTGATCGTGCGGGGCGACCAGCTCGGGCTCCGCCTGGCCGGACCGCATCAGGTTGTGGTAGCCGGGCCCGCGCCAGGCGGGGCGGCGGCCGGCCCGGCCGGGGTGGAGGCCGGGCCCGGGGGCGGCATGGAGGTCAACCCGGGCGCGGTGGAGATCGAGGCGGTGGTCGCCAGCGCGGCCGCGCCCTCGCCGTCCCTGACCGGGACCAGGGGCGGGCAGGTGGTGGCCATCACCGGAGCGGCCGAGGGGGGTGAGGCGGACCGGGTCGCGGGCGCGCTCGTGCGCCTGCTGACGCAGGCACCGCAGGGGGCAGGCGCCGGGCCGGCCCGGCCGGGCGGGGCCGCCGGGCGCCCACCACCGTGGCGGATCGTGGTGGGGCGGCCCTATTCAGGGCCGAGCGGCGTGGTGCGTTCCTATGAGGAAGCGGCGGAAGCGCTCGAAGTGGCCCAGCGGCTCGGCCTCCTGGAGCCCGTGGCCAGCGCCGCGGACCTGCTCATCTACCAGGTCCTGCTCCGGGACCGGGCGGCCATCACCGATCTGGTCGGGACCGTGCTGATGCCGTTGGGAGCCGCCCGCGGCGGCGCCGCGCCGCTGCTGGCGACCCTGGCGGCGTACTTCTCCCACGGCGGCGTCGCCGCCGCGGCAGCCAGAGATCTGCATCTGTCGGTCCGCGCGGTCACCTACCGGCTGGCCCGGGTGAGGGACCTGACCGGGCGCGACCCGGGCCGGGCCGCTGACGCGCTCATCCTGCAGGTGGCGGTGATCGGCGCCCGGCTGCTGGACTGGCCCGCGACCCCGCTGGTGGCCAGCTGACCGCGGGCGCCCGGCTGACCGCGGGCGTCCAGCTGAAGCGCGGCGCGCCCGGCTGAGCCGCGGAGCAGTCGGCTGAGTCGCGAGGAATCCGGGCTCTTCTTGCCGGGAGTCAGCAATCAGGCTGGGTTAAGATGGCCTGCCCTCGCCCTGCCCTTGCCTGCTGCCCGCAGCCAGACTGTGATTAACGCACACCCTGTGATGCCGCTAGCGCCAGCCACCGCGACGGAAGGAGCACCGGAGATGACCGCACGGCCTTCCCTTCCGATCCGCTCACCCGCGATAGCCCGGCAGGCTGGCGGTTCGCCGGGGGCGGGCGCAGCCGCCTCGCTGCGGTGGGCCCGCAAAGGCGGGATCACCGTGGCTGGCGCCGGCCTGCTGGCTGGCGGGGCGGCCATGCTCGTGCTTCCCGGCCCGGGCCTGGCTGTCATCCTGCTCGGGCTCACCGTGCTGGCGACCGAGTACGCCTGGGCAGAGCGCCTGCTTGCCGGGCTCCGGCAGCGGGTTTCCCGGGTGGCAAGCCCACTGGCTGAGCGCCTGCGCCGCAAACGCCAGACGGCGGCCACCGGCTAGCAGCGCGGGCTGCTCGGCGCGGGCTGCTCGGCGCGGACCGTGCGGCGCGGACCATGCGGCGCGGGCGGGCGTGGCATCCGGCGGCGGGGTCCGCGTCAGGCCAGGGAGAGGAACAGCCGCTCCAGCTGCTCCTGGGCCAGCGGGGCATCGACGCCGGCCGCGAGGCATTGCCGCATGCCGCTGGCAACGATCTTGAAACCCGCCTTGTCGAGCGCGCGCGACACCGCGGCCAGCTGGGTGACCACCTCGGTGCAGTCGCGCCCGTCCTCCACCATGGCGATGACCCCGGCGAGCTGGCCCTGGGCCCGTCGCAGACGGTTGAGCACCGCCCCGACGGACTCATCATCGACCTTCATCACGTCTCCTCCGACTCCCCTGAATTATACCCTCCAGGGTATCCAGGGCAGGCAGGTCAGCCCGGTGGGAGCGTCCAGCCCAGGCCGTGGGCGGCCCGCCGTCAGGCGCTGCCGGCCTGAGGGGCGCCTTCGCGCTCGGCGATGCTGGCCCGGACCTCGTCCATGTCCAGCTCGCGGGCCTTGGTGATGAGCTCGTTGAGCGCGGCCGCGGGCAGCGCGCCCGGCTGCGCGTACAGCACGATGTTGTCGCGGATGATCATCAGCGTGGGGATGGAGGAGATGCCGAACGAGGCGGCCAGCGCCTGCTGCGCCTCGGTGTCCACCTTGCCGAACACCGCGTCCGGGTACTCTTCCGACGCCTGCTCGAAGACCGGGCCGAACATCCGGCAGGGCCCGCACCATGCCGCCCAGAAGTCGACCAGCGCAAGATCGGCGCCGCCGATCACGGACTCAAAGTTCTCGCTGGTCAGTTCGACCGTTGCCACAGGTGCCTCCTAAGCCGTCCGGGTATCCGCTCGCATACCCTGCCGGGTATGGAACCACGACGGCCCCCAGGTCATTCCCGCGGGCGCTGCCGCTCCCCACGCCGATGCCGGGTGGCCAGCTGGTGCGCCAGGGGCAGACGGCACACCCCTATCGTGCCCACCGGCGAGCAGATCGGCCAGACCCACGGTCACGCCTGGGCGGGGTCAATCTCCACGTCGTCTCCACACGCCCTGCAGCCGGATGGCACAGCGCCGCCTTGTGCTAAAGGGCCGGTGCGCCCGGCGGGGGAGGGCGAGATGCTGCTGACCGATGTCTCGGCGCAGGCTGCTGGCTGCCGATCAGGTCGCGGTCAGCGAGCGCACGAACGGCACACCGGGGACCGGGGAACTGGATTGGCGCTGTTGGCGGGAGAACCGGTCCGTTCACCGCAGCCGGTGCCGCCCGCCTGCACGGTTGGCCTGCGTCCCGGCGGCTGGCAGTGCTGGATGTGCGGGCAGGCTGGCAGGGCTGACCCGGCCGTAACGGCGCACTTCTGCTGCGACGACTGTGACGTCCGGTGGTATGGCGGAACCCGGCGCGTGCGTCATAGCCCAGAGTTCACGCGACGTGAATACACCTGGTGGATCGCTGGCAAGCTGGCCCGCATTCGCTACATCGACCACGCAGCCGAGCACACCGCGTCTCCAGCCTGAGGATGTGCCGCCGGGCTGAGGCCGGCCGCCGATGCCTAGGTCATGTCACGGCGTCAGCTGCCCGCGGTGAGCTGCGGGCCCGGACCTCGAGGACGGGCTTGTCCGCGCCGGTCGCGCCGGGTTCGGCGAGCTGGCGCCACATGGCGTCGATCATCGGCTGCAGGAACAGGTGCCCGAGCTGGCGGACCATCACGCCGATGACCTGGCTGGACTCGGATCTTGTGGTGGAGGCGCAAGCCCTGCCCCGCACCAGCGTGGGCAAGCTCGACAATAAGGCCATGCGCGCCGCCTACGCCGGCATCTACCGCCAGGCGACCTCGGCTGCTCCGAGCTGAAACCGTGCCAGCGACGACACGGCGGCGCCGCCCGGCGAGGCTATGGCCGCCCGCTCTCCCAGCTCAGGGCATACTGCCGCGGTCGTCTCTGTGGCCGCTCCCGCGTCCTGCCGCAGCACCCGCTGCCTGACGATCGGTGCTTGGATATGGCCATGACGGCCGCTCGATCTGTCGAGGACCTGTGCGACCAGCTACGTTCGGCGGCCGCCGACGGTGAAGACGTCGATCTGTGGGTTCCCGGTGATCTCATCCTCGGCGGCAACCCCGTTCCGGCTCAGCCGAGCGGCCTCGTCATGGCTATCGTGACCGACCTCGCGCTATCGCTGGGCCTGTGGCCCAGCGGATTCACCGATGGCGATGGCGGGCGTATGTACCATTACCGGCGCCGCGCGGGATTACAGCTGGCGCCCGCACCCGCAGAACGAGCTGCGCGCGGCCGGCCTCGCGGCGGTGGCCCAACGACGGCCTGGGACCGGCACTCCCCGCACCCCCGCCAGCCGCCGCCGGGCAGCACGCCCACGGGGCACAATGGAGCCGACCAGGGTCCCGGCGCGGGGAGGCAGGCACGATGCGGATCGGCGTTTCACTGCGGGAGCCGTCGGGCCCCGACCCCATGAGCGGCCTGCGGGAGCAGGCGCAGCAGGCGGCTGACGACGGGTTCGCGTCGGCCTGGATGAGCAACATCTTCGGGCTGGACGCGCTGACCGCGCTGGCCGTCACCGGGAACCAGGTGGGCCGGATCGAGCTGGGGACGGCCGTGGTCCCCACCTACCCGCGCCATCCTGCCGTCCTGGCCCAGCAGGCGCTCACCGCGTCAGCGGCCTGCGGAGGCCGGCTCGTCCTGGGTATCGGCCTGTCGCACAAGATCGTGATCGAGGACATGTACGGCTACGACTTCGCACGGCCGGTCCGGCACATGCGGGAATACCTGGCCGTGCTGCTGCCGCTGCTGGAGCGGCGCCCGGCCTCGTTCACCGGCGAGACGGTCCGCGCCAACATCGGCCTGACCACACCGGGGGAGGGCCGGGTGCCGGTGCTGCTCGCGGCGCTCGGCACCCAGATGCTCCGCCTGGCCGGCCAGCAGGCCGACGGGACGATCCTGTGGATGACCGGGCCCGCCACCACGGCGGGCCACGTCGTCCCGGTGATCACCGAGGCCGCTGCCGCCGCAGGGCGCCCGGCCCCGAGGGTTGTCTGCATCCTGCCGGTGTGCGTGACCAGCGACCCGGACGGCGCGCGGGAGCGGGCCGCCCGGGTCTTCGCGATCTACGGCGAGCTGCCGTCCTACCGCGCCATGCTCGACCGCGAAGGCGCCACCGGGCCGGGTGACGTGGCGATCGTGGGTGATGAGGACATCGTCGCCGCCCAGATCCGCGCCCTCGCCGGCGCTGGCGTCACCGACTTCGTGGCAGGCGAGTACGGCCGCGGCGAGGACGCCGCCCGCACGCGCGCCCTGCTGCGCTCGCTGCTGTCCTGAGCCCAGGACCATCGCCTCTCTGCCACACCCGCCCGCTGGGTACAGACTGGACAGGATGGAGGCGATCGACCATGCCGTTTCTTGACCGGCCGGAAGCTGGCAGGCGGCTGGCTGACCGGCTGCTGCACCTGCGCGGCGAGGACGTGGTGGTGCTCGGGCTCCCCCGTGGCGGCGTGCCGGTCGCCGCGGAGGTGGCGCGGGCGCTTGGCGCACCGCTCGATGTGATCCTGGTCCGCAAGCTCGGCGTGCCGGTGCAGCCCGAGCTTGGCATGGGCGCGATCGGGGAGGGCGACGTCAGGATCATCAACGCCGAGGTGGTCGCGCTCACGCACGTCACCGACGCGGAGATCGCCGCGGTGGAAAAACGCGAGCGGGCCGAGCTCGACCGGCGGGGCCGCCGTTTCCGCGGCGGGCGGCAGCGGGCGCCCCTGGCCGGGCGGACGGCGGTCATCATCGACGATGGCATCGCGACCGGCTCGACCGCCCGTGCTGCCTGCCAGGTCGCGCGGGCACAGGGAGCCGTCCGGGTGGTGCTGGCGGCGCCGGTCGCGCCGCCGTCCGCGTGCACCGCACTGGCCGCCGCTGCCGACGAGGTGATCTGCCTCGAGACGCCAGCACACTTCCTGGCGATCGGCGAGTGGTACCAGGACTTCACCCAGACCAGCGACCAGGAGGTGGTCGCGCTGCTGCGGGGCCCGGCCGGGGAGGGCGTCCACCCGCCCGCTGGCATCGCGCCCGCTGGCATCGCGCCCGCTGGCATCGCGCCCGCTGGCATCGCGCCCGCTGGCACCGCGCCCGTCAGCACCGGCGCCGCACCCGCACCTGCGGCCCCCCAGGACGGCGAGGTCGTGATCGCCGCCGGGCCGGCCCGGCTGGCGGGGCATCTCAGCGCGCCCGGCGCTGGGGCGGGCATCGTTCTTTTCGCTCATGGCAGCGGGAGCAGCCGCAGCAGCCCGCGCAACCGGTTCGTGGCCGGCGTCCTGGCCGCGGCCGGGCTCGGCACGCTGCTGTTCGACCTGCTGACGCCGGAGGAGGAACAGGACCGGGACAACGTGTTCGACATCCGGCTGCTGGCCGGCCGGCTCGGCGCGGCGACCCGGTGGGTGCGCGAGCAGCCGGGCCTGGCCGGTGCCCGCATCGGGTACTTCGGTGCCAGCACCGGCGCCGCGGCCGCGCTGTGGGCGGCGGCCGGGGCGAGCGGCGAGGTGGCCGCCGTGGTCTCCCGTGGCGGCCGCCCGGACCTGGCGATTCCACGGCTGGCGGAGGTGCGCGCCCCCACCCTGCTCATCGCCGGGGGCCTGGACGGCATGGTGGTGAGGATGAACCGTGAGGCCCAGAAGTACCTGCGGTGTGAGAACCAGCTCGCCGTCGTGGCAGGCGCGGGCCACCTGTTCGAGGAGCCGGGCACGCTGGAGCGGGCGGCCGTCCTGGCCCGCGACTGGTTCACCCGCTATCTCGCGCCTGCCCACGCCCGGGCCTGAAGGGGCGCCTGCCCCGGGTCAGCTGCCCCGGTCAGCCGGCTGGCATCTCCGCGTGGCACTGCGGGCAGACGGTCGGCGGGTCGTGGTCGGCCACCGCACCGCACGCCGGGCAGACGCGCCGCAGCAGGCAGGCCGGGTCGCCCGGCCGGTCTTCCTCGGCGTCGCGGTCGGCGGCGCCGGCCCGGTCACCGCTCATCGGCACCCCGCAGCCACTCGGCCAGCACCGCCGCCTGGCTGCGCTCGATCCGGGGCCTCATACACGCGGCGCAGCCGCACCTGCACGGGTGCCGCCATCACCCCTCCCGTTATGCCGTGACGCCCTTCCGCGCACGTTGTCCCTGGCTTCCCCACGGAACGGGGGCCAGAGGGAGCCAGGGCGGTTGGCGACACGTTTAAATCGTAGCGCGACATATCTGCCGGGCGGGGAGGCGGCATACGGTAAGGGGGTGCAGGAGCTGACCCGTGCCGACTTCGAGAACCTGCTGGCGTTCCGCACCAGCCTGCGCCGCTTCCTGCACTGGAGCCAGACGCAGGCCCATGCGGTGGGTCTCACCCCCGCCCAGCATCAGCTGCTGGTGGCGATCAAAGGGCACCCCGGCAGCCAGCAGCCCACCGTCGGCGACCTCGCCGGCTACCTGCTGCTGCGCCACCACAGCGCGGTCGAGCTGGTGGACCGGGCGGCAGCGGCCGGGCTGGTCGTGCGCCAGGGCGACGCCGAGGACGGCCGGGTGACGCGGGTCGGGCTGACCGCCGACGGCGAGGCGCGGCTGGGCAAGCTGGCTCCGGCGCACCTCGACGAGCTGCGGAACCTGGCCCCGGTCCTCGACCAGCTCGTGGCCGGCTGGGCGGCCCACGGCCCGGACGCCCCTGTGCGCGCCACCAGCACCAGCCCGGCATCGGCCAGGTCCGGGACGGATGCCCGGAGGTGAGACAGGCACATGCCGCCGCGGCCGTCTCCCAGCATGAACAGGGCTTGCAGGCAGCGAAGGGGCTATGTCAGGATTGCGCAACTTGAACAGACATTCAGGAGATGACGGCATCGAGTGAAGCCCAGCGCTCCTCACCTGTGCGCCCGTCGCCGGGGATTAATCCCGTGAGCCCGCTCACCCAGGAGCCCGGCGGTGTCCCGCGCGGCACAGGTGGTACCGGCCGTGCCCGCCCGTACGGTCGTTGCCATCATTCAGGCCTCCGGCTGACCCACGGATCGCCGCCCAGTCCAAGGGATCTGCCGGCCAGCTGCGGTCGGCTGTCGAAGAACGAAGGTGAACGTGCGTGAAACTCCGCCGTGATCATCGAGTGACCCGCCCGTGGCTGTCCCGCCGCGTGCCGCTCGCCGCGGCCGCCGTGATGATCGTCGCCCTGGGCGCGGCCGCGTGCGGCAGCAACTCCAGCAGCGGCGAGGTCAAGGAGGGGGGAGTGTTCCGGCTGGGCACCCCCTCCGCCATTGACTCGCTCAACCCGTTCGTCGCCTTCCAGGCCGATGCCTACTCGACCTTCGAGTACATCTATCCGGAACTGGTCCAGTACAACCCCAAGCAGCAGTTCGTCCCGGACTTCGCGCGCAGCTGGCAGGAGAGCCCCGACGGGAAGACCTGGACATTCCACACCCAGCCGAACGCCAAATGGTCCGACGGCAAGCCACTGACGGCCGCCGACGTCGCCTGGACGTACAGCACCATCCTCAAGTTCCAGAACGGCCCGACGGCCAACTCCGCGGGTTATGTCGCCCACATGAAGAGCGCGACCGCGCCGAACGCCACCACCGTGGTGCTGACCTACGACCGGCCGGTGGCGAACGTGCTCTCGCAGGTCCAGCAGGCGCCGATCCTCCCCGAGCACATCTGGGCCAAGTACGCGACCGGCAACGGCAAGGCGCTGACAAGGTTCAGCAACAACGCGCCGGTCGTCTCCGGCGGGCCGTTCATCCTGGAGAAGTACACGCCCAAGCAGATCGCCCTGTTCAAGCGGAACCCGAACTTCTACGGGCCCAGGCCGCATATCGACGGCTTCGGGCTGGAGTACTTCGCCACCACCGATGCGATGGTCACCGCGCTCAAGAGCGGCCAGCTCGACGGGGCCGAGGACGTGCCGCCGACCTCGGTGGCCACGCTCAAGGCCGCCCACTTCGTGGTGCCGACCGTCCCGAGCTACACCTTCGACGACTTCATCATCAACTCCAACCCTGCGCAGCAGGCAAGCCACAAGGAACTGCTGAACCCGCTGCTGCGGCAGGCGTTCGACTCCGCCATCGACCGCCCGGCGATCGTCAAGACCTCCCTGCTCGGCTACGGCCTGGCCGGGTCGTCGATCATCGGGCCGGCCACCGGCCACTGGTACAACCCGGCGATCAAGCCCACGCCGTTCGACCTTGCGAAGGCGAACCAGCTGCTCAACCAGGCCGGGTACAAGATGGGCCCGAACGGGGTGCGGATCGCGGACGGCCATCCGATGTCGTACACCGTGATCATCCCGTCCGACATCGCCAACACCTATGGCCAGCGGTCCTTCCAGATCATCCAGACGGACTTCTCGAAGATCGGCGTCACGCTGACGGAGAAGACCCTGGACGACTCGGCCGCCTACGACGCGATCACGGCCAACGACTACAAGAACTTCGAGATCTCGATGTGGGACTGGGGCCCCCTGCCCGACCCTGATTTCATGCTGTCCGTGCTGACGTGCGGGTCCTGGAACGTCTGGAACGACACCGGGTACTGCAACAAGACCTACGACAGCATGTACCTGGCGCAGAGCGCCGCGATGAACCTGGCAAAACGGCAGCAGATCATCTACCAGATGCAGGAGATGGCCGCGACCACGCGGATGTACCTGGTGCTGGACTACCCGGACTCGATCGAGGCGCATTCGACCCACTGGACCGACCTGCCGCTGGTGGCGGGCGACTCGTTCACGTCCATGTCCAAGATCCCGTTCGAGTCCGTGCACCAGGTCGGGTGAGCCGGGGAGCGGAGGAAAGGGCCACCGACCGTGCGCGGCGCCGACTATGTGATCAAACGAGGGATCTTCGCCGTTGTGACGATCTTCGTCGCGATCACGATCAACTTCTTCCTGTTCCGCGTGCTGCCCGGCACCGCGGTCACCGACCTGTCCCGGGTACCGCACGCCAGCCCGCAGCTGCAGCACGCGCTGACCGTGGAGTTCGGGCTGGACAAGCCGAAATGGGAGCAGTACGTCATCTACCTGAAGAACCTGCTGCACGGGAACATGGGCATCTCGTTCACCTACCAGCAGCCGGTGACTCAGCTGCTGATCCAGGACCTGAAGAACACCATCCCGATGGTGACCGTGGGAACGGTGGCCGCGATCGTGGTCGGGATAATCACCGGCGTCCTGTCCGCCTGGCGCCGGGGGTCCATCGCCGATCACACCAGCACGAACGCGGCGATCTTCTTCTACGCGTTCCCCACCCAGTGGCTGGGGCTGATGCTGCTCATCATCTTCGCCGGAACCCTCCCGGCCGGTGGCATGAGCAACCCGTTCCTGTTCGGGGCCGAGCCGTTCTGGCAGCATCTGGCCGACATCGGCCAGCACATGATCCTGCCCGCCGCCACCCTCATGCTGACCGCCTACGGAAGCTACACGCTCATCGTCCGGTCCTCGATGCTGGAGACCTTCGGTGAGGACTACGTGCTCACGGCGCGGGCCAAGGGCCTGCCGGCGCGGCAGGTCGTCCGGCGGCACGCGTTCCGCAACGCGATGCTCCCGCTGGTCACTCTCGTCGCGCTCGACCTCGGGTACATCGTCGGCGGGGCGGTGCTGATCGAGGTGATCTTCAGCTGGCCCGGCATCGGGCTGGCCATGTATGACGCGATCGGCCAGCGCGACTACCCGATGCTCCAGGGCGGCTTCCTGATCCTGACCATATCGGTGATCTTCCTGAACTTCGCCGCTGACCTGCTCTATTTCCGCCTGGACCCGAGGATCAGCGAATGACACTACCGCTCCAGGACCCACTGCTCTCCGCCGAGGGCAAGGGCCAGCCGTCCCGCCGCACCGGGTTCTTCCGGAGCGTCCTGCGGGAACGGAAATCGGCCGTGATCGGCCTGGCGATCATCATCTTCTTCGTCGTGCTGGCGATCATCGCCCCCTACATCGCGCCCTACAGCGTCACCACGCCGAGCTGCGCGGTGTATGCGCCGCCCTCGCTGCAGCACTGGCTCGGCTGCGACGACGGCGGCTTCGACATGGTGAGCCTGCTCATGGTGGGCGGCCGGATCTCCATGATCGTCGGCTTCGCGGCGACGCTGGTCGCCATGGTCATCGGCGGTGGGGTGGGGATCCTGTCCGGCTACTTCGGTGGGTGGATCGACGTCTCCCTGATGCGCGTCACCGACTACCTGCTGGTCATCCCCGACCTGGTGTTCATGATGGTGATCGCCGACCTGTGGGGCGCCAGCCTGTTCCACGTGATCATGGTGATCGGGATCCTGGAATGGACATCGACGGCCCGGATCATCCGGGCGCAGGTCATGAGCGTGCGGGAGCGGGCCTACGTCAAACGCGCCCGCGGTATGGGCTCGGGCAATTTCCGGATCGTGTGGCGGCACATCATGCCGCAGGTGGGCCCGCTGCTGATCGCCAACACCGTGCTCACCATCGCCATCGCGATCTACCTGGAGACCGCGCTCGCCTTCCTCGGGCTGGAGGACCCCACGGCCGTCACCTGGGGGACGATCCTGGAGAACGCCTTCCAGCGGACCGCGATCTCCTCCGGCGCCTGGTGGGCGATCGTGCCGGCCGGATTCGCGATCGCCGCCGTCATCGTGGGCTGTTTCCTGTTCGGCCAGGCGGTCGAGGACGCGCTCAACCCCCGGCTCAGGGTTGCCCATCTAGCGATCCGCCCATGGCGGCTGCGGCCGCTGGTCGGCCGGGGGCCGGGCGCCATATGAGCCTGCTTGAGGTATCCGGCCTGCACGTCTGGTTCGAGCCGCCCAGCGCCGCGGAGGTACACGCCGTCCAGGGGGTGGACTTCGCGCTGGACGAGGGGGAGCGGTTCGGCCTGGTCGGCGAGTCAGGATGCGGGAAGACCACCACCATCCTCGCGCTCATGGGGCTGCTGCCGCCGAACTCGTACGTCGCCGGGGAGGTCCGTCTGGGTGGCCAGAACATCCTGGCCGGCGGCGAGGACTCGGTGCGGGCATACCGGTGGAAGGACATCGCGATGGTGTTCCAGGGCGCGATGAACGCCCTGAACCCGGTGAAGAAGGTCGGCTGGCAGATCGCCGAGCCGATGGCCTTCCACGGCATCGCGCAGGGCGCCGCCGCCCGCAAGCGGGCCGGCGAGCTGCTGGAGATGGTGGGCATCCCGGCCGCGTCCGGCGAGCGGTACCCGCACGAGTTCTCCGGCGGCATGCGGCAGCGGGCCGCGATCGCGATGGCCCTCGCCTGCGAGCCGAAGATCCTGCTGGCGGACGAGCCGACCACCGCGCTCGACGTCATGGTGCAGGCCCAGATCCTGGAGCTGCTCACCCGGCTGTGCGCGGACCTCGGCCTGGCCCTGATCCTGGTCACCCACGACCTGCCGGTCGTCGCCCAGGTGTGCGAGCGGGCCGCGGTGATGTACGCGGGCGAGATAGTGGAGGCCGGCGCGACCGAAGCGCTCTATCACAGCCCCCGCCACCCGTACACCAGGCTGCTCTTCGCGGCCACGCCCGACCTGTACGGACGGGACGCGATGATCTCCATCCCCGGCGCGCCGCCCCGGCTGGACACCACGGCCGCTGGCTGCCCGTTCCGCCCGCGCTGCGACGTGCCGCTGGCCCGCTGCGCCGATGATCATCCGGAGCTGCGGCTCGTGGAGCCCGGTCACCAGGCCGCCTGCCACCGCAACGAGCTGGTGGGGGCGTTATGAGCGAGAGCAGGGAGGAGGTGCGCCCGGCCCCGGCCGTGGTAGCGGGGGCGACGGCACCAGAGGTCCCGCTGCTCGACGTGGCGGACCTGACGACCTACTACCAGGTGCGGCGCCCCCTGACCGAGCGGCTCACCCGCACCCCGCAGGCGTGGGTGCACGCCGTGGACGGCATCAGCTTCCGGATGGCCCGCGGCGAGATGATGGCCCTGGTCGGGGAGTCCGGCTGCGGCAAGACGACCACCGCCCAGACGATCCTCGGCATGGTCAAGCCGACGAGCGGCGCCATCCGGCTGAACGGCACCGATATCGCCGGGATGGACGAACGGCGGTTGCGCCCGCTGCGGCGCACGCTGCAGATGATCTACCAGGACCCGTACGAGTCGCTCGACCCCCGGTTCCGGGTCCGGGAATCGGTGGAAGAGCCAATGCTCGTGCACGGGATAGGCCGCTCACGGGCCCAGCGGGAGACGCTGGCCGTGGAGGCGCTGGAGCGGTCCGGCCTTGCCCCCGCACGGCTGTTCCTCGACCGGTTCCCGCACGAGCTGTCCGGCGGCCAGCGGCAGCGGGTCGCGATCGCCGCCGCGCTGGTGCTCGGCCCTGACCTGCTGCTCGCCGACGAGCCGGTGTCGATGCTGGATGTGTCGGTGCGGGCCGGGGTGCTGTCGCTGCTGGACTCGCTGCGCCGCAGCGACGACATGGGAATCCTCATGATCACCCACGACCTGTCCACGGCGGCGCGCTTCGCCGACCGGATCGCGGTGATGTACCTGGGGCGGATCGTGGAGCACGGCCCGGCCGCCGACGTGGTGCGCAACCCGCAGCACCCCTACACCAAGGCGCTGCTGTCGGTGGTGCCCAAGCGCGACCCCCGCGAGCGGTCCACCCCGCAGATCCTGACCGGCGAGACCCCGAACCCGGTGAACGTGCCCGCTGGCTGCCGGTTCCATCCCCGTTGCCCGGTGGCGGAGGAACGCTGCAAGCTGGAGGACCCGCAGCTGCGGCTTCCCGCCGCCGCGACCAGCCCCTCCCACCAGGCCGCCTGCCTGCTCATCTGAGCCGCACGCCGGCGCCGGCCGGCCCGGATGTGGGATGAGCCGCCGCGGCGGGCAGGAATGCTATGCCTGGCGACAGCGCCGCCGGCCAGCGGCGGCGGGTCAGCGGGCAGCCGCACGCCGCGGAAAGGGGAAGCGTCCATGACCGGCACCACAGCCGCCATTGCCAGCCCGGTGGATTTCGCCCGTTTCGGCGACTACACGGTGAAGAGGCCCGCCGCGACCGACGGCAGCTTCCAGCGCCCGGCCTACCCCTTCACCGGGCGGGTCACCGCCGATGGCAGCAGCGGCTACCGCGCCGAGCCCGGCCGGTACCACCTGTATGTCTCCCTGGCGTGCCCGTGGGCGCACCGCAGCGTCATCGTGCGGCGGCTGATGGGCCTGGAGGACGTGGTCTCGCTGTCGGTGGTGGACCCGGTCCGTGACGGGCGCGGCTGGGCGTTCCGCGAAGGCCCGGGCTACACCCCCGACCCGGTGAACGGGTTCACCTTGCTCCGGCAGGCCTACGACGCGACCGAGCCCGGTTACGACGGGCACATCTCGGTCCCGGTGCTGTGGGACCGCCGCAGCTCGCGGATCGTCTCCAACAACTTCCCCGACATCACCATCGACCTGGAGACCCAGTTCGGGGCCTGGGCCGCCCCGGGCACCGACCTCTACCCGGCGGCGCTGCGGCCGCAGATCGACGAGCTCGTCGAGCGCGTGTACACCGACGTCAACAACGGCGTGTACCGGTGCGGGTTCGCCACCTCGCAGGCGGCCTACGACGCGGCGGTGGCCCGGCTCTTCGCCACCCTCGACGAACTCGACCGGCGGCTGGCG
>Ga0335080_10000598_pt1 | contig 33618 bp, 34 predicted proteins | sample Lox_Sample_34_FD_206720 | JGI IMG/M metagenome (GOLD analysis project Ga0335080, IMG submission 206720) | Soil microbial communities from Loxahatchee National Wildlife Refuge, Florida, United States - Lox_Sample_3.4 | ecosystem: Environmental > Terrestrial > Soil > Wetlands | place: USA... | reverse complement strand
TCGGTCACGACGCCCTCGAGCCGGTTGAGCGCGCGCGCGTTGACGACGTCCGACACCGGGCCGCGGCGCGACAGTTTGACCTTCTCGGGGCGGATCGCGACCGCGACACTGGTCTTTGCGATCGCGCTGCGCGGCTCGGTGACCGCAACGATCCCGGCGTCGCGGGTCGCGATCACCAGCCTACTCTGCTCGCGCGTTTGCACCTCGCCTTCGAACAGGTTGATGTCGCCGATGAACTCGGCGATCCAGCGCGACAGCGGCGCCTCGTAGAGCTCGCGCGGGGTCGCGACCTGGTCGAGACGGCCGGCGTCCATGACGCCGATGCGGCTTGCCACCGTCATCGCCTCCTCCTGATCGTGGGTGACGATGATGAAGGTCATGCCGAGGCGGCGATGTAGCTCCATCAATTCCCATTGCGTCGATTCGCGAAGCTTCTTGTCGAGCGCCGCAAGCGGCTCGTCGAGCAGGAGGACCTGCGGTCGCCGCGCCAGCGAGCGCGCCAGTGCGACGCGTTGCCTTTGCCCGCCGGAGAGCTGATCGGGCTTGCGCTTCTCCAGCCCCTCGAGCTTGACCAGCGCCACCATCTCGGCGACGCGGGTGTCGATGTCGGCGCGCCGCATGCCAGCGCGCTTGAGGCCGAAGGCGATGTTGTCGCGCACCGACAGGTGCGGAAACAGCGCATAGTTCTGGAACATCATGTTGATCGGCCGCTGATGCGGCAGGACGTGCGCGATATCCTTGCCGCCCAGCAGAATGCGGCCTTCGTCGGGGGTCTCGAAGCCCGCGAGCATGCGCAGGAGCGTGGTCTTGCCGCAGCCGCTCGGGCCAAGCAGAGCGAAGAATTCGCCGGCCGGAATATCGAGCGAGACGCCGTCGACCGCGCGGAAGGCGCCGAATTTTTTCACCACGCCCTCGACGCGCAGCAGCGGCATATCCGCACCCCGCGCCTGCGGTTCCAACGTCGCCTCCGATCGCGACTTTGCAGGCTCGTCGATTCTTGCAGTGTCCTCAGCCATGATCGTACTAGTACACGGTGGGCCGGCTCAGGCGCAACGAAGGCCCCCGTCTTATACAGAACTGGCCATGAACGCGGCGAGAGCCTCGCGATCCTGCTGAGGCATGGTCAGCCCGAGCTTGGAGCGCCGCCACAGAATGTCCTCGGCAAACCGCGCCCATTCCTTCGTCATGAGGTAGCGGACTTCGGCGGCAGTAAGCTCCGGCCCGAAGGCCTGGCCGAGATCGTCGCGGCCCGTGGCCTCGCCGAGCACATCCTTCAGCCGCGTTCCATAGGCCCCGACCAGGCGCTGCGCCTGCGGCTCGGACAGGAAACGCCAGCGCGCGCGAGCGGCCTCAACCTGCTCGTCGAAGCCATACCAGGGGAAATCGCCGCCCGGCAGCGGCGCCGTTGCGGTCCAGCGTGGCGACATTGGATAAAACGGCGTCAGCCAGGAAACCGCCCGTTCCGCGCGCAGCCGCGAGGTCGTGACGTCGCCGCCGGCCATCGTGATCAGGGGCGCTCTGCGCCGCCGACCGTCAAAACTCATGAACCCGTCGCGCATGGAGGCGCCGCCGCGCGAGGGCAGCAGGTTGACTCCGGACACCGTACGGACCACGTCCGCCGGGACGACGAGCCGCCGCAGATAGCGGTTCAACGCATCGCAGAGATAGGCAACGTCGCGGGCGTCGATCGCCACGATCGCAGGATCGCCCTTGAACTCGCGGACGATGCTGCCGACAAGCGTGAAATCGCGCTCATATGGACTGGCGAAAATCAGGCGCCGGTCGCTGTGCTGGAACACGTAGACGTTGTCGGTGTCGAACAGGCGGCGGACGACAATCTGGCCGGTCTGCAGCGCGATCGACTTCGGCAGCGGCAGCCGCAGCACGGTTTCCGCGACGATCGGAGCCCACGCGCCCGTCGCGTTCGCAAGCGCGCGGGCGGTGATGACCTGGCGATGACCGCGGTCGATCACCGCCAGCCGCCACATGTCGGTGCGATCGGCGCGAACGCAGCGCGCGCCGGTGCGGATGACGGCGCCGCGCGCGGCGGCATCCACCGCGTTGAGAACCACCAGGCGGGAATCGTCGATCAGGCAATCGCAATATTCGAAGGCGATGCCGAAAGGTCGCTTCAGCGCATTGCCGATCGGATGGTGGGTCACGTCGACGATGGCGGAAACCGGCAGCCGGCTCTTGGGCGCCAGTCGATCGTAGAGCCACAGCAGGGCGCGCAGCAGCCATGGCGGGCGCTCCTCCGCATGGGCCGGAATTGCAAACTGGGCCGGACGCACCAGGTGCGGCGCGATACCGAGCCAGACTTCTCGTTCCGCCAGAGCCTCCCTCACGCGCGAAAACTTCCGCCGCAACAGCGCCGAAAGATCGCCATGGATCAGCCGCGAGCTCGCCGATGACGACGCCCCGCCAAGATCGCCCTGTTCGAGCAGGATCACCCGCAGGCCCCGGCCAGCCGCGTCGCGCGCGAGACTTGCGCCGTTCAACCCGCCACCGATGATCGCCAGATCGTAGTCCGCCATGCGCCCCTGTCTTATGCGGCGAAGTCCTGCCTCGCTACACCTAGCCGGTCTTGCGCGCAGGCTCCATGGCATTGGGATTGCGGCGCCCAACCGGCGCGGCATATTGCGCGATCGGCAGGGGTTTTCCGATCAAAAAGCCCTGGACCGCGTCGCAGCCCTCTGCGGCGAGGAAGTCGAGCTGATCCGCCGTTTCCACACCCTCCGCAACGATCGACATTTCGAGACCGTGGCCGAGATCGATCACGGCAGAGATGATCGCCGCCGACTGCGGATTGCGGCCGAGATTGATGACAAAGGTGCGGTCGACCTTGATCTTGTCGAACGGGAAGGCCTGCAGGTAGCTCAGCGAGGAATAGCCGCTTCCGAAATCGTCCATCGAAATCCGCACCCCCAGCGCCTTCAGCCGCCTGAGCAGCGCAAGGCCGCGGTCGAAATCCTCGATCAGGACGCCCTCGGTGATTTCGAGCTCGAGCCGGCCCGGCGCGAGCCCCGTCTCAAGCAGTATCGCATGCACGAGGCCGACGACGTCACCATGCATGAACTGCACCGGCGACAGGTTGACCGCGATTTGCAGCGGCTTCGGCCACGATGCGGCCTCGCGGCAGGCTTCACGGAGGATCCATTCGCCCATCTCGACGATCAGGCCGCTCTCTTCCGCCAGCGGAATGAAATCGCCGGGCGGAACGAAGCCGCGCACCGGGTGCAGCCAGCGGGCGAGCGCCTCGAAGCCGACGACCTCGCTTTCTGCGGCGGACGCACCTGTCATCGCCTGCGGCTGGTAATACAGCGACAGCTCGCCATTCTTGATCGCGACCGAGAGGTCCTGGTGCAGCACGCGGCGGTCGCGAATTTGCTGGTCCATCTCGGGCTCATAGACGGAGATTGTGCGACGCGACTTCGCTTTCGCGCGAAACAGCGCCGCACCCGCATTGGCAAGCAGCGACGCCGCGTCCGCGCCATTGTGCGGGAACACCGAAATGCCGGTGGTGATACCGGTACGGACCGACTTGTCATCGATCATGAACTCATTGGCCATGGCCTCCGAGAGCTGCTCCGCAAGCGCCACGCCGGCGGCAGGCTGCTTGCCGTCGATGATCAGGCCGAATTCGTCGCCGGAGAGCCGCGCGACGACGCCGCCCCGCGCGCCGGCCTGGAGGCGACGAGCAACCTCGATCAGGAGCTTGTCGCCGATCGCATGCCCGAACACATCATTGACCTCCTTCAGCCCGTCGAGGTCGACGCAAAGAACCGCAAACTCCTCGCCGGTGCCGGCGCAGGCCTCGATCATCTGGGTCAGCGCCTGCAGGAATGCGGCACGGTTCGGCAGATCCGTCAGGCCGTCGTGATAGGCCATATGCGCCATGCGCGATTCGGTCTGGCGGCGGTCGGTGACGTCCTCGTGGGTCTTGATCAGATATTGCGGCTCGCCGGCTTCGTTCACGACCGTCATGCGGCGGGTCAGGAACAGCCTCAAGCCGTCCTTGGTCGAGATCGGATGCTCCTCGGTGAGCAGGGCGCGCTTTTTGATCGCGGCCTGGTCGCGCGCAATGATCAGCTTGGCCTCGCGCGGATTGAAGATGTCGGCCGCCGTGAGCCCGGTGACGTCCTCGCGCCGCCGGCCGAGGATCGCTTCGGCGCTGCGGTTGGCGAGCAAATAGCGTCCGTCGCTGACGCGCTCGACGCTCAGCGACACGGGAATGTTGTCGACCACGAGCTCGAGGAACTTCTTGGTGTTCTCGAGCTCGCGCGACAGCGAGCGGCGGTCGGTGACGTCGTCGAACAGCGCGATCAGGAACTCAGGCTCGTTCTTCTCGTTGCGCGCGACCACGCGATTGGAGGCAAGAACGCGCTTTTCGTCGCCGCGCTCGACCAGGAGTTCGTTGCGACATTGCCCGTCGGGCGCTTGCAGCGCGGCGCGGTCGGCGTCCTGGATACTCGCCGCCGTCGTTGGGCGGAAGATCTCGTCGGCACGCCTGCCGATGATGTGATCGCGGGAAAATCGCGAGAAGCGTTCGAACGCACGGTTGGCGAAGATGTAACGGCCGTCGTCGATGCTTTTCGCAGCGACGCAGACCGGCACGTTGTCGAGCACGGATTCCAGGAATTGCTTGGTCGACGCCAATTGCCGCGACAGCTTGCGCTGTGCGCTGCAATCCTCGTGCGTGGCAATCGAGCCGCCATCGGGGAGCGCGAAATATTTGGACAGCACCGCATGACCGTTCGGCAACTCGGTAACCAGCCCCTCCGGCCGCGCAGCAAGGCGGTAGAAATCCGCGACAGCGACGTCGAGCAGACCGTGCTTCAACCGATGCGCCAACAGGTCGGAGCCGGTCATGCCGGGCTTCAGGTCGGAGCGCACCATGCCGTAGATTTCGAGATAGCGGTCGTTGCAATAGACGATCCGCGTCTTCGGATCGGTCATGACGACGCCGTGGCTCAGGCTGTTGAGCGCGGTTGAGATATAGGCGTGGCGGCGTGCCTGCGAACGCTTGAACCTTCGCAACGTCGTGTGGACCCAGATCGCCAACGCCGCGCAGAAAGCGCAGACGACGATGCCGCCGATCACGACTTCCCACAGCACGTTCGGACCGAGCGCGCCGAAAAATCGCGCGGGAGCGAGCCTGTCCGGCAGCGCAAGCGCCGGACCGCAAGGCACGGCGACTGCGACCAGGCACAGAACGGCCCGCGCAGGGATCAGATCCTTGCTGCCTGCGTGCCAATTCTCGCCAGCCATCAGTCACCCGCGGATTTCAATCCCGGAGTCTCTGGCTTCACGCGTTTGGATCGGGTAAACGCCTGGCACCACGCCTGAAAAATGCCCCGTCAAATATGGCAATTGCCCTGACATGATTACCGCTTCGTTAACGGCGAATTCGCTTCAAATGGGATTTTCCGTCTATCTCGGGGATTCCCGATCACCTGGCGCAAAGGCGGCGTGCCGTATCCGAGGTTCGCTAAGCGAAGTTCGGATTAAGGACACTGTAAATCTTGAGATTCTAGTAAGGTTTGGTTAGCGAATTTCTGCGCGCTACACCGGGCATGGGACGCCGGACTGCGAATGGACAGGGTTGATTGCGTCATCGTCGGAGCGGGCGTGATCGGCCTTGCTGTGGCAAGGCGGCTCGCGCAGGCCGGGCGCGAGGTGATCGTGATCGAGGAGGCCGAGGGAATCGGCACCGTGACCTCCTCGCGCAACAGCGAGGTGATTCACGCCGGCATCTACTACAAGGCGGGAAGCCTGATGGCGCGGATGTGTGTCTCGGGCAAGTCCATGCTGTACCGCTACTGCGCCGATCACGGCATCCCGCATAAAAATTGCGGCAAGCTGATCGTCGCAACGACGCCTGCGGAAGCCGAAAAATTGCAATCGATCCGCGCCCATGCCGAGGCCAATGGCGTGCTCGACATGCAGACATTGTCGCGCGATGCCGCGCGCGCGCTCGAGCCGGCGCTGAACTGCACCGCCGCACTGCTGTCGCCGTCGACGGGAATTATCGACAGCCACGCATTCATGCTGGCGCTGCGCGGCGATGCCGAGGATCACGGCGCGGCCTTTGCTTTCCACACGCCGCTTTTGCATGCCAGCGCGGCCGGCAGGACTATCGAGCTCGACATTGGCGGCGAGACACCGATGAGCCTCGAATGCCGGCTGCTCGTAAACGCAGCCGGCCTAAAGGCGCCATCGGTGGCGCGCAGCGTCGACGGCATGCCGCTGGAACTGATCCCGCGCGCCTATCTCGCCAAGGGGAACTATTTCAGCTGCAGCAAGAAGGCGCCGTTCACGCACCTGATCTACCCTGTCCCTGAACCGGGCGGATTGGGGGTGCACTTGACCCTCGACATGGCGGGCCAGGCCCGCTTCGGTCCCGACGTCGAATGGGTCGACAGCATCGACTATGCGGTCGATCCGGCGCGTGCGGAGCGCTTCTATCCGGCGATCCGCAAATACTGGCCCACATTGCCGGACGGTGCGCTGATGCCGAGCTATTCGGGCGTGCGGCCGAAGATCGTGCCACCCGCGGTCGCCTCGCAGGATTTTCTGATCCAGGGCCCGAAGGATCATGGCGTGGATGGATTGATCAATCTGTTCGGGATCGAGTCGCCGGGACTGACCTCGTCGCTTGCGATCGCAGATTATGTCGGCGAGCTCGCCGGCGCATAGATGCTCTTGCGGCGCCAACTCGCGCGTTGAACTCGTTCAAAAACACTGGAATCAATAACCGCCGCTGGGCGCAGCCGCGCCCATCGGCGAATCGTGTCAGCGATACGCTTAAGACGAGTTCAGTGCATTGTCTCGTCGGTGGCGGCGACGTGCTTCAACCGCTCGATCTGATCCTTGACCATCAATTTCCGGCGTTTCAATTCGACTATTTGCAGGTCGTCCGTTGAAAGGTGCACAAGAGCTTCATGCAATTCGTTTTCGAGGCTCTTGTGTTTTCGTTCCAGTTCAACGAGATGCGCCTGTATGGCCATTCGAAACCTCCTCGGGTGTACCTCAGATTTGATCCGGAAAAACAAGTGTACACCTCCTGCCAAAGCTGTCGATGGCTAACCGAATCAGTGGCGTCATTTTTGACGGCGATATGTAACGAAGCGTGAGCAGGGAACCAGTGGTTTTGCGTGCCTGCAAAAACGCGACTTCACAAGACCGAGCAGGGCTTTGCAGGCCATTTTACGGGTTGCACGAGCGACCCTCAGGGCCGATATTTCCCACAGGGTATCCACAGCCCTTCGCAATCTCATCGCGTTTTTTCGGCTAACGTACACCATGACCGACGAAGATGAGCGCGAGTTGCATGCCGAACTTGCTCGGCTGCAGCAGGAGCACCGCGATTTGGACGCGGCGATCGATGCGCTGCATCACTCGCCCGCGCCCGATTTGTTGCGGTTGCAACGGTTGAAAAAGCGCAAGCTGCAGCTCCGCGACCGCATCGCCTTCATCGAAGACCAGATCACCCCCGACATCATTGCCTGAACCACGGCAGCTCCGAAATCACTTGACTTTAAGAGAACAAACAGAGAACATTGTCGCCATCGCCGCTTCAACCGAATCGAGATCGCGCCATGTCCAAACCCTCAGCTTTGCTCGACAACAACCACTACGAAAAGGCCTGTGACCAGGCTATCGCGATGTGCGACGGCAACCTCCGCTCGACCATCAAGGTGCTGATCATGGCAAATGAATATCTGGAAGCCGAGCTCCTGGAATTGCAGGTGGCGATCGCTTCCGGCTGTGCGCCGCTTCCGTCATCGCGCGCCGAGAGCAGCGCAGCCTGAGGAAGAGATCATGGCTGACATCACCTACTACGTGGCAATGCCCTTCCTGGAGGACGACAATGGCTCCCCGGTCGCAGGCAACCCGGAAGAATGTCAGAGCCTGACAACGGCGATGCGTCGTGCTGAAATCCTGTCGCGCGGCCAAGGCCATATCGGCGCGGTGGCCTTCAGCCGCACCGGCGATCCGATGATCGGCGAGTTCGGGGACGCAAGGCTTCTCAAGGTCTTTGGCAACGTACCGGACGATCTAAGCGCGCTCTGAGCGATCCGCGTCAGCGCTGGCCTCATGGCGTCGCTGCGCCTTGCGCACATACATCGCGCGGTCGGCCTCTTCCAGCACACGAGCGACTTCCGCGTTCGGCCCAAGCAGCGCGACGCCAGCGGAAGCGCCCGCCGTGACATCGTGGCCGCGGAAGCTGAAGGTGAGCTGGTCGATTGCAGCTTCGAGCAGGGCGGCCTTGGCTCTGGCGTCGGTCTCGGTGAGATTCCACAGCAGCAGCGCGAACTCGTCTCCGCCCAGCCTGCCGACCACGTCGGAGGAGCGCACCTGGCGCGAGAGCGCAGCCGCTATCGCCTTTAGCACCTGATCGCCGGCCGAGTGTCCATAGGCATCGTTGATCGGCTTCAGGCGGTCGACGTCAAGCACGATCAACGCGCCGCTGGCGCGATAACGGTTGATATAACCGACCGCACGATGAAGCTCACGCTCGAAGCCGCGCCGATTGGGGATGCCAAGCAGAAAATCTGTTTCCGCCGTGGCCTGAAGCTCCTCGATGCGCTTCATCGCCCGCGCAAGCTGGCCTCTCAGCCTGCGGATCGCGGCTTTGCCGGCAATAGCTGCGCCTCGCGCTGGTGGCGTCGCACCCGGCCGCTCGCCTCTGAGCGTCGCCTTGACCTGCTTGCCAGTTTTCTTGCCCCCGCGCGCACCCGTCCGCCTGTTCCGTTTCATGCGCGTCCTTGTTGAGGCCTGAAGATCTGGGCTTGCCGGGTTTAACCAAGACAGGATAGTCAATTCCCGTTCCCTTGCCACGCCTTGCCGCCGTCGGGCCCGAACCTATAATCCGGCCTATGTTTCTGGATTCACGCAAGCAATTGAGCTTATGACCGCCACCGTCGCCATCATCATGGGAAGCCAGTCGGACTGGGAGACCATGCGCCATGCGGCCGATACGCTGACCGAGCTTGGCGTCGCCTGCGATACGCGCATCGTCTCGGCGCATCGCACGCCCGACCGCCTCTATGCCTTTGCCAAGAGCGCCAGAGCCGATGGCTTCAAGGTCATCATCGCCGGCGCCGGCGGTGCGGCGCACTTGCCGGGCATGACCGCGTCGATGACGGAACTGCCGGTGTTCGGCGTGCCCATTGAATCGCAGGCAATGTCGGGGATCGATTCGCTCTACTCCATCGTCCAGATGCCGGCCGGCGTGCCAGTCGGCACACTTGCCATCGGCAAGGCCGGCGCGATCAATGCCGCTCTGCTCGCGGCCAGCGTGCTGGCTCTCAACGATCCCGAGCTTGCCGCTCGCCTCGCCGCCTGGCGCAAGCAACGGAGCGACGCGGTTGCCGAGCGCCCGGAGGGTGAGGCGTGACGCAACCAAACCGGGTGAAACTGAAACCGGGCGACACCATCGGAATCCTCGGCGGCGGGCAATTGGGCCGGATGCTGGCCATGGCTGCCGCACGACTCGGCCTGCGCTGCCAGGTGTTTTCTCCCGACCCGGATTCGCCCGCTTTCGACGTGGTGCTGAACGCAACCTGCGCCGAATATGCCGACGTCGAGGCGCTCGAGCTGTTCGCCAATGACGTCGACGTCATCACCTACGAATTCGAGAACGTCCCCGCTGCGGCGGCGATGATCCTCGCCGCGCGCCGCCCGGTGTTGCCCGACCGCAAGATCCTCGAGACCACCCAGGACCGGCTGGCCGAAAAGGACTTTGTGAAGCGGCTTGGCATCGGCACCGCCGATTATGCCGACGTCACGACGCCCACGGCCTTGCGCGCGGCAATCGCCCGCATCGGGCTACCCGCAGTCATTAAGACGCGCCGTTTTGGCTATGACGGCAAGGGCCAGGCAATCATCCGCGGGGATGACGATCTCGACCGCACCTGGGCCGACCTCGGCACCCAGTCGGCCATTCTGGAAGCGTTCATTCCCTTCGAGCGCGAGATTTCGGTGATCGCGGCGCGCTCCGCCGACGGGCATGTCGAATGCTTCGATGTCACGGAAAACGAGCACCGCGACCACATCTTGAAGATCTCGCGTGCGCCGGCTGCGATCCCGGAGACGCTGGCCGAAGAGGCGCGCTCCATTGCCGGCAAGATCGCCAGTCATCTCGACTATGTCGGCGTGCTCGCGGTCGAAATGTTCGTGCTCGCCACGCCCGAGGGACCCACGGTTCTGGTGAACGAGATCGCACCGCGAGTGCATAATTCGGGGCATTGGACGCTGGACGGCGCCTCGATCTCGCAGTTCGAGCAGCATATCCGGGCCATTGCCGGCTGGCCCCTGGGAAAGCCCGTGCGTCATGGCGACGTCACCATGACCAACCTGATCGGGGACGAGATCAACGACTACGAACAGTGGCTGAGCGTCCCCGGCGCGACCGTTCACCTCTATGGCAAGGGCCTGCCGCGGCCAGGCAGGAAGATGGGCCACGTGACCCAGGTCGGATCGCGGTCAAAGGGGGGCTGACCGGCCCGGAAATCGGCCTTTTATTCCGGCGCTTTTCGCCGGCCATTTGCGTTCCTGACGGTGGACATTTCCGCTTTTGTCTGATACATCCGCGCGCTCAAGGACAAGGGAGAGGCTTTTTGCCGTCCCTTTTGCCTGACCAGATTTCACTCCGAATGATCACTATGAAGAGGATGCCGCGTGCAGGTTCTCGTTCGCGATAACAACGTCGATCAAGCCCTCAAGGCGCTGAAGAAAAAAATGCAGCGAGAGGGCATCTTCCGCGAGATGAAGCTCCGCGGCCATTACGAAAAGCCCTCCGAGAAGAAGGCCCGCGAAAAGGCGGAAGCCGTGCGCCGCGCGCGCAAGCTCGCCCGCAAGAAGCTGCAACGCGAGGGCCTGTTGCCGATGAAGCCGAAGCCGGCGTTCGGCGCTGGGCCTTCGTCCGAGCGCGGCCCGGCCGGTGGGCGCGGCGGCGCTGGCGGCGGTTCGCGGGGAATGCGCTGATCGCCCGCAACTCGAGCGATCGGATTTTTTGATAAAGCGCGGGCCTGAAGCCCGCGCTATTATTTTGCAGGCTGCATTCTGCAGCGCGGCAGGCTACCACTTGTTTGCGCATGATCGCGTCGGAAAAAACCACTGCACAACTCGCTGTTCCAAGTGCGAGGCAGGCCTTTCCGGATCATGCGTCAGCGCCGGCGCGTGAGTAACTCGCAGAGATGTCCATTCCGGTTTCCTATCGCCTGTCCGGAGTCCTGCGCCGCTCCGCGCGCGTGCCGCTCTCGGCCGTGCTGATCGGCCTTCTGCTTGGCGGCTGCTCAATCAATCTGGGATCGCTGGTCCCCTCCTCGTCTTCTTCTCCCGAGCCGGAGCCCGCACGCCTGACATCGGCCAGCAACATCGGCTCGCTGACAGAGACCATCAAGAACAACCCCAACGATCCCCAAGCCTACAATATGCGCGGCTCGGTGCTGGCGCAGGCCGGCAAGACCGAGGAGGCGCTTGCCGATTTCAACAAGGCGATCAGCCTCGACCCCAACTACGGTCAGGCCTACGCCAATCGGGGCCTGATCTATCGCCAGACCAAGCGGCTCGACCAGGCGATGGGCGACTACGAGCGCGCGCTGTCGCTCGACGCCAATTACGCGCCGGCCTATCTCGGCCGCGGCATGGTCTACAAGGCGCGGCGCCAGCCCGAGGCGGCGCTTGCCGACTTCAACAAGGCGATCTCGCTCGCCCCTGACAATGCGGAAGCCTACTATAATCGCGGCCTGCTCTATCAGGGCGAGAAGCAGCATCAGTTCGCGATCAACGATTTCACCGCTGCCAATGGCCTGGTGCCGCAGCAGGCCGAGCCGCTGACGGCTCGCGCGCTGAGCTATCTCGCACTCGACAAGCCGAAGGAAGCAGCCAGCGATCTCGACGAGGCCGTGCAGGCCGATCCGCAAAACGCGCAGGCCTGGCTGACCCGCGGGCTCGCCTATGAGCGGCTTGGCGACAAGACCAAGGCCGCCGGCTCCTATGGCCGCGCCATCAATTTGCGTCCCAAGGATGATGCCGCGCGAACCGGCTTTGCCCGCGTCGGCGGCAAGCCCGGCCAGAGCTATGATACGTTCTGATGGATCGGGACGCGCCCGCGGCACAGCCAAAGCGCGATCGCGTTCTGCAATGTTTGCGAATGATCCCCGCGCCAACGCTTAAGCGTTTGTCACGAGAGAACGCAGCACGCTAATCGGTGTATTGCTGCGTGCCGTTCCCGCTGTTCCGATCGCCTCCCGGCAGAAGCGCGTGGAACATCGACTTGGTCGCCGCCAGCACGTCTTCGGCAACGTTCTTGGTGTGGGCCACGGCATCGGCGGCGCCGGTGCGCAAGTCGAGAGGAGGACGCGGCGGCGGAGGCGGAATGTCCGCAGGCGGCGTTGGCCGGTTGGGATCGACAGAGGCCGTATAGGTTGGAGCGGCTGGCGGGGGCGGCGGGGCCGGCGCGGTCGCATTGTCAACCGACGGCGCGGTGACCGGAATCGGCGGTGGCAACGGACGAACCGTCGGACCAGCCTGAGGCGGCGAAGCCGGCGCCGTCGGAGCGACCGGCGCTGGCGATGCGACCACGGTTCGGGGAGCATCCTGCGCGCGCGGGGCGCCTTCGCTCGAGCCGCGCAACCGCTCGATCGCCGCGCGCGCGAGATCGTTGGCATCGCGATTGGGCGAGGCGCGGCGGCGCATCTCGAGCGGAGCGCTCGCGGTCTCAGCCGGCTTGGTATCGACCGGCTTGGTGTCGGCGGTCTCGGCGGGCTTCTCGACCGGCTTGACTTCGGCGGGGCTTTCCGCGGCCCTGGTCTCCATCATCGCGCGCTCGGATATGCCCTTGGCCTTGATGCCAGGCTCTGGGATACCCGCGCTCTCAGTCGTCGACTTGGCCGCGACCTTGCCTTCAGCCTTGGGGACCGCCCTCCTGGTCTCGGCAGACGACACCCCGGCTTGAGGGGCTTCGGGCTTGCTCGAGATGTAATGATTGACGATGTAGGCGCCGATGATCGTCGCGGCCACCGACGGCAAGATGTCCAACGCGAACTTTTTGAGATAATTCAGCATTCAGGCCACTCCCGCCGCACTCATGCGGGAACTTTGAGGCGCATTGAGGGATCAACTGCGTCGGATCGGTGGCAAATCGGTAAACGATTGATTTACGGCTTCAACTCGACCTCGAGGAAGACGATCTCGGCGGCCGTTTCGTTGAGCACATCATGCTCGACTCCGGCCTTGCGAAAATAGGATTTTCCGGCGCCAAGCTGGGCTTTCGTCCGTTCGCCGCCGGGCGCCACGATCGTCATCTCGCCCGAGGTTACCGGCACGATCACATAGTCCATCTCATGAATGTGATGGCCGGTCGCGCTGCCCGGCGCGAGCCGCCACTGCGTGACGCGAACCTCGGCGGTATCGACCTGAACTTCGGATTGGGCCGCAAGCATCGTCGTTCTCCCGGAGAGTGATCAGGGGACAAATACCATGAACACGAAGACCGCAAAAACCACCAGGTGGACCAGGCCGAACAGCATGTTGGTCCTTCCCGTGCCGAAGGTCAGCATGCTCAGGATGAACGTCAGAACCAACAGCACGGTGTTCTGCTGGTTCAGGCCCAGCACCAGCTGCTTGTCCAGCAGGTAGGCGGCAGCCGCGACCGCCGGAATGGTAAGCCCGATGGTCGCAAGCGAGGAGCCGAGCGCAAGGTTGATGCTCTTCTGCAGGTCGTTCTTGCGGGCAGCGGCGACCGCGGCGACGCTCTCCGGCAGCAGTATCAGGAGCGCCACCATCACGCCGGCAAAGGCCGGCGGCGCGCCCATGGCGGCCGTCGCCGCATCGACGACGAGAGAGAATTTCTTCGCCAGCAGGATCACGCCCAGGAGCGAGATCAGAAGCAGCGCGAAGTCGAGCCCCAGCATCGCAATCGAGATCGGCTCCGCGTCCTCGGTCAAACCGGCGGTTTCGGCGACGAAATAGTCGCGATGCCGGATCGTCTGCGTGTAGAGAAACACGCCATACAGCAAGATCGTCGCGACGCTGACAAAGGCAAGCTGGGCCGCGGAATAGACTGGTCCTGGCGTCGTCAGTGTGTAATCGGGCAAGACCTCCGTAATGGTCGCCATCGTGAACAGCACGCTGAGATAGAGATTGGCGCCCGAGACCTGGTAGCCCTGCTCGCGATATTGCACGCCGCCGATGAAGATGCAGATTCCGACCAGACCGTTGCAGACGATCATCACCACGGCAAACACGGTGTCGCGCGCAAGTGTCGGCACCTCCTTCTCGCCCAGCATGATGGTCGCAATCAGCGCGACCTCGATGATGGTGACCGAAAGGGTGAGCAGCAGCGTGCCGAAGGGTTCGCCGATCCGGTGCGCGATCACCTCGGCATGATGAACGGCCGCGAACACCGTGCCGAACAGGATCACGAGCAGCACGGCCGCGAAGATGAGGCCGAGGAGCGACGGGGTGAAGGTGTAGTGGAACGCGGTCGCAACCGCGAACAGGAGGACGGACAAGGCAGGGAACATCCATGCCGATTTCGGCATCGGGCCGTGCGCGCTCATGCGGACCAAACCTCAGGCTTTGCGGCCATCAGCCTTTCAAAGCGCCGACGAAATGTCGAGCCGTTTCGATCGCGCCAAAGCCGTCGAGGTTGTCATGATCGCCGCCGTCAAAGCGAACAAATTGCTTGGGCTCGCGGGCCAGCGCGAACAGGCGCTCGCCGAAGCGGATCGGGATCGCGAAATCATGGCCGCCGTGCATGACCAGGAGCGGCACATTGACGCGCAGAATTCGCCGGTCGGAATGAAACTGGTCCCTCATCAGCAGGCTCACGGGCACGATGGGGAACAGCGAGGCTGCGACGTCGACTGTCGAGGTATAAGGCGCCTCCAGGATCAACTTGCCGATCGGATGCTCGGCGGCAACCGCGACCCCGACGCCGGTGCCGAGCGAGAAGCCCCACACGACGATGCGATCCGCCGCGTAGCGGGCCACGGCGAAGACGTAAGCGGCCTCGGCGTCCTCGAGCAGGCCATGCTCACTCGGTGACCCGCTCGAACCCGCATAACCGCGATACGACAGCGCGACGAGGCCGGTACCATCCGACGTCATCGCCTTGAAGCGGCTGACACGACCGGCGAGGAAGTCGGCATTGCCAGGAAAATAGAGGATGACGGGACGGCCGGGCCTGGCCGGCACGTGCCAGGCGATCACCCTCTCGCCGTCCGCCGTGGTCAGCACATGCTCTTCGGCCTCGGGCAGACCGGCAGCATCCGGTGCGGTCCGCCCGACCGGCGGAACGGGATACAGCATCGCGCGTTGCCGGAAGAACAGGACCGCAACGCCGCCGAAATAGCCAAGCGCGACGACGATGACGACCCATTTCAGCCAGGTCATCGGAGCCAGGTCATCTGAGCCAGGTCATCTGAGCCAAGTCATTTCAACCAAGTCATCGTTCCACGCGGGGGCGCTTACATGCCCTTGACGATGTTCTCGGTCATCTTCTTGGCGTCGCCAAGCAGCATCATCGTGTTGTCGCGATAGAATAGCGGATTGTCGATGCCGGCATAGCCGGAGGCCAGCGAGCGCTTGATGAACATCACGGTGCCTGCCTTCCAGACCTGCAGCACCGGCATGCCGTAGATCGGCGAGGTCTTGTCCTCTTCAGCCGCCGGATTGGTGACGTCGTTGGCGCCGATCACGAACGCGACATCGGCCTGCGCGAATTCGGAGTTGATGTCCTCGAGTTCGAACACCTCGTCATAGGGCACATTGGCTTCGGCAAGCAGCACGTTCATGTGGCCCGGCATGCGGCCAGCGACGGGGTGAATGGCGTATTTCACCTCGACGCCTTCCTTCTTCAGGGTGTCGGCCATTTCGCGCAGCGCGTGCTGCGCCTGCGCCACCGCCATGCCATAGCCCGGCACGATGATGACTTTGGAGGCGTTCTTCATGATGAAGGCAGCATCGTCCGCCGAGCCGAGTTTTGCGGGCTTCTGCTCGCCGCCGGCACCTCCGGTCGCTGCCGTCTCGCCGCCAAAACCGCCGAGGATGACCGAGATGAAGGAGCGGTTCATCGCATGGCACATGATGTAGGAGAGGATCGCGCCCGATGAGCCCACCAGCGCGCCGGTGATGATCAGCGCCGAATTGCCGAGCGTGAAGCCGATGCCCGCCGCGGCCCAGCCGGAATAGGAGTTGAGCATCGAGATCACGACCGGCATGTCCGCGCCGCCGATCGGGATGATCATCAGGACGCCCAGCGCCAGGGCGATGATGGTGATCAGCCAGAAGTCGAGCGCGCTGCCGGACATCACGAGGCCGACGATGAAGAAGATCAGCGCGAGCCCCAGCACGATGTTGATGATGTGGCGTGCCGGCAGGATGATCGGCGCGCCGCTCATCCGTGCCGACAGCTTGAGGAATGCGATCACCGAACCGGTGAAGGTCAGGGCGCCGATCGCGACGCCGAGCGACATTTCGACGAGGCTCTGGGGATGGATATGGCCGGGAGTGCCGATATCGAACGCTTCGGGCGCATAGAAGGCGCCGGCCGCGACCAGGACGGCGGCCATGCCGACCAGCGAGTGGAAGGCGGCGACGAGTTCCGGCATCGACGTCATCGGCACGCGGCGAGCGATGACCGCGCCGATGCTTGCGCCGATGGCGATGCCGACGATGACGAGGATCCAGGCCAGCGCGTCCGCCGGCGGATGATTGGCCAGAGTCGTGGCGACCGCGATCGCCATGCCGATCATGCCGAGCAGATTGCCGCGGCGGGAGGTTGCAGGACTGGACAGTCCGCGCAGCGACAGGATGAATAGCGCACCTGCCACGAGATAAAGGAGAGCCGACAGATTGGCGTTCATCTCAGGTCCTCATTTGTCCCCATCACCCTGAGGCGCATCCGCTTCACTTCGCCTTCTTCTTGTACATGCCCAGCATGCGCTGGGTGACAAGGAAGCCGCCGAAGATGTTGACGCAGGCAAAGACCAGTGCGACGAAGCCGAAGCCACGCGCCCAACCGCTGCCGCTCGAGACGTTTGCAACACCGCCGGCGAGTAGCGCACCGACCACGATCACCGAGGAGATCGCATTCGTCACCGACATCAGCGGCGTATGCAGCGCAGGCGTGACCGACCACACCACGAAATAGCCGACGAACACCGCGAGCACGAAGATCGACAGCCGGAACACGAAGGGATCGACGACTTGAGCGGCATGCTCCATGGTTTGTCTCCTTGGGCCCAGAATTCAGGAAGACTTGGGCTGAAAGTTCGGATGGATGACGGCGCCGTCCCTGGTCAGCGCGGTCGCCTTGACCAGTTCGTCGTCCCAGTTGACCGCGAGCTTTTTGCTGGCCTTGTCGACCATCGTCTCGATGAAGGAGAGCAGGTTGCGCGCATAAAGGCTGGATGCGGATGCCGCGACGCGGCCGGCAAGATTGGGGAAGCCGACGATCTTGACGCCCTCGACCTCGACGGTCTCTCCGTTCTTCACCCCCTCGACATTGCCGCCGCGCTCGACGGCGAGGTCGACCAGCACCGAACCGGGCTTCATGGTCTTGACCATGCCGAGGCTGACCAGGCGCGGTGCCGGCCGGCCCGGGATCAGCGCGGTCGTGATCACGATATCCTGCTTCTTGATGTGGTCCGCGGTGAGCGCCGCCTGCTTGGCCTGATACTCTTTCGACATTTCCTTGGCATAGCCGCCGGCAGTCTCGGCCTGCTTGAACTCCTCGTCCTCGACCGCAATGAACTTTGCGCCAAGGCTTTCAACCTGTTCTTTTACCGCGGGACGCACATCGGTTGCGGTCACCACTGCGCCCAGTCGGCGTGCGGTCGCGATCGCCTGCAGGCCTGCGACGCCGACGCCCATCACGAACACCTTTGCCGCCGGTACCGTGCCAGCCGCGGTCATCATCATCGGAAACGCCCGGCCGAAAGCCTCAGCCGCCTCGATGACCGAGCGATAGCCGGCCAGGTTGGCTTGGCTTGACAGCACGTCCATCACCTGAGCGCGCGTGATGCGCGGCATCAACTCCATCGCAAACGCCGAGACGCCCGCGTCCGCCATCGCCTTCAGCGCGGCGTCGTTGCCATAGGGATCCATGATGGCGATGACCAGGGCGCCGCGCTTGTAATTCGCAAGCTCCGAGGCCTCGGGGCGCTTCACCTTGACGACGACGTCGGCGTCCTTCAGCGCGTCCGCGCTGACTGTCGCACCGGCGGCGGTGAACTCGGAATCCGGCAGCCCCGATTTGAGACCGGCGCCCGGCTCGACCGCGACGTCGACGCCCAGCGCCTTGAACTTCTTCACCGTGTCGGGCGAAGCCGCGACCCTGGATTCTGCGGGATCAATTTCCTTGGCAACGGCAATCTTCATGAGGCCTCCGGCGGCGCCAGGCACATTGCGTGCGCGATCAGACTAGCGCCATTTCCGCCAACGTCGATACCGGTTTCCGCCAACGTCGATACCGGTTTTGCGGCGAGCGCTCGGGCAGGTTTTTCCCGTTGCAACGCACACTTGCGTGCAACGGACGTAGGATCAGGTCAGGAAGATCGCCATCAGGATGAGAATGAGGGCGACGGTCGCCGTGCCGTACTTCACGAGCTTGATGAAGCCCTCATAGGTCGCCTCGTGAGCGATATAGTCGTTGCCGTCAGCTGTCGTGTAGGCCACTTCGCTATGGTCTGCCATTCTCGTCCCCAGTCGAAAGTCGAATATCGCGTGGGCTTAGCGCAAAGTCGGAAGCAGGGCAACGCCGTGCGCAGCGTCATGCCGCCGCTCGAACGGCTCATTGGAAAGGCCAATTGTCCCTGATCCAACGGGTCAGCCCTTCTTCGCTGACCTCGCCCGCGGCAAGGGCGAGGATCATCGCCGCGGCCTCCGCCTCGGGCACGACGAAATCGACGCCGTTCACGCCGAGGAAGGTATACAGTGCGAGGAGCGAGGTGCGCTTGTTGCCGTCTACAAACGGATGGTTTCGCGCCATCCCAAAGGCATACGCGGCCGCAAGCTCGGCCAGCTCTGTCTCCTCGTTAGCCCACCTGTTCTTCGGTCGATCAAGCGCCGACTCCAACATACCATCGTCGCGCAATCCGTTCGCGCCGCCATGGATCGCAAGCTGCTCATCATGAATTGCCACGATGATCTGTCGGGTGAGCCAAAACGGCTCACTCATTTGGCAAGCTCGGCCAGCGCGTTGTGGTAGCGCTTCATGCCACGCCGGGCGACTTCCATCGCCTTCTCAAAATCCGGATCATGCGGTGTGAGGACGAAGCCCCCGCCCGGCTGCTCGACCACGAACAGCCTGTCGCCTTCCTTCAGATCGAGGCGTGCGGCCGTATCCTTCGGCAGGATGAAGCCAATGGAATTGCCGATCTTCCTCACCTGGAGGGTTCCGGGCCCGGACTGAAATTCCTTCTGGTTCTCGCTCATGGGATTCGCTCCGTTATACATATGTATAACACAGGATCATCCATCGTTCAACAATTGTTTAACGGGCACCTACCCTGTTCAACCCATAGCTTCCAATTCGTCGATCATGCCGGAAATGACCGACAATCCGCCGTCCCAGAATTTCGGGTCCCGGGCGTCAAGCCCGAACGGTTTCAGGAGCTCCGAGTAGTGCTTGGTGCCGCCGGCCGCGAGCATCGCAAGATAGCGCTCGGCAAATCCGTCTGCCGCGTTCTCGTAGACGGCATAGAGCGAATTCACCAGGCAATCGCCGAACGCATAGGCGTAAACATAGAACGGCGAATGGATGAAGTGCGGGATGTACATCCAGAAATTCTCGTATCCCGGCTTGATCTCGATCGCAGGACCGAGACTCTCGCTCTGCACGGACAGCCAGAGCTGGCCGATCCGCTCGGCTGTCAGCTCGCCGTTCTTGCGCTCGGTATGGACCGCGCGCTCGAACGAATAGAACGCGATCTGGCGCACCACAGTGTTGATCATGTCCTCGACCTTGCCGGCGAGCAGCGCCTGGCGCTGCCTTGCGTTCCTGGTCAGCGCAAGCAATCGCCGGAAGGTCAGCATCTCGCCGAACACGCTTGCGGTCTCGGCGAGCGTCAACGGCGTCGGCGCCATCAGCGCGCCGTTCTTTGCCGCCAAGACCTGATGCACGCCGTGGCCGAGTTCATGGGCGAGCGTCATCACGTCGCGCGGCTTGCCCTGATAGTTCATCAGCACATAGGGATGCGCGGACGGCGTGGTCGGATGCGAGAAGGCGCCCGGCGCCTTGCCGGGACGTACGGGGGCATCGATCCAGCGGTCGGTGAAGAAGCGCTCGGCAATCTCCGCCATCCTTGGCGAGAAACCGCGATAGGCCGTCAGCACCATGTTCTTCGCCTCCGGCCAGGCGATCGAGGTGGTGGCGGCGAACGGCAGCGGTGCGTTGCGGTCCCAATGCGACAGCTTCTTCTTTTTGAACCAGGCCGCCTTCAGCCGATAGTAGCGATGCGAAAGTCTTGGATAGGCAGCGCGCACCGAGGCCACCAGTGCGTCCACCACCTCGCGCTCGACGCGGTTGTTGAGATGGCGGGAGTCAGCGACATCCTTGAAGCCGCGCCAGCGGTCGGAGATATCCTTGTCCTTCGCAAGCGTGTTGGTGATCAGCGCAAAGCTGCGCTCATTGGCCTTGAAGGTCTTGGCCAGCGCATTGGCCGCCGCCTTGCGCTTTTTGCCGTCGCGATCCTGCAGCAGGTTGAGCGCCGGCTCGATTGCGAGCTCCCTGGGCCCGACCTTGAAGCGCAGGCCAGCGATGGTCTGGTCGAACAGCCGATTCCAGGCGGAGTAGCCGCTCTGGGATTTTTCGTGAAACAGCTGCTCGATGCGATCCTCGAGCTGATAGGGCTTGTCCTTGCGCAAATCCTCGATCCACGGCCGGTAATGGCCAAGCTCAGGCGTCTGCATCGCGCGCTCGAGGCTGGCATCGTCGATGCGGTTGAGCTCGAGCGGAAAGAACAACAGATGCGTCGAGGCTGCGGTCAGGCGCTCGGAGACATCGCCGTAGAATTTTGAGATCGCGGGATCGACGCTGTCGCCGGCATGAACGAGACCGGCATAGGAACCGAGCCGTCCGGCGAGGTCATCAATGGCTTCGTAGCGTTTCACTGCCTGCGCAAGCCAGCTGCCGCCATCTTCGCGCGCGACACATTCCGCAAGCTTGCCCTTGATGTCGGTCTCAAACGCGACGCATTCGGCATCCATCCTCTCGAGGTCGCGCGCGATTTCCGGCGCATCGATACCGGAATAGAGATCGCCAAGGTTCCATTCCGGCAGCTTGCCGGTCTTGCTGGCGGTCTTGGTGTTGGATTTGGCTGCGGATTTGCCTGAGCTCGGTTTGCGGAGAGCGGTCGTGTTGCGCGAAGTCATCGTGTTCGAAACCTGTGTTCAACCGAAACGGTGTGGAAGCGGGACGTCAAGGCTTTAAGAGCGCGTTAATCGGTGTCGGCGACATTGCCCCGATTCGAGACACATAATGTAGCGTGCGGGGTAAAGCCATGGCTGCCAGCATTTTGATCGCCGACGACGATGCCGTGCAGCGCAGGCTGGTCGAGAACATGGTGCAAAAATGCGGCTATCAGGCGGTGGTGGTCGACAGCGGCGACGCCGCGATTGCCGTGTTGACGGGCGCAGATGCGCCCGCAATCGATGCGATCGTGCTGGATCTTGTCATGCCTGGGCTCGACGGCATGGGCGTGCTGGCAAAAATCCGCGAGGCCGGCCTTAACATTCCCGTGATCGTGCAGACCGCGCATGGTGGCATCGACAATGTCGTGTCGGCGATGCGCGCGGGCGCGCATGATTTCGTCGTGAAGCCGGTCGGCATGGAGCGGCTTCAGGTTTCTCTGCGCAATGCGCTCAACACCAGCGCCTTGAAGGGCGAATTGCAACGCATCCGTCATAGCCGCGAGGGCCGGCTGACCTTTGCCGACATCATCACCCGCAGCGAGGCGATGATGCAGGTGATGCGCACGGCGCAGAAGGCGGCAGCGTCCGCCATTCCAGTGCTGATCGAGGGCGAATCCGGTGTCGGCAAGGAATTGTTCGCGCGCGCCATTCACGGCTCGGGCGAGCGCAAATCAAAGCCTTTCGTCGCGGTCAATTGCGGTGCGATCCCCGACAACCTCGTGGAATCGATCCTGTTCGGCCATGAGAAGGGAGCGTTCACGGGCGCGACCGAGCGACACATGGGCAAGTTCGTCGAGGCGCATGGCGGCACGCTGTTCCTCGACGAGGTCTCGGAGTTGCCGCTGACTGCGCAGGTGAAACTATTGCGCGCGCTGCAGGAAGGTGCGGTCGAAGCGGTCGGCGGACGCAAGCCCGCGAAGGTCGATGTCCGCATCATCTCGGCGACCAACCGCAAGCTCTTGGACCGGGTCAAGAACGGGAAGTTCCGCGAAGACCTGTTCTATCGCCTGCACGTCCTGCCGCTGACGATCCCCCCCTTGCGCGCCCGGCGCGAGGACATCCCGCATCTGCTCCGCCACTTCCTGGCGCGGTTCGGCGCCGAGGAGAACCGCAGCATCACCGGCATCACCGGAGAGGCGATGGCGTTTCTGTCGCAGCTCGAGTGGCCCGGCAACATCCGCCAGCTCGAGAACGCCGTCTACCGGGCCGTCGTCATGAGCGATGGCGAACAGCTCGGGCTTTCCGACTTCCCCTCGATCCCCCCGCATCCCGTGGTTGTACCAGAGATGGATAGCGAACCCCTGATTGTTTCGCCCGCGATGCAGGCGGCGACGGCGCCGGTGGTTACTGGTATCGATATACCTATCGCTCCCCTGCCCGCCAACGGCACGCTCTCGTTGCTGACGGGCGCCGGCGAAGTGCGGCCGCTGGAAGAGGTGGAGAACGAGATCATCCGCTTTGCCATCTCGCATTATCGCGGGCAGATGTCCGAGGTGGCGCGCCGCCTCAAAATCGGCCGCTCGACCCTCTATCGCAAGCTCGATGAAGCGTCTGACCAAGAAACGACGACCGGCGGGAAAGAGCCAGCGGGCTGACCGCCTTCCGATTGTGGTGACCGAGTGTCGAGGGAAAAAAGCCAACAAGCCTCGGTCATTGCAGAACTTTCGAACCGTTGCTTGTCGGTGACAGACAAATGAAAGAGCGCGTGGCAAAACCTATAGCCCGTTGCGAAAGGGGTCTTCTGGAGGTCAGTTTGTCGTGAGTTGGTCCGTGTGGCGCTGGCTGCAGAAAACGGGCCTGTGTATCGTCTGCGTATCGTGAGTTGACGATGTCGCGTGCGGGCGTTGCCGATCTGACGGGCTGGCGGAAGCTGACAGACGATAAACAGAACTGTTCCCATGCAGGGGCAGATCACCCGAGGGGTGTGACGATGCGAGACTTCTTTAGCAACCGGAGTGGGTTTGACCGCGTTTTGATGGCCGTCGCGGCGACCTTCCTTGCGGTGTCCGCAACCTCGGCAATGGCGCAAGGCGATCAGGGCCGCAGCACTGCTGCAGAATTGGCGATCGATGCGGCGATCCCGCGCCCCGAGCCTGCCAACGTCCCGCCACCCACCGCATCCGATTTCACGTTGGATGCGGCGACCGCGGCTGCGGCTCCGGAGCGGATTGAGCTCAAATCCACGGCAGTCAAACCCGCCGAGGCCAAACCCGCCGATGTCGCGACTGCGCCGGCACCGACGGTACCGGCAACAGCTCCGGCCGTTCCGCTTCCAGCAACCGCGTCCACCGAACCTTCCTCGTCTGCGCCCGCGACCAGCGTTGTCGCCCCGGCTCTTGCCCCCGCCATACCCCTGGCGCCCGCGACGGCCGCCGCACCCTCGGCTCCGCCTGCAACTGCTGCGGCTCCCGCGTCCGAGCCACCGGCGAAAGTGAGCAATGTCGCGCCCGCCGACCAGCCGGTTGCCGACAAGCTCAAGGATCTCTTGGCCGCCAAATCCGCGCGCTATTTCGACCGCAAGGCTGAGCGCGCCGCGGTTGAGAAGTTTTATGGCGGGCGCGACTATGCGCCGATCTGGACCCAAGGCGGCAGCCTGAGCGAGAGCGGCAAGGGCGTTATCGCCCGCCTGAAGGACGCAGCTTCCGAGGGCCTGAACGCCAGCGATTATCCGGTGCCGGATTTCGCTGCGGCGACCACGCCGGACGCACTCGCCGAGGCCGACCTGAAGCTGACCGCGAGCATGCTCGACTATTCGCGCCAGGCCCAGAGCGGCCGCATGCACTGGTCCCAGGTGTCGGCCGACATCCAATATCCGGAGCACCCGACCGATCCGACCGAAGTGCTCAACAATGTCACGACAGCCAAGGACGCATCAGCCGCGCTCGACAGCTACAACCCGCCGCAAAAGCTGTTTCAGGAGCTGAAGAAAAAGCTCGCCGAGCTGCGCGGCCAGGGCGACGGCGCGGTGATCACCATCGCCGACGGTCCGGTGCTCAAATATACCCCGCGCACCAAGAAGCAGCCTGAAATCGCGATGGAAGATCCGCGTGTGCCGGATCTGCGCGCCAAGCTCGGCATCACCGAGAATCCCGAGGACACCCATTACGATGCGACGGTCTCCGAGGCCGTGCGGAAATTCCAGGACAATGCCGATCTCAAGGCGACCGGCCAGCTCGATGCCCCGACCATCAAGGCGATCAACAGCCCGAAGCGCGACAAGCAGATCGATACCGTGCTGGTCAACATGGAACGCTGGCGCTGGCTGCCGCGCGACCTCGGCGTCCCCGCCCTCGGCGACGCCTATGTCATCCTCAACATCCCCGACTATACGCTGAAGGTGATGCAGCACGGCGCCCAGGTCTGGACCACGCGCGTCGTGACCGGAAAGCCAGGCGTGCATGCCACGCCCCTGCTCAGCGAGACGATGAAGTTCATCACGGTCAACCCGACCTGGAACGTGCCGCCGTCGATCATCTACAATGAATACCTGCCGGCGCTGCAGCAGGATCCGACCGTGCTCCAGCGCATGGGCCTGCGCCTCGAACAGGGCCGTGACGGCTCGGTGCATATCTCGCAGCCGCCGGGCGAAGCCAATGCGCTCGGTCGCATCCGCTTCAACTTCCCGAACAAGTTCCTGGTTTATCAGCACGACACCCCGGACAAATATCTGTTCGAGAAGAGCGAGCGTGCCTACAGCCATGGTTGCATGCGCGTGCAGTATCCGGACCAGTACGCCTCCGTCCTGCTCAACATCGCGCTGCCGAACGAGCGTTGGTCGCCGGAAAGGATCCGCGGCATGTACGGATCGAGCGAGGTTGACCTGAAATTCCCGACGCCGATCCCGGTCAACATCACCTATCAAACCGCCTTTGTGGACGACGCCGGCAAGCTGCAGTTCCGCAAGGACGTCTACGGCCGCGACGCAACGATGATCGCGATTCTCAAGAGCGGCCGCAGCAGGGACCTCGAGAACGTGGTCGCGCATTCCCAGCCGGGCTATTCGCGTCCGCCCGGTTCGACCCTGCCGCCCGGCGTCGCCTTCGCCAGCAACGGCTTTGGAGGCGGCTTCTCGTCGGGACCGTCGTTCTTCGACCGGCTATTCGGACCGCCGACGCCTCCGGCGCCGATCGGCCGTCGCGTGCGAACCCGCTAGCGCTGCAGGTCGACGCATCCGGGGATTTGCTTCTCAAATCAACGACCTTGTCAGCGAAGCAGGTCGTCCGACGTTGACCGTTGTCCCCCTCGCACCCGGCCGGAGAGCACTTTTTCGCCACACTCCGCAGCTTATCTTAGCGCTGACTTGGGGGCGGGATGGTAGAGGTTCTTTAACCCATCCCGCTTTAAGAAAGCGTTCATTGTCTTTCGCCTCAATGGGGTTGGCGAAGGTCCTCAGGTGAACGCTCGTCTGTCGTTGGGTGGGCTCATCGTGCCGATTGGTTTCGCGCGCCAATTCCATTGGCTGTCTGTACCTTGCTTCAAGGCCGGGTATCGCGTCGGCCTGGCCTCGCTCCTGCTCGTGATGGGAGCGGGATCGGTGCATGATGCCACTGCCGAGAACGAGACGCGCACCCTCTCCTTTCACCACACCCATTCGGGCGAAGACCTGACCGTCACCTTCAAGCGCAGCGGGCGCTACGATGAAGACGCGCTCAAGCAGCTCAATCACTATCTCCGCGACTGGCGCAGCCAGGATGAGATCGTGATGGACCGCCACCTGTTCGACATCCTGTGGGAGGTCTATCGCGACGTCGACGGCAAGCAGCCGATCCAGATCATTTCCTCGTATCGTTCTCCGGCCACCAACGCCATGCTTCGCCACCGCTCGGCGCATTCGGGCGTGGCGCGCTTTTCCCAGCACATGCTGGGGCATGCGATGGACTTCTACATTCCAGGCGTGCCGCTCGAGCAGATCCGCTACGCGGGTCTCAGGCTGCAGCGCGGTGGCGTCGGCTTCTACCCGACATCAGGCTCGCCCTTCGTCCATCTCGACACCGGCAGCATCCGCCACTGGCCGCGGATGACGCATGATCAGCTCGCAAAAGTGTTCCCGGACGGCCGCACCGTTCATGTCCCGACCGATGGCGTACCGCTGAAGGGCTACGAACTCGCCAAGGCCGACATCGAGAAGCGCGGCGACGGCGACGATGCCGCAACCATCAGCAAGCCCGGCTCCTTGCTCGCCAGGCTGTTCCGCGGCAAGTCGAACGACGAGGATGACGAGGCTGCACCCGCTTCGGCCGCCGAGACAAGGCCCGTCGCGGTCGCCGCCGCCAAGCCTGCCGACACCAAGCCTGCCGACACCAAGCCAGCGGAGGCTGTGCCGACGCCGCGTGCGAAGCCGCCGCTTGCTTCCACCTTGCAGCTCGCCTCTGCCGACGCTCGCATCGTCCCGCCGCCACCGCCGAAACAGGCCGCTACGGAGTTCGCCGAGGCGAAGCCGGAGACGCCGGCCGACATTATCAACGCCCGCGGCTTCTGGGATGACAACGCGGCCACGGCAACACAGGCGACGCCGGCTCAGTTGATCGCGGTGATCAACGCGCGCCGCGCGCTTGAAGGGGCCGCCGATCCGCAGACGACCGCGAGCCTGCCCGCAGCCTATCAGGCGATGGCCTATGCCCCGGCAGCAGCTCCCCGCACCAATGTCGTTGCCGCCTCGGCGCCGATCCCGATCAGCATCCGCCCGGCCGCCGCGCGCGATGTGGCGCCCGCGACCGAGATCAACACCATCGCAATCAAGGGCACGCAGGGCGAGGACGATCCGATCAACAGCGCCACGCGTCTTTCCGCCGCCAAGGGCAATGATCTCTGGCTGCGCATCATGATGCTGGCGCCGAGCGCCAGCACGTCGATGTCGGTCGCCGTGATGGGCGATTCCGACCTGAGGCTGATGAGCGCATTTTTCGTCAAGCCGACCGCGACGATCACGATGACCTTCACGGATGATCCGATGATGGGCATGAGCATCGACCGCTTCTCGGGCTCGGCAACCGCCAAGATCGAGACGAGGTCGTTCAAGCTGCGCACCGCGTCGTTGCGCTGATCAACGCTCGCCGACGCGGGTCGGTATACGCCCTCGCATCACAGCATTCCCAACGCATGCATGTAGGTTTCCAGGATCGTTTCCTCCTCCTGGCGCTCGTTCGGATCCTGCTTGCGCAGGCGCACGATGGTGCGCAGCGCCTTCACGTCAAAACCGTTGCCCTTGCTCTCGGCATAGACGTCGCGGATATCGTCAGAGATGGTCTTCTTCTCTTCTTCCAGCCGCTCGATGCGTTCGATGATGGACTTGAGCTGGTCTTTCGCGAATTTCGTCGCGGGCGCTTCTTCCTTGACGGCGGCAGAGGTAGCCATCTCTTGAACTCCTGCATGAACTGACATGAATCTTGCTCGCGCGCTCGCGCGCACGATTGAGGTCGCGGCGACACTCGAAGGTCCGCTGCCCGGGGTCAAGGCGACATCGCGCTCATCCACAGCGCGCCCACAGGCTGGTCCGGCGAAGCGATCAATGCCCCGGATGGGATTTTTTCATTGCCACGAGCTGCTCGGGGCTGGCGGCGCCCTGATACTTCGATTTCCAGGTCTCGTAGGGCATGCCGTAGACGGCCTCCCGGCTCTCGTCCTTGGTCATTGCAGCGCCTTGCGCGTCGGCCGCATCCTTGAGCCAGTTCGACAGGCAGTTGCGGCAGAAACCTGCAAGATTCATCAGGTCGATATTCTGGACATCGGTCCGCTCACGCAAATGCGCGACAAGGCGCCGGAAGGCAGCGGCTTCGAGTTCCGTTCGGGTCTTATCGTCGATGGCCATGGTGGTTATCCCGCCGTTGCAGAGCACCGCTATGATGTGGTGCTTGTCAAAGATTCTGCCATATCCTAGCGCAAACAACGGTTTATGGGGCTTGGTTTTGAGGGCCAATTGGCCGAAAATCGAGCCTTGAGACATTGACACTCGCTTAACCCCTTTACGCGACACCTAAAGCAAACTGACCTAAGCTTCGCTCCATGATTCCCAGAGGTTCCGTTCGCAGCCAGATGACCGCGGCGTTGTTCGCCGTGCTGCCGGCCCTTTTTGCGCTGGGTCTTTCGACCAATCCGGCGCGCGCGGACTTCCGCCTCTGCAACAACACCTCGAGCCGGGTCGGGATCGCGCTCGGCTACAAGGATGCCGAGGGCTGGACCACCGAAGGCTGGTGGAACATTTCCTCGCGCAGCTGCGAGACGCTGTTGAAGGGAACGCTGGTCGCGCGGTTCTATTACATCTATGCGCTCGACTATGATCGTGGCGGCGAATGGTCGGGACAGGCTTTCATGTGCTCGCGCGACAAGGAGTTCACCATCAAGGGCACCGAGAACTGCCTGGCGCGCGGTTTTGACCGCACCGGCTTCTTCGAGGTCGACACCGGCGACCAGCGCGCCTGGACGGTGCAGCTGACCGACGCCAATGAGCAGCCGGCGCAGCAGCGCGTGCCCGGCCTTCCCGGGACCGTGGGGCCCGGCGGCAACGTTCCGGGCCTGCCCAACAACACGCCGGGTGCGGCGCCTCCGGGCGCGTCTGGCCTGCCGCCAGCCGCCGCGCCCGGTGCCAAGCCATGAGGCGTCTGCGCCGTATCAAAATCCTCGCGACATTGGGCCCGGCCTCCTCTGACAGCGCGATGATCCGTCGCCTGTTCGAGGCCGGCGCCGACATCTTCCGCATCAACATGAGCCACACCCCGCATGACAAGATGCGGGAGCTGGTTGCGACCATCCGCAATGTCGAGGGAAGCTACGGCCGGCCGATCGGCATTCTGGTCGACCTGCAGGGACCGAAGCTCAGGCTTGGCTCGTTTGTCGAAGGGGCGGTGCAGCTCCACAACGGGCAGAGCTTCGTACTCGACTCCGACAAGTCCCCCGGCGACGCCACGCGCGTAAATCTGCCGCATCCGGAAATTCTCGCAGCGCTCCGGCCCGGGCATGCGCTCCTGCTCGACGATGGCAAGGTGCGGCTGATCGCGGAAGAGACCGCGCCGGACCGCGCCGTCACGCGCGTGGTGATCGGCGGCAAGATGAGCGACCGCAAGGGCGTCAGCCTGCCCGACACCGACCTGCCGATGTCGGCGATGACGCCCAAGGACAAGTCCGACCTCGAGGCTGCGCTGACCACCGGTGTCGACTGGATCGCACTGTCCTTTGTGCAGCGCGCCGAGGATGTGATCGAGGCCAAGAAGCTGATCCGCGGCCGCGCCGCCGTGATGGCCAAGATCGAGAAGCCGCAGGCAATCGACCGCCTGCCCGACATCATCGAAGCCTCCGATGCGCTGATGGTGGCGCGCGGCGATCTCGGTGTCGAGCTGCCGCTGGAGCGCGTGCCGAGCCTGCAGAAGCAGATGACGCGGCTGGCGCGCCGCGCGGGGCGGCCCGTGGTGATCGCCACGCAAATGCTGGAATCGATGATCCAGGCGCCGGTGCCGACGCGCGCCGAGGTCTCCGACGTAGCGACTGCCGTCTATGAAGGCGCGGACGCCATCATGCTGTCGGCGGAATCGGCGGCCGGCAAATATCCGGTGGAAGCGGTTTCGACCATGAACCGCATCGGCGAAGAGGTGGAGCGCGATCCGATCTACCGCGACGTCGTCACCGCGCAGCGGCCGGAGCCGGAAGCAACCGCGGGCGATGCGATTGCGGATGCGGCGCGACAGATCGCCGAAACGCTGGATTTGCCTGCGATCATCTGCTGGACCAGTTCGGGTTCGACCGCGATCCGGGTTGCGCGCGAGCGCCCCAAGCCACCGATCGTCGCGATCACGCCGAACCTCTCCACCGGACGCAAGCTATCGGTGGTGTGGGGCGTGCATTGCGTGGTCGCCGAGGACGCCCACGACCAGGACGACATGGTCAACCGCGCAGGCGCCATCGCCTTTCGCGACGGCTTTGTCCGCGCCGGCCAGCGCGTGATCGTCGTGGCCGGCGTGCCGCTCGGCGTGCCCGGAACCACCAACATGGTGCGCATCGCCTCCGTCGGCCCCGAGGGCGAAGCGAATTTGTGAGGCGGCAACGCCGCTGTGGCGCTGCGACCAACCCGACGCTTTTTCTGATTCATCTTGTCAAACAGCCAACCGCATCGTCATTGCGAGCCATCCGGTCCGCGCGACGCCCGGCTGGATGGCAGGCTCCGCGAAGCAATCCAGAACTCGTAACAGAAAAAAACCGGATTGCTTCGTCGCTTCGCTTCTCGCAATGACGCCGAAGCCCAACCGTTCTTCTGATTCATGATGTCAAACAACGTAGGTGGGCCGAGGCTCGACTTGATCTATGTCAACACCGTAGCTGAACGCGATGGCTCTTGTTGAAAAATGTTGGGGTTGCTGATTTTTCACCAATTGTGGCCGTCGCGTCGGCGGCCACAGTGACACGGCTAATCCACGGTCCAGCGAAGGAATGAATGGCGATGAATTGCAAAGCATGGAGTGTTTGCGCAGGGTTGGCAGCGTTTGTGAGCCCTGCTGTTGCCCAGGTCGATTTGACCGCCTATGCAAACAAGGATGGTTACATCGATGTCCAAGCGCTCACGTGTGCTCAACTCGCCAACACCTACCAGGAAGACGCCGATTACCTGACGGTCTGGTACAGCGGCTGGTACAACGGATTGGGAAAAAAACACATGATGCTCGTCGATCGAGCCAAGACAATTGAGCATCGGGTCATTGTCTATTGCAAGGAAAACCGGGACAAAAAGGTAATCCAAGCGATCGATGTCGTGATCAAGGCCTATCGGGCTGAAAAGGGCATCAAGGTGGACGAGTAGCAACCCCGACTTCCCCTAAATCGGGTGAAGTCGGACTTCGCTGGGAGCGCTCACAAATTGCATCGCGGGTGAGCGCCCTGATTAGGCTTTAGCGAAACGACGATCAATGTCCGAACCTCTGCAGAGAGTTGGACCTCTTGCTGGCGTCCCGGCGCTCCTTGAAGAATTTCAGGTTGAAATCGATGACGTTTTGCATGGTCTCGAAATTCGGCCTGAAGACCTCTTCGTAGATAATCGCATTCCATTTCAGTCTGCGCTGTCCTTGCTGGACCGCTGTGCAAAAGCTTGCCGCTGCGATCATTTCGGCGTGCTGCTGGGGACGCGCTTCAAACTTGCGGATTTTGGATCGATTGGAGAGGTCATCGAATGCGCTTCAACACTCAACGAAGCGATCGAAGATTTCGTAAGTGTTCAGGTCGGCTTTTCGCAGGGGGCTTGCTGGTATTTCGTCCCTTTTGGAGACTGCGCCGCGCTCGGCTTCGGGATATACGATTGGTCCCAGATGGAAAACGATCAGACCTACGGGGTCGGCATTGCATTCGCTGTCAACGCAATTCGCACGTTGACGAATGGCGACGTTCACCCGCTCGAATTGCATCTCAATCATCGCCCGCCGGCTGATCCTGTTGCCTACCAGGATCTTTTGAAGGCTCCCATCCTGTTCAATCAGGACCAGACCTGCTTGTTGTTATCACGCCAAAGCCTTGAGTGGAAAAATCCTCGCGTCGACATCGATCGTCGGGAACAACTGCTCGACGAGATGAGAACATCGATGGGTCTGAATCAACTATCGGCATCGGTGCGACTACGACACGAGTTGCGACCACTGCTGTCGCGAGGCCTGCCTTCCCTGGAAGCCGCGGCGGGACGGCTTGCCATGCATCCCCGCGCGCTGAACCGCCGGCTGGAGCAGGAGGGAACGACCTTTGCCGAAGAACGAGACCGGGCGCGCTTCATAATGGCCGTTGAATTGTTGGGCGCGACTGATCTTCCCATAGGTGAAATTGCGGCGGCCGTGGCCTACGAAAATCACAGCGCCTTTGTGCGCGCCTTTCGCAAATGGAGCGGCTGCTCTCCTTCCGAATGGCGCGATCGTTCACATGGGCGACACCGGATGCGAAAACCGGCCGGCGAAAGATAAGAGCTGTTCTTGTCCAGGAACGGCTTGCTGAGTGTTTCCAACGCGACAATGAAGAAGCCTTCGGGCGGCAAAGAAGGTGCCCTTTTTGTGCAGGGCAAACCTCGCAAGCGGGAAGGTATTATGATGGTCATGTCATCGGCAAAAAGGTCGGCGAAACCGATGCAAAATAGTCACATCGGTGAAAATGCGCCGATCGTGTCGGTTTCTGCACAATCGTTGGAAACGCACGGGTGCAGTGTGTTCGCGGATTTGAAGCACAACAAGAACCCGACCGAATAAGCCGAACAGCCTTTTTTCGCCCAGTGCGCTGGAACAGCCATCGTTTGATTCCCGAACATTGTGGCGGCGCTTCTTGAGGGAGTTTTGCAATGAAGAAAATCGTTTCAGGTATTGCTGCAATGCTCTCGGTGACTGCCTGCGGCGTCGCCGTTGCCGCCGATCTTCCGACCGCGCCCGTCAAGGCTCCGCCAGTTGCGGCGGCAGTTTACAACTGGACCGGCATGTACGTCGGCGTAAACGGCGGATGGAGTTGGGGCAGTCAGGATCCGCTCGTGCTGTTCGGGAACAGATTCGACCGCACCAGCATGAACATGAGCGGCGGAATGGTCGGTGGGACGGTGGGTGCACAGATCCAGCAGGGCTATGTCGTGCTGGGTGTCGAAGGCGACCTGGATTGGGCCAACATCAAAGGCAGCTACGTTGTGACCCCCACCGTTCTGGGCGGTCCTATCCTTCCGGGTCAGACCATTACCTTGAACGTGAACTCCAACATCAGCGCATTCGGAACAGCGCGGTTGCGTGCCGGTGCCGCACTGGACAATTTTCTGCTCTACGTCACGGGTGGCGTCGCCACTGTGAAATCCAGCGCGAATGGCACCTCCATTGGCGGCGTGCCTTGCGGCACGCTCGGCGTATTCCCGAATTGCTCCGCCTCGGCATGGCGTCCCGGCGTGGTGGCTGGTCTCGGTTTGGAATACGGCTTCACGCCTAATTGGTCCGTGAAAGGCGAGTATCTCTACACCAAGGTCATTGGCACGGGTGTGAGCACCGACAGCCTCAACACGTTGCGGGCCGGCATCAACTACCGGTTTTAGGAAGCAGCTGTCCTAGCGCGCTCTCGTGGGCGCACGAAGCTCAAGCCGCGGCTTATTTCCGCAGCGCTCGCAGCTTCGCAGGTCAGGCTGCGGGCCCGACGCCTTTTCTGATTCATCTTGTCAAACAGCCAACCGCATCGTCATTGCGAGCGAAACGAAGCAATCCAGATTCG